>Ga0233437_1000030_pt1 | contig 376351 bp, 374 predicted proteins | sample SI_122_August201_FD_182714 | JGI IMG/M metagenome (GOLD analysis project Ga0233437, IMG submission 182714) | Seawater microbial communities from Saanich Inlet, British Columbia, Canada - SI_122_August2016_200_MG | ecosystem: Environmental > Aquatic > Marine > Inlet | place: Canada: British... | reverse complement strand
CCCTTATGTTCTTGCCGGGAGCCTCTGAAACAACCTTGGCTTTAGAATAGCTCTCCATCACTTCTGTTGTCTCTATCAAACCAATCTCCTCTTCAAAACGTCCCAGAACCTCTCCGGTCAAAGGATGCTTGAATTCTTTACCCAGCCTGAAAACCTTCAGTTTCGTTGCGTTCCTGATATCATCTTCGTTCTTCAGGTCTATAAAAACGTCTCCTTTATTTTTCAAGGAGACGATAACCCCTTCGATGCTCGGGAAAAGAGACACGAATTTATCGGTCAGGTTTCCCAGGGCCTCTGAATAGTTTAAAACCGTTTCAGGTGAAGCGCTATTTGCATCCTTTTTGACAAGCAAATTTGATGCCACAGGAGCAGAACCCGGATACTGAGAAGCTCCTGTTTTTGTCGAGGGGGTCAGTGTGACTGGTTTTGCCACTTCTGGCGGAATGTCTTGCTTTCCTTCAAGTTTGTTGAAGAAAGACTTCACAGTGCTTGTTTTTGGTTTTTCTGTTTTTGGCCTGTCTGTCTTTTTAGTCGAAAAACATCCCACAAGGATAAACGCTAAAAATAAGAAGGCGATAAAAAAAGACCGAGAATATTTTGAATGAATATCAAACATTGAAAACCCCTATCATGCTTAAATTTTAATCAGTTATGTTATATCATATAAATCTCCCAGTCAAGCTTTTTGTATGCCTTTATACTCTTTTCTTTATCTCTAATACACCTATTTAGTAAGAACCAAAATCATTTCATGGCTCATGGATGACATCCGTATATTTTCCCTTGACATCAAACCTTTTCTATTTATATAATTTACAAACCCAATCGAAGCGATTGGGAATTTTTTTATCTTGTGGCCTCATAAGCCTTACTTGCAAAGGAGCAAAAAAATGAAAAAAGGTCTGATAATATGCTTGCTTATCGCCATTTCTTGTGTCCTTTTTGTATCTCTTACCAATGCAGAAGTTCCTAAAACAGCTGCCGAGCAGTCCCAATGGACCATTATTTCCCTCTTTAAAAAAGGCGGCGTTGCTATGTATCCAATCTTCCTTTTCTCTATCCTTTCTTTTGCTATATGCCTGGAACGGCTTTACAACCTCAGGAGGAAGAAGATAATCGACCCGTATTTTTTAGACAGCATCCAGAAATACTGGTACAGGCATGAAACTAATAAAGCGATCGCAACATGCCAGAAATACGACATATCTATTGCGAGGGTTCTCCGTGCCGGCCTTTTGAGATTCGATCAGGGCTTTGTTGAGATAGAAAGAGCTATTGAAGGGGCCGGTCACCATGAAACCGCACTGTTAACCTCCAATCTAAGAATACTGGGTGCTATTGCCAACCTGGCACCCATGCTGGGTCTTCTCGGAACAGTTCTCGGAATGATCAAGGCCTTTAATGTTATTTCATTAAGCGGAACGGGAAACCCCGGCCTTGTTGCCAGCGGTATTTCTGAAGCACTCATTACAACAGCAGCCGGTCTCGTGATCGGAATTCCCACCCTGGCAGCCTACCATTTCTTCAGGGGAAAGATCGACAATTTTGTTTTTCAAATGGAAGAGATATCTTTAAAACTCCTGGAAGATCTGGTCTATCAGCCAAAAGGCGAGTAATTAAAAACTAAGGAGCTGTTATGATTTTCAGAAAAGAGGCGGAAGAAGATTACGGGCTGCAATTGACCCCTCTTATCGATGTCATCTTCCTCCTTTTGATATTTTTTATGGTTTCAACAGCTTTTATCGACTTTACAAGAAGGCTCGATATTCAGCTTCCTGAATCGAAGTCCGCAGATGTCGTTGAAAAGGTAAAGAGTTTCATGATCGAAATGGCTGAAGACAAAAAGGTCTACCTTAACGGAGAAGAAATTACGATTGATGCTCTCGACTCGAAACTGAAAGAATCGAGCAAAAAAGCAACACGCGTTTCCGTAATCATCAAAGCAGATAAAAGGCTTCCTTATGGGAATGTTATCAAGGTTATGGGTATTGTTAAGAACGCAAAGATTAGGGATATCGGGGTTGCTGTTAAATAGACCTTAATTTATCCTCTCCTGTTTCACCAGCCTCCCGTTTTGATAATAAAACCTGCTGTCTACTTTACCGTCAAAATCGGTATCTTCTTCCTGTTTTACGATCTCTCCGTTTTGATAATATGACCAGACATCTATCTTTCCGTCGTTATTCGTATCCCCTTCCTGCCTTGCAACTTTGCCTCCCTGATAATACGATATGATATCGACAGTGCCGTCCTTATTCGTATCTTCTTCTACCTTGGAAATCCTTTCACTATTATATGTATACCACACATCTGTTTTGCCGTCTTTATCAGTATCAAGAAGTCTTCTGGCTATCCTTTCATTTTTATATAATGTGATACTCTCAATCACTCCATCCCTGTTTTTATCTGTTTCCTGCCTGACAAGCTTCCCTTCTTCATAAGAATAGATAATCTCCGGCCTCCCCTGGGTATCAATCCCCTGTTCTACTTTTCTCAATTTGCCGTCTGTATAAAAAGATTTCAAATCCTTATGCCCGGTTCCTTTGCTGTCGACCTCTTTCATGACAAGCTTTTCATTCATGTAATGCGACCAGAGATCAATTTTTCCGTCATGGTTTGTATCCTCTTCAACCCTGACCAGCTTTTCGTTCTCATAAAAAAAGGTTCTGTCAATTCTCCCGTCCCTGTCCATATCCTCTTCTTCTCTTATCAATTTTTCGTTTTCATCGTAATAAGACCAGAGAGCCATCTTCCCGGTCTTTTTCGTATCTTCTTCGCGCTTTACCAATCTCCCATTTTCATAATAAAGGACCAGATCGACCTTTCCATCATAATTTCTGTCCCCTTCCTGCCTGATTATTTTTCCGTTTTGATAAAATGTCCAGATATCGATGCTTCGATCCTTGTTTGAATCCTTCAGTTTTTTCTCCATTTTCCCGTTTTCGTCCAAAAAGAACCAGAGGTCCGGAAAACCGTCATAATTTGTATCGACTTCCTGTTTTATGAAATTCTCGTTTTGATAATATGACCATATTTCCGGCTTGCCGTCCCCGTCCTTATCCTCTTCCTGTCTGTCCCTCTTTCCGTTCTTATAATAAACCCATACATCTGTCCTTCCGTCCCTGTTATTGTCTATTTCCTCTCTTGCTATTCTTCCCTGGCTGTCATAAAAAAACTGCACATTCGGCTTGTTATCCTGTGCATGAGCAGATGAAAAACAAAATATTAATATCATCATGACAAAGAATACCCGTTTTCGCATTGGCATACTGACTCCGTTGTTTTAAAGAGTTTAATTATACCGAAAACGGCCGCCTATCGCAAGCCTCCTTTTGTTCCCAAGAAGAGAAGGAGGAACCGGCGGAAAAGGAGCAGCCCTTTCTACAGCGCCCGAGGCACCCCCATCCAGGGAAGAGTGACCGGATGATGAAATAATGCTCACCCGGGAAACCGTCCCATCAATCTCCACACTAAACTCGAGTGACACTCTTCCGCTTAAACCGAGCCGCTCGTTTTCAGGATACCTCCACGTCGCAAAAATCCTTCTTCTCACTTTTTCCAAATAGTCCTTGAATTTCGGGTCATCGCTGTCCATTGAAACGTAGACAGCCTCTTTATCTTTAACCAGTGGATGTTCGGCCTTCTTTCGCAAATCTATTGGTGCCTTTGCCATAACTACCGGCCCCTCAGGAGCTTTAAAAACCTCTCTTCCCTTCAACTGGTCAATGACGTCTTTCGAACTCTTTTCGGGCTTGACTTTATGAGCTATTGAACCTTCATCAGACAACAGCTGTTTCAAGTCTTCGGAACGGCTTTGAGGATTCTCAATGCCCGAAGAGGTCGCCGGCTTTGAACTTGCCAGCTTTTTCGGACGGGTCTCTGTGAGAGGAGCTATCGGCTCAGCCGGTTTCCTAAACTCTTCTTTTTTAGTAAATTCCTCTGGAATTTCTTTTGATTTCCTTTCCCCCGACACCTTCTCCTTCAACTTCGAAGTGTTGGACAAGGGATAAGGTTCCTTGGCAGCATTGAACCTCTTTTCAATCTTATCTGCCTGGGATACAAGGATCTTGGGGTTTTGTTTTGGCCCTTTATGCTTTATATCAAGAGGTTTAGCCGAAGTAGCCGGTTTTCTTAGATTTTCTTTGCTTTTAAAGAGGTCAGGGATTTGCTTCGACGCCTCGCTTTTTTTCTTTATATCCGTATCCTTTTTAAGAAGCTTCAATTCCTGCTCCTGTTCACGGGGCATCTGTTTCACATCAGGTATTTTAGAAGCCAGAAGCTTCGGCTTATCGAATTTCTCCTGTGTTCTCACTTTTTCAGGGATTGGTTTCTGCTCTTTTTTTTGCTCTGGCTTTTTCACAATCTTTTTGGCTACCTTCACTTTTTTAGGCCGGATTTTTTTTACTTTTGTTTCCACTGGTTTTGTAGGAGACTTGACCTTTTTCGTCTTGATCTTTGAAACCTCCGGAATATCGATAATCTTGACTTTAAGGGGGGAATTTACGATTTTTTTCTGCTCAAGGGCTTTGCTGAGTAATGGAAGAAAAAGCAATAAATGGAGCAGAAGCGAAATACCAAAAAAGGCTTCTAATCGCGTTCTATACGAAGAAGGATAAAGATTCGCCAAGAGAGGATTATCCGCTAAAGATTTCCTCTCTTTTCTATTAAAAAGGGATTTTTTGAGAGCTGAATAGCAGTTTTTGATGAGTTCTTTGGAAAAATCGAGAAAGCGAAAAAAAAGACCCTTTTTCAAAACAATGGGTCGATAGGGCCTTGCTAGCCTTTTTTTCTCTTCTTGATCCTCATCAAAAGGCATTGGACTCTCTCTCTCGGGCTGTCCTCCCCCTTTCTTCTCGTGATTTTCCTCTGTTTTCTTCTTTTTTTTCATAACTATGAATGAAAAAGGGCAGAATCTCCTCTGCCCTTTCTAGTATTATTTACTATTTCATTAAGCCACGTTTTAGTTATTGATATAATCCTTTTACCAAAATTTACGAAACACATTTTATTTCAATCATTTAACCGGAAAAAACTATCTCTTATCCCTTACAACCTCAAGGTCTAATTCCAGTTTCTGATTGGTAAGCTTATCCAGCCTCTTCTCAATATCAGCCTGAAGTTCTTTGTTCCCGGCTTTTTTTGCCAGTTCCAGCTGGTCCTTCAGTTTTTTAATCTCTTTTGCCAGTTCGTCTGATAATTCCTGCTGAAGCATTCTTCTGCTGTCCATCTCCTGTTCCAGCCTCTTATCTATTTGAGTCTGAACTGGCTGCGGCTGGCCTTTCAGTCTGGCCAATTCCATTTCTAACTGTTCTGTTTTCTGGCGTTGTCTCTCCAATTCCAACTTCAACTCATCCTGTTTCCTTAACTCCTGAGCAGAAGGGGAAGTGCCTCCTGATACTCCTCCTTTGCGACGCTGTTTCGCTGCTTTCTCCTCCATGGCTAGTCCGGCAAGTCTCCCTGCCACTGACCCGAGACCTGCTCCGATGGCTGTCCCCGCACCAGCACTACCACTCTGACTCCCGATAATCGCTCCGGCACCGGCTCCTATAAGTGCACCGGCCAGAGTCGCTTTTTCCGACATATTAGTACCTGAACAGGAGTATAGTGACATAAAAAAAAACCCTAATATTACAAGGGACAGGTAACGCTTCATTCTCGTGCTTGACCTCCTTTTCACGCGGAAGCAAAAGTATTTTAAGCAGTTAAATGGTATTTAAATTCTGCCTAAATGTCAAGCAAGAAATCCTTTGATAGCCTCTGTCTTAATCACCGGCTATAACGTTTCCCTGTTTCCAGCCGAGAATGACTGTAGGAGCAGATTGTTCTTTTAATACACCCAGATCAACAGTAAGGATTACACTGTCTCCACCGCCGGCACCACGGTAGGACCCATAATGCCCCTTAAGAACCAGTACGCTGACCCCATGAATCGGTTGAAGGTTATTTTTCAACCATTTACCAGGTTCTTTCTGCTCTATTTTATAATCAAAGTATTTTTTTCTGACAAGAAAAGCCGACTTTTTCTTACCTTGTAACAGCGCCTCAGGACTTATGGATAAATCAACAATCTTTCCTTCAGAATCTTTTATCCCGATTGATGTAAGAATATGCTCCGCACTTCCGTTCGCTCCAATCTCCAAAACCAGCACTCTTCTATCAACCTCTTTTCCCGGCACTTTTACAGTAACTACTGACCAGCCGTTCGTTTTTTCAGGATGTTTTATCCCGGAAAATTCCACTGCACTTTTATCGGATACAAGCGCCTGAATTCTTTTGTCCGGTGTTTCTATTGCCTTTCCTGCAAGGTTGTCTTTTTCAATATGCTTTTTATCCCACCACCAGACTGTTTTTTCTGTAACACCTTGATCAAGCGCTTCTTCAATATTGAGATATGTTCCATTCCTATAATGCTGCTTCATGACAAAATCGTTCACATTTGCGATTTTGATTTGATAACCCGTTTCCTTCGCAAAGACCTGCCCAGAAGTCAATGCAAAGACAATCAGAAGGGAAATTGTCAAATATCTTTTCATCTTCTTAACCTCCGTTTTTAGTTTGCCTTTAATTGGAACAAGAATTGCACTTGATTAAAATATATATCTTTGCTTTTAATTGTTCAAATATAAATAAAAAATATAATAAAATATTGACATTTCAATATTTTATTATATAATTACAGACATATTTTTATAATATAAGCAAATAGAGTTTTCTTAAGAAAAAGCCAAACCGCTCGCAAGAGCGGGACGGAAAACCGCGGGTCTTAATTATTTAAAAGACAGCCGGGTTACCTGAGAAAATTTTTGGTATCCCGGCATATGACAAAATTTAATAGTGCTGCAAAACGTAAGAGATATGCTTTACTATCTCTTCTATCTATAATATCATGCCTTTTTGTTTTTTCTGCTTCTGTGTTTGTTGCGTCTCAAATCAAATCAGACCGCATAAAATCTATTATTGAACAAAAGGTCGGAGAGTCGATCAATAAAAAGATATCGATCGACCAGATCGATTTCAGCCTGCTCAGCGGTCTCACCATAGAGGCAAACGGAATTTTTATCGAAGATACCCAAAAGGGATCTTTCCCCTTTTATATAGATAAATTATCGCTCGAACTGGAATTGCTATCTCTTCTCAAGAGAAAGATTGTATTTAAGAACATAACGCTTTACAACCCTCACGCAACCGTTTTAAGAACAGAAAAAGACCGTATTCATATTCTCGGCATACCCGATATAGGCCTTCCTTCACAGGACAGCAAAAAAGTCGTCTATAAAATAGATAATATCTCTATAAAAAACGGATACGCAAAATTCATCGATAAAAAAATCTCTGATCCACCAACGATTATCGATTTTCACAATATCAACCTGGATCTGCCGAACCCTTCTTCGGACACTCTCCCTTTTGAACTCTATGCAATGTTTAATAACGGTCTGGATAATAATCATACAAATCTTACGGCATCTGGGACCTTAAGCAATATAACGAGCAAGCTTGACCTGTCAAGCCTCCAGTTTAACACCAACATCGAGCTATTTTCTCTCCCGTATAACAGAGAAAGCAGCTACTTAAAAGAATTCACCTTTTTAAACAAACTGCCAAAGGAAGAGCTGCAAAACGGGATAAGAGCAAAGATCAACTTTAAGAAGGAATCGGACGGCACCACCAAAATGTCCGGAGAGTTTAAGTCGGAACAGGCACCGCTGGAAATCCCCCATGTCTATGATGAAATACCTGCATTTTCTAAAGAAGCTCTTCGCTGTGATATTACGTTTGACAAAAACTCAATCAAAATTAGCAATTTCGGTCTAAAGCTTCAGGATAAGGACGATAACGAAAAGCTTAAGATAGCCAATTCATTCGACGAAAACGGAAAGTCATATACGAAAATTACAGCCAGAGACCTCCCCATAAAAGATTTAAAAAAATATATCCCGAAGAAATTTATTCCTGATTATCTCTATGAACTGTCAAATCAAATTAAGATCGGGGGAACATTCAAAATTGCTTCTTCCGATTCCGGGAACAAAGAAGGTTCAAAAGCCCCTGAAAAACTCTTCGACTCATTAGAGTTCAAGGACGTCGTCATCACTAATGGAGACTGTCTTCCTCCTGTAAAGCTTTCAGGAATGCTTGAGTTCAATGAAAATGAAATCGTATTAAAGAGAGTATCAGGAAGACTTGGAAACTCCAGATTCTTCAACAGCCATGGAAAAATCCTTCAGAACAACCCGAACCCTGTTTTCGAACTTTCTCTAATGGGAGATATCGATACCGAAGATATCAAGCATTTTAAAGTCGGTGAATTAGCCCCGCACCTGTTCCCTGCTTTAAATGAAATCAACAAGATTTCCGGAAATGCTGCTTTAAAACTACGTTTTACAGGAAACATAAAAGAACCGGACTCGTTCAAAAAAGAGGGATGGGTAAAATTGAACAATGTGCATCTTTCTCTAAAAAAGATCGAGCCTGAACTCAAAAACATTCGCGGAAAGATAACCATTACAGATAATGTCGGGAGTTTTTCTTCACTGGATCTAGAGGTCGACGAATCAGAAGTTGGATTAAGCAGTGGCTTGCTCGTCTACGATAAAAAGAACCCTTTTATTCAACTGACCGTCGATTCTCAAAAGATGTCTCTGAAAAGCCTTTTCGCCGCTCTGCCGCTCAAAAAAAATCCCAGGACAAACATAAGGGGTTTTACAAACAGCAGGGTTACCATTGCCGGAAACCCCAACGACCTAACAACACTGCGGGTTAACGGTGAGGCAAAACTCGACAATACCATCATCCGTTTGAAGGGTTTTTCAGAACCGATATATGTTTATCACGGCGATATCAATTTCAATGCTGATGAAGCTATCATTAAAAACGGGGTGGTAAAAATTGGAAATACCAAGATCAATCTCTATGGAAAAATTCAGGACTTTTCAAAACCGAAGATTGAACTCTACGTCATGAGCCCTTACCTGGAGTTCAGCGACCTGTCAACCGGTTTTTCCGGGGCCAATAATGATCTTGATTTTAACCGGCTCATGAAAAACCTGACGGTGAAAGGACAGATTAAAGTAGACAAAGTGAAATATAAAAATCTCTATTTCCAGGATGTACGGAGTAACATCGCTCTTCACAATGGACAACTGGAAATAGACGATCTGAAAATAACATCGGACGAGGGACATGTGATCAACGTCAATGATAAAATCCTCACCGAGTCGATGGTTCTCAAAGGCTATCTTACAACCAGCAACTTAAATCCGGATGAGTTCAAAAATCATCTCAAGGGGAATATCGTCTTCAAACTGAAGAAAGGATATATTAGAAATACCGGATTCATGTCCAATCTCTATTCAAAAGTAAAAGCAGATAAAACCTCCAAAGGAAATGGCCTGGAAAAAGATGTTCCGAAATTTCCTTATAATGCTATATCCGGAAACCTCAATATCGACAACGGAATCGTTTCCACTGATAATCTGCTCATCTATGGCAAAAAGATTAATATTGCAACAACCGGAACAATTGACCTTCCGCAGGAGATGCTTGATCTAAAGGTTAAGGTTCTGACTTCCAATACCGTTGAAAGGGTTTTTCACCAGCTTTCCTTGGTGCCGAAGGCCCACGCTGAGCCGAGCCAGAAAAACCTTCTTGCACATATCTATGAGATAAAAGGGCCTCTCAACAATCCTCAGGTTGAAAAGCTTCCTTACCATTCCGTGGAGCTGACGGCATTAAAAACCTTTGCAAGAATCCTGAAGCTTCCTGTACAGGCCATTCAGATGCCTGAAAAGATACTGTCAAACAACCGCTAGAATAATTTATCGTTTTCGGGATGTCTGTAATATTACCTCTGAAAATTCCATTTCCCAGACCGGTATTTCTCTGTTCTGAGTTTTTCTGCAAGCTCTTTCTCGAACGGTGTCAGTCTGCCTTTAACACAGGAACCGAAACCCTTTGACACTGATTGGATCAGTCTCTTGGAAATACTATCAAAAGTAACCTCTTTATCCAAAACCTCGCGCAGACAGGTCATTTTTTCATCACTTCCTTTTTTGAATATCTCTGCCAGTTTCTCTCTGTTCAAATAGATGGGAAGTGAACCCTGCTGAAGCAGGCCTGTTTTGCTTCTCTTCTGAGCGCTTCCGATAATCTTTTTCCCATGAACAGCAACCTCGCAGAGTGAGAGCGATGAAAAACATGAGGCCAAGTCCCTGTTGCCTCTTCTTTGTTTTCCTCTTTTCGATACCAGTTCTGCCTTTACGCCCAGACTCTTTAAACCTGAGATCAGGGCATGACTTATTATCTTGTATGAAGCAACGATCCCTTCTCCCGAAAACGAATCGAGAGAGGAAACAACGCTGTAAGTAATCTCGTCCTCATGGTAAACAGCCCTTCCCCCTGTTGGTCTTCTGACAAGCTTTAATGACAATTCTTTCAACCGTTCCTGTTTAAACAGATTTCCTGTCTTTTGAAAATAACCGATAGAAATAAAGGGAGAACTCCACCCGTAAAACCTTATGGTTTTTGGAGCAAGACCCTTTCCGCAGGCGATGAATATCGCTTCATCAACAGCCATATTCATGTATCCGTCTGTTAAACCGTCCTCAATCAATCTCCATGCATCTTTTTTCTGAACCATGAAAAAGGTCTCTATATGTAAACGGTTGGCAAAAAGGAATCGAATGCGGGGTGATTGTTAGCCCTTCCACCTGAGTTTCGGGCTTCTGGCGGCAGCGGTTTCATCCAGACGCAACACCTTGGTTTTATGAGGGGCATTCTTGAGTGTGTCCGGCTCTTCTTTAGCTTCCCTTGCTATCTCCTGCATGGCAAAGATGAACTCATCAAGACTCTCTTTGCTCTCCGTCTCAGTCGGTTCTATCATCAGAGCGCCCTTTACAATCAGGGGAAAGTATATTGTCGGCGGATGAAAACCATAGTCCATCAGCCTTTTTGCAATATCCAAAGTTGTCACGCCCTGTTTGTTTTGAATCTTATCTGAAAAAACACACTCGTGTTTGCAGTATTTATTATAGGGAAGATCGTAGTATCCCTTCAACTTCTGCATCATATAATTTGCATTGATAACCGATACCTCGCTCGCCCTTTTAAGCCCTTCTTTTCCCATCGACCTGATATAAGCATAGGCCCTGACCATAATAGCAAAATTCCCGTAAAAGCTTCGTATCTTTCCAATCGATTTTTCTATATCGTAATTCAAATAAAACCTCTCCCCTTCCTTTTCAACAGAGGGTCTCGGCATAAAAGGCATGAGGTGTTTCATAATCCCGACAGGACCGGCGCCCGGGCCTCCTCCGCCGTGCGGGGTAGAAAAAGTCTTGTGAAGATTGAGCTGGACTACATCGACACCCATATCACCAAACCGTGCCTTGCCCATCAATGCGTTGAGGTTGGCACCGTCACAGTAGACCAGCCCGCCCTTTTGATGGACAATTTCTGAGACCTCAAGAATGTTTTTTTCAAAAAGGCCGAGTGTGTTCGGATTGGTCAGCATGATCGCTGCAACATCTTCATCAACGATTTCAGAAAGTGCTTCTACATCGATACATCCACGGCTGTCAGATTTTGCCTGAACAGAAACATATCCGCATCGCGTCGCACTTGCCGGATTGGTTCCGTGTGCAGAGTCTGGTATGATAATTTTCTTTCTCGGATTTCCCTTCGATTTCAAATACTCATGCACCATAAGCATCCCGGCAAATTCTCCCTGGGCACCGGCTGCAGGTTGTAATATCACCCTGTCCATTCCGCTCACTTCCTTGAGATCCTGTTCAAGCTCATAGATCAGCTGAAGAGCCCCCTGAGAAAGCTCTTCAGGGGCATAGGGGTGCAGATGAGAAAAACCGTCCAGCGCCGATACATCTTCATTAACCTTTGGATTATACTTCATCGTGCAGGAGCCGAGCGGATAGAATCCCAGGTCCACGCCGTAGTTCCACTGGGACATCCTTACAAAGTGCCTCACCACATCGACTTCGCTGACTTCGGGAAAACCCTCTATTTCTTTTCTCAGCAAACCATCCGGAAGCGAGTTTTTAACATCAACCTCCGGCACATCAGAGGACGGAAGCGAAAAGGCCTCTCTCTTGCTGGAGCTTTTCTCGAAAATCAGCGGTTCATCGAAAATCAAGCCTTCTCTTCCTACTGTTCTTTCTTTTTTCATCCGGTTCTCCAGAACCAGCAATTAAAGGGTGTTTAAGACGCTCACGAGTTTATCGATATCTTCTTTTTTGTGTTTCTCGGTCAAGCAGACAAGAAATGAGTTGTTCATTTCAGGATAGAACCTCGCCAGGCTCAATCCTCCAATGATGTTTTCCTCCAGAAGTTTTTTGAAGACCGTGTCAACAGATATCTTTGAGCTGACAACAAACTCATTAAAGATCGGGGTCTTTGTATTTACAGAAAAGTTTTTCAATTGAGATATTTTCTCCCTGGCATAAATCGCTTTGTTGAGATTCAACTCGGCCAGCCGCTTTAAGCCGTTCTTCCCCATGGTGCAGAGATAGATTGATGCGGCTAAAGCGCAGAGTGATTCATTCGTGCAGATATTGGAAGTCGCCTTCTCTCTTCTGATATGCTGCTCCCTTGTCGCCATGGTAAGAACGTAACCCCTCTCCCCGTTCTTGTCAACGGTTTCACCGACCAGCCTCCCGGGGATGTTCCGCGTATGGATTTCTCTGGCGGCAAAGATGCCGAGGCTCGGCCCTCCGTAATTCATCGGACTGCCGAATACCTGCCCCTCCCCCACAACGATATCACAACCAAAAAGACCGGGGGGGTTAAGGATTCCGAGAGCAACAGGCTCGGGAACAGCAACGATAAAAAGGGCTCCAGCCGCCTTAACAGGTTCAGCGATCTTTTTAATATCTTCAATTGAACCGAAAAAGTTGGGATACTGGATGACAACTGAAGAGGTCTTAGGTGAAAGAAGTTTTTCGATCTCCTTAACATCGGTCAATAGGTTTTCACTTACAGGTATCTCTTTTATCTCAAAACCGAGCGCCTGTGTATAAGTATTGACAACCTCTCTATACTCGGGATGAACAGCCCTGGAAATAAGCATTTCGTTTTTCTGATTGATACGGTTTGCCATAATAACCGCCTCGGCCAGAGCCGAAGCGCCGTCATACATGGAGGCATTGGCAATCTCCATACCTGTCAGCTGGCAGATCAGGGTCTGGTACTCATAGATTCCCTGAAGCGTCCCCTGGCTTATTTCCGGCTGATAAGGAGTGTATGCCGTATAAAACTCTGAGCGTGATAAAAGATGGTTGACCACGCTCGGAATATAATGATCATACATCCCGGCACCGAGAAAAGAGAGACAGCGATGTCCGGAGTTCTTTTCGCTCAAACCCTTACAATGCTCTTTCAGCTCCGGCTCTGACAGGGCATCAGGCAGTTTGAGATCCCTTTTTAACTTTATCTTCTCCGGTATATCTGAAAAAAGTTCTTCAACATCATCCACCCCTATCTCCTGCATCATCTTTTGGCAATCATCATCTGTATTGGGAATATATCTCATTAACAGCCCCTATCCCTTTTCCTCTTCGACAAAGGCTTTATATTGTTCCGCGGAAAGAAGATCATCGATCTCCGCTTCATCGCTGAGCTTAACGGTAACGAGCCAGCCTTCTTCATAGGGACCCGAATTGATGAGCTCGGGCTCATCCTGCAATGCCCCATTAACCTCTACAACCTCACCGCTTAAAGGGGAATAGAGATCGGACACAGCCTTTACGGACTCTACCGTTCCGAAAGTCTGATTCTGCTCCACCTCGCTTCCCGCTTCAGGAAGTTCCACAAAAACAATATCTCCCAGCTCCTCCTGCGCATGGTCGGTAATCCCGATAACAGCTGTTCCGTCTTCAATTCTTGCCCACTCATGTTCCTTGGTATACTTTAAATCTCCTGGAAGTTCCATTTTCCCTTCTCCTTCTTAATCTTGAGTTATCTTTCTCTGCCGAATCAATGACCCGCCTTAACACGGCTTTTGTAAAATGGGGTTTGAACAACCTTCGCCTTTACTCTTTTCCCCCTTATCTCCACATCAAAGACCGTATCGATATTTGAATAACCGATATCGAGATATCCCATGCCAACAGGCTTTTTTAATGACGGGGACATGATTCCGCTGGTAACCGTCCCGACTTTCACATCTTTATCATACAAAGGGTATCCCGAACGGGGAATTCCTCTATCAATCAATTCGAACCCGATTAATTTTTTTGTCACCCCTTTTTCTTTTTGTCTTAAAAGCACCTCCTTTCCGATAAAATCTCCTTTGCCGAGCTTAACCGCCCAGCCGACACCCGCCTCAAGAGGCGTGGTCTTTGAATCAATATCATTTCCGTATAAAAGATACTTCATCTCTATCCGGAGAGTATCCCTGGCTCCAAACCCCACAGGCTTTATGTTAAACCGTTCCCCGGCTTCGAATACGGCATCCCATATCTTTTCTGCTTTCGAATGACTGAAATAAATCTCGAATCCGTCCTCACCCGTGTAGCCTGTTCTCGATACAATCGCCTCGACCCCGTCAATTTTCACCGTCCCAAAGCAGAAGTATCCGAGTGAAGAAAGTTTAGTGTCAGAGAGTTTCTGTAAAACTTCTTCGGCCTTCTCGCCCTGAACGGCCAGCTGGCAGGATTCATCACTTGTATCAATAATATCGGCTTTCTCTTTGTTGTTCTCTCTTATCCAGCTGAAATCTTTATCTTTATTCACAGCATTGGCACAAAGCATAAAACGGTCATCTTCGATTTTATAGACCGTTATATCATCAACAATGCCTCCGTCCGGATAACATAAAAGAGAGTAGTGAACCTGGCCGTTTCCCATTTTGGCAACATCATTCGTCGTCAATCGCTGGACAAGAGAGGCCGCTTTTTCACCCCTTATTTCGATTCGGCCCATATGGCTGACATCAAAGACCCCGGCAGAGCTTCTTACGGACAGATGTTCATCAATAATCCCTGAGAACTGAAGAGGCATCTCCCATCCGGCAAAACCGACAAGCTTTGCTCCGAGCCTTTTGTGAACGCTGTTGAGCGGAGTCTTCTTTAGCCCTTCTTCCATGGGGATATCAATCTCTAAGTTGTCAAGCAGTTACTCAGCGGTTTTACAGTAAAAAAGCTTATGCTTAAGCTTATCAAATAATTATATAAAACTCTCTTGCATGAAGTGAAGCATTCAGCAAATAAATACAAACAAACATATTCTTTTTTTATTGTCAAATGATTTTTTTATTTATATCTGAAATATTTTTTCAACCGGATAATTGCTTCTTTTTCAATATGAAACAGGCCTTCATACAGCTAACTTCTCTTTTTCTCGGTGTAAGGACAGATGTCCCTGTATGCACAATAAAGGCAGGCCATATAGCTCGGCTTGGCCCTGAAATCTCTCTTTCTGATCCCCCTTGATGCCTCCTGAATCAGATTTTTAACCTTTTCCAAGTCTTTTTCGCCCTTTTCTACTGAACCGAAAAGGCCGGACCCAATAAAGTGGAGTTCAACCCGCTCAGGTATTTTCCCAAAACACTCTTTGTAGGCGAGCGCATAGAGAGAAAGCTGAAGGCTCTCCTTTGTCTTTTTCTGAGCCTCATCCGCCATTCTGACATCCGAGGATTTAAAATCGATGATAGCAATTTCGCCGTTTCTCTCCTCTATTTTGTCCCACCGGCCGACAATACGGTCAGTTCCCAGCATAAAGCTGAAATCTTTTTCAATAAAGGCAGGGAGCCTTTCCTCTCTCTCTTCCTTATCGTAAAAGCGTTTCAGGGCTTTTCTTCCGGCCTCCAGGCACTGTTTTTCATGTTCAACAGTGATAAACCCCTCGTTGATCCATGCCGACTCAAAGAGGCTCAGGAGTTCTTCTATGGTTATTGTTTTTTGAGCCATTTTTCGCCTGTAATAACCGGTTATCGCCTCGTGAAGGGCCTTGCCGAAGATAATCGTGTGATGCCTGAGAATAGGCACCCTTAAAATATGAACATACTTATATTTTAATGGACAGGTGAGATAATCATCGATCTGATAATAGCTGAGAGTGATCACCTTGTCATCCGGGATATCTTCTTCCGAAACGCTTTCTTCCTTCTCTGTTGGGGCATATCTCTCAATCATCTCCAGGGGGGACGTCTTCAAGACATCCGGGTCTGCCTTGGGCTGATCAAGGGCCTCCATAACAAACTGGCTTATCTTTTTCGGCCGTAAACCGCCGTAGTCCCTGGAGCTTGTCAAATAGAGCTCTTTCATCGCCCGCGTCATTCCCACATAAAAAAGCCTCCGCTCTTCCTGAATATGAATATCTCCGGAGGGAATGAACTCCTTGATCAACTCAGTCGGAAGAGGAATGGCCTCTCTTCTATGGGGCCATGGGAATTTAAGAGAGACGAGGCTGACCATAAAGACCACGGGAAACTCCAGCCCCTTGGCCTTATGAACGGTCAATACATTCACCGCATCCATATCAAAATCGGCCTCGGCAACAGCAGGGTCGTCACCCGCCCCGATAAGCATGTCCAGATAACCGATAAATTCCCCGGTGCTTTTATTCACCAGAACCTTTTCGATATTCCCGACAATATCAAAAAACTTGGCCACGTTTTGGATCTTCTCTTTGCTCGCCATCGACTCTTCTCTGGTCAGGCTTTTGATATAACCGGTATCATAACAGAATCGATAGAGAAGGTGTCCGACCGTAAGTTTTCCTGAGATCTCAATATAATGCCCGATATCTTCGAGAATCTTAGCAATAACCGCTCTCCCCTCTTCAGAAATATCTTCGATAATATCGAGGCTCTCAAGTTCAGCAAAGATCTTATAGAGAGAAAAATTCCTCCGTTTGCCGTAAGTCATACACTGGGTAAGGTCCATATTGCTAAGCCGGTAAACCTCAGACGAAACCAGATAATACAATGAGAGGCTGTCGTTCAGATTCGAAATGGCTCTTAAAAAGGAGATGAGGATGCGAATCTCCGGACGACTGTAAAGCCCCTGATTCCCGGTAAATCTATGGGGAACCCCGAGCATATTCAATGCCCTTAAAAAGGAGTCGGCATCATTATTGCTCCTTACCAGTATCCCGAAATCTTTATATCGATACCTCCCCTCATCCACATCCTTTTTAATACGCTTCGCAACCTCGTCCGCCTCGCTGGAAAGGGTGTCAAAATGAAGATGATGAATGGGAAGCCCTTCTTTCTTATCGGTAACAAGTTTCTTGTTAATATTGCTCTTGATCTCCAGCCTTTCGGGATTGTTGTGATTGATAAGTGAATAAGCGGCATCAAGTATTCTCTGGTGGGAGCGGTAATTCTGGAGTAGCACGAGCTCTTTTGCATCGGGATATTCGTCTTTAAACCCGAGAATATTGCTGATCGCTGCCCCCCGAAATTTATAGATGCTCTGGTCGTCATCGCCGACCACGGTAATATTGTTCCTTAAAGAGGCCAGAAGCTTAACAAGCTGGAACTGGGCATAATTGGTATCCTGAAACTCATCCACGAGGATATATTTGAACCGGTTCTGATAGTTCTTTAAGGCTGTAGGGTGTTCTCTTAACAGCTTCACTGTCAGATTGACCTGGTCACCGAAATCGATAAAACCGAAGGCCGCCTTTAGCTCCTGATACTTTTTATAGGTTTTTGCAATTTCCATCTGTTTTTCGGCCTCTTCAGCCAGTTCCCGGTTTTCAGGATTTTTCTCCTTTTGTTTTATAAGCCTCTCGGCATAAGCAAGATACTCCTCGACACTTACATCCTCATCCTTTGCCCGGCTGATAAGAGAAACAAGCGCAGAGATATGTTTGACCGGATTTCCGAGCGGCCGGTAGTAAGAAAGCGGGAACTCAAAGAGGTGCTCTTTGAAGAATATGACCTGCTCCGGCCCTCTCAAAAGCCGGAAATCGGTTGAAAGCCCTATGTCGAGAGCGTTTTCTTTTAAAACCCTGTCCCCAAAGGCATGAAAGGTGCTGATCCATACATTAGAATAACCATAAGGAATCAGAACATCAACTCTCTCCTCCATCTCTGCCGCTGCTTTATCCGTAAAAGTCAGGGCCAGGATCTCTTCCGGCCTCACTTTTTTTGTGGTTATGAGATGAGCGATCCTTCTCGTGATAACCGTGGTCTTTCCTGTTCCGGCTCCCGCAATAATGAGAAGCGGGCCTTCGCCGTGAATCACGGCCTCTTTCTGTACAGGGTTAAGCCCCTCCAGTATCCTTTGTTCCCTAAAGGATGAGGCTCTACTGTCGTTCCCATTTTTATCCGATAATCCCATCCTGTCTCCTTTAAAACAGGCTCATCTGTTCTTTACCTTCTTCGAATCCTCTTTCTCTTCCCCGAAGATATCGATTTTGCCAAAGACCCCGTCATGGCCCGGAACAATACGAAGCCTCCCTTCCCTGACCCGTGTGATCCCCTCTAAAACCCTGGGATGGGCATAAGCAGAAAGCTCGTCTTTTTCCATATCGAGCAGGATACTGAACTCCGGACCGCAATTCTCGATAAGGCGGTCATACTCCTTCATCACTGCCTTTGTCCTGACAGAAACACCAAGGGCCGAAGCAATGATCTCTTCCAGAGGAACCATGTGCTTTCCGGGAATTCTGTCCGGGGATTCGTATCCGTCTTTCCTGTCGGCAAGGTCGTCCACCCTGTGCATCACGCCGATTGTAAGCTTTTTTTTGCAGACAGGGCAGATATTATCAACCTCTTTGCTTTCCTTTGGAGAAAAGAGGATATCGCATTTTCTATGTCCGTCAAAATGATATTTCCCCTCTTCCGGATAAAATTCAATCGTAAAGAGAAAACGCTCCCTGTCTTTCTTTTTGATAACATCCAAAATGGTCTGATAATCCCTTTCGCAGTCAAACACATTGGCCTCTCGCCCAATCTTACTGGGAGAATGGGCGTCTGAATTAGATATCAGGCATATGTTGTCGAGCTGCGACAGCCTCCTGTTCATAGAAGGGTCTGAAGAGAGACCGGTTTCGATCGCATGGATATTTTTTGTTTCTTCCTCGAAACACTCTTCAATAGAATCAAACCCGGAATTGGCACCAAAAAGAGAGAACCACGGGGTCCACGCATGGGCCGGAACCAGAAGGCATTCTTCGGAAATATCGAGAACAAGTTTGAACAGCTCCTTTACCGGAAAACCGAAGATAGGCCTTCCGTCAGAAGAGAGCTTGCCTCTTTTTGCCAGCCTCACATTGATCTTCTCAACAATCTCAAGGCTAGGAGCAAAGAGCAGGGTATGAATCTTCCTCAGCCTCCCCCCCTGCTGGAAGATATTGCTCACCTCTCCGGTGAGGATAAACTGGACATCCTTTTCGCCTTTTTTTAACTGATAGAGGCCTTTCCCTGCTGGCTCCAGCTTGGCTTTCAGTTCCGATACGTATAAGGGGTGCGTAAAATCGCCTGTTCCCATAAGCCCGATCCCCTTCTTTTTGGCCCATTTCCCGAGAGATTCAACCTCCATCTCCCTGCTGGTGGCCCGGCTGTATTTGGAATGAATATGAAGATCCGCTATAAATTTCATATTGACCCCCGAAATTTACTTTCCTGTTTTATTTCACACAATCGTTGAAAATGAACTTTTTATTATGCCGTTTTCTTTCCTGAGATGATAATTGCCCTCATGGTCTTTCTTCGTCTCCTGAATATCCTCTCTGAAATGGGCGCCCCGGCTCTCCTCTCTCAACAAAGAAGATGTGATAATAACCTCTGCAACAATCAGCATGTTTCTTATCTCATTGTCCTCTCTTGTCGAATAAGGTGAATCAGTATCTATTTTATATCTGTCTTTAATTGCATCGATAATCTTTTTTGCCTTTTCAAGAGAATCTTTAGACCGGATAATCGAAACGGAATCCCACATGGTCTCGCGCAGTTCTTTCCCTGCTTTTCTATCGATTGTCTCACTGTTTACGGCAAAAGGTATTGCTGAAGTTATCGGCCGGTATTGCCCCAAAGAATCGACATACTCTGAAGCCTTTCTGCCGGCCCTTGCACCCATGACCAGTGTCTCTGTCAGGGCGTTTCCCGATATCCTGTTTGCTCCGTGAACACCGCCGACAGCTTCTCCGCAGGCAAAGACCCCCTGTATATCTGTCTGGCAGTTCTCGTCGACCTTTATCCCTCCCATGAAAAAATGGGTGGTCGGAGAGACCAGTATCAATTCTTTTTGAATGTCGATATGAAATTTCTTAAACAGCTCTCTTACATCCGAGAACTTTTCATCGAACACATCGTTTTTAACTCCTGAGCAGTCGAGATAGACAGCCTCTTGAATCCCTCTCCCTGATACGATCTCTTTAAATACGGCCATTGATGTCACATCACGCGTGGCCATCTCTTTTTTATCGGGGCTGTATGTCTCCATGAATCTTTCGCCTTTAACATTTTTCAGGATAGCGCCGCTTCCGAGAAGCGTGCTCACAATCGGTATCCTGACAGGTTTTATTGCCATGGTCGGATAGAACTGAACAAATTCCATGTCGATCAGCTCAGCTCCTGCATTCAGGGCCAGTGCATAGGAGTCTCCTGTAATCTCAAGGGAGTTGTTCGTATGCCTGAATATCCTTCCCCCTCCGCCGGCAGCAATGATGAGCGACTTTGATGATAAGAGAAGCGGCTTTCCGTCTTTATTGTTTATGCCCAGTGCCCCTTTAATCGAGTCATCTTCTCTGATAAGCTCAGTAACAGTAACCCCGTCGATGAAGCGAACATTCCGCTTCTTTGCCTCTTTCATCATCGGTTTTGTCATGGTCAGGCCGTGAATTCTCGGAGGATAATTCAAAAGGGCTGTCCTGATAACCCGTGGATAGGAATGCCCCGGCGCTTCATGAAGCAGGAATGTATTGTTACTCATTAAAAATTCAACGCCCCATTCTTGCAATCGAAGGATCTCCCCTTTTGATTCCTCAGCCATGATTCTGAGCAGGTTCTTCTGGTTGATCCCTGCCCCGCCTTTCAGGGCATCGTGAATATAGGAGGATGATGAATCGCCCTTTTTTTCGGAAAACCCGGATACGGCAATATTGCACTGGGCAAGGGCCGTGTTGCCGCTTTTCCCGCTCTTTCCTTTTGAAACAATGGCCACCTCTTTGCCGAGAGCGGCTGCTTCAATAGCGGCCCGAAGCCCTGCGGCGCCTCCGCCGATAACAAGAACCTCTGTATCGATTCGATCCATTCTCCTCCCCAATGATGAGCTACTCTTTTGTTTCTCGTCTCAGAACCTCGATGATTTTCTGCATATCAGAAGGAGGCAAAGCCTCGAACTCCATATACTTTTTTTGCACGGGATGAGCAAAACCGAGGCGGAAGGCATGAAGAGCCTGTCTATTGAAACTCAAGAGCGCCTCTTCCAGTTCGCTTCTCTTCTTGCTGATTATTAATTTTCTTCCGTAAATAGCGTCCCCGACAACAGGGTGTTTGATATGTGCCATGTGAACCCTTATCTGATGGGTTCTTCCGGTTTTCAAGCCTATTTCGAGAAGCGTGAATCCTGCAAATCTCTCCTTTACACTATAGTCGGTTACAGCAGTCCTCCCGTTCTCTTTTAAAACAGCCATCTTTTTTCTGTGAAAAGGGTCTCTTCCTATAAGGGTTTCGATACGTCCCTTTTGATTCTTAACCTCTCCCTTAACCAGGACCAGATACTCTTTTTTCATTGACCTCTCTTTGAACTGTTTTGAAAGACTTTGATGCGTCATATCGTCTTTGGCCACCAGTAAAAGCCCTGAGGTTCCCTTATCGAGCCTGTGAACAATTCCCGGCCTTTCCACCCCTCCTATCCCTGAAAGGTCATTACAGTGGAAAAGAAGAGCATTTACAAGCGTTCCTGTGCGGTTCCCGGCAGCAGGATGGACCACCATTCCCGGTCTTTTGTTAATAAGCATGAGAGATCTGTCCTCATAGACAATATCGATGGGAATGTTCTCTTTCTCTACTTCCAGAGGCTGCGGAGGGGGAACAGTCACATCGATTTGATCATCCGCTTTTAGAAGATAGTGGGGCTTTCTTTTCTTGCTGTTGACGGTAATCGCGCCGGACAGGATAAGCTTTTGTATCAGGCTTCGTGAAAGAGAGAGGGCTTTTTTTGTTAAAAACCTGTCGATACGCAGGCCGGACTCTTCATCAGTAACAAAAAAGCAGTAGTTCTTCTGCATGACTTCTGTTTGAGAAAAGTAATGAATTTATCTTTATCTCGAATATATTAAACTCAGGATATAAATAATAACACCGATAGTAATACTGGAATCGGCAACATTAAAGGCGGGCCAGTGATACTGATACCAGTGCAAATCGAGAAAATCGACCACCTCTCCAAGCCTTAATCTGTCAATAAAATTTCCCAGTGCTCCTGCAAAAATAAGGCAAAGAGCAATAAGGGGAAAATATTTTTCTTCCGGCATAGTGATATATAAATAGAGAATCGCTATCAGAGCGGCAAGTGTCAGGATAATAAAAAAGGGGAGAACCAGACCCGGATTGAAGGTCGATAAAATACCGAAGGCAGCACCTTTGTTCCTGATATGAGTGATCGAAAAGAAGTTCTCGATGACCACAATATTCTGAAAGAGGCCGACTGTTCTTTCAATAGTAAGCTTTATGATTTGATCAAAAATAACAACCACACCGACTATCAAAAGAAAGTATCGTTTTTTCAAAGGTTCTTCCCGGTCTTTTTTCTTTATTTAACGTTTGATACACACCGTTTGCAAAAGGTCGGATAACCTTTATCCTCTCCGACACTCTGATCAAAAATCCAGCATCGTTCACACTTTTCCCCCTTTGCAGGAGAAACTGAAACACCCAGCCCCTTTACGACATCGCTAAAATAGGCTTCTTCGGGAAGATCTTTTTCTTCTTTAATAGAAAGAGAGGAAACAATACAGATCGCTCTGAGGTCTTCAGAATAGCCCTGAATCTTTTCCATAATTTCAGAAGGAACATAAAGATCAATTGAGGCATCCAGCGAGTGTCCGATGACTTTTTCTTTCCTTGCCACTTCCAGCACCTTGTATATCTCCCCTCTCACCTCAAGAATCAGTTCCCACCGTTTTTCCAGCCTGTCATCAACATACTCGTCATTAACATCGGGAAACTGCGCAAGATGAACGCTCTCTTTTTTTCCATCAAAGGCCGGTAGATAATCCCAGACCTCTTCGGCTGTGAAACAGAGAACAGGGGCCATCAGCTGGAGCATTGTCTTTAATATCTCATAGATCGCTGTCTGCGCCGCCCTCCTCTCCCTGGAATCCTTTTTCGATGTATAAAGCCTGTCCTTGAGAATATCGAGATAAAAGGAGCTTAAATCGACAGCACAGAAATTATGAAAGGCATGGTAAAATACATGGAATTCATAAGACGTGTAGGCCTTTCTAATCCTTTCAATAAGATTCTGAAGTCTGTGAAGCATTAACCGGTCAAGTTCCGGCATATCCTGATACGAAACAGCATTGACTGAAGGATCGAAATCATAAAGGTTTCCCAGAATGTATCGGCATGTATTCCTGATCCTGCGATACGCCTCGCTCAGCCTTTTTAGTATCTCATCGGAAATACGGATATCTTCCCGATAGTTCTCCGAAGAGACCCACAGCCTGAGTATTTCTGCTCCGTATCTTTTAATGACCTCTTCGGGAGCCGTGACGTTCCCAGCCGATTTCGACATCTTCTTTCCTTCCCCGTCAACCGTATAGCCGTGAGTCAGAACAGCGCGGTACGGAGCCTCACCCACTGTGCCCACTGAGGCCAGAAGTGAGCTGTGGAACCATCCCCTGTGCTGGTCGCTTCCTTCCAGATACATATCCGCCGGCCACTCAAGACCTTCCCTCCTTTTCAATACAGCAGCCTGGCTGACCCCGGAATCGAACCAGACATCCAGAATGTCCTCTTCTTTCCTGAATTCACGGCCGCCGCATGAAGAACAGCTTGCTCCCTCGGGCAGAAGTTCCTTTTCATTCTTTTCAAACCATACATCCGCACCCGATTCTTCGACAAGCTTTGCAATATGCTCGGATATCTCTTCGGAAGCTAGGATCTCACCGCACTTGTCGCAGTGAAAAACGGTAATGGGAACTCCCCATGCCCTCTGACGGGAAATGCACCAGTCAGGACGCTCTTCAATCATACTGTAAATCCTCTCCTCTCCCCACGAAGGAATCCACTCCACTTCCCTGATCTTCTCCAGGGCTTTTTTTCTCAGGTCATTCTTTTCCATCGAGATAAACCATTGTGATGTCGCTCTGAAAATAATCGGGCTCTTGCATCTCCAGCAGTGAGGATATGAATGACTCATCTCACCCTCTTTTAAAAGATAACCGTCTTCCTTTAATTTATCATTAATAGAACGGTTGGCTTTCCAGACCGGCATGCCGCCGAAAAACTTCATATCGGAAACAAATCTTCCTCTCGAGTCGACCGGATTATAAACATCAAGCCCGTACTTCAGCCCTATCTCATAGTCCTCCTGGCCGTGTCCCGGAGCAGTATGAACACAGCCTGTTCCCTGCTCAAGGGTAACATGCTCACCGAGAATCACCAGGGATTCCCTCTCCATAAACGGATGCTGGCATTTTGCCTTTTCCATCTCTTTTCCCGGAAATGTTTCAAGGATCTGATACTCTGTGATACCCAGTGCCATCATAACATTCGCAAGCATCTCTTTGGCTACGATCATAACCTCTCCGCCAGCCTTTACAGCCGAGTACTCAAAATCGGGATGAAGGCATACGGCAAGGTTGGCCGGAAGCGTCCAGGGTGTGGTTGTCCAGATCACAATACTTGTCTTCTGATCGCTTAGAGATGGAAACTTCTCTTTTATCAATGAATCCGAAATCAGGGGGAATTTTACAAAAATGGACGGCGAATTATGGTCAAAATATTCCACCTCTGCTTCAGCCAGGGCCGTCTCACATGACGTGCACCAGTATACCGGTTTTAATCCCCTGTAGACACCACCGTTTCCCAGAAACTTTCCGAGTTCTCTAACAATCGTGGCTTCATAATCATAGCTCATCGTGAGATAGGGATTATCCCAGTCGCCGAGCACGCCCAGACGCTTGAACTCTTCCCGCTGAATATTAATAAACTTTTCCGCAAACTCCCGGCAGAGTTTTCTTATCTCGCTCTTTGACATTCCGTCTTTTTTCTTGCCGAGTTCCTTCCCAACCTGATGCTCGATCGGAAGGCCGTGACAGTCCCAGCCTGGAATATAAACAGCATTATACCCCTCCATGGTCTTTATCTTGACCAGAATGTCTTTTAATATTTTATTAAGAGAGGTGCCAAGATGAATATGTCCATTGGCATAGGGAGGTCCGTCATGCAAAATATATTTCGGCCGGTCCTTGAAATTCTCTCTGATAAGTTGATAAATCCCCTGTTTTGACCATCTATCAAGTATCTCCACTTCCTTTTGAGAAAGGTTGGCCTTCATGGGAAAATCTGTTCTCGGCAGATTTAACGAATCCTTTACCTCCATCTCGTCTCCTTTAGCGCGGACATGTAAACTAAATCTTCATGGCCTCTTTAACCTGTTTCAGGGTATTCTGTGCCTCTTTTCTCGCCTTGATGCTTCCCTGTTCAAATATTTCCATCACATCTTTGGGACGGTTCTTAAGTTCCTCCCTCTTTTCAAAATGAGGCTTTAAGAACTCGACAAGATTCTTCATCAATATCTTCTTGCAATCGGTGCAGCCGATTGAAGCGGTTCTGCATCCCTTGGCTATCTCTTCAACCTGATCTTTCGGCGTAAAAATCTTATGATACTGATAGACCGTGCTCACCTCCGGGTCTCCGGGGTCAGTCCGCCTTGCTCTTTGAGGGTCTGTAAGCATTGTCATGACCTTTTTTTCTATCACTGAAGGCGGGTCGGAAAGATAGATAGCATTATCATAGCTCTTGCTCATCTTCCGGCCGTCCAGTCCCGGAAGTTTTGGAACCTCCGAGAGTTTTGCTTCCGGCTCGACAAAAACCTTTTTCTTATAGATATGATGAAACCGCCTCACCAGTTCTCTGCTCAGTTCCAGATGGGGAAGCTGGTCGATTCCCACAGGAACATAATCCGCCCTGTAAAGAACAATATCAGCTGTCTGCAAAACAGGGTAGCCGAGAAAACCATATGTGGTCAGGTCTTTGTTCTTAATTTCTTCCATTTTCTCTTTGTAGGTCGGATTTCTCTCAAGCCACGGTATCGGCGTAATCATCGATAAGAAGAGGTGTAGCTCTGCATGCTCAGGTATAAGAGACTGAATAAAAAGGGTGCTCTTTTCAGGATCAATCCCTGATGCCAGCCAGTCCACGGCAATTTCAAAGGTATTGGACTTTATTTCACGCGTGTCCTCATAGTTGGTGCTCAGGGCATGCCAGTCAGCAATGAAGTAGAAGCAGTCATAATCCTTTTCCAGTTTTTTCCAGTTCTCAAGGGCTCCGAGCAGGTTCCCGAGATGCAGCTTCCCTGATGACTGCATTCCACTCAGTATTCTTTTCTTGCTCAAACCATCTCTCCTTGTCTTGTATCCTGATTTTTTCCTTTTGATTGACAACGATTTCAAAGCTTATATTAATACTAGACCCCGGTTGTCTTGTCAATAATTAAGTCGTGCGAGCAAAGGTTTTCCTGACATATTCGATTTCATCTTTTTTCGTCTTCAGCTTTCCGTTTATCTTCTGTTCTCTTACATGCTCAAGAACATCCTTAAATTCTGGTCCCGGTTCCAGTCCCAGTTTTTTCAGGTCATCTCCTGAAATCTCGATTTCCATATTTCTCAGTTTTGTTAAGTACAGAGAAAGATACCGGCTCGATTCCGCCCCCTTGAGCTTTGACATCATATACAAAAGGGCCTCTATGGAGAGAGGCTGGAAGAGATTGTGCAATTCACTGGGTTTTAAATTCTTCCTGCCTGTTATAACCGGCATCACCTTCCGAATCGCCTGCCTGTCATCCTTGATCCTCTTTCTCAGTTTTTCCGAAAGCAGAAGGGTATCTCCCAGAACTTCGGCCTCCCTGGGGGTGAGAGCGCTTATCATTCCCAGATAATAGACATACCACTTATCCACACTGACATCGATAAAGGAGAGCTCATACCATGCGATAACATCAACAATGTTTTTGAAAAGCGCATTTTCGGCCTTTGAAAAAACGATCTTCGGGTGAAGAAACTTAAGCACATCGAGCTGTGACATTCTCCTTACCATTTTGAGGGGATATCGGTCAGAAAGCATATGATGAAGTTCGATAAACAGCCTCTTTCCCGCAAGACGGCCGTAGAGTTTCTTCTTGATGGCGTTTTCCAGAAGAACCATGGTCTGCTTTCCGATATTCAGATTAAATCTCTGTTCAAATCGAATCGCGCGAAACACCCTTGTCGGGTCTTCAACAAAACTGAGATTGTGAAGCACCCTTAAAACCCTGTCTTTTAAATCCCTCTGGCCGCCGAAATAATCGATCAGTGTATAAGCATCCTTTCCGTTCAGTTTCATGGCCAGGGCATTAATCGCAAAATCTCTTCTGAGGAGATCGTTCTTGATCGAGGCAAATTCCACAATAGGAGGAGCAGAGGGATATTCATAATACTCAAGTCTTGCCGAGGCGACATCGACCTTAAAATCATCCGGCATGACAATAACCGCTGTAGCGAACTTCTCATGGCTTCTTATTCTGCCGGAAAGCTCCTTGGCAAGATGACGGGCAAAAAGAATCCCGTCCCCCTCTACGACCAGGTCAATATCATCATTCTCTTCCCTGAGCAAAAGGTCTCTGACAAACCCGCCGGCTGTATAGACAGCAATCCCTTCTTTATCCGCCACCTCCCCGGCTTTTTTGAATATCTCTTTGATCCGCTTCGGCAGCCTTTCCTTGAAAAGCCCTTTCAGATTTTTCGTATGGGAGTAACGCTGTAACACGTTCCCATTATCGAGAATAGCAGGCTTTTTTAACAGGTCGTCGTGAAGCACCTGCATCACCTGCCCTCTTGTTATCCCGCCGAGAAGAGACCCGTTTTTTTCGTCCACAACAGGAACAAGCTTCTGGAGCCTGTCGATAATCCACTCCCCGACTTCATTAAAAGGTGTATCAGGATAGGCCTTGAAAAACTCGCTGAGCATGAATTCTGTTACTGTCTCGTTCTCGAAGTGATGAAATATCGCTTTCTCAACTGTCTGCCTTGTTATGATTCCAACCGGTTTTCCCTTCTCGACAACAGGCAGCGCATTCATATTATATCGTGTCATGACCTCTTCGGCCTCTTTGATGGAGCTCTTGGATGACACCATCTTTATAGGAGAGCTCATCACATCTTTTGCAAGAGAGATGAAATGGATTTTTTTCCTTAAGGTTTTAATCAGTTTTTCCTTGGACTGAAAGAGAGTGATCCCTTTGATAGAGGCCGAAGCGGCTGTCGGATGTCCGCCGCCGCCGAATTCGGCAGCTATATCGGAAACATCCACCGCCTGTATCCGGCTTCGTGCCACCATGTGAACACCGTTTCCCATTCTTACCATTGCAAAAAGAACATTCAAGTTCTCCATATCCTTAAGCTTATGAACCAGGACAGCCAGATCGCCGATATATTTTTCATGAGACGATGTTGTAATGACCATCTCGACACCGTTGATAGTGTATCTCTCGCAGTTCTGAATCAGGTCATTAAGAAGAGAAACCTGCTCCCCTGTCAGCTCTCTTGTTATGAAATCGGAAACAGTATTAAGATTCGCCCCCTCTGAGAGGAGATAGGAAGCGGCCTGAAGGTCTTCCGGCCTGGTCGAACTGAATGTCAGGGAACCGGTATCTTCATAAATCCCCAGAGCCATAATGGTCGCTTCTTCGGGAGCAATAGAGATTTTTTTTTCTTTAAGCATCTCAACAAAAATTGTCGTAGTTGCCCCTGTTTCCCGGATACATTCCTGGGTTCCCTCGATGTCCTTTTCTTTATAAGGATGGTGGTCATAGATATGGATCTCGAGACCCGGCTTATCTAAAATCTGCGAAAAGGGCCCGATTCGGCTTTTTTGCATTGTATCGACAAGGATAAGATGCGTGATATCCTGAAAATCGATGTTCTTAAGCTTTTCAAAACCGAACGAATAGTTGGAGTATTGTAAAAAATCCCTGAGGTTCTTTTCCAAAGCGCCGGGGAAAACCAGTTTTGCTTTGGGATAAATCTTTTTTGCTGAAAGCATAGACGCCAGGCAGTCAAAATCGGCATTGAGATGGGTTGTTATAATCTGCATCTTATAAATCTCATTGAAATAACTATTCTTATTTAAATATTACTTTATTTTAGATGTTGAGTCAAACCTTTTAAGCCGATTCTCTCACAGATAGTGAAATCGAAGAATTTTAAAAAGGTTTATTTTCTGATTCTTGTAAAACGGGGAGAAAAGCCCACTTCCCTCTTATAGCGCCCATTTTTAATAATTAAATATCTTTCAAAACGTTACCCTTTTCTCTCTGCTTTTATCTGGGGCAAACGCCCCATAATCTCATAAAATAATTTTTAGCTTCTGATTTTCCATTTTTGTAACACTAAATTATTCAAACAATTACATTGAATCACGTCTTTTTAACCCGTCTGGCATACTAATTGCTCTATGAGGAATAAAGGGAGGGTTAAGACCTTTTTCTCTATTTTTTAACATCAAAAAAATAGAAAATCTAAGGATCCTCATCGACCTCCTCAATTACCTCTTTTCTCTTTTATTGGCCGGGGGGGCAGGATTCAGCCCCTGTCCCCCTAAAAAAAAGAAACAAAGGAGAAGCAATGGTCGCAAAAGCCACATTTAACAGCAATTCATTAAACACATTACGGTACATACGAATCAATAAGAGTAATATTAACAGGTCATTAGAGAGATTGGCCTCCGGAAGAGCTATTAACAGGGGAGCTGATAATGCTGCCGGCCTTGCCATTGTAGAGGAGTTAAAAGCTGAGTCCCGTGCCCTTGAGCAGGCATCCAGGAACATCGATCACGGAGTCGGCATGATTCAAACAGCTGAAGGGAGCATGGATGAAATAGGAAATCTTTTGGGAAGGGCTTTTGAATTGACGGTTCAGGCTTCAAACGGAACATACAGTTCAGACCAGCGAGAGATGATCAACCATGAACTCCAATCCGTTAAGGCAGAAATAGGGAGGATTTCAGGAGGTGCGGAGTTTAACGGCCAAAAACTCTTAAACGGTAACCTTGCGTCTTCATCTGCTTCGCAGGTCGATATTCAGGCCGGAACAGACAGTTCGGCAGAAAGTCGTATCAATATGAATGTTATTGAGGATATGGGCACTGCGAGCCTGGGAATTGACGGCATCGATGTTTCTACCATTGAAAATGCCCTGACATCGCTCGGATCCATTGAAAATGCCATCAATACTGTGTCTCAGAGCAGAGCGCAAATCGGAGCTCTTCAGAACCGATTTGGCTCGGCCTCAGAAACCGTCGGCGTGAGACTGGAAAATCTCAAGGCTTCTGAATCGAGGATTGGAGATACCGATTATGCACAGGAAACAACGGCCCTGAATAAAAATTTCCACCTGTATAATGCTTCCATAAAAACTCTTTCAGTAGGATTAGTCCACAGAAATTCATCCGGAAGCATTCTCGATATCCTGCTTTAATCAGAATTAAAAAAGGAGCGCAGGGTTTCCTGCACTCCTTGGTTGAGTATCGATCTTTCTATCGGTCTATTTTCTTTTCAGGTCTGTCCATTTCTTTTTCAGCTTCGCCATTCCTTCCCAGCCGCGGTCGATAAACAGGGCATCCAGAATGGCACAGGCCGTCATCGCCTCTGCAACCGCATAGATTCTGCCGAGTAAGGTCGGGTCTCTTCGTGTGATCGGTGAGAGCTTCTCTTCCTTCATCTTCTTCATATTAATGCTTGGCTGTTCAACAGAGACCGTTGGTGTCGGCTTGATCGCCACCCTGATAACAATATCTTCTCCGCTGCTTATTCCCCCATAAAAACCGCCGGCATGATTCGTTTCGAACCGAACCTTTCCGTTTTTCAGGTAAGGATGGTCGTTAAACTCGCTCCCCTTCATGTTTCCGCATTTGAATCCTGAGCCGAACTCAACCCCCTGAACCGCACCGATGCTGAAGAGGCCGTGGGCAATTGTTGCCTTTAATTTATCGAAAACAGGTTCTCCCAGACCTGCCGGAATATTATGAACAATCAGTTCTATGATTCCGCCGGCTGTCTCTCCCTCTTTTTTGATTTCCAGAATCTTCTTTATCATCTCTTCCGCAGCTTTCGGGTCAGGACAGTTGATTTCGTTTTTCCTGTAGTTTCTCTTTATCTGGCTAAAGCTCATCTCTTTCGCCTTGATGTCCATACACTCCTTCGTATAACCGAGAACCTCTATCCCCTCCTTCTGCAGGACGATTTTCGCGACAGCCCCGCCGGCAACCCTACCGACCGTTTCTCTTCCGGAAGCCCGGCCCGCACCGCACCAGTCCGCCGCCTCTCCGTATTTGAGAAAGTAGGTGTACTCGGCATGGCCCGGTCTGATCAGGTTTTTATAATCATAGTACTGTTTAACATGGATTTTTTGTGTATCGACATTATAGATAATCATGCCAAGAGGCGCTCCTGTTGTAACGCCTTCCTGACCGATACCGGCAAAAATATGCACCTGGTCTGTCTCTTTTCTGGGACTGTCAAGCTTGCCCTGTCCCGGCCTTCTCTTATCCATCTCTTCCTGAATCATCTGGTCCGTAATCTTAAGACCCGGGGGAACACCGTCAACGATAACAGCCAGGCCGCTTCCCTTTCCGATACCATAAGACTCACCGCATGTCGTTATCCTGAACAATCTCCCAAACGTATTTCCCATCATTTCAGCTAACCTCCTTCTTCTTATTCGTAATGAATTTTTATCCCCTTGGGTTGTTAAAAATCTTTTCTCAGCTGTGAGCGCAAACGCTCCACCTTTTCTTCACAACTGGCAATTTTATCCTTAATTTCCTTTTTGGGAAAGATCTCCAATGCTTTTTTAAACTGCTTCAACGCATTTTCCATCTTGTTCAGCTTGTCTCTCTTCCCTTTTACTGTATCACTTTTTTGCAAATCTTCATACCCTTTTTTTAAAAGGACTTCGAAGGTTTTCGATTGACTCTTCCTCTTTTTTACCCAGTTAATAAATATTATGGTTGCAATAAATGAAATAACAAGAATTATGATGTTGAGATTTTCCATTGTCTTTAAAAAAGATATGTTAAGCGTTATTATTTGTCTTTGATATCGAGTTCAAGCTCAAGCTTTTCTTTCCTTTGTTTGGGTTTGTCCCCTTTTCCTCCCTCTTTTTTTGACTTTTGTTCAAGCTGCTTTTGCTGCTCAGCTATCTTCTCATCGAGCTCCTTGTTCCTTTTTCTGGCCCTCTCAAGCTCGAGTTCCAATGCCTTTTTATGAGCCCTCTCCACATCGAGCTTTAACTTCTCGCGGTTCTTTTTTTCAAGCTCAAGCGAAAGTTCATCGTCCTTTGTGAGGACCAGTTCTCTCAGATTCTCCTGTTTATCGACTTTCTTAAAATTAATCGTTATCGCATCGCCAGCCCTTCTTCCATCGGTGGCATGGGCTGTGGCGGAAATCTTATTGACACCGTCTTTTACCGGAACAGAAGCGATAAACCCCCCTGCCGGATTCAAAACGATTTGATCGGCCCTTTGAACATAGGTCGAATTGACAACATCGACAAAATCCATATCAATAAAAGATGTCCTGGGAAGAGCATCAACAATATCACCCGGATTGATAAGAGGTGTATATTTCCCCTTTGATACCCTTGCAATTTCCCTCAATGTATAAGGATCCTCAAAAGAATCGATGCCGAGAGCAAAGGTGCTAATCCTGATGCTGGCAATATCGGCTATTTTCGCCGCGCTGATCGCAAGGCTTTTATCCTCAGGATCGGAAACAGAAGCACTCCCTACAGGAAACGTCGGAACGCCGTCTGAGAGAAGAAGAACAAACTTTCGCGTATCATGCTTTGAAGGACTGAAACTTCTTCTTGTCCCCGATATCTCTGAAATAGCTACCCTGAGTCCTTCTGAAATATTCGTTCCGCCATAGGCACCACTTATATATATCTGATCGAGAGCCCTGGACACCGATCCGAAATCCGAGGTCAACGGCTGAGCCAGATAGGCATCCGGTGTTAAAGGATTAGCCTGAAAGGTTCTGTTCCCGTCGTATCCGGTACCCGGGAGAAAATCCCCGCTAAAGTTGACAACACCAACACGAGTGGTTTCAGGATCGAGCTGGTATAAAAGATTCTTTGCGGCCTGAACCTCTGCAGCCAGAACAGAATCGCCCGGATCGGTTATTTTGGAACCGATCAGCACCCCGAATACCATGATCTCATTAACCCGTCTTCCTATAACACCATTTCCATTAACATCGACCCCGGAAGGCCTTGCGGTGCTGCCGGAAGAATCAATAACCAGAATAAGATCGACTAAAGGTTGGTCTACACCCTTGACAAAGGCTTTCCCTTTGATGACAAGAAGGTCGGTTGAAAGGTAAATGGTATCTCCGTCAGCAGGGTATTCTATTTTTACCCGGATTTCAGCCGGAGAAGCAATGGTCTGCAGTAAAAGCAGAAAAAGAGCACAGCAAAGAAGAATGGTTCTTATCTTCATTAAAAATCATTCCAATCCTGATCTTAACCTTTTTTTAAATCCTTCTTTTTCATTGGTAAGTATTTTTATTTTTTCAATAATATCATTCAGTTTTTTTCTTTTTTCCTTTATCTCTTTGTCCGAAAAACAGCCTTCATTCTCCATAGAGATTTTTTGCTTTTGCAACGATTTTATCTCTTCTTCAAGGTTCAGTATTGTCTTCTTAAGTTCCTTTTGAGTCATCGGAAGCCATCTCCCCCTCAAATCGTTTATTTATCATTATTCTATCAGAAGAAAACCTTTTTATTCAAGATATTTTTAAATCCCGAAAAACTACTGCTTCGTTACCTAAATATATTTCTCAACAACATCCCCTTCTACCTCTACGGCAACAGCCCTGTTCAGCATATCGACGGAAACAACCAGCCTCTTTTTCTTTTCCTGAACATCCAGAAGAATGCCAACCGCCCCCTCCAGAGGTCCGGAAACAACCTTAACCCGATCCCCTTTTTTCAGATAGGTATAGTAGTTGACTGTCAGGTCCGAATTGATAATCGCCTGAAGAGAGGCTATCTGTTCCTCTGGTATGGGAAATGGCTCATTTGAGTATCCGAGAATATTTGCAACGCCCGGCACCTTAACAATTTCCAGCCACCGGCTTTTTATCAACTCAAAATCGATGAACAGGTATCCGGGAAAAAGCGGCTTGAGAATCTTTTTCTTCCTGTCTTTTCTTTTACTCCAACCCTCCATCACCGGAAGGAAAACCTTAAAGGACTTATTCTCAAGCTGGTATTTCACTTTCTGTTCGTGTCTGCTTCTGGTTCTTATTGCATACCAGTTTTCAATAATATTCTGGCCTCTGAAAGTTCGATCGATTCCTTCTGCTATCTTTTCAGCACTTTTTTCAGAACAGTTAAAGATAAAATGAGCTGTCTGCTCATAAAAAGGGTTCCTGTCGAGATAAATTTTTCTGATCGTTTCCTCTGCATTCTCTGAGCTTAGAAACATCGGAATACGATTCTCCACAATTCTTTGATAAAGGACCGCAGGCTCGACCGACAGATAAATAACGGTATTTTCGTTGAAAGTATCAATGACCTCCTCATCGATAAACAGTACTTCCTCATCCAGAGAGATAATCTGCTTATTGCCTTTTAAAATCTCCTGCAAGCCCTTTCTTTCAAGCTCCCGAAAACCTTCCTCTCCTTCTTTTTCATAAATTCCTTCAGCTGTGAGTTCTTCTCCTTTTGACTTACAATAAAGTCTTACTATATGTGCAATTAAATCAACCGGTTTCCAGTGAAATTTTTCCGCTAAAAGCTTTCCGGTGGTCGATTTTCCGCTTGCTTTTAATCCGATCAGTATAAGATTCATCTTTTCAATTCCTCAACGATTACAGTAGCCTGGTCAGTTCTTCTTTCTGAATCATTTTAAGGTTAGTTTCAATAATATTAAAAGTGATTGTTAAATCATTCTCTATGTGATCTGTCATTTCTACCCAGTTTATGTTTTCAACTTTATTAAACCATGTCATCTGTCTTTTTGCATATCTTTTTGTATCTCTTTTAATAAGACTGATTGCCGTTTCGAGGTTATGTCTCCCTCTCAGAAAACCGATGACCTGTCCGTACCCTATTCCCATCATTGAACGGAGTTCTTCTGAATATCCCCTTTTCAAAAGACCTTCAACTTCATTAACCAGTCCTTCTTGAATCATTGAATCGGCCCTTTCTTCAATCTTGCGATACAGGTCCTTTCTTTCTCTATAAAGCCCTATAATAATAGGTATATAGGGTGATCGATCAAGGGTAAAATTATCCTGGAGACTGGATATCGTTTTCCCTGTCTTGTCATAAACCTCCAGTGCCCTCATGACCCTGACCGTGTCCATGGGATGGATTCGTTTTGTTGCCCCTTCATCAACCTCTTTTAACCTGTTATAAAGAGCCTCCTTTCCGAATTTTTCGGCATATTCAGCATACGATTTCCTGAGATCCGGATCTGCTTTCGGTCCTTTGAAAAGACCGTAAATCACTGCCTTTACATAAAGGCCGGTTCCTCCGACGATAACCGGTACCATCCCTTTTTTAGAAAGGGAATCGATAATTTCCCTGGCTCTTTCTTGATATTCAGCTGCTGAAAAATATTCATCAGGACAAACAATATCAATAAGATGATGCCTTACTTCAGAGAGAAGGTCCGGAGAAGGTTTTGCCGTTCCAATATCCATATATTTATATATCTGCCTGGAATCGGCATTGATGATCTCGGAATTTAGAGATTTAGCAATTTTAACCGAAACAGATGTCTTTCCGACCCCTGTAGGACCGACAATCACGATAATGGGTTTTTTTCTTTCCATAATGAAAAAGAAAATAAAAAAGCAGGGTTTATATTCCCTGCTTTTTTTATATGTAATATAACAAAGATTGCTTCTATTGAAACATTTGATTTTTAGCTATTTACCATCCCCCTGAGCTCTTTCCCGGCCTTAAAGAACGGAACTTTTTTGGCTGGTATCTGCACGGTTTCACCTGTTTTAGGGTTTCGGCCCTGCCTGGCATCTCTGCTTCTCACTCTGAAACTGCCAAAACCTCTGAGCTCAACCTTGTCCCCATCGCTCAACGAATTTGTTATGCTGCCGAAAATTGTATTGACAATCTCTTCTGTCTGTTTTTTTGTCAAATCGATTCTTTCTGACACTTTTTCTACCAGCTCAGCTTTGGTCATAAACTCTTATCCTCCTTTTGACAATACTTAAAGGGAAATTTACATAGTAATCACTTATATGTCAAGCATTTTTTACGCTATTAATACAACCAAATATATTGAAATTTAAAATTAAATTGGTTTGCCGGGTAGGAGAAGTACTGACTGAACAGCTCCCCGTTCAATAACCGATAAAGCCAGCTGTCTTTAATCTTCTCTTTAACAATCCTCGGCTTCCCTTTAATTCCAATCATTTTTGCCGTCTCAGAGATAGCATCCTGTAAATTTCCAAGCCCATCGACAAGCCCTAATTCTATCGACTGCTTTCCAGAGTAAATTCTCCCATCGGCAAGTCTTTTTACCTTCTCGACCGGCAGGTTCCTCCCTCTGGCTACGGCATTAACAAACTGTTCATAAACATCATCGATAACTCTTTTTAAAACTTCTTTTTCTTCTGCTGTTAATGATCTCGTTGGCGCTCCTAACCCTTTGAACTTTCCGCTTTTAATGATCTCTGTTTTGAGACCTACCTTTCTCATCAGTTCTTCTACGCTGGAAAATTCCATAAGCACACCGATACTTCCGGTGATGGTTCCCGGATTAGCAATAATCTTGTTGGAAGCCGAAGCAATGTAATATCCCCCTGAAGCCGCAACAGACCCCATTGAAACCACTACTTTTTTGCCTTTCTTCCTTACTTTCAGCACTTCATTATATATTTCCTGCGAAGGAACAACCCCTCCTCCTGGACTATCGATTCTCAGGACAATAGCTTTGATAGAACTATCCTCTCCGTATCTCTCAATCTGTTCGATCACTTCTTCAGCATCGACAATCGTCCCGATAATCTCGACAACAGCAATCTTTTCCTTTGACAAGGCCATATCATCCTTTCTATTGATAAAAGAGGACATAAGAATTGAAAGAATGATAAGCATACTAAGAACGCCGGCCAATGTAAGCAGAGAAATGAAAAGCTTCCTTTTCATTTTTTTCGCCTTTTGTTTTAAGGTGATTTCTCAGAAAAGAAATCTGTTTTTCAAGATTAGGATTGTTTGAGACTCAGGGCTATCTTTCTGGCTTCCATATCTATCTTTATAATCCTGACCGCAACCTCATCCCCGATATCGACAACATCTTTCGCATCATTAATCTTTCCTTCGGACAGTTCCGTGATATGAATGAGACCTTCAATACCATCATCGAGCACGGCAAATGCCCCAAAATTCGTAAGTTTAACGATTTTTGCTTTGACCTCATCGCCCATTTTGTATTTCTCTTCCACGGTCTTCCAGGGATCCTCCGTAAGTTGTTTAGTGCCTAAGGAAAGACGTTCGTTATCTTTATCAACGTTCAATACCATAACTTTTACTCTCTGGCCTTTTTTATACATCTGGGCGGGATTCTTGATTTTCTGGGACCAGGAAATATCTGAAATGTGAATCAGACCTTCTATCCCTTCATCGAGATTAACAAAAATGCCGAAATCGGTAACATTTCTGACTTTGCCATAGGTCACTGTGCCCTGAGGATATTTATCTTCTACAACAGTCCAGGGGTTTGGTTCTGTCTGCTTCATTCCGAGAGATATCTTCCGCTCTTCTTTCTTCAGGCTGAGAACAACCGCCTCTACTGTGTCTCCAATAGCAACAATCTTTGATGCATGCCTCAGTCTCTTGTCCCATGACATTTCAGAAACATGAACGAGACCCTCAATCCCCTTTTCCAGTTCAATAAAAGCCCCATAGTCAGTAATGCTGACGACTTTGCCCTTCAGCTTTTCGCCAACCGGATATTTCGTGTCGATATCGCTCCAGGGGTCAGGTGTTATCTGCTTCAATCCCAGAGATACCTGCTGCTTCTCCTTGTCAAACTTCAATACCATAACCTTCGCTTTATCGCCAAGAACAAAAAGCTCGGAAGGATGGCTCACTCTTCCCCATGACATATCGGTAATATGGAGAAGACCGTCAATTCCTCCGAGGTCTATAAACACTCCGTACTCGGTAATATTCTTAACAATGCCTTCTAATATCTGTCCTGCATCCAGCGTTTTCAGTATCTTTTCTCTGGCTTTTTCCCGTTCTTTTTCAAGAAGGATTCGCCGTGATAAAACAATGCTTCCCCGCGCTTTATCCAGCTTGATAACCTTCATATCAAATTTCTTGCCGATGAGCTCATCCATATCCCTGATGGGATGAAGGTCTATCTGAGAACCAGGAAGAAAGGCTCTGAGACCGATATCAACGCTTAGCCCTCCCTTTATCCTGGCAGTCACCTGACCCTCGATAATTTCATCGTTCTCATAAGTCTTCATCAACCTGTCCCAGACCTTAATCTTATCAGCTTTCTCCTTCGAAAGGACGACTTGACCGTCGGCATCCTCGGTGTTTTCCAGTAAAACCTCAATTTCATCTCCGACCTTCAAGTTCGCTCCATAATCGGGAAATTGATATAAGTTTACAAAACCTTCTGATTTATAACCGATATCAATGAGTACCCTTTCTTCTTCGACTCGAACGATTATCCCAGTTACAATACCCCCCTCTTTAATTCGCTCGAAGCTTTTTTGATACATTTCATACATCTCATTCATTTCCGGCGTGCTTTCTCCCGTGCCAACACCTATCCTCTTAATCTCCTTCGCGCTATTTCCACCCTTCTTTGGCATAAAAACAGTTACCCCCTTTTCTTTAGTTAAGAGAGAAAGATACCACGATTTTAGATATTTAGTCAACAAATAAAATGATTAAATCATGTTATCTCTTATACTTTTTGCCTTTTTAAACATCTCTTCCAGCCCGGTATAATCCTCTCTTTCCAGCATATTTTTCAGCAGTTCCAGATTGTATTTAAATTGATTAATAGAATCAATGACATAAGCCTTATTCAGCATACAGATATCCCGCCACATCTCAGGAGAACTGGAAGCAATCCGTGTAAAATCTTTAAATCCCCCTGCGGCGAATGCAAGAACGTCCTTTTCAATATTATCAACATCGACCAGGGTATTGACAAGGGCATATGCAATAACATGAGGAAGATGGCTTACGGCCGCCAAAATCCTGTCATGCCTTACAGGACCCATTATGATCACGTTGGAACCGGCCAGTTTCCAGAGTTCTTCAATAATCGAAAGAGCCTTTTTATCGGTTTTTGGCGTTGGGGTAATGATGCATTTGGCATTTTGGAAAAGCTCACAAAAAGAGGCTTCAGCACCCGATTTTTCTGTACCCGCAATGGGATGTGTTCCGACAAAATGAACGCCCTCAGGCAAATGGTTTTCGACCTGTGGCAAGAAACCCATTTTGACGCTCCCCACATCAATAATTATGGAACCTTTTTTAAGACAAGGGCTTATCTCCTTAATAATTTTAACAAATGAGGAAACCGGTGTTGCCAGAACAATGAGATCGGCATTTTCTGCTCCCTCTTTAACATCGAAGCAGTATTCGTCAATAATATCCAGCTCTTTGGCCCGCTTTAAATTGGCCTCGGTTCTCCCGACACCGATAACCCTGTCAACCAGGTTATTCTTCTTGCATACGCGGGCAAGCGAACCTCCGATCAGCCCAACGCCGATGATTGTCATGCGTGGAAAAAAAATCTTCATAAATCCGATACTCCCCGATTTAAAAACAATAATACTCTTTTTATGATCATCAAAAAAAACACACTCTAAACAATTTCTTTTAAAGCCTTTATAAATCTTCTGTTCTCGGCAGGAAGGCCAATGGTTACCCTGACATACTCCTTCAAATCATAACCTTCCATGGGTCTGACAATAACGCCTTTTTTTAAGAGGCTTTTGTATACCCCGCCTGCATCTTTAACTTTAACTAAAATGAAATTGGTTTCTGAAGGAATACAGGCAAGCCCCATTTCCCCCAGGTGATTGTATAGGTATATTTTTCCTTCGTCATTCAGCTTTTTCAGTTTTTTTACATATTCCTTGTCCTTCATTGATGCTATGGCTGCCATCTGGGCCAGAGAATTGGTATTGAACGGCTGGCGGGCCTTATGTATTTCGTTTATAAGCTCCTCTTTGGCCATACCGTAACCGATCCGAAGCCCGGCTAACCCGTAGATCTTCGAAAATGTCCTCAGTATGATAATGTTCCTTCCCTGTTTCAGATACTCGAGCGTCTTAGGAAAATCTCTTCTCGAAACATACTCATAATAAGCCTCGTCAACCACAACGATCACCCTTTTCGGAACTCTTTTCATAAATCGTTTCATTTCACTGTCGCCAACCATAGTCCCGGTCGGGTTGTTCGGATTGGCAATGAATATCAATTTCGTGCGGGATGTGACAGCGTCTGCCATTTTAACAAGATCATGAGTAAAATCCTTTAGAGGGACAACAACCCTTTTTCCGTTAACCCCCTGAACGGCCAGCTGATAGACAATAAACGCCGGGTGAGCCATAATGGCCTCTTCCTTTGGCATCAAGAATGTCTTTGCAATTAACTCAAGAACGTCGTTTGTTCCGTTTCCTAAAATAAAATTCGACTGTTTAAGAGACCATTTTTTTGAAAGTGCCTTTGTCAGATAAAACCCGCCGCCCTCCGGATAACGGTTCAAATCCCTTAAGCCTTTTTTAATCGCTTCAACAGCTAAAGGCGAGGGACCCACCGGGCTTTCATTCGAGGCAAGCTTTACGGAATTCTTGATCCCCAGTTCCCTTTCCAGCTCTTCAATCGGCTTCCCCGGCTGATACGGTATCAATTCCTTGATATGTTTGCATACAAGTTCTTTCATTCTAGCTCCCCTTGGGGTAAGAACCTAATATCTTGAGAAACAGACATCTCTCTTTCAATTCTTCCAGGGCCTTTCTTATAAAGGATTCATCCGAGTGCCCTTCGATGTCTACAAAGAAAATATACTCCCACATCTTTTTTCTCGATGGTCTCGATTCTATCTTTGTCAGATTGATCTTACATTTCGCAAAAATACTCAGCACCTCATAAAGCGCCCCTGCTTTATCCTTAATAGAAAAAAGAATCGAGGTCTTATCACTCCCTGTCTTTTTCACCGGCTCTTTGCCAATGACCAGAAAACGCGTAAGGTTGTTGATATTGTCCTCTATTCTCTTTGTAACGATTTTCAAACCGTAGAGAAAGGATGCCGCTTCACTCGCTATAGCCGCTGTATGGGGCTCTTTAGCAGCCATTTCTGCAGCCTTGGCTGTGCTGGAAACCGCATGAAGAGCGGTCTGTGGCAGATTCTTTTCCAGCCAGACCTTGCACTGAGGAAAGACATGAGGGTGCGAATATATCTTATTGATCGACTCAAGCCTCTCCTCATTGGAAAGCAGGTTATGAGAAATCTCCTGGGATATCTCGGCACATATATTCAGGTTTGACTCAACAAACATATCGAGCGTGTGATTCACAACACCTTCAATCGAATTTTCTATGGGAACCACGCCATATGTCGCCCTTCCCCGCTCCACCTCGTTAAAAACCTCGTTGATGCTGTCCAGAGAAATATAATCCGCTGAAAAACCAAACTTCTGCAAAGAAGCAAGATGTGTAAACGTAGCCTGCGGACCCAGATAAGCTATTTTCAAGGGACTTTCTATTGAAAGGCTCGCCGAGATAATTTCTCTATATACTGACTTTAAAGACCCTGTCGGGAAGGGTCCCTTATTGAGCTGTTCCAGCCTTTTATAAATTTCCCTCTCCCTCTCAGGAACATGAAATTTTTTATTGAGCCTCCCTTTCTCTTTCCCAATCTCTATAGCCGCTTTGGCCCTTTTGTTTAAAAGATTTACTATTTTCTCATCAACATCATTAATTTTTTTTCTCAACTCATCAATCTTTTTCATTTTTATCCTCCTGAAATCGAAAGCATATCTTATCTTATTTATATCTACTTATCAACCGTTTAATTCAAATCATTTCTTACTTTAGAAAACAGAATTTAGCTGCTTCTTTTAAAAATTACTTGCTTATCAGGGTTATTTTATTTAATATTTACCAAAATTCAACTGAAAGGATTTCTCAAGCCATGGCCTTAAAAAAAAGCGTTGAACATTACTTTCTTATTTGTTTGATAATTGTAACCTGTTTTTTGTTTGTTGGATGCTCTTCTGTAAGAAAATCGATTCCCAATCCTTTTTCGAAAAAGAAAAAAACCGTTGAACAAACAGACAAAAAAACAGTGGAAAAAGAAGTAAAAAAAGAAGTGAAAAAAACTCCGGTCAAGAAAAAAACCAAAGCCAAAAAAGCTAAACCTAAACCGGCAAAAAAAGAGATAGTAATCAATAAAACAACCAAAGCTTATCTTATCGCAAACTATGGAAACCCGAAAAAGGTTTACTGGTCAAAGGATGCAGAGGAAATTCTTATTTATAACAGAATAAGCGATATCGGCCGAAACGTAATGATCTTTTTAAACAATAAAGGCATTGTTAAAAAGATTGTAACCCAGTCAAAAAAATAAGGGTGTGCCTTAGTGAAAAATATCAATCTCATCAACAAAGCCCCCGGTATCAGCACTAAAAAGCAAACCGAACCGGCTAAGAAAAAGAGGAAAAGCCTTTATATTATTGTGTCTCTTTTTATTCTTTCCTTAATCGGTATCATGGGCTTCTGGGCATATATCAACTTTCTCCAGCCCTTACAGGAAGTCTCTCTCGGCAATCTTGAATCTGCAAAGCCCGGACAGACACGCATCAAAATCTTAAAACAGGAAAAGGGAATTGAAAAACCTCCTGCCCCGGAAGAAAAGCAGGAAGAACAAAAGAAAGCCGAAGCCATACCTGAAAAAAAAGAGGTCCCGGCAGAAGAAAAAATAAGAAAACCTGAAAAAACCGAAATCAAAAAAGCCGAAGTTAAAGACAATCTTCTTATATTTTCCGAAGGTAAAAAATATCCCTATGTCGTTCAAGTCTCCTCTGTAAAACAGCTGGCAAACGCCAGAAAATATATGAACTCTTTGCTCGCAAAGGATTATCAGGCTTATATCGGGTTCTTTAAAATTCCGAAGAAAGGCAATTACTACAGAATTCTGATCGGGAGATTTGAAACGCAAAAAGACGCCGTCAACTACATCAAACTTCTGAAAGAGAAAAAAGTGGTGCCATCCGGTATTGCCTCCAGGATTCCCTACTCCCTTGATGCGGGAACCTATCCATCCTATGAAAAAGCATTGAAAAGAGATGAGGAACTGAGAAAAGCAGGATACGCACCGTTCTTGTTCCCTATCCGGTACGAAAAAACAGAAGCATTACAATACAAAATACTAATCGGGGCTTATCTCACAAAAAAAGATGCGCAAGGTGCAACCCTGAGAGTCCAGAAAAATGGAATCAAAAGTAAGGTCATTGCTCCGTAACGGTTTGAATCGATATCTTTAATCCCCGGCGTAATTATATGACTTTACGGCATTTCAACTTCTAATTTTTTCGGTTTGACGGTCAAAACAGGGCACGGAGCCTGTCTCACAACCTTTTCAGCCACGCTTCCAAGCATAATATCATAGATACCCGTCTTTCCATGAGTACCCAGAACAATAAGGCTCGCGCCAATTTCTTTTGCGGTCAGGATGATTTCCTTAAATGGAGGGCCAGACTTAACGATAAACTTTGTCTTCAGGCCAGTCAGGTTATATCTCTTAATAAATTTTTTCAATTCTTCCTTTTGCTTAAGAATCCCCTTTTTCTCATCATGTTCCCGTTCATTCAGGTCACCTGTTTGCAATGCTGAATAAATCGGGAACAACTCAGGGGGGCGAACATTTAAAAAATGGATTTCGCTGTTAAATTTCTTTGCAAAGGATATAGCCAGTTCAATGGCCGGTTCAGAGTGTACTGAAAAATCGGTGGGAATTAAAATCTTTTTATGCGTTATATTTTTCACTGTTTTATCCCTTGCGTTATATAGAATAAACAAGATCACCTGTTATAAATATACATAATAAAGGCTCAAATTTCAAGGGTTTATATTTCTTTAAAAAATATCTTTAATTTTGTTCAAAATTGTTTTGCAATTTAGCACGTTTTTCTTTATATATGTTTTAATCACACCTTTATTTTTTTCATAGTAAATCCTTTTAAAGGAATCTGTATGATTAAAGAAATCGTTTTCGGCGTTGTCGGAGGTTTGGGATTTTTTCTCTTTGGTATGAAGCTGATGTCCGAAGGCCTGAGAAATGTTGCCGGAGACAGATTAAAAAGCATCCTTCAGTTCCTTACCCGAACACCTCTCCTTGGGGTTTTGGTAGGAACACTGGTAACCTTCCTTGTCCAGAGCAGCAGCGCCACCACAGTTATGGTCGTCGGCTTTGTCAATGCCGGTCTCCTTACCTTAAGCCAGGCAATAAGCGTGATCATGGGGGCAAATATAGGAACAACCCTGACGGCATGGCTGGTATCGTTTCTGGCGATTTTTAAGATCACAAGCTACGCCTTACCGGCCGTCGGCATCGGCTTTGCAATGAACCTTCTTGGTAAATCGAGAAACTCTAAATACTGGGGACAGGTCATTCTCGGTTTCGGTATTCTGTTTATGGGCATGGCAATCATGAAGGATGTTTTTAATCCTCTTCAGGACAGCGGAACCGTAAAAATCCTGTTTGTACAGTTCTCAAATTACCCTATTCTTGCGGTCCTGGTCGGCACCCTTGTCACCGTACTTCTCCAGAGCAGCAGTGCAACCATAGCCATCATCCAGCTTTTAGCTTTCAATGGTGTTTTAAGTTTTGAAGCCTGTATTCCCCTTATCCTCGGGGACAACATCGGAACAACCATAACCGCCCAGATTGCCGCTATCAATACAAACCTAACAGCAAGAAGGGCAGCTGTGGCACACACCCTGTTTAATGTGATAGGCGTCGCATATATGCTTATTTTTGTTTATACAGGGATTTACCAGAAAGCCGTAGAATTCATTGTGCCTGGAGAAATAACTAAATACAGCATCATGCTTCACATTGCCGTTGCTCACAGCATATTTAATGTCTTTAATACCCTTCTCTTTCTCCCGCTTCTCGGTTTTCTTGAGAAAATGTCCATCATGCTGGTCCCCGGTAAAGAGGATATCCATGATATCACGCCGAAATATCTTGAGAAACATCTTTTGAATACCCCCCCTATCGCCATTAATCAGTCGATAAAAGAGATACTCAGGATGATGGGGCTGGCTAAATCGGCCTTAAACGATGCCTCAAAGGGTTTTATCGAAGACCACATGAAATCCTTAGAGAGTGTTCTTAAAAAAGAAGACACTATCGATAATCTTCAAAAGGAGATCACCTCTTATCTCGTCCAGTTAACCCAAAGATCCCTTAACAGGGAAGAATCCCAGACCATACCTGTCCTTCTTCACTCGGTAAACGACATCGAAAGGATGGGAGACCATGCCGAAAACATTGTTGAACTGGCCCACAGGAAAATGGACCAGAAATCGCCTTTCACTCACAGGGCCCTGGATGAACTTCGTAATTTAACTGCCGAGGTCAACAATATGTTCGATGATGTCACCAAGGCATTGGAAGCCAATGACCAGGCTCTGGCTAAAAGGGCCCTGAAACGGGAAGAAAATATCAACCGCTTACAAATAGAGCTAAAGCAGAATCATGTGGAGCGGCTCAACGAGGGAACATGCAACCTGATAAGCGGATTGATCTTTATCGATTTTGTAGACAATGCCGAAAAGATCGGGGATCATCTGGCCAATGTTGCCGAATCGATAATGAATAATCTGCAATGGCATTTAAACGCTCACTAACAATCTCTATCAGCAGTTGACCAATTTTTATGGCTAAAAAAGTAGTAATCAAACCTAAGAAAAAGAAAAAACAGGATGCGGTCTGTATCAAATGCCCTGCTCCCTGCTGTAAAGACCTTGTTATTCCAACCAACAAACCGAGGACCAAAGACGAGATAGAAGAGCTGAAGTGGCATCTTCATTTTGATACGGTTCGTATAGCCATCAGGAGCTATAGGTGGTATCTGACAATCAAGGGAAGATGCATCTATCTCGGCAAAAATAATCTCTGCAAGAATTACGACAACAGGCCGAAGAAATGCAAAGATCATATGCCGCCTGATTGCGAGAAATACGGAAAGTGGTATGACCTCTTTCTCAACACGCCTGAAGAGCTTGAAGAATACTTACAGAACGGAAAGAGGAAGAAGTAAAAATAACACTTTCATAATAAAAAAAGCCCGCTTTGGATAAAGCGGGCTTTTTTGTTCATTTTCGATAAAATCCTTTTTTAGCCGCCGCCTATCGGGACAAATATCGTCACATCATCACCCTCATTCAGTGTCGTATTATGTCCCTGAAGGAATTTGATGTTTCTCCCGTTCTGAAGGATCTCCAGATGCTCGAAGACATCACCTGTTATGGGGTCGATCATCTTCTCCTTCAGTTTATCACCGTATTTTTTCAGCAGCATCCCGATGAATTCTTTTATCGATGTATTCTTTTTCACCTGTAACGGAACTTCATGATGTCCAAAGATATCGATAAAATCGAACATGCTTTTAATTTTTACAGCAACCATCTTTATCCTTCCTTATCTTATTGTGTGTAAAAATCATAATCAGGAAGTCCCAAGAAGTTTGCTACGTAATCCATTCCGAGTTCGTCCAGTTTTTCTCTGGTAGGAACCCCTTCTTTGTCCCATCCTCTCAATTTATAGAACTCATCCAAGAGTTTGTCACAGTTTTCTTTGTCCATAACCTGTCCCTTACCCGGACCTTCTTTAATTACTTCTTTCATCAGTCTCTCAGGCAGGTAATCATCCTTTCTTGTAAATCCTTCCTTCAGTAACAAAGCATGGGCAAGGTTATTGTATCTCTCGCCTACTTGGGCTACGTCTTCTTCTGTCACATCGAATCCTGTTGCAGTTTTCCAGAGCTCTGCAGTAAGTTTCAGGTGCTTGTTAACCGGGATCAAAGCGTTTCTGTACATGAAAGTGCAGAGCATCGCACAGTCTTTACAGGCACCGCCGATATCCTGATTGTATATGGTCAATTCCGCCTTTCTGTCCCATGAATAAGGGTCCACTTCCCAGGGCACCTTGTGATGGGCACCGAAAATCTCCTGAGGAGGATAACCTCTTGAATGCTCGGCACCGGTATATACTGTCATATAGGTAAGACCCATAGATTTACATGTTCTCGGGTCATATCCAGGAGGCTCAAGACCCTTTACATGCATCGCATAGTACCCCGAATCCTTTCCTATCTTTTCTGCCATTTTCTTTACGCCCTCTGCCATCAGGTCGCCGACACCTTCTCTGTAGGCTATTTTGTAAAGGAGTTCAAAGGCTGCATCATCATTACCAAATTTGAGATCGTAGCCGTCAAGCTCTTCCTTTGAAAGAATTCCCTTCTCATAAAGCTCCATCGCGTAACCGATGACCACACCGGCTGAAACCGTATCCAGTCCCAGTTCATCGCTTACTCTGTCCGCAGCAATGATAAAGCCGGGATCCTTGACCCCGACCTGTGATCCGTAGGAGAAGAGGGTTTCAAACTCAGGCCCCTCAGATGACCAACCTTTCCACTTGCCGCTCTTGACAACCCTTACCTGACCGCATCGTATCGGACAAAGATAGCAGCCGTATCTTCTGGCTCTGAGCTTGATATTCTCCTGGGCTCCGATGGGAAGATACTCTTCACCAGCAGGAACATCACAGAAGTTTGGGCCCGGCATCTGGCCTTTGGAAATACAGTTCTCGACATTTCCGGCTGTTCCGAAATTGCCGAATTTCGGATAGAGCGTCGGGCTTTCCTGCATGGCCTTCAAAACCTTTTTTACTGCCTCCTGGAATCCCTTTTCATCATGAATCTTTGGTTTTTGGGTTCCCTTTACAACAAGACCTTTAAGATTTTTGGAACCCATAACCGCTCCAACACCCTTTCGGCCTGCTGCTCTCTTCTCGGCAATAACAGCCGCATATCTTACCAGGTTTTCTCCTGCAGGTCCGATAACAAACGGCCTGACACTCTGGTCTTTTAGCTCTTCTTTGATATAGTGCTGTGCATCAAACGTATTGAGTCCCCAAATACCTGAAGCATCCTTGAAGCTTACTTTATCGTCTTTCACATAAACATAAACTGGTTTCTCAGATTTCCCCTCAAAGATCATTCCATCAAAGCCGGTCTTCTTGAATTCATCAGGAAAGAATCCCCCGACATTGCTGAAGGTAACGCCGTTTGTCAGAGGTGACTTTGTAACGCAGGCTATTCTGGAGTTTGTCGGACAACTTGTTCCACCTGTAAAGCCTGTTGTTAAGATAACTTTGTTCTGTTCATCGTAAGGATCGATACCCGGTTTAATTTTCTCATCATAGTATAGCTTCATGGCCAGACCGGCACCGCCCATGAAATTTTTTGCGTCTTCTTCTTTGAGAGGCTCAACCGTCGCTTCCTTGGTTGTAAGATTTATTCTCAAGATCTTTCCCATGTAACTCATCAATTTCTCCCCCTTTAGAGATGATTCATTGTATACAAAATTATGTATACTATATTGTTATTGTATATTGTATAATCTTTTTTGTGTCTGTCAACTCTTTTTTTATGTTTTTTTAACTTTTTTTCGGGGTTTATTTTAGATATGCTTTTTACTATCCAATCATGAACACCAAAAAATCGTCAGATACTAGATAACAGGATGGGATTTTTGAAATGGAAAGCTACTACATATTGATTATAATGGTGTTACTGAATCTTCCAGACATTCCTTTTTAACTGTTCTTATCTCTTAAAGTTTTGCTTTTACTACCCTCCTTTATTTTATTTATAAATCTTTGAATTTACCGGTTATCTTGGCTATTTCCCCGAATTTTGACTTGACCATCCCAATATCCCCGCCCATTCTGTATGTATCTTTATCAAGTCTTCCTTCAGGGTCTAACTCGGATAACACATTGTTTTTATTAAAGTCATGATTTTTCATTGCATAGGGCCAGAGCCTGAACGAGCCGCCTGAAACCTCGTCGATGATATAGACCTTTCCCTCGATAATCCCGTATTCAAGCTTTATATCGACTAGCTGAACGTCAAAATTGGCAAAAGCCTCCTCAAGCACCACAAAAGCCTCGGCATTCATTTCCATCATTTTGGCGTACTCTGTCCCGCTCTTTTCCCTGATAATAAAATCGATATAGCTTTGATCCAGCATCGGATCATGCAGCGGGTCATCCTTATAGTGAAACTGGGTGATAACCGGGTCGTACCGTGTCCCCTCCTCTACATCTCCCCATTTCAGAATGGAACCAGCGGCAACCCTTCTGGAAACCACTTCGAGGTTGATCTTTCTGTCGAGCCTCTTTACAAGAGAGACCTTTTCCTCCGGGCTTGATATATAATGGGTCTGGATACCCCTTTTGTTAAGATATTCGTAAATATCACGGTTCGTCTGCCAGTCTATCAGGGCCTTACCCTCGATAATGTCATGCTTGGCACCGTCGCCGGCTGTAATATCGTCTTTAAAAACCATATAGACCGTTTTCGGATCTTCTGGATTTTCATAGATTATCTTTGTCTTTCCCTCATTGACCTTTTTCATGGAACTGAAATCGATTGCCATCACAACTCTCCTCACATAATAAAAATCTATTTAGATAAAACAACCTTTATGAATTTATATTGTCAACATCTCAGGCATGATATTAAATTTATTTTATTTTATCAAAGACTTTTTGTCAAAAGAATAAAATCCCCCCTTCTTTAACTCTAGAGGAAACCACTAAATCTGCTTGACAAAACGCCCTTACTGTTTTAAAATTAAGTGTTTAGAAAATTTAAAAAAATGATGATCTTTATGCCCTTGTTTTCACTTGTTCTTTCCAGGAAATAGAATAATGAACAATAAGGAAAAGAAAAAAGAAGAGCTGATAAAAAAGTGTGCCCACAATGCAAGGGTGTATAAAGATTTAATTGCCGCCGTTTTTTTATTTGTATTCTTGTTCTACATGGAAGTATTTGAAAAACTTTCCAACTTCCTTCAGACATACGAAAGTATCGAGGTCGGTGAACTTTTTTTAATATTCACATTTTTAGCAGCCGTCTCTTCTCTCTTTTTTTTCCGCAGATATAGAGAGCTAAAACACCAAGTCACAGCACGAAAGCATGCAGAGAAGGCGCTTATAGAAAGTGAAGAACAATTCCGTTCTCTTGTTGAAACTACCAGTGACTGGCTATGGGAAGTGGATAAAAACGGGTTCTATGTTTATTCCAGCCCGGCCGTCAAGAAACTGCTGGGATACGAGCCTGAGGAGATTGTAGGCAAGACCCCGTTCAATTTTATGCCTCCAGATGAAACAAAATGGGTAAAAAAAATCTTCGAAAAAATTGTCGAATCTCAAAAACCTTTTTCAAATCTGGAGAACATTAACCTTCATAAGGATGGAAGACCCGTGCTACTTGAAACAAGCGGTGTTCCTATCTTCGACCGGTCAGGAGATCTCCTTGGCTACCGGGGGATTGACCGCAACATCAGCGAGCGAAAGCAGATTGAAGAAGCACTCCGCAAGTCGGAAGAAAAATTCTCAAAGGTCTTTTTCGCCAGTCCGGCCGCTATAACGATTACTACCCTTGAAGACGGCCGGCTTATAGACTTTAATAAAAGCTTTGAGCGGATCACCGGCTATTCACGCGAGGAGGCTATCGGCAAAAAAGTGTTCGACCTTAACATATATAAATATCCCGAAGAACGCACCGCCCTCACAACCATTCTGAATGAAAAAGGGAATGCTCGCGACTATGAATTTCATGTACGTACCAAATCAGGGGAAATACTTAACTGCATTACATCCATAGAGTTCATCGAACTAAACAAAGAGACCCATCTGGTTGCTGTTACTAGGGATATAACCGATTCCAAACGGGTAGAGAAAGAGATAAAGGAAAAGACTGAACAGCTCCAGACCCTCTATGAAACAGGCAAGAGGATTACATCTATGGTTTCAAAAAATGAATTGCTTCCCTGGATAGCAGCGCAGGCCGCTAAACTTCTTAATGCCGACGTATGCAATTACAGAATAAGAGAAGGAGATTATCTGGTAAAAGGCGGTGGAGTCAGGGACGGTATGGATTTAATGATAAAAGAGAATTTGGAGATCGGTGAGGGCCTGAGCGGTTTTATAGCAAAGGAAAAGAAACCCTTAGTCATCGATAACATAAAAGAAGACTCAAGGTATATAAAAAAACACAGGGAAATGGTTATTCAGCGTGGTTATGTAGCTTTTCTTGGACTTCCTATGATGATTGGTGATGAAATCAAGGGTGTAATCAATCTTTACAGAAAAGATCCGAGACCTTTCACACAAAAAGATGTGGCTCTTTTATCTGCCTTTGCTGATATGGCCGCCATTGCTCTTGAGAATGTAAGACTGTTTGAGGATTTAAAAGAAGCAAAGAACAAAATAGAAAAATCAGAAAAAAATCTCAAGGAATTTTCAGGCAAGATTCTGTCTGTGAGAGAGGAGGAGAAGAAAAAGCTGGCAAGCAACCTTCATGATGAAGTTGGCTCAATGAGCTTTGCTTTAAATTCACTTCTCTGTATTGCTGCAAAAGATATTGAAAATAATAAAACAGAAGACGCGGTTGAAAATATAAGCAAGGCCAAGGCCATGCTTGAAACGTTTGCAACGGACTTAAAGAATATGGCATCGAATTTAAGACCGATAGATTTAGAGATCGTCGGTCTTTCCGATGCACTGAGAAAACATTTTTCGCATATTATAAAACACACAGATATCAATATCGATTTTGTCTTTGATATCAAGAAGGAAAGGCTCGGTGACGAAACAGCAATCGCTTTATACAGGGTGGCTCAGGAAGCTTTAAATAATATCAGAAAGCATGCAAAGGCCGATAAGGCAACAATAAAGCTATATTCCGAAGATAGTAAAATAAAATTTTATATAGATGATAACGGTATCGGCTTTGATGTGAAAAAGGCATTACAGCAGAAAAGCGATCTGCCGAGAATGGGTATCATCGGAATGAGAGAAAGGGTCGAATCTCTTGGCGGAACATTCAATATCGAATCAGCCGCAAAAGAAGGAACCAAGATAAATATCAATCTACCTCTGGCATAGAAGAAGGTGTTTTTCTAATGAAAGGATTTATACCTGAAAACCTTTTTCATTTTATCCACCCTCCCCCTATCACCACATCTTTTTTGTAAAAAACCGCCGCCTGTCCCGGGGTTACAGCCCTCTGTGCATCGTTAAAAATAACCTTTGCCGAATTTTTATCCGCCGGGAAAATCTCTGCTTTTGCAGCCTTATGGCGGTATCGTATCTGAACCTCGCCCTGAACAGCAGTCCCCTCTTCTGCGGAAATATTCCAGTTAACCTGGTCAACAATAAATTCCTTTTTTAAAAGATCGCTGTTGCCCCCGACAATAATACGGTTCTTTTCAACATCGATACCGACAACATACAGAGGGTTTTTGTATGCGACCCCCAGCCCTCTTCTCTGTCCGATGGTATAAAAAGGGGTTCCTTTATGCTGTCCCAGCACGGTTCCGTCTTTGAGAACAATGTCTCCTTTTTTCATGTCGATCTTTTCCGGGAATCTTTCCTTAATAAACCGTTCGTAATCATTGTCAGTAACAAAGCAAATCTCCTGGCTTTCCTCTTTCTCGGCAACGCCAAGCTTATATTTTTTTGCCAGCCCTCTTATCTCCTTTTTGGTATAGCCTCCCACAGGAAGGATGATCGACGACAGCTGTTCCTGTGAGAGATTAAAGAGAAAATAGGACTGGTCCTTATCCCTGTCCCTTCCTCTCTTCAGAACATACCTGTCTTCATCTTCTTCGATAAAGGCATAATGCCCTGTTGCAATCTTTTTGGCCTCAAACTCCTTTGCACGCCTTAAAAGATAGTCGAACTTCATCTTCTGATTGCACAGGATACAGGGGTTGGGTGTTCTTCCCTTAAAATATTCCGAAACGAAATAATCGATAACCTCTTTTTCAAACTCTTCCTCGCAGTTCAAAAGATAAAAAGGGATTTTCAAGCGCTCCGCCACTTTGCGCGCATCCATAACATCTGTGGAAGAACAGCATGTTCCGGATGTATCCCCTTCCCCTTTTGAATAATCCCATATCTGCATCCCGACCCCCACAACATCATAACCCTCTTCTTTTAAAAGGGCCGCAGCTGTAGAGCTGTCAACACCGCCGCTCATCGCTACGACTATTCTCTCTTTCTTCACAATCACTGCTCCTCTTGCTCTTTATCAAAAAAAGAGAGGCAGGTATCGCCGAACCTTCTTTCCCTGTATCGTCTTAAAATACCGTATGTCTCTTTTATTTCCATTTTATGAAAATGTTCCAGGATAACGAGGCCGTCTTTTTCCAGTATATCCGCTTTCCCTATCTCTTCCATCGCCGATTCTCCAGAGGAAGTATGATAAGGCGGGTCTAAAAATATCAGGTCGAATTTTTGAGGATTCTTTTTCATCGCCTTAAGAAAATCGATCCCGTCCTGAGAAACAATTTCACATTGCTCTTTGATGCCGCATCGCTCCAGGTTTTCCCTGATTAATTGAACGGCCCTTTTATCGTTGTCAACAAACAAAACCTCGCCTGCCCCGTGGCTCATGGCCTCGATACCGACATTCCCTGTTCCGGCAAAGAGATCGAGAAATCGGGCATCAATAATTTTATCTCCGAGAATATTAAAAAGAGCTTCCTTGACCTTGTTCGGAGTGGGGCGTATATCAAGCCCCTTCAGGGTCTTTAAAGACTTTCCTTTTAAACTGCCGGAAACGACCTTCATGATAATGCTTCTGTATCTTTGAGTTTAAAAACTGTGAGAAGAAACGTGTAAGGTAAACCGGCCTTATCAAACCCCGGGAAAATCGTGATCCAGATCATCGAAGTGGGATAGTTTCTTAAACTCCAAAAACCGGTCCCTGATCTCGGCATGCGTCAGGTTGGTTAAGCGGTTAAGGCTGAAATCCTCCACATTGAACGAGGCCATGACGCTTCCGAAGACGATGGCCTGTCTCAGGGTTGCCTCTGTAAGGTTTTTTACACTGGAGAGATAACCCATAAATCCCCCGGCAAATGTGTCTCCTGCTCCTGTCGGGTCATAGATCGATTCAAGGGGATAGGCCGGCGCTGAAAAGGTCTCATAATCAGAACACATGAGCGCCCCGTATTCTCCTCTTTTGATAACAAGGTTCCTAGGCCCCCAGGAGAGGATTTTCTTTGCCGCCTTGAAAATATTGTTCTCTTCCGCAAGCTCTCTGGCCTCTGCATCGTTGATCAGTAAGATATCTATTTTCTTGAGAACCTCCTTCAAAGCCTTTAACTTCCCCTCGATCCAGAAGTTCATCGTGTCTAATGCCACCAGCTTCGGCTTCTTCACCTGTTTGAGAACCTCGAGTTGGAGTTCGGGATTGATATTGGCAAGAAAGAGATAATCAGATTCCTGATACTCCTTTGGTATACTCGGTTTAAAATCCTGAAAGACATTGAGCTGTGTATCAATCGTCTTCGCACAGTTCAGGTCATAGCCGTATTCTCCGACCCACCGGAAGGTCTTTCCCTTCTTCTTTTCCAGGCCCCTGGTGTCTATGGAATGTTTTTTAAAAACCTCAAGCTCCTTGTCCGGAAAATCTTCTCCCACTACGCCGACCAGGCTGACATCGGTAAAATAGCTTGCCGAGACCGAAAAATAGGTTCCCGAACCGCCCAGAACTTCCTTTCCCTCGCCAAACGGTGTTTTTACCGAATCAAACGCTATGGAACCGACAACCAAAAGACTCATTTCTCCCCTCCCAATATTTTCGCTGCATCTTTAGCAAAATAGGTAAGTATCATATCCGCCCCGGCCCTCTTGATACCTGTCAGGACCTCAAGCATGATTCTCTCTTCATCCAGCCATCCCTTCATAGAAGCGGCCTTAATCATCGAATACTCCCCGCTGACACTGTAGGCCGCAACCGGAATATCGAACTCCTGCTTGATCTGGCAGATAATATCGAGATATGGAAGCGCCGGTTTCACCATGATAATATCGGCACCCTCCTCAATATCGAGCCGTGCTTCCCGGATCGCCTCGATGAAATTTGCCGGGTCCATCTGATAGGACTTTCTGTCGCCGAACTGAGGGGTTGATTCCGCAGCCTCTCTGAAAGGCCCGTAAAAACCCGAAGCATATTTTACAGCATACGAAAGAATCGATGTATCTTGAAATTTATTTTTATCCAGAACCTGTCTGATAAAGCCGACCCTTCCGTCCATCATATCAGAAGGAGCCACCATATCGGCGCCCGCCTTTGCATGCGAAAGCGCCATCTTTCCCAGGAGCTCCAAGGTCTCATCATTGAGAATAGTTTCTCCCTTTATCAGACCGCAATGCCCGTGGTCCGTATATTCACAGAGACAGACGTCCGTAATCACAATCATTTCCGGAATCTCTTTTTTGATGGCCCGTATTGCATTTTGAACGACCCCGTCATCGTCGTATGCCCCGGAACCAACCGCGTCTTTCCTTTCAGGGATTCCGAAGAGAATAATTCCTTTTATTTTCAGCCTGTGGATTTCTTTAACCTCTTTTATCAGATGGTCGATCGACATCTGATAGTTTCCCGGCATAGAACTGATCTCTTTTTTGACATCCTTGCCGTATGTCACAAAAAGGGGATAGATAAAATCATTAACGGAAAGGGACGTCTCCTGCATCATATCCCGTATTTCCTTGCTCTTCCTTAACCTTCTCGGTCTGTATAGAGGGTAGTACATTCTCTGTTCTCCCTTAAAAAAAACTTAACCGGAAAAATATTTTACAATAGACTCGACAAGAGATTCAATTGTAAATTTCTCCGGAATGATATGAGACGAAAGAGAAAATTTTTCTCCCTGTTTTGCTGTTATCGGGCCGATGCTGGCTATGGTCACATCCTTTAACAGCTTCTTGATTTCCTCCTTGTGGAACATTTCAACAAAATTCGTTACGGTTGACGAACTGGTAAAGGTAATCAGATCGATCTTTTTCTCGCTCAACAACTTTTTAATTTCGTCCACGTTTTCTTCCGGCTTCACAGTTTCATAGGCTGTCACCACATCGACTGTAGCCCCCATTTCTTTCAGCCTGTCAGGAAGTACCTCTCTGGCAACCCTGGCCCTCGGTATCAGTATCTTCTTATCCTTAACCTTCGCTTTCCTGAAGTAATCGACAAGAGACTCTGCCTGGTATTCCTCCGGTATCAGGTCGACGATTATTCCGAGACTCTTTAATTCACCGGCTGTTGCCGGTCCGATAGAACCTATTCTGATGCCTTTAAGTTCTCTGATATCTTTACCCTTTTCAGCTAACCGCAAAAGAAAATATTTGACCCCGTTAACACTGGTAAAGATGACCCAGTCATAATCAGCGATATTATCAATGGCCCTGTCCAGTTCCTTAAAGCTTTTCGGCGGAACGATCTTTATTGTCGGAAATTCTATAACCCCGGCCCCGTTCTCTTCAAGCAGCCTTGTAAGCTTACTCGCCTGTTCCCTTGTTCTAGTAACGACAACCCTCTTTCCAAAGAGTGGTCTCTTTTCAAGCCAGCCCAGTTCCTCTCTCAAACTGACGACATCCCCGACAACAATAATGGCGGGCGGTTTTAAGCCAACCTTCTTTACCCCGGCAACAATACTGTCCAGAGTGCCCGTTACTGTCTCCTGTTTCGGCGTTGTGCCCCAGCGGATTACCGCGACCGGCGTATTCGGGTTTCTTCCGTTTTCAATCAGTTTATTGGTAATATTTTTGAGATTCCCGACACCCATCAAAAAAACAAGGGTTCCTATCCCTGTAGCGATCTTCTCCCATTCAATATCAGAGCCTTTTTTCGTGGGGTCTTCGTGGCCTGTAATAAAGGCAACTGTCGATGTGCATTTTCTGTGTGTCAGGGGAATTCCCGCATAAGCCGGAACAGCAATCGCAGAGGTGATCCCCGGCACGATTTCAAAGGGGATATTATCCTGAATCAGCTCCTGCGCCTCTTCCCCGCCCCTTCCGAAGATAAAAGGGTCGCCGCCTTTGAGGCGGACAATCGTCTTCCCTTCGAGGGCCTTTTCGACAATGAGCTTGTTGATCTTATCCTGAGGAAGGGTGTGGTCTCCCCCTTTTTTGCCGACATAAATAATTTCAGCATCCTCTCTGGCATGTTGTAAAAAAGAGCGGTCGGCAAGGTAATCATAAATAACCACATCGGCCTTCTTTAAGGTCTCCAGACCTTTAACCGTCATCAACCCCGGATCGCCGGGACCCGCGCCCACGAGAAAAACCTTCCCCTTTCTCACAATCTCCTCCCCGTTTATTGATTACCGGCTTTGTAAATCTCTTCTAAAATCCTTGAGCCCCCGCTTTTTAAAAGGCGTTCAGCCAGTTCAACACCCAGTGTTTCCCCATCTTCTCCTTTACCGGTGATCTGATCCCTGATAATCTCCGAGCCTTCCACATCGGCAATCATACCATAAAGAACAATATCGTCTTCGTTGATAATTCCATGCGCAGCAATCGGGGTCTGACAGCCTCCCTCCAGCCTTTTCAGAAAAGCCCTTTCGGCAAACACGGCCGTATGGCTCTCCTTATGGTCGAGTTTCTTAATCATCTCCTCGACCTCATCATCGCCTTTTCTGATTTCTATTGCTAAGGCTCCCTGACCGATAGCCGGGATAGATATCTGCGGGTCGATATATTCCGTAATATTCTCCTCCAGGCAGAGCCTTTTGACACCGGCAGCGGCAACGACGATCCCGTCAAGCCCCTCGGTATAAATCTTCTTTATCCGTGTATCGAGATTCCCCCGCAAAGAAGCGATAACAAAATCCGGCCTCAGATGCAGCATCTGGGCTTTTCTTCTTAAGCTGGTTGTTCCGATTGTAGCGCCAATTTTCAAATCTTTTATGCCTGCACCGTCCCTCGATATCAGAACATCCCGGGGGTCTTCTCTTTTTGTTGCGGCTCCTATCATCAATTCCTCAGGCAGGTCTGCCGGAACATCTTTCATGCTGTGAACAGCAAGGTCGATATCTTGCCGGAGCAGTGCCTCCTCGATCTCCTTTACAAAAAGCCCTTTCCCCCCGATCTTGGCAAGCGGTGAGTCGAGTATCTTATCGCCCGTTGTCTTTATCTTGACAATTGAAATCGATATATCAGGATAGAGCTTATCCAGTTCTCGTTTTATCCAGTTTGTCTGCCAGAGCGCCAGCTTGCTTCCCCGGGTGCCGATTCTTAAATTTTTCATGTATCAATTATCATCCAGTTTGAATAGTTTTCTGGTTATATTAATATACTCTTCCCCGTTATCCGAATCATCTCTTTTCTTAAGAGTAACTATAGGATCGTGCAGCATCTTATTCATGAGGGCCTGCGTCAGAGAATCCAATACCTTTTTATCCTTTTCGGAAATCTTTCCCAGTTTAGAATAAGCCTCATTCAGTTCCTGCTGCCTTATTTTTTCCGCTTTTTTCTTTAGTGAAAGAATGGTCGGTTTTGATTCGAGGCTTTCAAGCCATCTGGAAAAGCTTTTAATTTCATCCACAACCATTTCTTCGGCCTTCTCCGCCTCTTTTTCTCTTTCTTTCAGGTTGACCTCGACAATATTTTTCAGGTCATCGATATCATAGAGATAGGCATTGCTCAGGTCGTTGATCTCAGGGTCGACGTTTCGCGGGACTCCGATATCGATAAAGAACATCGGTTTTTGTTTCCGTTCTTTCAGGACACTTTTAACCTGATCCTTTTTGATAACATAATGCGGGGCGGCTGTTGAACAAAGGATAATATCTGCCAGAACCAGACGCTCAAGAAAAGACTCAAACTGAACGGCTTCACCCTTGAGCTCTTCGGCCAGTTTTTCAGCGCGTTCAAAGGTTCTGTTGGTTACAAACACAACCTCTGTCCCGCTGGCAACCAGGTAACGGGCTGCCTGTTCTGACATCTCTCCGGCCCCGATAAGCATTACAGATTTATCGCTTAAATCTGCAAATATCTTTTTTGCCAGTTCCACGGCCGCATAGCTCACACAGACAGCGTTGCTGCCTATTCCGGTATTGCTTCTGACCTTTTTGGCTACGGAAAACGCCTTTTCAAAAAAGCTGTTTAAAATGTAACCGGAAGCCCTGTTCTCTTTTGCTATGGAATAAGCTGATTTAACCTGACCGAGAACCTGAGGCTCTCCCAGAACCATGGCATCCAGTCCCGAAGCCACACGGAAGAGATGGCAGATCGCCTCCAGGTCGGAGTAACAGTAGAGATGCTGCTCTAATTCTTTTAAAGGAAAGTGATGATGCTTTGATAAAAACTCTTTGATTTTCAGAAAGGCTTCAGAAATGTCCGAGACCTTTCCGTAAATCTCCACACGGTTACAGGTGGAAAGAATAACCCTTTCTTTGATATGAAAGGAATCTCCCAGAATCCCCAGCGGTTCGGCAAGGGTCTCTTCTGAAAAGAAGAGTTTTTCCCTGATCTCCACCGGCGTATTTTTGTAATTCAACCCTACGACAATAATTGACATAAATCCCTCAAAAGGCATGAATGGTCTTTAAAAGAACATTCACCCCGACAAAAGTAAACAGTACCGATAAAAATCCGAGAATGGAGATAAAGGCGGCCTTTCTTCCCCTCCAGCCGATTGTCAGGCGTCCGTGTAGAAGGGCGGCGTATATAAGCCATGTAATAAGTGACCATGTCAGTTTCGGGTCCCAGTTCCAGTATGTGCCCCAGGCATATTTCCCCCATATTGAACCGGTAATAATCCCGAGCGTCAGAAAGGGAAAACCGAATGAAAGGGTCTTATAACCGAGGTCATCGAGAATCTCCAGAGAGGGTAGCCGGGAATAAAAAATCCCCTGTTTTCTCGATTTCAGCTGCTTCTCCTGCAAAAGATACATGATCCCCAGACCGAATGTCAGTGCAAATGCCGCAGTTCCCAGAAGAATAAGGGTCACGTGGATGCCGAGCCAGACACTCGTTAAAACCGGGTTAACGGGACTGATTTCTTTGGGTAAAAGGAGGGCATACGAAAGCGATATAAAAGCAAGCGGTACAATAAAAACGCCCAAAGACCGCAGTTGATACCTCTTCTCAACAAAGAGGAACAGAAGCATAATCAGCCACGTAAACGAGATGGTCGCTTCATAGAGATTTGTTAAGGGAAGATGGCCTGCTTCCAGGGCGCGGAATAATAAGGCCCCGCCATGAACAATAAAACCGCTCCAGATAACAAAGCTGGCAAATCTGGACATAAGCTCTTTTTTTGAAACAAAAAAGAAGAGATAACATATGCTTCCAACAAGATAAACCATGACCGTCAGAACCAGCAAAAGAACACTCATATTGTCAACCATCTCTAAATCTCCTGATTATCACTATTTTTCAAAAATTCATTGAGCAGTGAATCAATCTTTTCTTTTTTGCCCTCTTTCAGCAAACTCATGATATCTGAATTGACAAGATTATCAAATATCTTCTCCCTCTTTTTCTGGTCTTTTACCGTTAACAGGAGTTTTTCCCTCACCTCACTCATTATTGATAAAAACTCCGCATACTCCTTCCCGTATCTCTCCTCCATCTCCTTCCTAATCTTCTTTGCCAGCGCCGGGCTTTTACCGCTTGTCGAGATAGCGATCATCAGGTCGCCACGCTCCACAACAGAGGGAACGATAAAATCGCAAAAAGCAGGGGAATCAACAATATTCACCAGAATATTCTTTTTTTGTGCGGCATGATAAATCTCTGTATTCACTTTTGAGTCATTGGTCGCTCCGATAACAAGCCTTGCTTCCTCTAAGTATTTTTCCTGAAAACTATCTTTGATATGAGCGATCTTTTGCTCGGCAACAAGGTTTGAGAGCCCATCTGTCAGATCGGGGCTGATAATGATGACCCTGGCCCCTCTCTGCAAAAGGGATTTGACCTTTCTTTCGGCAACCTCGCCGCCTCCAATCACGTAACATCGCTCATTCTCAATATTCAGATAGACCGGATAATATTCAGCCACACATTCCCCTTATATTGTTAAAATATAATTGATTATTAGCAAAGATAACCCCTTTTGTCAATCAGACTTAAGGAGAAATCCGAAGGAAGGTCTGTATTCTGTCAGAAATTCTTGCTGGATAAAAGACAGGAGGACAAAATTCTTATTGTAAACGCAGTTGAAAATCATTTAGAATAGATAAGATGGGGCAGTAGCTCAGTTGGGAGAGCGCAGCCTTCGCAATGTAATTTGTTATGGTTTTATGCGATTGTATTCGGTTACGTTCACTATGTAAAGAGCTATTTTTTACAGGTTTTGGGGTTTTTATCCTTATATTCGGTTATGTTCGATGTCATTCGGAAGAGCATAAAAAGAGCATAGTAAAAAACCGTGCCGGAACACGGGCTTTTTAGTCGATTTTGAAAGTTATTGAGCAAATTCCAGTTTGGACATAAATATTTTTGGGTAATACGTAAATATTCTCTGTGTATTAAACTATGCATATAGAAAAGTGGGAATTTAATTTCGATTTATCCAATAAATGGTTAAAAGAAGCTAATTACGACCCTTCTAAACTTCAACAAAATGATCATTACAAATACGAAACCCCGCCTGGCAAAGAGGTTTTCATAATAAACATTCCCGATATTTGCCCTCGTATTAGAAATAAAAATACACCTATCTTTAACGATGGTGAAGTTGAAATTGATGGTCAAAGAGTATTTAAAACTGCACGAGAAAGGACAGTATTTATCCTGAAAGCTTTGGTTGAAAAAAAATCTCTGTCACCGATTGATGTTGTAAAGTACGAAGGACCTGGACCGTACAAATATAAACTTACGGACGGGACTCATAGGCTCCATTGTTCAATTGCTTTGGGTTTTGAGAAAATACCTGCAGTTTGGGGTTTTGATATCACCAATTGTTGATTATCTTAAAAATATACTATCATAGCCGAAAAAAATCATAAGAATTTATTTCTATAGTTTCCTTTTTTCAAAAAGCTCTTCTTTTGCTTTTCTTGCAGCTTCCGGCGCAACAAACAATTCAGCTACAATTTCTAAAAATATTCGATGAAGGTTTTCGGCATCTTCTGGGACAAAATCTAACAAATCAGGATCATTGTCAGGATGGGCTGCTTGATTTCCTACTTCCTTGACGATGTATGCATTGTCATGGAAATCTTTCGTTAGTTTTACGCCTAATTTGTTTTGTTTATTCTTTAAAGATTTAAGCTCGTTTGCAAGACGGCTTGGCTTGGCACCGAGAATGTCCCTTGTGATAATCTGTAATCCTCGCCGAAACAGTGCTGCGGCTGCCATCGGACAGTTATTATCTATACTTTTTACTGCCTCAAGATAAGCTTTCTTTAGGGATGCTGGTTCCTCTGGAAGGCCTGGAATATCATATTGAGCTTCTCCGGGAATTGAAAGAAGCCGAAATGTTTTTTCTTCCATAGGAGGAGGCTTAACTCTTATCACAGAGGTGCCCTGTTCTTTTTTTTCTTTTATAATCTTAAATAACCCATATACGATACAGTCCGCACCGAGGACATCTCAAAAGCACAAAAAAGGGAAGGTCTTCAATTGGTGTTGAAATACCATCTGCATATTCACTTTTTCTACTGATAAATTTAGATTGAATTATCTGCATCCCCATATCAGCTTTGCACTTAGGACAATAAGAGATAATCTCCTCCTGAACTCCTAAGTATAAGTCGACTTCCTGGTAATTTTCTATTATAAAATTTTCAATTTGTTCTTTAGTATAAAGCATTGAAATCCCCTTTTTAGGATATTCATAAGATCCCTATCTTTTTATAGAATAAATAAATAAATTGCAATTTAAAAATTATTGGTCAGGTTCTCTTCTTGAATCTTACACAGAAATGAGTTGTGGTATATAGACTCACAATTTTTTATTGTACCCAAATTCAAAATACTATATCATTAAATATTATTTCTAAAAGAAGTGATGAAATACAAAAATACAATTTTTAGTGCATAAAAAATGCATACTCGAATTTTAAGGAATTTGTTACAACTATAACTGTTTGATTTATTTGACTTTGTTGGTTGGGGCAGTAGCTCAGTTGGGAGAGCGCAGCCTTCGCAAGGCTGAGGTCGGCGGTTCGATCCCGCTCTGCTCCACCATATTGTGGGCGATTAGCTCAGCGGGGGAGCGCTGCCTTCACACGGCAGAGGTCGTGGGTTCGATCCCCACATCGCCCACCATATAAATCAATGATTTACAGCTTTTTTGGGTTAAGCGTATCTTGCTGTTTTCAGACATCGCGATAAATTTATTTTGCAATCGGCCTGTTTCTGGTCTTGAAAACTTTTGAGTTTTTCTTGTTTCTAAGTTATTATTATTTTACAATAGAGAAAGAGCTTGCTTTTTTAGTAATGTGAACTTCTTGAAGGATCAAGAGGAGTTTTATAATGAAAAAAATAACCGTTGCAATAGTTATCTTGGGAATGATATTAATTCTCAGTGTTTGGTTATTATTCCAGAAAAAAGAGAAGCCTGACCAACCTTCAGTGGTACAAGAACAGAAAAAGACGATTTATAAATTGAGTTTTGGTCATGATATGCCGGAAGACAGCGCCCAGCATCTGGCGGCACTGAAATTTGCAGAAATTGTTCACCATAAAAGCAATGGCCGGGTGAAGATAAAGGTTTTTCCCGCACAGCAATTAGGAACCGATCATCAGATGATCGAAGCGGCAAGGGCAGGGGAACTAGCCATAATCCTTTCCCCAACTGCAAAATTAAGTACACTGGTTCCCGCTATACAGTATCCCGACCTTCCGTTTCTTTTCCCCAACCGGGAGGATGCCTATAAAATCCTAGATGGAGAACCAGGGGAAATGCTTTTGGAAAAACTCAAATCGCACGGTCTCATAGGCGTTACTTTTTGGGAAAGCGGTTTTAAACAGTTTACGGCCAACAAACTTATCAGAAAACCGGAAGATTTTATGGGCTTGAAGATAAGGGCTATGAAAAGCCGTATCATAATGGACCAGTTCAATGCTCTTGGAGCCACTCCGATTCCAATCGATTTTTTTGAAACATATAAGGCTCTCAAAGACGGGGTGGTGGATGGGCAGGAAAACCCCCTTGTTTCCATAGTGAATATGAAGTTTTATGAAGTACAGTCGCATGTGACTATCAGCAACCATGCTTATCTGGGCTATGTTTTTGCATTCAGTAAAAAAATCTTCGAATCACTTCCCGCCGATATCCAAAAAATTCTTATCTCCACAGCCAAAGAGTTAACCCTTTTCGAGAGAAAAGAGACTATTGAAAGGGAAAAAGCATTTATTCAAACTATAAAGAATTCTGGAACAAATGTTTATTCTCTTTCTGACAAAGAGCGTGCTCTTTTTCGTAAAGCCACCGAGCATATTATTGATAAATACCGCGCTATTATCGGTACAGAGGTTCTGGATAAAACATTTCAGATTTTGATAGCAAAATACGGCATTCCCGAAGAGGATGAAATCATCATCGGTCTGGATGCAGACATGACACTCGGTTCTGCCCCTTCCGGTCTTTCCATTAAGAGAGGGGTGGAACTGGCTGTCAGTGAGATCAATCAAAATGGTGGGGTTCTGGGTAAAAAAATAAGAATCATGGTTCGCGATCATGGAGGGATCAGTGCCCGCGGCATAGCCAACATGCACTATTTCGCAGGAATGAAGAACCTCGTTGCCGTGATGGGCGGTCTTCACAGCCCGGTAGCTCTCTCCGAACTCGAAATCATTCACAAAGAGGAGATCATTTACCTGGACCCGTGGGCTGCCGCAACTTCTATTGTCGATAACGGCTATAAGCCCAATTACGTTTTTAGGGTTTCGGTAAGAGATGAATTCGCAGGGTCGTTTCTGGTAAAACAGGCCCTGAAGAAATATAGAAAAGTGGCACTTTTGCTGGAAAATACCGGATGGGGGCGGAGCAACCACAAGGCAATGACAACTGCTCTGGCCCATGAAAAACTGGGTCCGGCAGCTGTGGAATGGTTCAACTGGGGTGAAGAAGATATGACTTCGCAGTTAACCAGAATTGAAAATTCCGGGGCTGAGGTCATACTTCTCGTTGCCAACGCACCTGAGGGGATCAATATCATTAAAAGCATGGCTATGCGTCCAAAAAAGATTCCTATTATTTCCCACTGGGGCATTACGGGAGGATATTTCTGGGAGAACGTCAGCAAAGAGCTGGGATCAATCAATCTGAGATTTCTGCAGACCTTCTCGTTTATTTGCCATAAACGCGAAAAGACGGAAGAGATAATCCGGAATTACATGGGAAAATACAACGTAAACAGCAAGGAGGAAATCACTGCTCCGGTCGGAACAGCCCATGCTTATGACCTGGTTCATCTGCTGGCAAAGGCGATCAAGCGGGCAAGAAGCCTGGAGCGGCCCTTGATCCGGGATGCCCTGGAACAGATAGGATCTCACGAGGGGCTTGTTAAAACGTACTCTCCGCCTTTTACCCAAAATCGACATGACGCTCTTGATCAAAGCGATTTTCTCATGGCAAAATACAATAATCAGGGTCATATTATCCCAGTTGAGAATATTTTCCAATCAAGATAATCATACGAATTAGGAGAAACAGTATTGACAGATAGAAGTATGAGTGATTTCTCACCAAAGAAGAGCCTGAAAAAAAAGCTTTTGTGGCAGTTTTCAGCCTTTGTTGTTGTTATGATGGTATTGATCACGTTTCTTGTATCATTTATGTTGATAAAGGCTCTTACCCGTGACCTTCAAATTTCACTTTCGGTAAATGCCTATAATTCCCTAAAAAGCATTGAACACCGGGTATCCTTTTTAGCGGAAAATACAAAAAACTTCAGCAGGAAATATTTTATTATTAATAGTTTGATAGATATTCAGGGAAGAGATTTATACCTGCCAAAACTTATCGATGATTTCGAAAGAACCTATGATGTCCACGGAGTTACTATTGTAGACTTTGAAGGAAATGTTATTCAATCCAGTTTTACGGCTCCCCCGAATTATAAAGAAATGGAAGAACTGAGATACGTCATTACTTTAGGGAAAGCCCAGGTTAGGTTGTCTGCAGATAAAAAGAATATTGTCATCATGGAACCGATCGAATATTACAAAACGCCCCAGGGGGCTGTTATTGCCGAATACAGCCTTAACAGAATCGTTTCCCTGATGCTGCCGAAAGATGATGAGATTATCTTTCAAAACATATGTGTGAAAGAAGAATGTCTTTCTTCTAAAAATGCAAAGAAAGACAAAGCTTACATTTCCGTGAGGCAGCAGCCAAAAGAAGATTCTCCCTATTTGTCTCGCCTGGGAATAGGAATAGAAGCAGGTGCCTTGAAGAAAGAGTATTTCAAGCCGGTATGGAATACTCTTTTTCAGCTTCTATTGATTGGATCCCTCTTTATTATAACAGCTGTTTTTTTAGCAGTAAAAATCGGCAATAATATCAGCAGGCCTATTTTAAAGCTGTGTGAAAAGATTAGAAAATTAGAGAATTCTGGGAAAGAAAAGTGCAGCCCCACAGGCACAGGGGATGAACTGGAGGATCTGGCCCAGATATTTGATGAGAGAACCGAACAGATTGAAGAGGCAATGAAACATCTGGAGAAACAAGCAGTCGCATTGAGAAAAAGTAATGATCTATTGGAGCAGGAGATTGCTGAACGCAAGAAGACAGAGGACGAACTCAGGGAAAGTGAGGAAAAATTTAGAGGTATAAGCATTTCAGCCAATGACGCTATTATTATGATGGACAATGAAGGAAAGATAGCCTACTGGAATAAAGCAGCAGAAAGAATATTCGGTTATTCGGGTGAAGAAGTTCTTTGCAAAGAATTACATATTCTTCTTGCTCCTAACTGCTATCACAAGGATTACAGGAAAAATATTTTGAATTTCAATACCTCGGGTAAGGGGTTTGCGGTTGGCAAGACCCTTGAACTGGAGGCGGTGAAGAAAGACGGAACAGAATTTCCCATAGAGCTTTCTGTTTCTGCCGTGAAGATAAAAAACAAATGGAATGCGATAGGAATACTAAGAGACATTACCGAACGAAAGCAAGCTGAGAATGAGATAAAAAATAAGGCCAACCAGCTAAGCGCTCTTTGTGAACTGGGCAAGAAAATTACCACTATTATCTCGATGGATAAACTCCTTCCCTGGATAGCTCAAGAAGCTGAAAAATTTCTTGATGCTGATGGATGTCATTACAGGTTAAGAGAAGGGGATTATCTTGTCAGGGGGGGCGGTTCTTCAGAAGGTGTGAAGTTAATGATAAAAGAGAAAGTAAAGATAGGAGAGGGTGTGAGCGGTAAAATCGCAAAAAAAAAGAGGCCTTTAATCATTGAAAACATGATTGATAATGACCCCTGGCATATAAAAGAATATAAAGAAGAAGCGGCTATTAGACTTGGTTTTTTATCCTTCCTTGGCGTTCCGATGATGATTGGGGATAATGTCATAGGAGTATTAAATGTGTATTCAAAAAAACCTGGAAAATATGTAAAGGAGGACTCAGGACTTTTATCCGCCTTTGCCAACTATGCAGCCATTGCTATTGAAAACGCAAGGCTGTTTAAAGAAGCCATAGAAAAGTTCGGGCAGTTTAAAGCTCTCTATGATATAAACAAGATGCTTGCCTCAAAGTTTGCAAAAGGAGAAGATATTCTTCCCTTTATTGCTGAACATGCTAACAGGTTATTAAATGCTGACGGGTGTTTTTTCAGGTTAAGAAAAAAGGATAAGCTTGTGTTTTCTTGTGGGATAGGCAAGGTCACAGCTTTAGGATTAAAAAGAGAAATAGGCGAAAGTGTAAGCGGTCTTTTAGCAAGAAATAAGAAGCCTTTAGTTATCGGCAATATAAAGAATGATGAGAGATTTCTTCTTGAACCCAGGGAACAGATGGCAGGATCTGGATATATGTCCTTCCTTGGTGTTCCGATGATGGCAGAGAATGAAGTTGTCGGGGTAATTAATGTTCTTTCAAAAAAACCTGATAAATTCACAGATAAGGATATAACCCTTTTATCCGCTTTTGCTGACCAGGCAGCCATTGTCATAAAAAATATGGAGTATTTAGAAAAAATAAAAAAAGCGCAGGGTGTAGCCATAATGTCAGAGAAGCTTGCTTCTATTGGGAGGCTGGTTGCAGGAGTAACCCATGAGATATTGAACCCTTTAAATATTATATCAGCAAGAACTCAGTTATTGATGATGCAAAATAAGAATAGTAAAAATTTAACCGAACCTCTTCAAATAATGAAGAAACAGGCAGACAGGATTGTAAAAATAAGCCAGGCCCTTTTGGACTTTTCCCGCGAAAGAAAGGCTGAAGACATAAAAGATGTTAATATTAATGAGGTCATTCAGGATTCATTGATATTGATTGAAAAAGAACTGTTACTGAAAAATATTGAGATCAAAAAAGAGCTTGATAAAAACCTTCCCAATATCACGACAGATAAAAACCAGATGAGACAGGTTGTTTTTAACCTTATAACCAACGCCAGGGATGCTATGCCGAAAGAAGGAACTATAATTATTTCCACAAAATCTAACAGAGAAAAAAATACTGTGCTGCTATCCGTAAAAGATTCAGGTTCTGGTATACCTCCCGAAAATCTGGACAAGATTTTTGACCCTTTTTTTACCACAAAGGAAGAAGGAAAAGGAACGGGTCTGGGGCTTTCAGTCTGTTTTGGAATCGTAGAGGACTATGGCGGGAAGATATGGGCTGAAAATAATCAGGATAGAGGAGCTACTTTTTTTATAGAGTTTCCTGTCAAAGAAGAAGCATAAAAATTAAATTCCAAAGGAGAAAGTGATGAAAAAAATTTTAATTGTAGATGATGAAGTAGAAATCTGCGGTTTTTTAAAAGAGTTTCTTACTGAAAAAAACTACATAGTTGCCGTTGCTTATGACGGAGCCAGTGCAATAAACAAAGCGAAAAAATTTATTCCTCATATAGTCTTACTTGATATAAAAATGCCTGGTATTAATGGTGTTACCACATTAAGAAAAATAAAAAAGATTGATCCTTCAATTGTTGTTATTATGATTTCTGCTGTATACGAAGAAGAAATAGCCAAAGAATGCGTTGAATTGGGTGCTTTTGATTATATCCTCAAACCTTTTGAACTAAATTATTTAGAAACTGTATTGCTTGTAAAAATCACCGAACTTATGGTAGATAATGAATATTGAGTTTTCTATAATTGATTCTAATTTTTATGAAATTTTCTAACTTATTTACCTTGTTTCAAATACTCTTATTTTTTGCAATAATTAGTTTTTTTAGATGATTAGTACCTGATTTATTCTCAGAAATTCTTACTGTGATAAATTTGTGCTAAAAAATATCTAAAACCGCAAGAAATATCAAAAAATGCAAGATTATAAGAACAACCATAACTGACTGAATTTTAATAAAAAAGAGGAAATCAGCCCCTTGTAAAAATTGTTCATTTTGCTCCAAAAATCTCGTGGCCTTGGAGTGTTATGTTGTGGGGAAGAAAGTCATTCCACTCCCTTCCCCCTGTATAGTTTTTTGTATACTAGAAAGTCACTAACAGCTACTTTTAACGAATAATTCCCATCCAGCTAGCAACTATTAATTGTAGAATTGTGTCAGATTTGTGTCAGAAAAAGACCTAAAAATGCAAGAAATATCACAAAATGCAAAAGCATATGAGTGACTGTAACTAACTGATTTTTAATTTATAATGGGGAAACCAGCCTGAAATCAGGCCCTTATAAAAATTGGTTATATCGATTTCACACGGCAGAGGTCGTGGGTTCGATCCCCACATCGCCCACCATGATTTGCGTTAAAATTACTCTGATACGGCTTCTTTTTCTCCGGCAGGATGTTTCTATAAACCTCTTGTCTCTGTTTTTTTCTTACTCTTCTTTCTCATAAAGGTTATACGAAATTCCGTTCCGTTCTCCGCATTAAGCCGAATCTTGCCCTGAAGCTGCTCTGTTAAAATCCTGATAATGCGCAGCCCCATAGAATCGACATTCATTAAATCAAAACCATCCGGAAGACCAATACCATTATCTTTAACCGTCAATTCAAACATATCTTCGTCAACAGCATTGATTGTAATTCCGATCTCTCCCCTTCTCTCTCCGGGAAAAGCATATTTCAAGCAATTTGTAATCAGCTCATTGAGAATAAGACCGATTGGAACAGCTGTGTCGATATCAATAAGGACATTCCCGATACCGGTTTTCAAAACGATATCTTCCATATCCTTTTTATAGGCATGAAAAAGGGTCATGGTGAGCGTTTCAATGTACTCTTTGAAATTAATATTCGAGAAGTCTTCTGTCTCATAGAGTTTTTCATGAACCAGAGCCATGCTATTGATACGCTGCTGGCACTGATTAAAGATATCAGTGACCTTGTCGTCCTTCGAAGCAGCGGAGTGAAAAAAGAGGATGCTGGAAATGATTTGCATGTTGTTCTTTACCCTGTGATGGATTTCCTTTAAAAGAAGTTCCCTTTCTCCGAGCAGTTTCTTTAACTGCCTCTCAGCACCTTTTCGTTCTGTTATCTCTTTATTAAGCAGGGTGAATGAACTGTTCAGGTGCTCGACCATATCATTAAACGATTGTGCAAGGCTTTCCACCTCGTCGCCCGTTTTAATATCAACCTTCTTTAACAGATCACCCTTACCGACAAGGTGGGTTGCAATAAGCAGCTTTAACAAAGGCCTGCTGATACTGTTGGCTATAGCCAAAGAAGCAAGAACTCCCAATAAAAGGACAGCAAGGGAGAGGCCCAGGGTAAAATTTCTCATTGTGTTCGGTTCAGCGATAAATTCTTTAAAGGGCATGATTGCGAACATCGACCATTCATATTTTTCAACAGGAATATGTGCAGCATAGCTGTCAATACCCGTAATAGTGGCACGACCAAATCCTCTTTTTTTATTCATCGAATCAGAGAGTATTTTTTCTGATAGCTTCCCCTTAATATCTACCTTATGAAACAGCTTTTCATTTTCAGGATGTGACAGGATTGTTCCCTTATCATCTATCAACATGAGAAAACCGGTCTTTCCTATCTTAAACCCCCTGAATTCCTCGAGCAAATCAACAAGGAGAACCTTTCCCGTGATAATTCCCAGAAATTCATCAAAGAAGTTTCGGTGGAGAATAGCAAATTCCATATATGCCTCAGCCGGGTTATTCGCCGGCGTAGAAAAGGAAGTGAAGACCCTGTTTGGTTCTCTTTTTATTTTTTCAAAGAGTTTTGTATGGCTGATATCAGAAAGATTCTCGACCCTCCTGGCATTAATAAGCTTCAATTCCTCCAGCCCGTCTTTATTCACAAAAACCAGCACAGGGAATTCCAGCATATAACTGGAAAAAGACCTGAGCAGAAGCTTTTCTTCACCTGTCGATAAATAGAGATTTAAAACTTCACTGCTCAATATCTCTCTGAATTTTTCCGCTTTACTCTCAAGAATAGATTTAAGTTCATCAGCCTTATCTTCGGCAATATATTCAAGGTTTTTTTGCTGGCCATTCTTTAAGAACCTGACCGTTAAAAAATAAGTGCTCATTCCCAAAACAGTGGATAAAAGCAAAATAAACCCGATCTGGGATACCGCAATCTTTGTTTTAATGGATTTAAACATTGTCATACCTTAAAATAATCTCAGGGATAATGCTCCCTGACTACCTTGCCGGAATGGCTCCGTTTTTTATGATAATGGCTTTGCCTTTATCACTATAGAGAAAATCGACAAATTTCCTGGCAAGCCCGTTAAGCTTCCCTTTATAAACAATGCCGAAAAGAGTCACAAGCCTGTATCTGCCGTTTTTTACATTCTCAGCTGACGGATAGATGCCGTCCAGTTTCAGTATCTTTAACCCCGAACCCTTTGTCATGGCCAGAGGGATAAAGCCGATGGTATTTTTGTGGTCTGCAAGAGTTTGAACCGTCTCAGGTGTGTTATAAATAATCTTGGCTTTCACTTCCTTAATATCAGAAAACCGCGGCAGGTTTTCCTCCAGAACCGATAAATTGGAGTCCCCCGGCTCCCTCGTCACCGGATATATCTTCCCCTTTTTACCGCCCAGTTTCGACCAGTCAGTAATACGGCCGGCGTAAATACCGATAACCTCTTTTGTTGTGATATTCTCAATACCTGTAACGCTGGGGTTTATTACAAAGACCACGGGAGACCTGGCAAAAAGCCGATAGGTCAGGCCGAACTTTTTCTCTTTCTCTTTCAGGGGGCGTGCTACCCTTGCCAGATCAATTTTCCCGGCAGCAAGCAGTTTTATCCCGCCGCCGGAACCGACGCTGTCAGGAACCTCAATCTTGGCGCCTTTAAGGTCTTTTTCCAGCGCTCCGGCCACGGCCCGAAGGAGCTCCTGACTGTCCCCTGTGCCGCCGACCGCTATCTTCTGCCCGGCAGAGGGACTTGAAACAATCATAAAAGATAAAAACAAAAGACCCAGTCCAAGAACAAAGAACTTTTTCATCTCATATCTCACTCTGTAACAACAAAATGTGCATTATAACAGAATAAACTAAAACGCAAAAAATATTTTTCGTTTTGCATTTTTTCTTCTTTTATAGTCATATTTCAAATAATGCGCAAACTAAACCAAATTATATATGCAAATCTGATACCTTTAAATATGACTCCAAGCTGATATTCGTAAATATTTCAATTTCTTTCAATATGTTTTTTTACTCTCTTCTTTTAATAAATCTATCAGACTCAATTATTCAATAACCGCTCCTTTCTACTCTCCCCTCAAGGTTTCGCAGAAAATGTCGATAATATAATTAAAGCATTATTAACCTTGATGATGATTATTGCCATGAAAAATAGAGCCCAAAAAGATAAACGCCGGACAACAAGAACTGTTTTAGACCACATCTCTGCAATTACCTGCTCGCCAAAGATACAAAAACCGTCAGAATGTCATGGAACAATCTGCAACATCTCCTCTCACGGGACAAAATTTGCCTCCTACAGACCCTATAGAGCCGATTCGATTATTGATATCGGCCTTTTATTACTCGATTACGGCTCATGGGTAGAAACCAGGGGAAGGGTTTTGCGCTGTGAGCAGAAAGATTGTGACGAGTATCACATTGCTCTGGAGTTTAAGAACGATGACAATCAAAAAAACCTGATTGCAGAATATATAGAGGTCATGAAATCGTGGAAGAGGTCTAATGAATCGGCAGTGGCGGTTTTCAGATCTTAAGAACCGGCTTTTCACTTTCCTTAACAACTTTTCAACTCATTCACTCTACTTCATTATATAAGGAAGTCCCACCACCACTGATTGACCTACCCGTCTTAGTGGTCGTAGTGCCCCCCTGAGTGCTCTGGAATGTCTCAAAAGCAAAGTCACGGAAGCTGTGCGTAAGCCGAGGAGAAGTCGGCAGCGAGAGGAAAACAGAGGTGAAATCGAGCCCCGGCATGCCGGTCCCTGCAAGCCCGCCGCTCTCAAAGAAACCGATACCCGCTAAAAACTGCTGAAGCAAAGGATCACTGGCAGGCACGATAATGGGGGCATTCTTAGGACCGAAAACCACCACTCCGAAGCCTTGCTTGATGAGCTTGATGACATCGGGAAGATTGATATTGTAACAGTAGCCCTTGTTCTTATAGAAGACGGCACCGCTCACGCCGTTTTTAAAAAAGGCGCTGAAGTCGGTCCCTCTCACACCGACAACAGCCGTAGGAGTATGGACCTCGTAGACGTTCTTACCTCCCCGCTTGAATGCCTTCCCTTTGACGATGCTCCGCACCGTCCCCCTAAAAAGGCTGAGTATCCCCTTTGTCTGTTTCTCATCCACAATATATTCGCTTATCTCCAGCCGGCTTGCAGGTAAAAGTTTGATAATATTCTCGTCAACGAGTGTGATCTCGGCCGTTGATTCGCTCTTTGTCCGCACGATATCGCCGACGTTGACCTTATCACCGAGGTTTACCGGCCTGGCCTCCTCTCCGGTCACGGTCACGTCGACCCTGCCCTTGACATCGGTAAACTCTCCGACGGGGACCGCCTGGGCAAAGCCCGCCAGAAATAAAAAGTGGATAAAAAAGGTGAAAATCAAAATCTTCATTTTCATTGTTCTCCTTTTCTAAAATCGAAATTCTATGCCTGCGGTATAAACGTCCCTTTCGTAGTCGTAAATACTGATATTGGAATCACTCCTTACTCTGGTATACTGCGGCGCGATAAGATACGTTTTCCTTGCCAGCTCCCATGTGAGTCCGATCGAGCCGGTGTAAATATCGTCATTTCTTTTGACGCCGAAAGTCGAATGTATGTTCTCGTAATCCTCCAGTTTAATGAAGCCGCTCGTCTGCAGGCTTACTTTGCTGGACAGCGGTAATGTGACATTGGCTGAAAAGATATGTCCCAGGTTCTCACGGTTTTTTCCGTCGGTATCCTGCTCAAGGAAATCATATCGAAGATTCAAAAAACCGTTTTTGTGAAATAACCATATCCAGCTCAGGTAGATATCGAGTCCCTCCGAGTCCCTGTCATCGTCCGGAGTTGTCGGCATATCAAAATAGTCGGTTATCTGATAACCGGCAAAGCCTTCGAGAATATGATTCTGGCCGGGAATAACCCGAAGCAGGGGACCCAGGTTATAGGCATAGACATATTGTTTATAGCTCGGGTCACGAACAACGGCGAGGCTGTAATTTCCGGCCACATTCAACGCGACTTTGCCAAAGCTGTATCCCAGGATGGCAGACACTGTATCGGCAAAATAATCATGTGTATGGGTGTGCTTGTTGTGAACACTCTGGGAAAGAGTATTACTAATACTAAAAAGCCAGGGGCCCTTCAGTTTCGGTGTGTAATCGACCCTCATTGAAGTAAGGAGCGCCCAGGCTTTTCTGTCTGATATGCCCTCTACCGATGAAGGGTCAACCGGCTTGAGAACCAGGTTGGTATCGTACTGGCCGAAGACGCCGAGCGTAAACCGAAGAGGTCTCTCGAGATACCTTCTCTCTTCCACAAGGTCTTTATACAGGCGGGCATAGCCGGCAAGACCGGTCTGGGGGTTGAGCTGAATCGAGGTCTCGAGCCTCTTTTTGGCATCGTCATATTTCCCCTCCGCAGCACAACATAAAGCGATCTGGAATTCGGCAGGCTGGGAAAGGCTTTCATCGAGCGACTTGGCCTTCTCAAAAGATTCTATGGCCTCGAGATTCTTCCCTTCCTTCCTGAGGACCAGCCCCTTGAGATAAGCCGTCTTGGCGGGAAAGATATCCTCTTTTTCCGCTTTTTCTATCCATGTGTTCGCATCTTCAAGCTGATCCAAACGGAATAGAACAGCTATCAGTTCAAGCACGGCTTCTTTTATTTCAGGCTCAAGGTTCGCCGCATCCCTGAGCTGGGTTGCTGCGTTCGGATAATCGATCACCTGCTTGTAGGCAAGGCCGAGGAAATAGGCCGCAGAAGAAGAATCCGGGTCTTTCTCGCGTGCCTTCTTTAAAATCTCAATCGCCTCTTCAAAGTTCTCTTCCTTGTACTGGGAAATCCCCTTTTCCAGAAAACTCTGTTCGGCGCTGAAAGCGCGGGGCAAAAAGCAGCCTAAAAGGAAGAAAACGATAACAGGCAGAACAACGCCGGCAGTCATGATTATTTTATCAAACCTGCATCGACCCATGAAGAAAATCCTTCATTTTATCATCCATGTTATGATGCCTGCACTGCGTAAAGAAAGATATCGAATAACGATTTATCATAATCAAACAGGAGAGGCTTGTCAATGATTTTATGAGCATTAAACGCTGAAAAACATTTACTAAATCGAACAAGCATGGTATTTTCGATACAATTTTAATAACCAATATCAAGGTAAGATGAAGACCCTCTTTCAGAAAGCCTTTCGATTAACAAACCACAAAGTAGGAGCCCTGATCACTTTTTTTGTGATCATTCTTTATTTCCTCGACCCTTTGCTTCTGAAACTGATCGAATTAAAGACGCTTGACATGAAATTCATTTCCAGGGGGCATCTCAAACCGGGAAACGAGGTTGTTATCGCTGCCATAGACGAAAAGAGCCTCGACGAACTGGGAAGATGGCCCTGGCCGCGGCATAATCTGGTCACACTCATCGACCATCTTTCACAATACAATGCCAGAGTTATCGGCTTAGATATCGTCTTTCCTGAACCGGAGGATTCCAATCTCAAAACCCTCCAATACCTCGAGGACAACCTCAAACAGGGAACAGCAGGGAATAAAGATATCCAGGATACCATCGGTCATGTGAAAAGAAAGGTCGATTATGACAGGCAGCTCGCCGAGAGCATCAAAAAAGCCAATAATGTTATACTCGGTTATTTCTTTCATATGGACAAAGAAGAGATCAAACACAAAAAAAAGGAAGAATTCCGAAGGCATCTCAAAAATATCATCGAGTCCAATTACAAGATAATCAAGTACAGGAAAACAACCCGGCAGCCGCCTTTTTACAGGGCCTATGCAGCAGAATCGAGTATCACATTGCTGAGCCAGGCGGCAAAGAGTCTCGGATATTTCAACTTCATACCCGATGAAAACGGCTCCATAAGATGGGTACCCCTGGTCATCAAATATCAGGACAGGCTCTTTCCTCCTCTTTCTCTGGTGATGCTGAGAGAATATACCGGCAAAAACATCCTGCTCAAAATAGAGGATTTCGGTGTCGAAGAAATAAGGCTGGGAAGCCTTAAAATGCCTGTTGACCGTTTCGGGAATATGCTGATCAATTTCAATGGCAAAGCCAAGACCTTCCCTCACTATTCTGTAACAGATATTATTCACAACAGGATCAACCCTGAGAATTTTAAAGATAAGATTGTCCTAGTCGGCACGACTGCCGAAGGTTTGAAAGATGCAACAGTAACCCCCTACGATAAGGCCTTTCCCGGAATAGAGATCCATGCCAATGTAATTGATAACATCCTCCATGGAAAATTCCTTGTCCGGCCGGACTGGGTCACTTTTTTCGACGTGTTCATCATCTTTCTCTCCTGCATTATCCTGAGCTTTGTTCTGCCGAAACTGAAAGCTGTCTACGGTCTTTGTTTTACCGCCCTGCTCGTTCTTTCCTATTTCCTTTTCAGCAGGTATATCTTCATCAGCCAGGGATTATGGTTCAATCTGGTCTATCCGTTTTTCAATATCACCATGGTCTACTCCGGTATTACGATATACCGGCATATGACAGAGGAGAAGGAGAAAAAGTTCATCAAAGGCGCCTTCGGGCAGTATCTCTCACCAAAAGTCATCGAACAGCTGATGGAACACCCCGACATGCTCAGGCTCGGCGGGGAAAGGAAGGTGCTGACAGTTCTCTTTTCCGATGCGGCCGGGTTTACAACCATATCGGAACAGCTCGAACCTGAGGAACTGGTCGAACTCTTGAACGAGTACCTGACAGAGATGACAGATATTATCCTCAAGTATGACGGAACCGTGGATAAATACGAGGGCGATGCGATCATCGCCTTTTTCGGCGCACCAATAAGCATTGATGATCAGGCCCTTAAGACCTGCAGAACAGCCATCGAGATGCAAAAGAAACTTGAAGCCCTGAGAGAGAAGTGGAAGAGCGAGAACAAACCCGAGCTCTTTGTCCGCATCGGCCTCAACACAGGCCCTATGGTGGTCGGGAATATGGGTTCACGGACAAGGATGGATTACACCATCATTGGGGATGCCGTGAATCTCGCCTCCCGTCTCGAGGGAATCAATAAGAATTACAACACCTCCATCATCATCAGCGAAAAAACATTCAGGTCCGCTCAGGACGCTATCGTTGCCAGGGAGCTCGACATTATCAGGGTCAAAGGAAAATCCGAACCGGTAAAGATCTATGAACTGATAGATACCAAAGAAGAAATCGACAATCAAAAACTGAAAATCCTTGAAATCTTTCAGACCGGTCTTGAGAAGTACAGAGAGAGAAAATGGAAAGAGGCCCTCGATTTTTTCAATCAGGTTCTGATGCTGGATAAAAACGACGGCCCTTCGCCGGTCTATATCCAGAGATGCGAAAAGTTCATCCAGGACCCGCCTCCCGATGATTGGGACAATGTCTTCGACCACATAACCAAATAAATCATAATCGGCACTGGCGGTTTTCAAATCTTAAACACAGGTTTTTCACTCTCCTTAATAACTTTCTAACTCATTGTAAAATAAATTATTATCGGAGGAAAAAGCCTTTTTAAATACTTTTAATGCTTGTATTATTGCAATTCCACCTTTTTCGGGCCGCTGGGACGCCAGCTCGGGGAAATAACTCTTGAGCCTTTCCTGCAGGAAAGAAGAGAGCCCCATGTGACGGTAAAATCGCCATACAGGTCATTGATGTCGTCCATAGCCTTCACGAGAACATCCTGTCTCCTTCTTTCAGCAAGGAGGGGAAGCTGCTGGTTCTTTGTCAGGCTGGAAAGGGTTATTCCTAAAAGCCTTACGGGCTTTTCCAGCTTAACGGATTTAAGGATACGAAGGGCCGTAACATAGATATCAAAGCTTTCATTGATAAAAGAGCTGATGGTGTATCTTTTGGTAAAGGTATGAAAGTCTTTATACCTGACGGTCAGGGCCACGGTTCTTCCCAAATAGTGATTCTTTCTCGCCCTTCTCCCCACCATTTCCGAAAGAAGAAGAAGCTGCCTCTGTATATCCTCCATCCTGTATATATCCTTATCCAGGGTCGTACTGTGGCCGATCGACCTGGCATCCGGTTCCTCTTCCATCGGAATTACGGAAGAATCGTCAATACCATGCCCCATGTTGTGGAGCGTCTCCCCGACAACACCGAATCTCTTTTTCAACTGTTCTTTTGAATAGCGTCCCATCTCTCCGCAGGTAAAAATACCCATGCCTTCCAGATGCGCTTCCAGCCTTTTCCCGATACCCCAAAGCTCGCGGACAGGCAAATTCTCAAGGAAAGAGGAGACCTCGTTCTTTCTTATTCTGACCATCCCGTCCGGTTTTTGCATATCACTGGCCAGCTTTGCCAGAAGCTTGTTCGGAGCAATGCCTGCGGAGCATCGAAGACCGAGATCTGTTTTTATCTTTTCCTTGATCAAACGAGCAATATCCTCCGGGCTCTTATAGATGAGCAGCGAACCGGTGATATCCAGAAAAGCCTCGTCTATGGAATAGACCTCTACTATGGGGGTAAACTTTTTAAGGATGCTGATAATCCGGGCCGAGGTATCTGTATATTTCCTGTTGTTTCCCTGAACAAGAATAAGATCAGGACAGAGCCTTTTCCCCTTATACTTTGTCATTCCTGTCTTCACACCAAAAGCCCTGGCCTCATAAGAGGCCGTGGTAATGACCGTCCGCTCTTTTGAGCCGACCACCGCAACCGGCTTCCCTCTGAGCGCAGGATTACACTGCTGTTCCACAGAAGCGAAAAAGGCGTTCATATCGATATGCATGATAATCCGTTCCCTGTTCATCGCTCCCCCATCTCTATGGCGCAAATTTTCCATATCATTCTTTCCGGATTATAGGCGATATGATAGAGGCTTGCCCCGTCCGTAACAGAGAAATGATAAAGAACGGTTTTGCCCTCCCCGCTCTTCCAGGTATAGGTGATCTCTTTAAGAGAGTATTTTTTCTTTTTCCAGATAAACCAGACAGGCTTTATCAGGCTTCCCCTGCCGAATACGGCCCCGACCTGTATCTGTTCGTTGATATGGCTCATCCCTACATCTTCATATGATTATAGCCCCTGATAATGCCGATAAGCTTGCCGATGATGCCCACATCGACAACACCCTTTGTTATAACAATAACATCATATCTCGGATTGGCAGGCTGTAAAATAATCTTTCCCTTTTGACGGTAAAATTTCTTTAGCGTGGCCTCATCATCGATCAAGGCAGCAACAATCTCTCCGTTCTCTGCTGTCTTCTGCGGCCGTATCAGGGCCAGATCCTGGTCATGAATACCGGCCTCTACCATACTGTCACCCTGAACCCTGAGTAAGAAGTTCTGCTCTCCTCTGGCAAAGGAGGGGTCCAGAAGCATTTTCTTTTCTATGTTTTCAACAGCCAGAGCAGGCCTGCCTGCTGTTATTCTTCCAACGACAGGCACCAGGACACCCCCGCCCCTGGCATGATCGATAACCTCCAGCGCCCTGGCACTCTTTTCAGTCCTCCTGATATACCCCTTCTTTTCAAGAATATCGATGAACTTCTTTACGGCATTTGTGCTGGCTATGCCAAGCGCCTCTCCTATCTCCCTGAATGTCGGGGGATAGCTCCTTTCTTCTAAATAGCCGGTAATAAAAGAAAAAACCCTCTCCTGCTTGTTCGTTAATCTTTCTTTCATAAAATAACCTCCAAAAGGTAAACATATGTTCACCTAAGAGTATATTTTACCCCTTTCTTTATGTCAAGAAGAATTTTTCTTAAGCTGTTATGAACACCCTTGAAATCGTCCGGCATATTAGATAAGATGGCAGGGCAGATGGAAACAACCTTCAAATAAAAAGGAGGATGATCCTTGAACAGGGAAAAAGAGAATTCCCTTTACGATGAGAAAAAAATAGGAGAACTTGATCGTTTTCTGCTCTGTTTCAGGGTCGGAATATTTTCTTTCTTTATACTGTTCGCCGGGGGTACATGGTCCCTCGAAAAGCTTAAAATCTTCAATTTTATCAATCCTGCCTCAGGATATTTCATCGACTTTTTCTTTCTGGGCTTTTTAACCTATCTTTTTTTAGCCTTCATTATCGATCAATACTATGAGAGACTGCTCTTAAGCTCGGCAGTAAAACTCTGTGTGTTAACAATAAAAACAGGCGGCGATTCAGAAAGGCTTTTATCAAAAAAAACCGAGCCGTTAAAAAACAAAATCGGAAAAATCATCAGCTCCGCAAAGGTCTACTTCTTTCCCTTTCTCTATATCTTCCTCTTTTGGCTCACCGCATTCATTCATCTGCTCTTTCTTTTTGAATCGAAAACTCTCTTCTGGGTCTACTCCTTTTCAGCCCTTTATCTCTGCTATTTCATCGCACTCCTTTTTATCAGCCGACTGGCCTTTGTACTGATAAAAACCCTTAAATTTTATCACGGCATTTTTTTATCCTCAGTTATCTTTGGCAGTGATACAATTGAAAAGAGGCTAAAAGAGGTCTCAGGGGAAATTTTTTCGAAAGAAATGGACGGGAGAACGGAAAATACGATCCTGCTTATCCCGATACTGGAAGGTGGTAGATTCTTTGCATCGAGGTTTAAAAAGGCCTTTCAAGAAATCTCCCCTTTAATAACAATAGAAGAACGCCCCATCACCATCAAGAGAACAGCCGGTGAAACACTGGCCGAGCCCCGAATTATCGATTTCGGGCACAAGGAGGAGCTTTTTAAAGACCGCTTTGTTATCATCATCGACGACCTGACAGATGAGGGACAAACCCTGAAACTCGCCCATGAAACGATTTCAAAATTGAAACCGGAAAGATTGATCACACTTGTCCTTATTGTAAAAAGAAGCTCCAAAATAACCGAACTTGTCCCGGACTATTCCTGTTTTCACCTTGAATATGATGGTTTGGAAGCCGATAAGAAATGGCTTTTCGGTTATGGAATGGACCTGAGAGGTGAATTCAGGGACCTGAATCTCATCGCGGAATACAAACTGCCTTGAGCGTCAAAATCTCCACACATAAAATTAGCAAATATAATCAATTATTTCAACTATTTAAAAAATTAAAAATTTCCTATTGACAAGTTTTTTATATATTGGTATAATATTATTTAACATTTTGGTTTTTTTACCAGACAAAAAAAAGGCTCCGGAAAACCGGAGCCTTTTTTTATTGAAATCCTTTTTTGTTTTTCTTGAATAGTCTGTTTTAAGCCTTCCAGAGCCCGTGAAGGTTACAGTATTCCCTGGCTGTTATTTTATCCGCTTTAACATTGAATGCGGCTTCTGGCGCCCCACCCGGTTCCAAAAACTCCCTGTAAGCCTTTCCGTCAGCGATAACCTCAACCCATTGAATATAGTGTTCTTTTTCCATGGGATGGGGAACGCTTCCTACCTTGACCTTAAGACTATCCCCTGCCTTTTCAATGACTGGAACATGCTTCTCCTTTGCGGCATCCACAGTGTTTTCCACAAAATGTTCCATTGGCTGGCCGCAGCAAACCAGTTCACCGGGCCCTCCGTCCAAAACCTCGACTATGTTCCCGCAGGTTTCACACTTATAAACCTCCAGTCTTTCAGCCATATCAAAACCTCCTTTAATTTAAGATTTAACGAATAAATAGTAATGTGATAGCAGCCTGTTTATCTCAACTCCTTAACGGCGCTTAAAACCTCGTTATAATCCGGCTCATTGGTAATCTCTTTAATCAGCTGAACGTATCTGACAATTCTCCCTTTATCGAGAACAAAAACCGCTCTGGCAAGAAGCCGCAGCTCTTTTATCAAAACACCGTAAGAGGTTCCGAACGAAGCGTCGCGGTAATCTGATAATGTCTTCACCTTTTTCGCGTGTGCCGCACCGCACCAGCGTTTCTGGGCAAAGGGAAGGTCCATACTGATCGTAAGGATTTCGACATCAAAATCGAGTTTGCTGATCTCATCATCGAATCGGCGAGTCTCCGTATCGCAGACCGGAGTGTCAAGAGACGGAACAGAGGAAACAACGACAATTTTGCCGTCAAAAGACGAGATTTTAACAGGAGCAAGTTCGTTGTCGAGGACCTCGACATCAGGAGCTTTAACACCGGCCTTGATTTCATCGCCGACCAATGTTAACGGATTCCCCATAAAGGTCACACCTTCAGGACGCTCTTTCATACTGCCTCCTTTCTGAATACTATAACTAACTCTTTTAAAGTATGCAACGTTTCTTTCCCTGCCTCGTTACAATTAATATTCAAATTAATACCAAAATTATAAAATTTCAAATCTTTTAAAGATTTTTTTACAGTTTCAGCACGTTTTTATTACAGGCTTTATTCACGAATAAGATTGTTATCACCATTCCTGTGACATATAATTATACCCTATCAAAGACAAACTTCCTATGGGCCGGATTATTATGAATATGGAAAAACTGGGCTTTGAACATAAAGACCTTCTTTATGAAAGACTGAGAAGAATCGATACCTCTATTTCAGAATACACCTTCGCCAATATCTATCTCTTCAGGCAGTCCCATGACTACGAGTTGATTTTCGGTGACAATATCTTTATCAGGGGAAAAACTTTTGACGGCTTCACATACCTCATGCCAGCTTTTGATATAAAAGAGGCCGATTATTCATACCTGAAAAATCTTATAAGGGATGTTGACTTCTTCTTTCCCGTTCCCGAAGAGTGGCTGGAAAATTTTAACAGCGAAGATTTTGATTTTTCATATAACGAAGGGGATACCGATTATATCTATACGTCTGAAAAGATCTCAACATTTAAGGGAAGAAGGCTTCACAAAAAAAGGAACCTCCTTAAGCAGTTTCTCTCGCTTCACGAGCCTGAGGGCTTTGCCTTAACACAAGATAGGACAGACGATGCAGTCAACACCCTGAAGCAGTGGCAGAAGGATGTGGATGCCTCTCCTTATGAAACAGACTTTGCTCCCTGCCTTGAGGCATTAAAACTGTATGACGAACTGAACCTGTACGGAAGAATATACTATGTGGATGGCGAACCGGGCGGGTTTATCATCGGAGAAGAATTGAACGAAGAAACCTTTGTGCTCCATTTTGCCAAGGGAAAAAGAAAATTTAAAGGGCTCTATCAGTATATGTATAATACGTTCGCCAAATCTCTTCCCCAGGATTATAAATTTCTCAATTTTGAACAGGACCTGGGGCATCTGGCCTTAAAAATCGCTAAATCGTCCTATGTCCCGGATCTGATGCTGAAAAAATTCAGGGTGGGTCTAAGATAGGTCATTCATCCTCAGCGGTTTTTATCTTTTTAAAACCTCATCAATCGCTTTGCGGCTGTCATCTATCGAAAATCCCCTGCGCATCAAGAAGGCAAAAAGCCTTCTTTTAATAACCTTATCATCAAGTCCTTTATAAGAAACCAGCCTTCTCTCCGCCAGCTCCCTTGTCATCTCTGATTCGTCTCTTTTTTTATATGTTTCTGTTATTGTTTTTTCGATAATCTCCTGGGCTATCCCTTTTTCCCTGAGTTCACCGACAAGCCGCCTTTTACCGACAGGCCTGTTCTCCAGCCGGTAGTTTGCCCAGTCAGGGGCAAACTTTTCATCATTAATATAACCGTATTCTTCAAGGGTACTCAAAACAGTTTTAATAATCTTCTCTCCAAACCCCCTTAACTCTAACCTCTGGACAACCTCTTTTTTGCTTCTCGGTCTGTAAGAGAGAAAGCGGTAGGCAGCGTCTTTTGCTTTTTGCAATTCTTTTTCATGAATAGCCATAAATGGAAACCGGTCTTACTCCTCTTTCGTCTCCTCTTTCTGAGGATTTTTCATAAGACCCAGAGCCTCTCTCACTTTCTGCTCCAGATCATTGGTCAAGTCTGGTTTCTCTTTCAGGAATTTCTTCGTGTTCTCCCTTCCCTGTCCTATTCTTTCATCATTGTAGGAATACCATGCGCCGCTCTTTTGTATGATATTTTGATTGACAGCCATATCGATGAGGTCGCCCTCTCTCGATATCCCCTCTCCGTACATGATATCGAACTCCGCCTGTTTGAACGGAGGTGCAATCTTGTTCTTAACCACCTTGACCCTTGTCCGGTTCCCGACAAGATTCTCTCCCTCTTTAATCGGAGCGGTCTTCCTTATCTCCATCCTCACCGATGAATAGAACTTAAGGGCCATTCCGCCTGTGGTCGTTTCCGGATTACCGAACATAACACCGATTTTATGCCGGATCTGGTTAATAAATACAACGCTGGTATTTGATTTGCTAATGATAGCCGTGAGTTTCCTCAGTGCCTGGGACATAAGCCTTGCCTGCAGTCCCATATGGGAGTCTCCCATTTCTCCGTCGATCTCCGCCTTGGGGACAAGGGCTGCCACAGAATCGATAACAGCCAGGTCCATACCGCCGCTCCTTACCAGCACCTCGGCTATCTCCAGAGCCTGCTCTCCGGTATCGGGCTGCGAGACAAATAACTCATCAAAATTAACCCCCAGATTTGCCGCATAAATCGGATCAAGAGCATGCTCGGCATCAATAAAAACGGCATTCCCCCCCTGTTTCTGGGCCTGTGCAATCATATGCAGAACAAGTGTCGTCTTCCCAGAAGACTCAGGGCCAAAAATCTCAATAACCCTACCCCTCGGAATTCCACCGACACCCAGGGCATAATCGAGAGAAATAGAGCCTGTGGGAATAACCTGCAGGTCTTTTCGCACCCCTTCATCACCCAAACGCATAACCGCACCTCTCCCGAACTGTCTCTCTATCTGCTGGAGGGCAAGGCTGATTGCTTTATCTGTGTTTTCTTTATCTTTACTCATAATCTCTCTCCCATATATAACGTTTTTGTATCATAACAGCTTCAAGCGCATTATGACAGGCCGATTGTCTCCAGAATAGTATAAATCGGCCCGGTAACCTTTAGTTCGCTCTTCATTACATTGACTTCGTTAACCGATATACTTTCATTAAAGTGTGAATTTTGTTTGCTCTCAAGCATATTGACCAGCCGGCCCCTGCCCTTTGCGGATTTGACCCGTCCGATTGTTAGATGGGGTGAAAAGCCTCTTCCCTCAGGGTCAAATCCCAGCGACTCAAGATTCTTCTCGATGTTCTTTTGAAGGGTTAACAGCTTTCCGCTCTTCTCTTCCAGACCGATCCATATCACCCTCGGGTATCTCAGGTTGGGGAATACACCGACATGCGTCACATCCATGGAAAAGGACGGAATCCCCGCTGCAGACTCAATCATTTTCTCTTTAATAGGCTGGATCTGGTCTTCTTCAATATTCCCTAAAAACTTTAAGGTAAGATGAATGATATCGGGTTTTACCCATTTCACAGCTGCTTCTGTTTTTTTAAGTTCAAACTGAGCCTCGGCAATCATGTTTTTAACCCCTGCCGGAATATCAATAGCGATAAACGATCGTATCATCGGTTCATAACTTCTTTAAATAATCTCTAACAATAGACAGTGCCTTTCTTGCCGATTTTGACCTGACAGCCTTCCTATCCCCTGAAAAATGAAAGGCTTTTGACTCTGTTCCTTTTTCTGTGGCCATGGCAATATAAACAAGACCGACCGGCTTGATATCGTTTCCACCATCTGGGCCGGCAATTCCTGTAGTCGCCAGTCCGATGTCGGCCCCCCCTTTTTTTCTGATTTCCTCGGCCATAAGCTCTGCTGTTTCGGCACTGACCGCGCCAAACTTTTTCAAGATGTCCTTTGGAACAGAGAGGAAGCGTTCTTTGAATCGATCGCTGTAAACAATCACTCCCCCGTTGAAATAGTCTGAGCTGCCGGGCACATTGGTTATCAGATACCCAAGGTATCCGGCTGTGCACGACTCGGCAATTGACAGGCTTAAACCCCTGTTTCTGAGCAGTTCTCCAACCCTCTCCTCAATCTTCATATTATCAAAAACCTGCTAAGTTGCAAGAGAACATTCGTGAATACCGCGGCAATTATATCATCAATCATAACACCAAGGCCACCCTCTAATTGCTCAAATCTTGAAAAGGGTTTAATAATATCCAGTAGCCTGAAAAGAAGAAATCCGGATATGATGAAAAAAATCGTTTTGGGAACGAGAAACATGGCTATCAAAAACCCCTCGATCTCATCAATAACAATGGCCCCGTGATCCTTTTTCCCGAAGATTTTCTCGGCATTACCGGAAACCCTGACGCCGATAAAGAAAAGAGCTATGATAAGAATTATATAATAAACGGGGCTGAACTGAATGATAAAAAGATACAATAAAACCCCGACGACTGTCCCTGCTGTTCCCGGAGCAAAGGGAGAATAACCGCTGTACAACCCCGTAGACAATAACACTGTAAAAAATTCTGTTTTGCTTCTCATTACCGGATTTTCCGTCCTTTGCAAGGGAAAACGGCTTTCCTTTTAATAAAGATAAATTTAATTATTAATCAAATAGATATATAGCAATACTTAACAATAAACATTAAATATTTAGGCTTTTTTCAGTTCACTCACATAGGTCTTTGCCTGTTCTTTGGCCCATTGATCTGCTTTGAGAATGTCTTCCAGGGTACTGCTTTTCTTTACGGAATGTTTATCCATGGTCTTTCGGATAATCGCCGAGATGTCCATAAAACCTATCTTTTTTTCCAAAAAAGCCTCTACTGCGATTTCATTGGAGGCATTTAACACGGCCGGCATGGTTCCCCCTTTTCTGATAGCCTCATAGGCATAATCGAGGCATGAAAACTTTTTGCAGTCAGGCTCATAGAAGTTCAGGTCTTTTATCTTGGCAAAATCGAGAGAAGGGAGCCCGCTTTCCATTCGTTCCGGATAGTTCAGGGCATAAGAGATCGGTATTTTCATATTAGGATAGCTGAGAATCCCGACAATAGAGCTGTCGGTAAATTCCACCATTGAATGGATAATGCTTTGCGGATGAATCAAAACCTCTATTTTTTCAACATCCACCCCGAAAAGCCATTTAGCTTCAATAACTTCCAGACCCTTATTCATCATTGTCGCCGAATCGATGCTCACCTTCTTTCCCATCTGCCATTTGGGATGATTCAGGGCCTCTTTTACAGACACATTTTTAAGCTTTGAAAGGGGAAGTTTGGCAAACGGCCCGCCTGAGGCGGTCAGTATCAATCTTCTGATATGATTTTTTCTGTTACCGATAAGGGACTGGAAAATCGCATTGTGTTCGCTGTCAACCGGTATTAATTTCCCTCCCTTCTTTATCTTTTTCATGATGATGTCGCCTGCCATGACAAGGGTCTCTTTATTGGCCAGAGCAATATCCTTCTTGTTTTCTATGGCTTTCAGGGTGGGAATCAGCCCTGCAGAGCCAGCCATAGCAGAAACGACCATATCAGTTTCCTTGATCGCCGCGACCTTTACAGCGGCATCTTCACCGCTTTGAACATCAATTTTTGTAGCTTTCAACCGCTTTTTAAGACGTTCTGCCTGATCTTCATCAGCAAGAGACACGATTTTCGGCCTGAATTCTCTGGCCTGTTTTTCCATAAGATCGACATTTTCTTTTGCTGTCAAACCGACAACCTCAAACTTATCGGGATTATCCCGGATAATGGCCAGTGTATTTATACCGATCGAGCCTGTCGAACCGAGTACCGTAATTCTCTTCTTCAATAACATGCCCCTTTAGGGAAAAAAACAAAATAATAATATAATAAAGGCGCGGAAAAGAGAATGCTGTCAATTCTATCAAGAACCCCCCCGTGTCCGGGAATAATGCTTCCCGAATCTTTCACTCCCGCACTCCTCTTTATCAACGACTCACACAAATCACCAAGCTGCCCAAAACCCCCCAGCAAAAGACCTAAAATAAGACAGTCATTCAGTCCAAGCTCCGGGAAAAACCAGAATTTAGCAATATAAGCCCCCCCAATGCTTCCCAGAAGTCCTCCGACTGAACCGATAATGGTCTTGCCACCGCTGATTTTCGGATATAGTTTTTTCTTACCCATGAGTGAACCCGCATAGTAGGCCAGGGTATCTCCCATCCATGTAATAAAAAACAGTAAAAAGATATACTGATACCCATCCTTCCAGCCATAAAGAAGGAGAAGGTAGCTCAAAAGAAGGCTGAGATAAAAAATACCAAAAAGGGTATGAGAAATTCCCTCAATCGCATGATCCAGATCATCTTTTAAAAACAGCCTGTATAATAAAACCAGAAGGATAATAAGGGTAAGGGCTGGCAGAACAAAATGCCTTCTTCCCAGGAAAACAGAGAAAAAAAGCAGCCAGCCGAGTAAAATGCCTGTGATTGGGTAGGATTCCCTTCCGCTCGCTTTGATCATTGAGAAAAACTCAATCAATCCGATAATGAGCGCTACGCTGAGCAGGCTGAAGAAAAGTGGAAGGGTTCCGTAATATACAACAACAATAAAGAAAGGTAAAAATATGACTCCACTCAGGACCCTTTTCAAGTTCTATTTTCCCTATTGGAGGTTAGTTGTTCATCGGTAAATCCGAACCTTCTTTCCCTTTTCTGATAATCGATAATCGCCTTTAAAAGGTCATTTCCACGGAAATCAGGCCACAAAGTATCGGTAAAGTAGAGCTCCGTATAGGCCATCTGCCATAAAAGGAAATTGCTTAATCTCAGTTCTCCGCTGGTTCTTATCAGGAGGTCCGGTTCAGAAAGCCCGCTGGTGTAGAGGTAGTTTTCAAAAACCCCATCATCGATTTTATCCGAATCTATTTTCCCTTTTTTAGCATCCCTTGCGATATTTTTTACAGCGTTCACAATCTCTTCCCTTGAGCCGTAACTCAAAGCCAGGGTAAGGATCAATCCATTATTTTTCTTGGTCGATTTGATTGTATACTCAATAAATTCCTGAACGAGAAAAGGCAATTTATCTATCTTGCCAATCACGTTAAAACGGATATTTTCTTTCAGCATTCTCGGCAGCTCTTTTACCAGATAATCTTTCAAGAGACCCATTAAGAGATTGATCTCAAGTTTCGGTCTGTTCCAGTTTTCTTCGGAAAAAGAGTAGAGAGTGAGAGCCTTAATGTCCATTTCTCTGCAGGAGATAACCACATCTTCGACAGAATCAACCCCTGCCCTGTGGCCTTCGATTCTCGGCAGAGACCTCTTCTTGGCCCATCTCCCGTTACCGTCCATTATGATGGCAATATGTTTGGGAAGCTTTTCTTTTTGTATCTGAACCAGAAGTTTTTTATCTAGCATTATCTCACCTTTTTTTAACCATTATCTCATAAAGATTTTTTTAAATGGTTCAGATATGCAAGACTGGATAAACAGGAAGAAACGTTGTAACCGGTAGAAATCCTTTCTTTAGGGAAATCTATTAAATCTCCAAAACTTCTTTTTCTTTTTTCTCGGTAATCCCATCTACCTTTTTGATGTAATCATCGGTCATTTCTTGAATCTTGCTTTGAGAGTTAAAGAGGTCGTCCTCGGTAATACTCTTCTTTTTCTCCAGGTTCTTTAACGATTCATTTCCTTCGCGGCGGACATTCCTTATAGCGATCTTACATTCTTCCGAATACTTTTTAACGATCTTGACCAGCTCTTTTCGCCTCTCTTCCGTAAGGGGGGGAATCGATATTCTTATGGTCTTTCCGTCATTGACAGGGGTCAATCCGAGGTCTGATTTTAAAATGGCTTTCTCGACCTCTCCCATAACGGAGCTGTCCCATGGCTGAATAGTTATCAAACGGCTCTCGGGCACTGACAGCGTCGCAATCTGGCTTAAAGGAGTTGACGTCCCATAATAATCAATGACAATACCATCCAGAAGTGAAAGCGAAGCCCTGCCTGTCCTGATTGTATTGAAATCTCTTTTCAGCACCTCAAGCGAGTTCATCATTTTATCTTCTATCTCTTTATAAACCCCTTCAATCATTGTCGCTTCCTCCTACAAAGGTTCCAATCTTTTCACCCATTAAAATCTTTTTTATGCTCCCCTTCTTGCTCAGGTTGAAAATAATGATGGGAATATTATTGTCCATACAGAGAGAAACGGCTGTAGCATCGATGACTTTTAAACCTTTCTTTAAAATGTCCAGATACTTCAATCTGGAAAACTTTGTTGCATTCTTCTCCTTCATTGGATCGGAGCTGTATACCCCGTCGACCTTGGTGGCTTTGAGAATCACTTCAGCACTGATTTCGCTAGCTCTCAAAGAAGCAGCGGTATCTGTGGTAAAATAAGGGTTTCCGGTTCCCCCGGCAAAGATAACGACTCGTCCCTTTTCTAAATGCCGGATGGCTTTTCTTCTGATATAGGGCTCTGCCATCTCTCTCATTTCTATTGCAGTCTGTATCCTTGTATGAACTCCTTTATTTTCCAGGGCATCCTGAAGAGCAATCGCATTGATAATGGTCGCCAGCATTCCCATATTATCTGCAGAAACCCTGTCCATGCCGTGGGCAATGCCGGTCACACCTCTAAAAATATTTCCGCCTCCGATAACAATGGCAACCTCGGTCTCCATCTCACGGATCTCTTTAATCTGAAGAGCAACATCATCAATAATCTTCGGGTCAATACCGAATTCTTTTTTTCCCAGTAAGGCCTCTCCGCTCAGTTTTAATAAGATCCGTTTATATTTTATATCCGCCATAAAATCTCTCAGAGCTCCCTATGTTTATTTTACGAATCCGCACCCAGATGATAACGGGTAAACCTCTTGACAATGATGTTCTCACCAAGGCTCTGTATCTTCTCAATAATCAGGTCATTAATCGTCTTATCCGGATCTTTTACAAACGGCTGTTGCATGAGACAGGCTTCCGCATAGAACTTCTCGATCCGGCCTTCTACGATCTTATCGATCACCTTGTCCGGCTTTCCCGAGTTCTTGGCCTGTGTGGCAAAAATCTCTTTCTCTTTTTGCAACACATCCTCAGGAACTTCTTCCTTTTTCACACAAAGCGGGCTCGATGCCGCCACCTGCATAGCTATATCCTTTACAAGCTGCTGGAATTCAGGGGTCTTGGCAACAAAATCTGTCTCGCAATTAACCTCGACCAATACACCCATCTTCCCGCCGGCGTGAATATAGGAACCGACAGACCCCTCCTGTGCAGAACGACCCTGTTTTTTAGCCGCGGTAGACAATCCTTTTTTTCGTAAGTATTCTAAAGCCTTCTCAAGGTCACCGTTCGTTTCATTTAAAGCGCTCTTGCACTCCATTATTCCAATACCTGATTTACTTCTCAATTCCTTTACCATCTCTGCCGTTATCGTCATCGAAATACCTCCTTGCTGATATCCTTATATTAAACCCTAAGAAGCGGTCTTCTCTTCAGGGTCTTCTTTTTTTTTCGGTTTGGCTTTTGCCTTCTCCTCTACAAGCTCTTTGTCTTCCCCTTCTTTCTCTTCAACATTTTCTGTATCGAGCTCACGTCTTCCCTCCAGAGTTGCATCGGCTATCTTTTCAGTGATAAGCCTTACGGCTCTTATTGCATCGTCGTTACACGGAATAACATAATCAACTTCATCAGGGTCACAGTTCGTATCCACGGTGGCAACAGTGGGAATTCCCAGTTTTCTTGCCTCACGGACAGCTATCTTTTCTTTTTTCGTATCTACGATGAAAAGAGCACCGGGAATTCCATCCATATCCTTAATCCCGGACATAAACTTCTCGAGTCTCATCCTCTCCCTTTCCAGCACGGCAATCTCTTTCTTCGTATGCGAAGCATATCCATCCGTCTCTTTCATCGTTTCCAATTCCCGCAATCTGAGAATTCTCTTCTTAATCGTCGGGAAATTTGTCAGCAGTCCTCCCAGCCACCGTTGATTGATGTAATACATACCGCATCGTTTTGCTTCTTCTGTAATGGCGTCCTGAGCCTGTTTTTTTGTTCCGACAAATAGTATCCCCTTACCCTGAGAAGCAATCTCTCCTATAAAATCATAAGCGGTTTGAAACATACGCAGTGTCTTTGAGAGATCGATGATATAAATCCCGTTCCTCGACCCGTAGATGTACTTCTTCATCTTCGGATTCCACCTTTTGGTCTGATGACCGAAATGACAACCTGCCTCCAGCAGCTCCTTCATTGAAACAACACTCATACCTGCCTCCTTTAAAAAGGTTTTTCCCTCTGCCTCCCTCATTTCTCTAAAAAACTCTGTGAAGAGCACCCTTTTTAGAGATCAGAAGACATGTGTAGTTAAAATACTTAATGCTCTGAATTACATTAATTTAAAAATTTAACATACAGATTTTTCTTTTGCAAGAAAAACATCGTTCGAAATACATTTCAGGTCATATAGTCGGCGTTTATTTTGACATAATCATATGACAGGTCGGTCGTCCAGACCGTCCCTTTTTTTTTGCCCATCCCCAGATCCAGCAAAACCCTGATCTCCTTCTTTTTCATAATCCTTTCGACTTCAGAGGATTTCTTGTCCACTATTGCAACGCCCTTTTTAATAATCTCATAACCATCCAGAAAAAGGCTTGTCTTTGAGAAATCGATGTCAACGCCTGAGTATCCGGCTGCTGCGATGATCCTTCCCCAGTTACAGCTTTCCCCGAAAAAAGCGGTTTTTACCAGATTCGAATTGGCGATGGAAAGAGCCACTTTTTTTGCATTACTTATGCTCTTTGCTCCGGCAACACTGATTTCTATAAATTTCGTCGCCCCTTCTCCGTCTTCAACGATCTTTTTGGCAAGGCTTATCATAACGCGATTAAGGGCTTCCTGGAATAATTGAAAGCCTTTTCCTGTCTTATCGATGATGCTGTTTCCTGCCAGGCCGTTTGCCAGGCAAAATACGGTATCATTGGTGCTTTTGTCCCCGTCCACTGTAATCATATTAAACGACTTATCAACCGATTTCTTCAACGCCTTTTTTAATAAATCGGCATTGATTGATATATCGGATGTGATAAAAGCAAGCATGGTAGCCATATGGGGACAGATCATCCCGGAACCCTTGGCTATTCCTCCGACCCGAATGAGTTTATCGTCATAGACATACTCCACGGCCGCCTCTTTGGCAACCGTATCTGTGGTCAGTATAGCCTCTGCCGCATTTTTACCGCCATCTTCATTCAATTCCTTCACCAGCGTGGGTATACCCGTTTTGATTTTATGAAGAGGCAGCGGTTTTCCTATCTCCCCTGTTGAGGCAATCAGTATGTTTTTCTGAGGCGTTTTCAACATTTTTGCAAGGAAACTGACGGTCTCTTTAGAGGCTTTGTATCCTTCCTTACCGGTGCAGGCATTGGCGTTTCCGCTGTTCGCAATAATCCCCTTGGCCTTCCCCGATTTGATCAGTTCCTGACTGAGAAGAACGGGTGCGGCCTTGACCCTGTTCGTGGTAAAAACCCCTGCTGCTACAGCCAGGGGCTCTGACACGATAAGCGCCAGGTCACGTCCGGCTTTTTTAATCCCGCAGTGAATGCCGGAGGCCTTAATTCCTTTTGCTGAGGTTATTCCTCCTGATATTTCTTTCACATCCCTCTCCAGACTTACGGAAAGATTCCCGGACCCAGAAGCCCTGTATCTTCCTTAAATCCACACATAATATTCATATTCTGTACAGCCTGACCGGAAGCCCCTTTAATCAGGTTATCGATAGCTGACAGGATAATAACGCGGTTATTCCTGCTGTCAACCTCAAGACCGATATCACAGAAATTTGATCCGACAACACTGTGGGTATCCGGCAGTTCTCCCTTTTCCAATACCCTCACAAAAAACTCATTCTTATAGTATTCTTTGTAGATATCGACCAACTCTTCAGCCTTGACCGTTTTGGATGAATTAATGAGGATCGTGCTCATAATGCCCCTGGACATCGGAACAATATGGGGAACAAAAGAAATCTTCGTAGAAGATTCTGAAAGCAAGCTCAGTTCCTGCTCGGTTTCCGGTATATGCCTGTGTCCGGTCACGTTGTAGCCCCTGACACTGTTGTAAGCCTCTGGAAAATGAAACTTCAAATCAACTTTCCTGCCGGCACCCGATATGCCTGACTGAGAATTGATAACAATCGAGCCCAAATCGATCAACCCGCTCTTCATAAGAGGTGCCAGTCCAAGAATAATGCTTGTCGGATAGCAACCCGGATTGGCTACAAGTTTTGCATTTTTCACGTCATCCCTATGGAGTTCAGGCAGACCGTAAACCGAATCCTTCAGCAGTTCAGGATTGGTATGAGCCTCACCGTACCACTCTTCATAAGTGTTCTTGTCTTTGATACGATAATCCGCACTGAGATCGATCACCTTTTTTCCTTTTCCGAGGAAAAGAGGGGCAATAGACATAGCCTCTTTGTGAGGAAGCGCCAGAAAAACCAGATCGCATTTTTTGGAGACCTCTTCTGCCGAGAGTTTCTCCAGTTCAATATCAATCAACCCTTTTAAAAATGGGAACACGCAGGAGCACTGCATTCCGGCAGACCTTTCCGAGGTAACCGCTGTAATCTCCACCTCTGGATGGCCCGCAAGTATCCTTAATAGCTCTGAACCGGTATAGCCGCTCCCTCCGATTATACCTGTGCGTAACATCTTTTTCCCCTTCTCTTTCGTTAAACAGGCAAAAAAAAAGAAGGTCAGAAGACCTTCTTTTTTTAAGATTCAATTTACCTCTTAGAAAATTGAAATCTTGCTCTTGCCCCCTTCTGACCGTATTTCTTCCGCTCTTTCACACGGGAATCCCGTGTAATCAGACCGGCCTGCTTCAGTCTCTTTCGAAGTTCAGGATTATATTCCAAAAGGGCTTTTGTAATTCCGTGGCGTATGGCTCCGGCCTGGCCGGTCAATCCCCCGCCCTTGACAGTGATATAGGCATCAAACTGCCCGAGAGAATCGGTAAGCTCAAAGGGCTGCTTGATAACCATTTTCGAGGTTTCTCTCGTAAAATATTCATCCAGAGTCCTCTTGTTGACCTGGATACCTCCCTCACCCTTTTTGAGCCAGACTCTGGCAATAGATGTCTTCCTTTTGCCGGTTCCGTAAAATTTCTTCTCCAACTCCATAAAACCCCCTTTAAATCTCCAGAACCTCCGGTTTCTGTGCTGTATGAGGATGTTCTGAAGAAACGTAAATCTTTAATTTCTTAAACATCGCTCTTCCGAGCTTGTTTTTCGGCAGCATTCTCTTGATTGCCAGTCCGAGTATCGACTCCGGCTTCTCTTTAAGCATCTTTTTTGCGGTAATCGATTTCAGTCCTCCCGGATAATCGGTATGATGGTAATATGTCTTTTGCTCCCATTTCGCTCCGGTAAAAGAGACCTTTTCGGCATTAATAATGATGACATTGTCTCCAGTATCGACATGGGAGGTGTAAATCGGTTTGTTCTTACCCATGAGAATGATCGCAACCTCGGTCGCGAGCCTTCCGACTATCTTGTCCTTGGCATCAATTAAATACCACTTTCTTTCAACCTCTTCTTTTTTTGCTGAATATGTTTTCATTTTTAACCCATGAAGTTTTAAACGAATATTTTTACTATACTTACCATTCGTTGTCAAGCTAAATTTATAATTTTTGGCCAAAAAGAACCGTTAAAAAGCTCAAATATAGTGAGTTCGACCTTCCGGCTGAAAAGCATCCCTGATAAGGTTGATTTCCTTGTTTTTACTATCCCTATAAAGACTGATGGCAATCACATCGAACCGGATCGTCTCAAATTTTTTCCCTTTGTCTTCTAACACCTTGATATAATTAAGCGCTCCCTTGATGATCTTTTGCTGTTTTTTTCTGTTAACGCTCAGTTCCGGAGGAATGAACGATCCTGAGTGCTTCGTTTTCACCTCGACAAACACGAGGGTGTCTCTCTCTTTTGCGATAATATCGATCTCCCCGAAGGGGGAATAATAGTTTTTATCCAGAATCTTGTAACCGCTCTTTTTTAAAAAGCTCTCTGCCAGTCTCTCCCCTTTTCTGCCAAGCTCTAAATGGTCATCTTGCATAAATCACAGGCCTTTTCTTGCTTTACTCTGAAGCTAAAGATACTCTTTAACCCTTTTAAATGTCTTTCTGTGAATATCACATATGCCAAAATGTTTGATTGCATTAATATGAGCCTTTGTCGGGTATCCTTTATGAGAGGCAAATTGATAACTGGGAAAGACTCTGTCATACCCTCTCATTATCCTGTCCCTTACTACTTTGGCAATAATAGAAGCGGAAGCAATGGATGCGCTTTTAGAGTCCCCTTTAATAATTGTCTTTTGGTGAATGGTAATATCGAGCGGGGTATTTCCGTCGATCAGCAGATATTCCGGTCTCTTTGTCAGTTTTAAAACCGCTTTTTGCATCGCTTTTTTTGTCGCCTGCAAAATATTGATCTCGTCTATAACGCGATGCGTGACAACACCGACACCCACACTGATCGCCTCTTCTGTAATCAAGGGGAACAGGCGTTCTCTATTTCTTTGAGTGAGTTTCTTGGAGTCGTCCAGACCGCTGAGGAGAGCGCATTCTTCCGGCAGAATAACCGCCGCGGCAACCACAGGTCCGGCCAGAGGGCCCCTGCCCGCTTCATCAACACCGGCAATCAATCGAAATCCCTCTGCCCTTGTCGATTCCTCGAAAATAAACAGCTTCTTTGATTGGTCCATCTAACAACATGGATGGGAATGGTTTTATTTAAACCTGCTCTCTTCTTTAACCTTTGCCGACTTACCGATCCTATCTCTAAGATAATAGAGTTTAGCCCGTCTTACCCGGCCTCCCTTTTTAATCTCGATCTTCTCGATTCTCGGAGAGTGCAAAGGGAACGTTCTTTCAACGCCCACGCCATAAGAAACCTTCCTTACGGTAAAGCTTTTCCTGTTATTTCCGCCCCTTATAGAAATTACCACGCCTTCAAAGGGCTGAATTCGTTCTTTCTCCCCTTCGACGATCTTAAAAAAGACCTTTATCGTATCCCCAGGGGTAAATTCGGGCATATCGAGTCTCATCTGTTCCTTTTCGACCATATCCATTTTGTTCATTTTAAAACGTCTCCTTTTGTTTCATTGACTTTTTTTACTGTCTTAACCCAAACAACCTGTCAAGAACTATAGCAACGGCGCTTCTCACCGATAGATGATTATAGTTGCTATCTCCTTTTATCGGCTCCAATACATAGTCCGATTTTATAATCAGCTCATCCGCCAGCCCCCAGCCCGTTCCGAAAAGAAGGAGATGGGGTTCATCATTATCTTCTAAGTTTTTCCTCATCGTCAAAAAATCGATCTGCCGGCTCCGGCCTTTTGCCGCAGTCGCAATCAGCTTTGGCTCGACCCCATACTCACTCTCTATTTCAGTGAGAATATCATCCAGTCCGCTGACAATAGAAGTGTTGATCAATGCCTCTTTTCTAAATTCGTTATATTCTGCTCCGTAACCTTCGGTCCAGTGTCCAATGATCTTCTTTGCCAGCTCCTGCTGGGATTTAAACGGCGTGGCCACATAATATTTATCCACACCATATGTCTTCGCCGCTCTTGATATATCGTGAAAGTCAAGATTGGTTATCTGTGTCGATATTATCTCTCTTTCTCTATTATACACCGGATAATGCAAGAGTGCGATAAATATTTTCAATTTTCATACCTATCAAAAAGAACGGTTCAATCATCATCAACGGCACCAATCTCTTTGAGAATCGATCTATCCTCTTCTGTCAACTCAACATGCTTCAACAGGTTGGGTCTTTTTTTTAATGTCTGACCCAAAGCCTCCTTCTTTCGCCAGACCCTGATCTTCTCATGATCTCCCGAAAGCAGGACTTCAGGAACCCTTTTCCCGTTTATCTCCGCCGGCCGTGTGTACTGGGGATAGTCTAAAAGAGACGTATAAAATGAGTCATTTTTAACAGAATCCTCATTCCCCACCACGCCCGGAATCAAGCGGGAGAGAGCATCAACCAGAACCATGGCCGGTATTTCACCGCCTGTCAAAACATAATCGCCTATCGATATTTCCCTGTCAACATAGTGGAGTCGAATTCGTTCATCGACCCCTTCATACCGTCCGCATATGATGATAAGGCTCGTCTCTTCTTTCAGCTCTTTGACCAAGGATTGCGTCATCATTTCACCCTGGGGCGATAACAGAACCACTTTTGCATCTTTTTTCTCTTCTTTAATCGTTTTGATCGCCCTGATAATCGGCTCTGCCTTCATCACCATCCCTTCCCCGCCACCGTAAGGGTAATCATCCGTGACCCTGTGCTTACCCGATGCAAAGTCTCTGAGATCGTGAACCGCTACATGAATCAACCCCTTTTCCCTTGCCTTCTTCAGTATACTCTCGCTTAAGGGTGATTCAAACATCTTAGGAAATATGGTAATCAAATCAAAATCCATCTAATCGAATAACCCGTTGATTAAATGAATAATTATTTTCTTATTTTTTATATCAACCTCTTTTATCACGTCTTTTATGGCCGGCAATAATCTCTCGTCCTCTTTATCTTTAACCAGAAAAATATCGTTGCTTCCGGTTGGAAAGATACTTTCGACCTTTCCGTATGCATGGCCGCTCTCATCAAAAACGGTTAACCCGATAAGATCATGCCAGTAAAACTGATCAGAGGATAATTTTTTAAGCTTGTTCTTCGGAATCTCTAACAAACAGCCGACAAAATGTTTACCGGAATCGATGCTGTCGCAGTCCTTGAGCTTCATCATCACAAATCGACCCTGAAACCTTATCTTCTGAACCTCAAATTTCTGATCATTTAAAAAAACGAAATCAAGCTCTTTAACATGTTCAGAGTAGTCGAGGTAAGGAAATATTTTTAACTCTCCTTTAATCCCCTGTGTTTTAATAACCTTACCGATAGAAATCATCTCTGTCATTTTTTTGAGGAAACAACTCGTCTGTTCCGGAAAAGTCAAAACTTGAGCAGAAAGGAACTATTCTACAATCTCCAAAACAGCCCTTTTTTTTATCTTTGTCCCGGCGGCACTGAGTATAGTGCGTATCGATCTGGCTGTCCGCCCCTGCTTCCCTATAATCTTCCCTAAGTCTTCTGAAGCAACCCGCAACTCAAAGACTGTGGTCTTCTCACCCTCAACCTCAACGATATTCACGGACTCTGGTTTATCGACCAGTGACTTTGCTATATACAGAAGCAAATCCTTTATCGCTTCCACCTCCACGGATAGAGATTACGATTAACGGATAATCCAAATCGTCGTGAGCAGGTTGAAGGCCTTTTTGACCGGTTTAAACTCTTTTATGCTTTTGCTTTGTCTAATAGCCCTGTTTTTGAGAATAAGCCGTGAATCTTTTCTGTCAGCTGAGCACCGTTTTTCATCCAGTATATAGCCTTCTCTTCATCTATCTTTGTGCTTAACGGTTCATCAAGAGGATTGTAGGTTCCGATAATCTCGATAAACCGTCCATCCCTTGGCGACCTGGAATCAGCAACAACGATCCTGTAAAAAGGCTTCTTTTTTGCTCCAACTCTTGATAGTCTGATCTTTACCGCCACTCCATCACCTCCCTTTCTACGAAATAGACGGGAACATATTCTTTATATTGCCCATCCGTGAAAACTGCTTCATCATCTGTTTTGTCTGCGTAAACTGTTTAAGTAATTTATTAACATCTTGCACGGAAGTCCCGCTTCCTCTTGCAATTCTCTTTCTTCTGCTGCCATTAATAATCGAACAATTGTCTTTCTCTTTCGGTGTCATTGAATTGATAATGGCTTCTATCTTGAACAATTCTCCATCATCAACCTTGAGCCCTTTTATCTTTTTTGTTCCGGGAATCATTCCCATAAGCTGGTCGAGAGAACCCATTTTCTTAATCTGCTTTATCTGTTCCTTGAAATCCTCCAAAGAAAAGGTCTCTTTTTTTATCTTCTTTTCAAGCTCTTTTGCCTCTTCAATGCTTATCGCTTCCCGGGATTTCTCGATAATCGTCGATAAATCTCCCATGCCGAGTATCCTTGAAGCCATTCTGTCAGGGTGGAAAGGCTCTAAAAAGTCGAGTTTCTCTCCGGTTCCGATCAGTTTTATCGGTTTGCCGGTCACTGTTTTCATCGATAAAGCAGCCCCTCCCCTTGCATCTCCGTCCATCTTTGTGAGGACAATCCCATCGATACCGAGCGACTCGTTAAAACTCTTTGCAATATTAACGGCATCCTGGCCGGTCATGGCATCAGCAATAAGCAGTATTTCTTCCGGTTTCACTTCCTCCTTTATCTTTTTCAACTCTTCCATTAATGTTTCATCAATGTGAAGCCTCCCCGCCGTATCAATAATCAGAGGATGAAACCTGTTTACCCTGGCATATTCAACAGCAGCTTTACAAATCTGAAGCGGATCTTTTGAATTCTTATCCTTATTGTGAACAGGAATCTCCAGCTGTTCTCCCAGCACGGTTAACTGTTCTATCGCCGCAGGCCGGTAGATATCCGAAGATACCAGAAGCGGCCTCAGATTATCCTTTTTAAAACCCTTTGCCAGCTTTGCAGCCGTTGTTGTTTTGCCCGAACCCTGCAATCCGACAAGCAAAATAACAGAAGGGGGTGCCCCTGACAATTCGATATCAGCCAATCTTTCCCCCATCAGCTTCGTTATTTCATCATACACAATCTTAACGACCTGCTGTCCGGGGGTCAGGCTTTTCAGAACCTCCTGTCCCAGAGCCTTTTCTTTAATCCCTTCGATAAGATCCTTTACAACCTTATAATTTGCATCAGCTTCTAAAAGGGCAATTTTAACCTCTTTCAGGGATTCATTGATATCCTTTTCATTGAGCTTTCCCTTGCCCCTGATTTTCTTGAAAATCGTATCGAGTTTTTCTGATAATGCGTTAAACAAGCGCTCCCCTTCTGGACTTAAAATAAACTAGTAGTTTATTTGTTTTACAAGAAAAGTCAATAAAAAAAGGCTCTATTTAAGCATCTTTCAGCTTTTTAATCGTCTTTTTATAATCGCTGCTTTTAAAAACAGTGGAACCGGCTACAAGGATATCTGCCCCGGCACTTTTGATCTCTTTGGCATTCTCCTCATTGATTCCCCCATCCACTTCAATTTCAACACTAAAGCCTTTACTTACAATCTTTTTCTTTAAATCCTTTATCTTTTTCAGGGTGCCTCGAAGAAATTTTTGTCCTCCAAATCCCGGATTCACCGACATAAGCAAAATCATATCGACCTCTTCGAGGATATGATCAATCGCACACAAAGGGGTCGAAGGATTCAGGACAACACCGGCTTTAATATCCATATCCTTTATCGACTGAACAGTCCGGTTAAGATGCATTGCCCCTTCGACATGAACCGTAAGTATATCGCTCCCCGCCTTACAGAAATTGGAAATATAGGCATCCGGGTTTTCAATCATCAAATGGACATCCAGGGGAAGATCGGTCGTTTTTCTTACAGCCTCTACGACCATGGGCCCAATTGTGATATTAGGAACAAAATGTCCATCCATGACATCGACATGAATCATATCGGCTCCGGCATCTTCCACAGCCTTTACCTCATCCTCCAGCCTCCTGAAATCTGCCGACAGAATTGACGGTGCTATTTTTATCATAGTGTTCTCCCGTATTTAATAAACTCTCTCTTCAACCAAAGTATTATTTAAGTAGATCTTTGCCTTTGTGTTTTTCCCTGTTTTGATCAACAGCCTGATATTCGTTCCTCCCGTTTGTTTCTGATTATAGACTTGCTTCACACCGCTTTCATCCTCCAGAACGATTCTGACCCTGACAGAAGCAAGTTCCTCAGGTGTTTTATAATAGAGCATCTGATAAGTTCCCTCTATGGACTTGTCAGGCCCTGGATGTTTTGACACAACAAAGTCGACTTTTTCATCTGCACTAATCTTATAGCCGTATCCCGGTTCATGTCCCAGAACAAGGCCCGGTTTCATATCTTCTCTCAGTTCCTCGCTGACATTCCCGACCCCAAGCTTCATGTTCTCAATAACCTTGACCACTTCTTTGATATCTCTGCCCGTAAGGTCGGGCATAAAATAGGCATCCCCGGTCCTTCCTTTGCTTATCATAAGGTTAACCTTTGTTCCCCGCCCTGCTTTTGTCTGGGGCAGAGGGTCCTGGCCGATAACCACATCCTTTTTGTATCGTGAAGAATGAACCCGTGTCACATTTCCTACCTTCAGGCCGTTCCTTTTGAGTATGATCTCGGCCTTTCTTTTGATTTCACCGACCAGTCTGGGGATCGCCACCTCTTTTGTTCCTTTGCTCATGATGACATTGACATCCCCATCTTTCTTCAGCGACTGTCCTGGAAGCGGCTTTTGAGAAATAACATAGTTTTTCGGGATCGAATTGCTGTACTGCCATCCGGAGACCTTCAAATTTAAATCCCGCTCGCTCAAAACCTCGAGTGTAAATATAATGTCCTTTCCGGTAATCTCCGGAACAACAACCTCTCCCCCCTTAAAGGTGAGGTTGAGTACCAGCCATCCGCTTAAAATCCCGCTGAAAACCAGAATCACTATGGTTAATACTGTTCTAACAAATCGTGACATCGTCTTCCTTATGATTGAAGCTTTTTCAGCCTTACTCCGAAAAAACCGTCCATCTCGTGCTTGTTAGGAAGAGATTCAAAATACCCCTCCCCGTTTACCAGTTCTCTTGCGTTCTCCGTTAAAAACGGCTTCGGATCATCAATGATAAAATCGTGATTACTCTTTAAAAACTTTTTTACAACCTCTCTGGTCTCTTCGGGTTCATATGAACAGGTGCTGTAAACCAGAGCGCCCCCCTTTTTCAAAAGGAGGCTCACGTTTCCCAGAATCTCATGCTGGATACCTGCCAGAAAATTGATATCCGACTCGCTCTTCTGCCATCTGGCATCAGGGTTCCGCCGTAAAACCCCGAGATTAGAACAGGGAGCATCGATTAATATGCCGTCAAACTTCCTCTTAAAGGGAAGCGGTTTCCTGGCATCGATACAAAAAGCCTTCACCCTGTTTATTCCAAGACGCCTGCAATTGTCTTTAAGTCTACCAAGCCTCTCCTTTCTGAGATCGCCTGCAAAAATATCTCCCTGATCGTTCATGATCTGGGCCAGATGGGTCGTTTTCCCTCCTGGTGCTGCACAGACATCCAAAATCGTCGAACCAGAATCAGGGCTTAGGAGGTCCGCTATCAGCATGGATGCTTCATCCTGCACCTGAAATAACCCTTTTTCAAAAGAGTCGAGATTCAAGAAATCAATACCGATTGTTAACTTTAACCCGTCTTTAACATAATAGCAGGGCGAGACAGATAAACCCTTTTCTTCCAGTTCCTGTTTCAGCTCCCGAACGGTTGTCTTCATGGTGTTGACGCGTATTGTAAGCGGTGGAATCACATTGTTTTCACGGCAAATCTCTTCTGTTATATCAAAACCGAACCGTTTCAGCCACCTTGCAACCAGCCATCCGGGATGAGAATGGGTAACAGAAAGATAAAAAACCGGGTCTTTTTCTCTGCCGGGATAGTCTATTTCCTCCTTTTTACGGCTTACCTCTCTTAAAAGAGCATTCACAAAGGCGACTGTGCCCCTGTGTCCGAACCTGTGAGCCAGTTTCACCGATTCATTGACTGCGGCTGAATGCGGAATCCTGTCTAAAAAGAGCTGCTGATAAATTCCCAACCGCAAGATATTTAAAATCCAAGGGGTGGTTTTTTTGAGTTTTCTGCTGGAAAACTGCTCAATAATCCAATCAAGCCGGTTCCTCCACCTTAAAACCCCGTATACCAGTTGCGTAGCAAGGGCCCTGTCCTTCTTTGACAAACCTGATTCTTCAAAAAGAGAAGAGAGCAGTTCGTCAGCATGACCTCCTTTTGTTTCCAGGATATATAAAACCTCTAAGGCCTCTTTGCGGCCCCCTTTGCTTTCTATGCTCTTCAATCCTCCCTACTTTTAAATACTGTTCCGGCTTTCAGAGGGTGTCCCTGCAAAAAGTCCTTGATGAACATCCGCTTCCCGCCCTCCATCTGCACCTCCAGAAAGGACAGAGAACCGTCACCGGTATTGACAATCATTTTGTCTTTAGATAGGAGCGTTATCTCACCAGGCTGACCCCTTAAGCCCTTTTCATCTTCTATCTTGGCAGACCATATCTTTAATAATTTATTATTAATATAGGTGAAGGCTCCAGGCCAGGGATTAACCCCTCTTATCAGATTATTAATCTCCTTTGAACTCTTCTCCCAGTTAATCAGCCCGTCCTCTTTTTTTAATTTCGGTGCATAGGTCGCTTTAGAATCGTCCTGTTTGACCGGAGTGATGCTGTCCTTCTCCAGTCCGTCAAGGGCCTCGATAAGAAGCTCGGCTCCGATCGGGGCCAAAACCTCATAAAGTTCCCTTGCCGTACAGGTAGGAGCAAGGGAAACCGCCCGCTGGAGAAGAATGTCCCCGGTATCCATTTTCTCATCCATCAGCATAATCGTTATTCCGGTCTCTGCCTCGCCGTTGATAATCGCCCAGTTCATCGGCGCTGCCCCCCTGTACCGGGGCAACAAAGAGGAATGAATGTTAACACATCCGTAAGGAGGGATATCAAGAATATCCCTTGGAATAATATGTCCGTAGGCTGAAACCACGACGGTCTCCGGCTTAAGGTCTCTCAATATGTCTATAAATTCTTTTTCTTTCGGTCTTTCCGGCTGGAAACAGGGAATATGATGCGCTAAGGCTGTCTCTTTTACCGGAGAAGAGATAACTTTCATCCCCCTTCCCTTGGGGCGGTCCGGTTGTGTGACCACAGCCAGGACATTGTGTTGCGAAACGACTAACTTTCTCAAGGAACAGGCGGCAAACTCCGGCGTGCCCATAAAAATGATATTCATTCTTTATCCTGATCCATTCTTTTTAGTTTGTTTTTCACAAGCATCTTTTTTGCCCGGCTTAACTTGTCAATAATCAGAAAACCGTTGATGTGGTCGATCTCATGCTGAAGGATGCGGGCCAGAAGGTCATCGGCCTCAATCACAACCTCTTTGCCTTCCCGGTTCAGCCCCTTTACCGTGACTTTTTCGAATCTCTTGATCTTGGCTGAAATACCGGGCACGCTGAGGCATCCTTCTTCTTCCTCCATTTTTCCCTCGGTATGAATAATCTCAGGATTTATCAGGACCAGCAGAGCATCCGGGTCTTCTCCCACAGAAGGATCTGCCACAATCACCTTTAAAGGCGACCCTACCTGGGTCGCGGCAAGACCCACTCCGGGAGCCGCATACATGGTCTCTATCATATTATCGATAAGAGATAATACCTCTTCATTGATCGATTCTACAGGAATACATCTTGTCCCGAGAATAGATTCGGGATAGGTTTTTATATCGAGTCGTGACATTTTTTATTTAACCCAAGTAGTTAAAATTCTTTGATTTAATAAAAGATATTACTTATTTATATACCATTAAACAATACAAATCAATTTGAAAATTGGGAGAATTCCATTCTTTTAATGCTCAAAAAATTCTTATCGGATCGATATCAATGCCGACGTTTACCCCTTTGGATTGATTGGCCTCATGCAATCTCGAAATTCCCCTCTGGATGGTTCTGTGCAGAGAGGAGATTTCCTTGCCTTTCAAAAGAATCATCCATCGATACCTGTTTTTTACCTTGGCAGGTACCCCTTTTGAGGGGCCCAGTATATCGATGTTTTCCTGTTTCTTTGTCAGTTCTACAAAAATATCTCTCAGCCTGTTTATCGACTGACAAACCCTCTCTTTATTGTGTCCGTCCATCTTGATAACCGCCAGTTTTGAGAAGGGAGGATAATTCAGGGCCTTTCGAAAGGCTATTTCTCTTTCATAAAAGCCTTTGTAGTCATGTTCCTTTGTGTATAAAATGCTGTAATGTTCAGGGTTGAATGTCTGGATAATCACCTTTCCCTTCAGTTCTCCCCTGCCGGCACGGCCGGCAACCTGGTTGAGGAGCTGAAAGGTCCTTTCGCCTGAACGGAAATCAGGGACATTCAGGGAACCGTCTGCGGATATCACCCCGACCAGTGTGATATTCGGATAATCGTGACCTTTTGTAATCATCTGGGTGCCGATCAAAATATCAATCTCCCTGTTCTTTATCTTCTGGAAAATCATCTCATGAGAATCCTTCTTTCTTGTTGTATCCCTGTCCATTCTGGCTATTTTAAAATCGCAAAAAAGCTTTTTCAGCTCATCCTCTACCCTCTGCGTGCCCATGCCGAACGATTCAATCTTGGCGCCGTTACATTCTGGGCAGGTGTCCGGAAGCTTCACGGAAAACCCGCAATAATGGCATCGCCCCTTCTTTTCTCCCGAATGATAGGTCAAAGAAACGCTGCAGTTAAGACATTTAAAGACATGCCCGCAGTCCCTGCACATCAGAAAGCTGGCAAATCCCCTCCGGTTTAAAAACAGAAGAACCTGTTCCTTATTCTTTAACCGCTCCCTGATTGCCTCTTCCAAAGCCGATGCAAGATATCCGGCTTTCTCTTTTTTATCAATAGCCGCAAGGTCAATAATCTGAACCTCGGGAAGCGGTCGTTTTTCTATCCTTGTTGGAAGAGAAAGATAGCTGTATTTACCGGTTTTCGAATTATAAAAAGATTCTAAAGAAGGGGTCGCAGAACCGAGAACAACCGTTGCCCCTGCATTTCTGGCCCTGACCAAAGCCACATCTCTTCCGTGGTATCTTGGGGTTTCGTCCTGTTTGTAAGAGCTGTCATGCTCCTCGTCAATAATTATGATTCCCAAATTCCTTGTCGGCAAGAACACAGCAGAACGGGTTCCTATAACAATCGATGCCTGATCATTTCTTACCCGGTCCCATTCCAGTAATCTCTCTTTTACCGATAATCCGCTGTGGAAAAGAGCAATACAGCCCCCGAATCTCCTTCTAAAGCGTCCGACCAGCTGCGGGGTGAGTGAAATCTCCGGCACGAGAAACAGGGCGTTTTTCCCTTTATTCAACATATAGGAAATGGCATGCAGATAGACCTCGGTCTTTCCGCTGCCGGTTATACCGTGAAGCAAATACGGACTGAATCTGTTTGAATCGATCCCTTCAATAATAGATTCCAGTGCCTTTTTCTGATAAGAATTAAGTTTCAGAAACTCCTCTTTAGGAAAACCTTTATCAATAGCAGGATCGGGGTTCACGTCCCTATCAAAAACCTCAACCAATCCCTTTTTCTGAAGCGCTGTAAAAATACTTAAAAATCCTTTAAAATCCTTTCTCAGATCACTCATTCTGACTTCACCCTCTTTGAAAAGGATATCAAGACACCTTGTCTGAGATGGAGCACCTTTACAGAGACTCTTTGCCTGTCCAATATTGGAAATCCAAGAAGCAGGCTTTACAAATTTTTCCTTTTTATGAATTCGTGTAGAACCCTCTTTCAGGTTTTCCACCCTGATTAATCCCTGTTCTTGAAGAGATACAAGGTAAGGGGTAATCCCTTTAAGACCGGTTTTTTTTATCAACTGGTTCAATTTCAATTTCTTAACAGGTCTTAATAATTCCAATATCTCTTTTTCTCTCCCCTTTTTTTGCAGGCCTTTGTCGAGTTGTTCCTTTCCCTCATTTGAAAGCATCACAAACCGGTAACTTTTCATATCAAGTCCTTTGGGTGAAGCCGCTTTCAATACCTCGCCCCAGGGTGAGAAATAATAATCAGACACCCATTTCGTAAGCAAAAGCATATCTTCGTCAAATGTCGGTTTATCATCGAGTATCTCAATAATAGACTTTATCTCTTTTCCTTCAAAATTATTAACAAAATCAGCAACATATCCAGTGATTTGTCGTTTCCCAAAGGGAACGAACACCCGCATTCCCCTTTTAATCTCTTCCTGAAAATAAGGCGGCACTAAATAGGTAAAGACCTCATCAATGGGAAGACCCACGGCAACCTGTGCAAATCTCTTTTTTTCAATCATTTTTTTCCCCGAAAAAAATCTCTAAAATAGAGTATAATCAAGGAAAATATCCGTCAAGAAAAAAAGGGCCTGTATCGCAAGGATACAGGCCCTTTATATAAAAAAGCTGCCCAAGTATGGGCAGCTTTTATTGAACAGCTTAATTTAAAGAGTTAATCTTTCTTCACAACTTCTTTATTGAGTTCTGCTTTCTTTTTATCCTGTTTATATTTTTTGCCAGTCTTTGTGGTCGGTTTATTGGCATAATCCGTAGCATACCAGCCGTTCCCTTTCAGATGAAAGGTGCACTGCGAAACAACTCTTTTCGCCTTGGCTCCGCAAAGTCCGCATTTTAACGTATGAGGCCCTGAAAAGCCCTGTATTTTTTCAAACTGATGACCGCACTCATCACATTGATATTCATAAATCGGCATTTCTTTTACTCCTTTAATTCCTTATCTTAACTTTTAAATGTTAGCACAACTTTTCATTTTGTCAAGACAATTATTTAATCCTTTAACCATCTGTCACCCTGTAATTTTTGTAATGATCAAGAACATGATCCATTCCAAAAACATCAGTATTTTTTAGAATATGATATGTATCCTGATGAGCACTTTTCTCCTCTATCTCCTTTTCAATCCATGAACTGTTAAAACTCTTCTGCAGCTTATTAAACCTCACAATATGGATAAGCTCATGAGTAACCACATAAAGGAGCAAGGGCTTGAGCACTGTTTTATCCTCTCTTTCGCTCACGGCATTTAATATTTTATCATCCTGAAGGCATATCCGATAGAAATTGAAGCGATAACCCTGGCTCGCCTTAGAAGAAACCCCTCTGTATTGAGCCAGCTGTGCAAAGGCTTCATCAGTTATCTCGTTTTTATTCAAATCTTTAAGAGATTTCAACTCGAATTTCATATCTTTCCAGTCTTTTGGGTCAATATCGCAATAATCTCTCGTCAAAGACACAGCTCTATCCAGCGTCTGGTTCGTTAAATCCATCTCTTTTTCATTAAAATGGCGGCATATATCCATTTTCGGCATCCTTTACTCTGTTTTTATTAATAATTTATAACTTTTTTAAAAAAAGTCAAGCAGCATATTAAAAATGGCTTTGTCGGGTTAATGATACGATATTTCTCAAAATAATTACTATTTTATATTAAGTTAACTAATAAACCTACCGATAAAAACATTAGTCTTATTGATAATTATTCTGGAGGAATTATGGAAAACGAAAATCAGGGTATCCTTTTAGAATCGGGAACAAATGAACTCGAAATCGTAGAATTTGGAATCAAGAGCAATAACGGTGATAAAAGCAATGGCCGGGGCCTTGAGTCTTTTGGTATCAATGTTGCCAAAGTGAGAGAAATAATCAACCTCCCCACGATCACAGCCATCCCTACAAGCCATCCGAATATCAAGGGTGTTTTCAACCTGAGAAACAGGGTTATCCCTCTTGTCGATCTGGCCGAGTGGCTTCAGCTGGAAAGCGACGGCAAAGACTCTAAGAAAAACAAGGTTATCGTAACCCAGTTCAATAATGCATTTTTCGGTTTTCTTGTCGGAAATGTCAACAGGATTTACAGGGTTTCCTGGGAAGAGGTTGAACCCCCCACTGAAAATGTATTTTGTAGTATGAATGAGAATTGTATTACCGGTCTCATAAAGATGTCCGACAGAATTATTCTTATGCTCGATTTTGAAAAGATCGTCGCAGACATCAACCCCAATCTCGGTATCCATCTTGAAGGCCTTCAAAATAAAGAAGAAGATCAGGAAGAAATCACGGTCCTTATCGCTGAAGATTCTCAGGTCTTACGAACTCTTTTAACCGAAACCCTCGGACCGGTAGGCTTTAAAGTCATCATGACCAATAACGGTAAAGATGCCTGGGATAAGCTGGAAGATGTATTTCTCCCTCTTGCCCAGGATGGAAATACACCGATCAACGATATCATCCAGCTTGTGATAACAGATATAGAAATGCCCCAGATGGACGGCCATCATCTTATCAAAAAAATAAAAGAGCATCCCGAACTAAAAACACTGCCGATCATTGTCTTCTCCTCCCTTATCAATGAAGAAATAAAACGAAAAGGAAAATCAGTGGGAGCCGATATTCAGATCGCGAAGCCGGAAATCGGCAGGCTGGCAGCTGTTGCCCATGAATTATTAAAAAAGTAACGTTAAGGCAACAGATATCTCTTCGATTCCAGGGTATATTTCTGCCTCTTTCTGTTTTTTCCTACAATCAATTCAAAATCTCTTGACTTTAATTTCCTAAGTATATATATTTTATCTTTTCAAAGAGAGATGGGCGGGTAGCTCAGTTGGGAGAGCATCGGCCTTACAAGCCGAGGGTCACAGGTTCAAGCCCTGTTCCGCCTACCATATTGTCGGGGTCGTAGTTCAGTTTGGTTAGAACGCCGGCCTGTCACGCCGGAGGTCGCGAGTTCGAGTCTCGTCGGCCCCGCCATAATAGACCAGAAGACCCTTTGGCGAGTATGTCAAAGGGTTTTCTGTATGTAGAACAAAGGTTTAGGTCAGTCAGGGAGAAGTTCGAGGCTACAAGCCGGAGCAATTTCGCCTTTTCTTCGTAGTTTGCCTCTAAGTATAAAGGATACAATCTTTTTGAAAGTTCGAGTATTCTGCACCCATCCTCATAGAAATTAAGATTGATCACCTTAGCACTGTTCATAGCAGACTTTATTTCTATCATCTGAGCCTTGTATTCGCTCTCTTTGGCTTTAAAAACGCTTTCCTCTATGTCTCCATCAAACTTAGCGTCATAGAGCCTGCTAAGGCGGTTATTTACCCTATCATATTCGTTTCTGAGCGATTTAAGGCGGTTTTCCTGCAAGGCTAAGGTGTTCTTATCACTTTCTCGCAAAGCCTCTTTCATCCAGCCTGCAATCTTCTCATCAATCGTTATTTCCTTAATAGACTCTCCGAATTTCTCAATCAAAGCCTCTTCCTTGATATATCCGCTTCCGTTATGCCTTCCCTTTGAAAAGGTGCAGTGATAATAATTGTATTTATCCTTCTTTCTTTCTCCGATAACTTTACAATTACAGACTCCGCAGTAAACAAGATTAGTAAAAGCGAAAAGATTTTTCTTTGGCTTATAGGGATAATTCGAGCGGTTAAAAACCTCTTGCACCTTGTCAAAAAGCTCTTTGGAGATCAGCGGAGTATGGCTTCCCTGATAGAGCTTCCCTTTCCAAGTAAACGCTCCGTAATAAATCGGGTTTTTTAACAGCTTTGCCAGTGTAGCCTTGTGAAGCTTTCTTCCCCTTCTTGTTTTAAAACCCTCTTTGTGTAATTCATCAACAAGCATACTCAGGGAATAAGAGCCGGTAGCCATCAAAGAAAAAGCCCGCTTAACAAACAGGGCTTCTTCCTCATTCACTTCGATAAGATGAGTAGCCAGATTGTTTTTATAGCCTATGGGAGCATAAGAGGGGAAAAGCCCCTGCTCCGCCTTCTCAAGCATACCCATCGAAGCCTTTTTGGAAATATCGTTTGACATCTTCTTAGCAACTGCAACCTCAATATCAAACATAAACTCATCATCAGAACCGGAGTCTTTGTTAAATACCTTATTCGTTCGTGAGAAATGGATCGTCTTGTTATGTTCTTTGATCAGTGTATAGACTTTCATCTTGTCAAAGTCGTTTCTCGTCATGCGGTCAGGAACATCGAAAATAATATGCTCAATCTCATCATGCCTCTTTGCATATTCAATCATCTGATTGAAGGCTACCCTCTCCTGCTTCCAAGCAGATTCCGAGACTTTCCAGCTTTTTTTGATTTTAAGATTTTTTCGGAGTGCATAATCAAAGCCGAGCTTTTCCTGAGCGTCTAAAGAGAAGCCTTCTCTTTCCTGCTCTTTGCTTGAAACTCTGACATATAAAAGGGCAAGGTTCATATTCTCTCTTTTTATTTTAATTTCAATTCTTCCCAATCGCTCCAGTCATTTCGTAAACACTTTTCCCAATCATAGTTTGTTTTTTGGTTAATCATCCAAACGTTATTTACTTGAATAACTATTCCACCAATAAGTTTTTTACCTTTTCTCTTCTGCTCTGTAATATATTCTTGCAGAGCTTCTGACTTTGCCTTTGTAAACGAGCTTCCATCCTTATCCTGCTTATCTTTTGTTTCAAAAACCCCTATTCTGCTATCTTCAAACTGGACTAAATAATCAGGGTAAAATGTATGCAAAACGCCTTTCGGATACTCATACTTAATGCCGAAATAGTCTTTTTTATTTTCTCCGTTCTTCCACCACCAAACAATAATTTTTTCGTTTTTCTCTAAATACTTTTCAAATTCCCTTTCAGGCGTAAAACGTTTAATATTGAGATAACAAGGCTCATATATATTATTTTCTGCTTTAACTACTTCATCTGTATGCTGATTGTAGAAACTCTCCTTCGGTATTTCGAAATTATAAAACTGTTCTCTTTCCTCAGCACGTTTCAATATTTCCTTTTCTCGAACTATCTTATACTCTTCAATTGCTCTTGAAAGGATACGCTCAAAGAAAGGTCTGTTTCCATTATGAACAAATATTTTCTGAACCATCATTGCTTCTTCATCCCATTTTTTAGAGCCAAGATACTTTTGAAACCAGACATAAATTGTTGTCTTTATTTTAGGCACAGACCTTTTCACATTACGAAAAGAACCGAGATTTTCTTTTATAATTTGTTCAAATAATGCCTGCAAATCATTTCCGGCAATGTTTAACCTTGCTTTCTGCTCAGAGTCTATTTTCCCTTCAATCTCATCAAAAGTTTCACCATCAATCTTAGCATCCTGAATTATTTCCTGCTGGTAACGTTTTAAATCAATTATAATTCCTTTCTTTTCCAATAATTTTTTATTCTGATCAAAAAATCCTTTTTTTGTAATACCAAATTCTCCACAAGCAATTTTCTCAAAGACAGGGTCAAAGCTTGATGTAATATCTCCATAATCAACCCTTGACCTATAATAAGAAAGGAGCTTTATGTCTTTGTAGCAGTCTCTACGAACACCTTTTAAGTGTTTAATGATATTCGGATTATATTCTTCTTTTTTAACGATTATGCTTTGAACATTTGTATAGATATAACCTGTATTTAAAGGTTCATTTGTATAGTGTTTAAGCTCCGGCATTCTTAAAATTCTTCCGACTGTCTGTATTTCAAAAATTTCACTGTGCGACTCTCTAAATTTAACAAGTATATGAGCTCTCGGACAATCCCATCCGGTATCAATTGCCTGTTTAAATATGAGAAATTCAATTTCATTATCCGGCTCAGTCACCCAGTCAATCGTCTCAGATTTTTGCTCAGCAAGCCATATAGCAAGCCTTCCATTACTTTCAGTTATCCCTTTCCGTGAAAGAAACTCTTTAACGGCTTCAATTTTATCTTTTCCGGCTTCAGCAGTAGGTATCTGAATAAGAACAAGAGGGTTGATGTTTGACCCTTCGTTTTTAAACAATTTTTCAAGCTCTAACCGTTTTTGATATGCTGATTCTAAAACAACTTCCTGAGAATCACTTTCATCTTTTGCAATTTTATCAATACCTTCATTAATAATAAGCTCTTTTTTAATAGCTCCTTCTTCGATTACATCTTTGGGTTCTATATAAACATATCCCGCAAGCCCTCGTTTCTCATCTCTCCGATCCGGTATAAGTTTCGGAGTAGCACTCATCTCAAAAATAACATCAGCATTTATCTCATCACGAAGCTCATTGGTTCGTTCGGCAGTAGCCCCGATATGACTCTCATCAATAATAAGGATTATCTTTCGTTGCTCTCTGGTCTTTGCAAGAACATCACGGAAGTTTATTTTTTCTCCATTCTTCATTAATAAGTTTTTCCATTCACCAGAAGCACGGTCTTTTGTGCGTAGCTTCTCCCAGTTAGCAACTACAATTTCGTTTTTAACAATACGTTCACGCCCGCCTGCAAATTCTTCTTCGACAAGTGAAACTCTCGGAGCTCCACCAAAAATCTTTTCAAGGCTGTGTTTACTCTGTAAATGCAAATTGCCTTTGCCTACTGTCACCCAGACAAAACAAATATCCTCATCAGGAAGCTCTTTTATCAGTTCCTCAATAAATTTCGCAGTCATTACAGTCTTACCGCTACCAGTCGGTGCTTGAAAAACACAAACTTTTTTTATGCCCTCTTTGCCTAATAAGCCTTTAACAGAACTTAAAAGTTCATCAACAGCATTCTCTTGATATGATTTTAAACTAATATTCATAGATTCCCTCATATATATCTAAAATCTTCTGAGGAATAGGTTCTAAAGATACATCTTCCCAGTCAAGAAAATCATTTTTATCCAAACCCAAAGGATCAAGGGTAAAACAATACAAGATTTTTTCACCCTTCATTTTATCTAAATCTTTTTTTAGATATTTTAATTCTGCTTGTTCAAGTGAACAATAAACTGCCATGATTTTGCCGTTATGTCGAAATATACGATAATTATCTGTCTTCTTAATCTCACCAAAAATGCCTTCACGTAGGCAAAGCATTTCGGTGCATTCTTGAGTAATACGAATTTTGAGACTGTCTTTGTTAATTGTTCGTTTTACGAAAGAAGTTTTAAAGTATTTTAGATTACCACCGAGAGGAGATACTTGTTGACTGTTTCTATTTTTATAACCTTTAATGACGCTTTTTATTCTTGGATAACAAATGTCTGTCGCAATTCTTAAGCCTGTGTCATTATTATCTTCATCATCCGTGCAGAGAATATATGTTAAATTATATCCTTTCTGATTGAGTCTCATAACTGCTTCGGCTGTTGTTCCTGTTCCCGCAAAAAAATCTAAAACAAAACCTTTTTTTATTCTTGCTGTTAGCAATAATTTTTGTATTAACTTTTTCGGTTTGGGATAGTTAAAAACTTTTTCACCAAAGAAGTCTCTTAGCTCATTATCCCCATCCTCATTTGAACCCCATCCATCTTTGTATAAATTATCAAAATCTTTTTCATCTAAAGTGCTAACACTCTCTATCTCATCTATTTTCTTCTTTAATTCCTCTATTTTTTCTAAATCAACGTTCGATTTTTCATATTCTTCTATTAGCTCGCTTTTTAAATCTGACAAATACGAGCTTTCAATTCGAGGCAATATATCTTTCAACTTCTTTTCTCGTGGCTCTGTTACAATACGTCTTAAATACAAGTCTCTTGTTAAATATAGTTCATCTTTTTGGGCGTATTCATTAAGAGCCTTCTGATCATATCTCCACTCAGCCTCTATCTCAACATCTTGTGCGATACGTCCATTTTTAATAACTAAATTAGATTGAAGAATAAGTTTCATGTTACCCGCAGAAATAGTCTCTCCCTTTTTCAATATATAATCCTTATCCCGATAATTGGAAATTGTATTTTTCGGAATAATTCTTTTTGAGTAACCATTCCCCGGATTTAAACAGGGGTAGGTTTCCTTTTTATAAGTAATTTCTCCTATAAGTCCTTTGAAGTAAGATTCATTCTTGCAATAAACAAGAATATATTCTTTTATGTTTGTGCTGAATTTATCTAAATGAGACCCTTTCTTCTTTTTTTCCCAGACTAAAGAAGTCACAAATTGATTCTCACCAAAAACATCATCACATAATAATTTTAGCTGTGCATATTCATTATCATCAATCGAAATCATAATTAAGCCATGATCTGCAAGAAGATATTTTGCTAAACGTAATCTTTTTGAAATAAACGAAAGCCATTTGCTATGCCGATAACTGTCATGCTTATCGATCCATTTATCATTAAATTTCCATTCCTTTGCACCACCTGTATTGTAAGGTGGATCAATATATATAATGTCTATTTTTTTTTGATGAGTATAATTCAAAACAGATAATGAATGATAATTATCTCCTTCGATGAGTATATTTACAGGCTTGGAAGGATCAGTTTTAATCTCTTTGCTTTTGACTTCCTTTAACACCGGAAGGGCGTTTTCGGACTTTTTTTCAAACTGCTCTTTTGTCCGCTCCTCATCCCAAACAAGACCATACTTCTTACGAGACTTGATCTTCTCAATAAATTTGAGAAGGTCTTCTTTCGATAATTTTGAATAATCGTTTGCCATAATATTATCTTTTTTTATTAACTAATTTCTCAATATGATAACTCTGGATTTTATTTGGTTTGGATTTTCCATTGAACCAACGGTTGACAGTAGCAAAGGAAACATCGAGTTTCTCGGCAAGTTCCTGCTGAGTGATTTTGTTTTCTAAACGGTAGGTTTCTAATTTTTCAATTAATTCCATATATAACTTTCTATAACATTTTATAATTTTAGTCAAGAAGAATTTTCTTTATTTTTTCGAGCTTCTCATCCTCTATTTTTACAGGCTTCTTAACAAAATCCATCCCCCCTAGTATCCCTGAAAGCCTGTTAGAATCAAAATTAGCATAGGAAGAAAGGGTAGTTGCAATATGCTCATGCCCGAAATTCTGACTGATCGCTTTTATTTCTTCTCCTGTATTGCAGTGCTTAAAAGCAAGGTCTACGGCTAAATGCCGGAAGGTATGAGGCGGATAATAAGGAAGACCTGCTTCCTGAGAGCGTTTTTTGAATATATCTCTTATCCTGCCCGTTCCCTTCCAGAAAACAGGCTCAACCTCATTGGAAGGCTCAAAGCTTAAATTCTCCGTTCCCTTCTCTGTCTTGGAGCGAGGGAATAATGGGTCTTGAGAGCCGAACCCCTTATTAGCCTTTAAGTGTTTCAGCCATTCGAGAAAATAATCAAGAAGCTTGTCATTGAATTTTAAAAGCGTTGTGAGAATGAGTTTTGAAAACTTGGTTTGAACTCCGAGTCTTGGATTCTGATTAATAATGAGTTTTTCTTCATCAAAACAGCCGAGAGGCAAAGTAACTATCGCTTTATCCCTCATCCCGCTTAAGAGCGTGAACGAGATCAAAGCCCTGTCCCTCATATCAATTTCGGAGCTTATCTTTATAGACTCGGCAAGGTTGATCACATAATCCAGAGGGGGATAGTTTCTTGGAATGGATTGAGTAGCTATCTTCTCTTCTTTTTCTCCGATATTTAAATATTTTATTTTGTCTAAGGTTATTTTGCTCCTGTAGCCGGATTGCCAAGAAAGCCATGTAAAGAATTTTCGGAGATACCGCAAATAAGTATGATAAGTTGTCAGGGATATAACTTTTCCCCTGTGTTCCCTTCTGCTTAAACACTTTTTAAAATCAATCGCCTTGTCGGAGTTAAAAGTCACAAAGTCAGCCTGCCTTGTAAAATCCTCATAAAGCAGTATCGCTTTCTCGATATTATCAATTGTGGATTGACAGTTTCCATCTGCTTCTTTGAGCCATTGAAAAAACCTTCTTTTTATCCTCTCATTTTTTGGATTAACCTTAACCATTCTCCACCTCTTTTATGTCAGTGTTTAAGGAGCTACCACCGCTACCATATATATTTGTCTTATGTTCCGTTGGAAGCACTCCGTTTTTTATCATTTCTTCTAATTTTCTATCCGAAGAAAAGAGCATAAGCCGAGTATTGCAGACCTCACAGATACCTTTTATCAAGACCAGTCTGTAGTTTTTTCCAAGTTTCTTATCTGTAATTTCTATTCTGAATTTATCAGGATCGCTTTTTCTCGGACTCCGGCATTTAGGGCAGAAAAACTCTCCGGCTTTTAAAGGTTGCTTTCTCTTTTTAGCTTTTTCATGTAAAAAAAGCCTTACATCTTCACCGATCACAAGATAAGGTTTCGTCTTATCATCAATAACTTTCAAACCCTCTTTTCGCCAGCTTTGAACTGTTCTTTTGTGAAGGTTGAATATCTCCGCTATTTCAGCAAAGGTATATGAATGCCTTGCTTTAACCAGTTTTGGATTAAGCTTTCTTTTTCCCGCCATATTTCCGCTCTAATTCCATTAAGAATTTAAATAGTCCTGTCATGCTCTCTGCTATCTCTCTGGCATCTTCCAGAGACAAACGATCCGAGCTATACGGTTGCCAGACCTTGATAGTCTTTTTTAGAAATTCGTTGGAATACTCCGCCATATATGCTCCAGATATATCGTTTTTAAGCATAATATAGGGCATACAGGAAAAAGATGTAAGTTACTAAAACAGATTGATTTTGATGGGTTTTCAGTATTCTTAATTTAGCTTTTTGGAATGGATTTTAAGTATACTGAATTTGGGGTTTTTGAAGTGAGTTTCAGTAGGGTTGTTTAATATTTTAAGCCATGCTTCTTATATTCTGCCCTTGTTTCTCTCATTTCCTTGCGAGATTTTTCTCTTAATTTTGGGGCTTTCGTTTCGTAATATCTTTTGTTTCGAGCCTTTTTAGCACAGTCTTTGCCTTCCGTTTTTAAAGAGCAGAATTTCTTGTTTCTTCTGAAAAGAAAATAATCTCCGCAAAACTCACACCGAAAGATGATTTTGTTTTTTATAAGGTCTTTTATTAAACTATCAAAAAAGGAATGCAGTAGATCAGCAGTTATATTTTCTTCTTCAGGAAGTTCTTTTTTTATCTGGTTTAGCTTTTTACATTCTTCTTGTTTAATGGTTTTATTCCTCTCAAATATCTCAACGACTTTTCTAATTTTATCCAAAAAAGGTAAGAACTCTCTTTTTTTCATGCACTCATTTCCATATTCTCCCCGTATTTCATTAATAATCCTACCCCAGTATTCATCAACTCCAATGTATTCCTGTTCCCTTGAAAACCTTCCTTTTTTATATTTACTAAAAAGATACTCTGGTAAAAGAAATTTATAATAAGGTGTTTTCTTTAAATTAACCGGAGTAATTGCTAAGCAAAAATGATCTTCCCCTTCAACATAATATCTTGCTATAAGTTTTTCTAATTCTTTTTTCTTAAAAGATTTATACCATTTTTGGGGATAACGCATCCATTGATGAACCTCGATTTCTTCTGATGTCGAAGGTTTAAATTTTTTCTTTTTTTGATCCTTTCGTTTCGATTCTTTCCTTAACAGGTCTTCAAGATTGATAACTCTGGTAGCATAAATCATACATAGGGGAAGGACTGGATGATTATATTTACTTCTCTCATAGAAATCTAAGGTTAAATCTTTTGTTAAAGTTACTCCGGAAATTGAATAAACTGCACCTGTAAAATATTCTTTCAGATTTGGTTTTTTCTTTTCTTTTTCTTCCATACTTTCCTGCAAGTTTTATTTGACTACCATTTTATAGCAAAGTATAATGATTATCAATACTTGTCTTTATAGTGTTGTAATATAAAGTTTAATAATTAATTGAGAGGTGTTGCTATGAATAAAAGCAGGTTCTTGATGACAGCTTTGCTAATGGGAGCAATGTTTTTGTTGGCTACTTTGTCATTTGCTCAAGGTTGGAAGAATTATGGTGACAGAAGCGGCCAATCTACTGGTCCGGGTGGTGGTCTTTCCACAGGTCCGGGAGGCGGCCTATCTACTGGTCCGGGTGGTGGTCTTTCCACAGGTCCCGGGGGCGGCCTATCTGCTGGTCCGGGCGGTGGTCTTTCCACAGGTCCCGGGGGCGGCCTATCTACTGGTCCGGGCGGTGGTCTTTCCACAGGTCCGGGAGGCGGCCTATCTACTGGTCCGGGAGGCGGCCTATCTACTGGTCCTTGCGGTGGCTTGTCAACTGGACCGTGCCCATAAGGGATGACGTGAAATAACACTGTTAGAGGCTATGAAAGGTATAGGTAATTGCTGTTCTTTGGATCGAGCTGCGCCGCCTTCTCAAAATAATTCTTCGCTTCACGATACTCCAATTGAAGTTCTTTTATTAAACCTAATTCATATGCATCCTCATTTGCAATTTGGTATTAAAAGGATATTTAGAGTAAAGAAAGCTCGCTCATCTGGCTAACTAAAAAGGTTGGCTCTTCTGTATATAACCAGTTCCGAAACTCGTCTAATATCCCCCGCCATACAAAAAGCCCTCTGGTATATTGCCAGAGGGCTTTTTATTTCTAAAAGATAAAAAAAGTCGAATTCTTGACAAAAAAATACAATACGAGTAGTATTTTTTATCCTGTCTGTAAGGCAGTATTGATATGAAAAAACCGGATCACACCGGAAAAAGAAATTACTAATGATAATGAGACATGTAATTGGGCTTCTTTAAAAAAAACCGCATCTTTTCCACCCGTCTATTTGCAATAGCCTTTATACTGATAATAATTTTTACCACTGACTCGTGGAACCCGAATGATCCGATAGATCTGTTTATCGAATGGACAGGCTACATCTTTCTTATCATAGCCACCCTGGGAAGGTTATGGTGTTCTGTTTATATAGGGGGTTACAAAAACGATAAAGTTATAAAAGAAGGACCTTACTCCATAGTGAGAAACCCTTTGTACATATTCAGTTTTTTAGGCGGGATAGGACTGGGTCTGGCAGCGGAAAATTTGCTGCTATTGTCTTTGATAATACCTTTATTCATTGTCTATTATCCGTCGATTGTTGTTCAGGAAGAAAAGAATTTAGAAACTAAATATGAGCAGGACTTTATTGATTACAAGAATAAAACACCGAGATGGCTTCCCCGGTTTTCCAATTATTATGAACCTGAAAAGTATCTTATAAAACCCAAATATATCAGGAAAGCTATGTTTGATTCCATGTGGTTTATCTGGCTTTTTATGGTATTGAGAATAGTCGAGACATTACAAGACCTTCATTTCTTGCCAGTCATTTTGAAAATCCCTTAATATTTCAAACCACCCATTTATAAATTCTACCACAAAAGAGATAAAAAGAGCGAAGATTGAAAAGAATTTTTAGTTATAACAGAGGAGGTTTTTATGGATCAACATATCATTCTTGAAAACAATATAGAATGGCAACCCCATCCGAAGTTCAAGGGAGTGGAGATCAAACCCCTTTTCACTAAAAAAATGCATGGCTCCCAGGCGTCAATTGTTCTTGTCAGGGTAAAAAAAGGAGAGGAAGTGCCCGAACATATTCATGAAGATTCAGATGATATTGTCTATCCGCTTTCGGGAAAAGCCAGGGGATTTATTGAGGGAGTTGGTGAATTTATTATTCAAAAGGGCATGGCAATAAGGATTCCGAAAGAAACAAAACACAAGATGTATGATATTGAAGAAGATTTGGTCTTTTATGACGTTTTTGCACCGCCAACAATGTAGGGCGTAAAATAGTTTTTTGGTTCTTCAGAACGGGGAGGAAAGCATTCTCTCAAGATATCAATTGCAATAAGTATGTATCGATAAATCGCTTTTTTTGTCTTCCGGCAAAATTTGTTAGATTTTTATTGACAAAGAAAAAAATTTATATATAATTTACACTGTAGTAAATAAGAGAGTAGAAAACTTTTGCCGTAAGGTAAAGTCTCTTTTACCTTGCGGCTTTTTTTATTTCTGCCAGTATTTGCTATAATTTTTTTTGGAAAGGAGGTAGTAAGTATGGCAAAAGGAACAGTAAAATGGTTCAGCGATCAGAAAGGCTTTGGTTTCATTGCTTCTGAAACAGGCAGTGATATATTCGTTCATCACACGGGGATTCAGGCTGAGGGTTTTAAATCATTGGAAGAAGGTCAGGAAGTCGAGTTCGAGATTGAGCAGGGTCCTAAAGGTGAAAAAGCCATTAATGTTGTAAAAGTATAGCTGAAAAAGAGGGCCCGTATTTCTATACGGGCCCTCTTCCAAAAAAATCTTCATTTCCTGTGATTGCAGATTACAAACTATCTGGTTAAAAAAAAGAAATATCTTACCGCCAGGTCATCCCTCGCTTCTTCAGAAAGTCTTTTGCTTTTTGATAGTCCATTCTGGCAGCTGTCTTTATATCCTGAAAGGCCTTCTCATACTGTTTCATCCTGTGATAGGTGATTCCGCGATCATAATAGATTGCCGGCGACTTCGGGCCTAACTCTATGGCCGAGGTCAAATCGTCAATAGCCTGTTCATAGTTACCAAAATCTCTTCCGTAAACAATTCCGCGGCTGGCATAGGCTTCAGCCGGTTTGGGATCCAGCTCTATAGCCCTGTTCAGATCATCGATAGCCTTCTTAGAGTTTCCTGGCTTCGTTGCGTAAACAAAACCCCGGCTGGCGTAAGCATCTGCCAGTTTGTGATTCAATTCCAGAGCTTTATCAAGATCGCTGACAGCCTGGTTATATTTATTAGGATTGTTTCCGTAAGCAAACCCCCTGTTGGCGAATGCAACCGCAGAATCAGGATTAAGCTCTATGGCCCGGTTTAAATCTTTGAATGCCCCTTTAACGTTCCCCAGCTTGAAATAAGCCAGACCGCGATTGGCATAAGGTTCTGCGGATTTCGGATTAAGCTCTACGGCTCTGCTAAAGTCGCTGACCGCCTTTTGTAAATTTCCCAATTTTAGATAAGCAAAGCCGCGGTTGGCATAAGCGGCTACAGATTTTGGAGCAAGAGTAATGGCTTTTGTTAAATCTTGAACCGCTTTTTTGAAGTTTCCCAGTTTCAGATAAATAAAGGCGCGGTTGGCATAGTCTCCTGCGGATTTGGAATGAAGCTCTATAGCTCTCGTTAAGTCTCCAAGTGCCCTGTCATAATTTTTCTCCTTTAAGTAAGCAAGACCGCGGCTGGAATAGACTTTCGCATCACTAATCGGAAGCAGTTCCGTAACCTTGTTCAGGTCATTGATGGCCTCCTGAGATCTGCCAAGCTCCATCAAGGCAAGGCCGCGGTTGTAATAGACTTCTGTATTAATCGGGTTTTTGTCAAGGGCTGTCGTTAAATCTTCCGTCGCCCTGAGATATTGTCCCAGCCTGAGATAAGCAAGACCGCGGCTGGCATGGGTCCCTTCAGATTCCGGATCCAGCCTTATCGCCGCTGTCAAATCGTCTACTGCCCTGTCATAGTTCTTCTGTTTCAGATAAATAAAACCTCGTCTGGTGTAAGATTTGAGCGATTTGGGGTTCAGGTCTATTGCTTTTGTTAAATCGTCAATTGCCCTGTCATAGTTTTCCTGTGTGAAATAAACAGAACCCCGGTCAGCATAGGCTCCTGCTGATTTGGGATCAAGCTCTATCGCTTTCGTTAAATCGTCAACTGCTTTATCATATCTTTCCCATTGCATATAAGCAGAACCGCGGCCGGCATAGGCTGTTGGAGAGTTCTGGTTTGATTCTATGATTTTGCTGAAAGCATCCACAGCCTCTTCATAATCCCCGGACTTTTTAAGCTTTTCCCCCTTATCAAGCCATTCTTTTACATTCAATGAAACAGCAGTTTTCTCTTCCTCTGGTCCTGATAAAATTTTTTCAATATATGCTGTAACCGGAACATTGAATTTTGTTTGCAGAACAATGAGTACAGATATGACAACTATAAACACTACAAGAATATAACAGATAAATTTGATACCTTTTACTAACATATTCGTAAAAACCTTAAATATTTTTTAAATAGAAACAGTTCTTCCTTAAAAGTCCCTCTTTTAAAATATGCAAATTTCATTCCATCCCGATTCCTCCTGTATTTGCTTTGTCAAATGGAAAAACATGGGAAAGTATTTTTTCACCTGCTTACAAACAAGAAGATACGCCTTGCTCGACATCTCAATCCGCTTAAAAATCATGTTGATTTTTTGCCGCTTAACGTATAGATTGTAACAAAATACTATATTCTAAATGGATACCGACAAATGGATGTTTTTGAACCCTATTTCTTTTTCAGGATATTCTTGATTCTTCTTTTCAGCGGTTATCTTTTCTACGCTGTTCTTGACATTGTCTTTTGGTATCAGAGCCTCCCGCCTCTTTTTAAAAAATATGCACTTCTCTCTCTGGTTTCGCTCAGGTTCTCAGCTGTAAAAAAAGAACTCTTTATGATATCTCTTTTATCACCCGTTCTCCTTCTAACATTTTTAATGAACCTGAAGGTAATTTTCTAAATGACACATTTTTCTATTATAAAGTCTGTTATCGGTTTTTTATCAAAGCCTGCAGTAAAAAGAACGGCTACAGAGGTCGCCAGGATGGCGGTAAAGGAAGCCGGTGTTAAGGCCGGTATCGAAGTGGTTAACAAGACAGCGAATGCCATCGGGAAAACGCCGAAAAAGGTCGAGGCCTTTATTGACAGGAAAAAAGAGCAGTATCTGAAAGAAACGCTCTCAGAAGCCGAGGTTTTCTTTAAAAAACAGATGGATATACTGGAAGAAAAGGTCGATCACAAGATAGCGGAGATAGAAAAGAGGCTCGATGAGCAGATTCAAAAAGAGCTTCGGATTAAACTCAAGATTCTTATATATACAATGATTTCAATCATTCTGGCCGGGCTTTTTTCACTCGGGTATTTTTACATCAAAAAATCCTTTGGTCTTTAAAAGCACTGTTTTTTCTCAAAAAACAGTCTATAATTTATATTATAATAATTTGTACACCAATCATCTGAAAGAAAGGGGGCCCTGTTCATGACGGTTATTGATCTTAAATCTAAAGAGGTGCCTGTAGAAAAACTGAGATGGCGCTGCTATCTTGATAAATTAACCTTCAAGAACAGCTATAAAATCAAGGCCTGTGATGAAATTATCGGACAGGAAAGAGCTCTTAAAGCCATCCGGCTCGCCTTGCAGATAGAAGGTCTGGGATATAATGTGTTTGTTACCGGACTCACCGGCACAGGAAGGACAACGACCATCAAATGTCTCCTCGAAGAGATCGATAAGAAAAAGAAAATTCCCAAGGACCTCTGTTATGTGCATAACTTCAAAGACCCCGATATGCCCTGTGTCATCGTTCTCAAACCGGGACTGGGCAAGCAGCTCAAAAAAGACATGAACGATTTAATCGAATCGATGAAAAAAAATATCCCAACAGCCTTTGAAAGCGAAACCTACCAAAAAAAACAGAAACTGATTATCGAAACGCTAAGAGAAGAGGGAAAGCACTTCTTTAAAGAGCTGGAGAAGAAACTCTCCAAGGAGGGATTTGCCACGATTCAGGTCCAGCCCGCTCCGCATCCGAGACTCGACGTTGCTCCGATGCTTGAAGAAAAACCGATCAGTATCGACCAGTTGGAAAAACTCGTCGAAGAGGGAAAGTACGAAAAAGACGAGTTTGAAAAGGTAAAAGAAAAGTATAAAAAGTTCACCTTAGACCTTCTCGATGCTATCAACTCAAGCCAGAAGGTCGAAAAACAGATTAAAGAAAAAATAGAAGAACTCAATCATCAGACCATCCTGCCCCTTGTCGATCAGGCTGTTAAAGAAATCGGTGAAAAATATAAACATGAAAAGATCGATAAGCATCTTGAGGATGTTAAGGTTGATATCCTAGAGAACTTTGATCGATTCATTAAGGCCATACAACCCAAGCAGGTACCGTCGGGAACACCACCGGACACTTTTAATGAATACAGGGTCAATGTCCTCATCGACAATTCACACACAAAAGGGTCTCCTATAATCCTTGAAACGAACCCGACGTACAAAAATCTTTTCGGAACCATTGAAAGGACGCTCGGCCCCTCCGGTATGTTGCAGACAGACTTCACAAAAATCAAGGCCGGTTCTTTTCTCAAGGCCAACAGCGGCTACCTTGTTATCAATGCGGTCGATGCCATGATAGAACCCGGCGTCTGGCAAACCCTGAAAAGAACAATGAGGAACAGGGTCATGGAAATTCAGAGTTACGATCCTTTCTATATGACAAACATCTCTGCCCTGAAGCCTGAGCCCATTGATATCGACGTTAAAGTCGTCATGATCGGTGACAACTATATCTATCACCTCCTGTATAATAATGATGACGATTTTAAAAAAATCTTTCAGATAAAAGCAGAATTTGACGCTGTCATGGATAAAAAAGAAGAAGGCATTGCCCAGTATGCCTCCTTTGTATCAAAGATGTGCATCCGAAACGACCTTCTTCCTTTTGATGCTTCGGCCATCAGCGCAATGATCGAATACGGGGTCAGGCTGGCAGGAAAACAGTTCAAAATGTCCACACAGTTTTACAGAATAGAAGAGATTATGAGAGAAGCCGACTACTGGGCGAAAAAAAGCGGCCGCAGACGTGTCACCGAAAAATACGTTGATCTGGCTATTCATGAAAAGCAAAACAGGTTACGACTGACAGAAACCAGACTGCAGGAGATGATTGAGAGAGGATCGATCATAATTGACACTGAAGGGGCAGTCGTCGGTCAGGTGAACGGTCTTTCGGTTTACAGCATCAGTGATTACTCTTTTGGAATCCCGACCAGAATTACCGTAAAAACCTCTCTGGGAAGACAGGGTATCATAAATATTGAACGAGAAGCAGACATGAGCGGCAAGACACATAATAAAGGGATGCTTATTCTCGAAGGATACCTGCGAAGCAAATTCGCACAGGACAAGCCCATGACGCTGAGTGCAAGCCTCTGCTTTGAGCAGTCATACGGCGGAATTGACGGAGACAGCGCCTCTTCAACGGAAATCTATGCTATCCTCTCAAGCCTGAGCGAAATTCCTTTGAAGCAGAATATTGCCGTCACAGGCTCTGTCAATCAAAAGGGCGAGATACAGCCTATTGGCGGGGTTAACCATAAAATCGAGGGATTCTTCGATGCCTGTAAAGCAAAGGGACTGAACGGCGAACAGGGAGTTATGATTCCCCATCTGAATATAGAAGACCTCATGCTCAGAAAGGATATTGTCAGGGCTATCGAGCAAGAGAAATTTCATATCTACGCTATCAAGACTATTGACGAAGGAGTAGAAGTTTTGACCGGTGTTAAGGCCGGGAAAATGCTGAAGAACGGCTCATACGAAAGAGGTTCTGTCAATTATCTGGCCAATCAGAAACTTGCAGACCTTGCCGTTAAAATGAAAGAATTCGGAACCAAGAAGAAGCCCAGACGGACACCAAAGAAAAAGACTGTTAAGAGATAAGTTTCTCCAGGTTTTTATCATAGGGGGCTTTAACAATCCCCTTTTCTGTGATAATTGCCCCCACAAGCCGATGCGGGGTAATATCAAAGGCCGGATTTTTAATCTCAATTCCGTCGGGCGCCATTCTCTTCCCGCACAAGTGGGTGATCTCGCTGGGATCTCTCTCTTCGATACAAATATCCTCCCCGGTCTTTGCCTTCATATCAAGGGTCGATATTGGCGCGGCAACATAAAATGGGATTTTATGCTCCCTTGCCAGAACAGCAACAGTATAGGTTCCTATTTTATTAGCAACGTCTCCATTGGCAGCAATACGGTCCGCACCGACAACAATCTTCTGGACATCTCCCTTTTTCATGAAGTAACCCGCCATATTATCCGTTATCAGTCTGACGGGAATATTGTCTTTATGAAGCTCCCATGCAGTAAGACGCATCCCCTGAAGAAAGGGCCTTGTTTCGTCGGCAAAGACCTTTATTTTCTTCCCCTTCTCCCATGCTGCCCTGATAACCCCGAGTGCTGTTCCGTAGCCGGCAGTTGCCAGGGCTCCGGCATTACAGTGGGTCAGCACCGTATCTCCGTCCTCGATCAGTTTTTCCCCAAAGTCACCCATCTTCTTGCAGATGGCAATGTCCTCCTCCATGATCCTGACGGCCTCTTCTTCAACGATCTGTTTTATCTGATCGATCCCTGATTTTTTATGCTCTCTTATTAAGCTTTTCATCCTGTCAATAGCCCAGAAGAGATTGACGGCTGTCGGCCTCGTATCTGCCAGAACCTGGCATATCTTTTCAACCTCTGAATAAAAACCGTCAAAGTCAGTTGATTCGAGCTTTTTGACACCGAGCGCGATACCGAATGCTGCCGCAACTCCGATAGCCGGTGCTCCCCTCACAACCATATTTTTAATCGCAGCAGCAACACTTTTATAATCAAAACATTCCACATAGACCTCTTCAGCAGGCAGCTTTGTCTGGTCGATAAATATCGCTCTATTCTCTTTATAATCGACTGTTTTGAACAATCTAGCTCTTTCCTTTTGGAATCATTTCGAGAAGGCTGTCTCTGCTTACCCCTTCGATCAGTATCCTCTTTTGTCTGCTCGTTTCACCTTTAATAACAGAGACGGATGAAGGACTGATGTTGAATGTTTTTGCCAGAAACTTGATGCACTCTCTATTAGCCGCTCCTTCAACAGGGGAAGCGGTAATCTTAATCTTTAGCACACCTTCAATAAAACCGCTGATTTCATTTTTCGACGACCTCGGATTAACCTTTACATCAAGAATAACCCCTTTTTCGACTTCACTGATCTTCAAAACAGAGTTTCTCCAAACGCTTATTTTTTCTCTTCTTTTTCCAGCAGCCTCGAATAAGAGTCGATAATCTCTTTTATCTTCGCCTTCATCTGGTTTTTCTGCTCTTTCAGTACATCGATCTCTTTTTTTATTCTGTCCACCTCAACGTGAGAATTGCCCAGAATCTCCCTCGCCTTCAGTTCAGCGTCCTCGATAATCTTCTGGGCCTCCTTACCCGCGGTTTTTGCAATGTCTTCGCCGGCATGCCGGCTCGATCTCAGCTCTTTTTTCAGCTTTTCTTCATTCTCTACGAACAGCTTCATATCCTTTTCTCTCTTTTCCATTTCCTCTTTTAAGCGCTTGTTCTCCTCGATGACCTCTTCATACTCATCAGCGATCATCTCGAGAAAGGTATCGACCTCTTCGGCATCGAACCCCCGAAACCGGACATTAAACTGCTGCTGGCGTATATCCAAGGGAGTTATTTTCATCGCTGTTCTCCTTAACAGGACACTAATCTAACGGAGTCCGTATCCTACTTCTATCAATGATTTAATGAGAAACATCTTTAAAAAATAAATGGCAAAAATAGCAATGATCGGTGATATATCTATCCCGGGGATAGGAATATATCTCCTTATCGGCTCTAAGACGGGCTCTGTAGCCCGAATCAAGAACTGGACAATCGGATTATACGGATCAGGACTGACCCAGGATATAACGGCCCTGATAATAATAATCCACATATAGAGAGTCAAAACCATATCTAAAATCTTCCCCACAGCTGCTATAAAGTTTCCGGCAACAAACATCGTATTTCTCCTCGTTTTGTCTTTATATTATTATTCTTTTTTCTTCTTTAACTGCTCTCCCAGTTCTTTGGAACGCTTTGTAGCGGCTTCGACCGCATTCATGATTGTCCCTTTCAAACCCTCCTTCGCAAGAACATGAAGACCGGCAATGGTCGTTCCACCGGGCGAGGTTACCATATCCCTCAGCTTGGCAGGATGCTCTCCTGTTTCCACAACCATCTTAATCGAACCGAGTATGGTCTGAGTTGAAAGTTCAAGCGATATATCCCTGGGAAGACCCATCTTCACACCGGCGGCAACAAGTGCTTCCAAAATGCTAAAAACATAGGCCGGCCCGCTTCCGCTGAGACCGGTTACGGCATCCATCAGTTTTTCGTCGACAATAACTGTTCTTCCGACGGCATTGAAAATCTCTCTCGCCTGATTCAGGTCACCCCTGGTCGCTTTTTCTCCTTTGGACAAAGCTGTCGCCCCCTCCTGAATCAGTGCAGGGGTATTGGGCATAACCCTGATAAGCCTTACCTTCGTTTTAAAAAAAGACTCGATATAGTCGATGGAAACCCCGGCTGCAATCGATATGACAAGCTTTGACTGGTCAATACTATCGGCAATCTCCTTCAGGATGCTGTCTATGATCTGGGGTTTCACTGCAAGGATAATGATATCACCCTGTTCAACAACCTCACTGTTTTCATGAACCGTCTTAATGGAATATGTTTTTTTGAGATAGGCCAGTCTTTTTTTGTCGGCATCCGCACCGATAATATTTGCCGAAGAAACATAGCGCTTTCCCAAAAGCCCTTTAATCAGGGCCTCGCCCATATTCCCGCATCCGATAAATGCCAGCTTATTATGATTCTTTTTCAATGGTTTCTCCTAAAATCTTCTTTCTCCGAATATGGCTGTTCCCACCCGTACCATCGTGGCCCCCTCTTCTACGGCTACTTCAAAGTCTCCCGACATCCCCATAGAAAGCTCTTTCATAGAAACTCTTTCTATCCCTTCCTTTTCGATTTCATCCCGCAACTCTCGAAGTTTTATGAAATATGGCCTGGCCTCCTCCGGGTTCCCGAAAAAAGGAGGCATGGTCATGAGTCCCTTTACAGAAATATGTTCATAACCTGCAATCTCTTTGATGAGCTTGATTGTCTCGGAAGACTCGGCACCGAACTTCGTCTCTTCACCCGAGATATTGACCTGGACAAGAACATCCATCACCCTGCCGTGATTTTCCCCACTTTTGTCAATCTCCTTTGCAAGAGGAAGACTGTCGACAGAGTGAATCATATCGAAATGGTCGAAGATATACTTGACCTTGTTCTTCTGAAGATGCCCTATCATATGCCATCTGACCTCCCGGCCGATCTCTTTTATCTTCTCCATAGCCTCCTGAACCCTGTTTTCTCCAAAAAGCTTATGCCCGGACAGAATAGCCTCTTTGATCAGGGGAACACCCATTGTCTTTGAAACAGCAATGAGTTCAACCGCCTCCGGATCCCTGCCGCCTCTTAGAGCCGCTTCCTTTATTTTCTCTTTTACTTTGAACAGGTTTTCTTTTATTGAAGGCATTGTCTGTCCTTATATCTTTGTAAATCTTTAAAAATATAGCATCTTAGAAGAAAGACTTCAACAAAAAAGGATTTTCTTAAATTGAAAAAGCAAAAACAGGGAACCGCCATTATTTGCCGGCAAAAAAGTCACGAAATTGACATAATTTTCCTGTCTGCAACAATTATTTGACTGTATATCGATATCCGATAAAATTATTTCGAAAAATACTAACGAAAAAATACTCAAAAATAAGATGTTATCAATTAAATTTTCACGACGAGCCAGTTGGCATATTATTTGCTTAACTATGACATACCTTTAAACGACAAGGAGGCTTGAATGAAAGCAAAAAACAATATTGATAACCTGAAACAACAGATCCATCTTCTCAGTCACGAAATTAGCAATCCCCTGAATACCATCTCTCTTAATGCCCAGCTGTTAAAAAGGGCGTCTGACGATGATACTCTCAAGCGGGCCGCTGTCATAGACAACTGTGTGGACAGGATGAAGAACATGATGTATAAAATGCTTGAGATTATCGATTACAGCCCCAACCCCATAAAAAATGCGAAGATAATCGATTTGAACAAGTTTCGCGAAAAGAAGATGCTTCACTTCTAAATTTTCTTTTTTTGTTCCTGAACCTTAGTATTATCCATCATCTTTTAACATTACTATATTCAACATTCTGCCGGTCTTTTCTCTGGTTTTTCTGTAGGAGTGAAACGCCTCATCACTACAATATGTGCATAAATCGACACCAGTGATATTATCCGGCAGCACCCCCTCTTCCAAAAGCTGGACCTTATTCATCAAGGCTATATCTAATAAGTATTTATTGCCTTTTTTTTGGATATATCTCTCGAAATCGACAAAATTCTCTTTTATAAGCTCTATCACATCATGACCCACCTCATAACAGCACTCTTTTATGGAGGGCCCCATTCCGGCAAGCAAATCATCCGGAGAGACATCAAAGGTTTTCTTCAATTCATCTATGACCTTTTTTGTAATCTTCAAAAAAGTTCCCCTTCTTCCCGCATGGATAACGGCAACAACCTTTTTCTTAGGGTCAACAAGAATGATGGGCAGACAATCTGCAGTCCGAACAGCAAGAGCAAAACCTGTCTGGTCCGTGATCATCGCATCCCCTTCAAAATGTTTTAAACATTCGGAACAACATTCTCTATCAGTAAGGCAAAGGATATGATTACTATGAACCTGTTTTATGGAAAAGATATCGCTTTCTACAAGCCCCAGCGCCTCGTAAAAAAGTCCTTTCTTATTATCCAGTTCCCCGCTGAATCCGTGAAGCAGAAAGGGAAATTCTTCCAGTCTTTTTATCGTATAATAATTAATCCCTTTGTAAGCATTTTTATTGAAGTTTTTTCCCATGACTCAACGCCTTTTCCCTCTTTGTAATAAGATACTCTTTGCTGATTCCGGTATCGATATGGTCCCAGGGAAAGATATCGTCATAACCGCTTTCCCTGTAAACATAAAAATCGGGGTTGATATTCATCTCTCTGTATACCCTGCGCCAGTCCTCCTCCAGATGATAAGCTGTCAGGAGAAGTTCCCCGACCTTCCGGTCTCCCTTTGCAAGAAGCGACTGAACAAATGCCCATTTAGGAAGTTCGTGGATAACGGATATATTTCCGACCTTTTTTAAGCCGTTTTTAATCATCTTAAGCTTTCTCTCCAGAGATTTAACATCGTCCATTCTATCCCATTGAAAGGGGGTATACGGCTTGGGAACAAAGGGGTTGATACTCAGCGTTATATTCCCTATCCTTCCCTTTTTTCTCGATTCTTTTAGCATATGATGTTTTATCTTTTTTGCAAGATCGATAATCGCTTCAACATCTTCGTCTCTTTCTGTCGGAATACCGATTAAAAAATAGAGCTTGATATTGGGAATATCATGGGCAATCGTCAGTTTGATGCCCTCTATGATCTCTTCGTCCGTTAGTTCTTTGTTGATAACTCTTCTCAGACGTTCTGTCCCCGCCTCCGGAGCAAAGGAAAGGGTCTTATGCCCGCTTTCGGCAAGAGACTTAATGAGACCCTCGGAAAGAACATCAACTCTTAGAGAGGATACAGATATCTTCCCGCCCATTTTCAGGATTTCCCTGCAAATCGATTCAAGAGAAGGATGGTCCATTAAAGCCGAACCGACCAGGCCGATTTTATCAGAACAGGCAAGCCCCTCTCTGACATAATTCATGATGATATCTTTGCTGGTAAACCTTGGGGGGTCGTAGATGTAACCGGCAGCGCAAAAATTGCACTTTCTTCCGCATCCCCGTTCGATTTCAATGAGATACATCCCGGAAAATTCCGTATTTTTTGTAACAATTCTTGTCGAAGCGGGAAATTCATTGATATCCTTGATATACCTCTTTTTAATCCTTTTCGGATAACCCTTTTTGGCCTCAACTGCTCTGATCCGTCCGTCAGAATGATAACTGACCTTATATCCTGAAGGAACATAAATTCCTTTAACAGCTGAAAAACGCTCGAGCATCTCATCCTTCGCTTCTTCTGTCTCTGCCGTTTTTCTGAATTCCCTGATAAAATCCTTAACAAGCTCTTCTCCTTCTCCTATTAAAAAGAGGTCGATAAAATTTGCCAAAGGCTCGGGGTTGTAAAAAGTGCACACGCCCCCTGCCATAATAAGCGGATAGGCGCTGTTTCGCTGATTTTCAAGAAAGGGGATCCTCGCCAGATCAAGGATTTTTAAAACATTAACATAATCCCTTTCGAACGATATTGAAAAGGCAAGGATATCGAAATTAGATACGGGGACCTGATTTTCCAAAGAGAACAAAGGGGTCTTTTTTTTCACAAAATCATCAAAATCCTCCCTGTCAGGCAAAAAGACCCGCTCACAAACAACATCTTCTTCCTTATTCAATAAATAATAGATATTCTGAAACCCTAGATTCGACATTCCAACGCGGTAAACGTTAGGATAGGCTAGGGCTACAGATATCTTTCCTTCAGGAGACTTGATGATATGACCCTGCTCTTCGCTCAAGAGCCTCCTGACTTTATCAATATACTTCAACACATCTCCAAATTAATCAGGCTGTTTTCTCAAAAAAGTGGGAACATCTAATTCTTTATCATTATAGCGTGACGTTTCCAGCTCTTTTTGAAAGCCCCCATCGCTTCCTCTCCCCCCTATTGCATAAGCAGGAAGCTCAAAACTGTTGCCTCCGACCACAGCTCTTAGTTTTTGCGCCGGGGTTTCTTCCTTTTTCTCCACCTCCATTTCAAAACCGGTGGCAATCACAGTAACCCTTACATCTTCTCCCATGCTGTCATCAATGACCGATCCGAATATGATATGGGCATCTTCGTGAGCGCTTTCATTGATAATGGTTGCCGCATCATTAATCTCATACAGGGTCAGATCGCTTGATCCTGTAATATTAATGAGAACACCTCTCGCACCTTCAATAGAAGACTCTTCAAGCAGCGGACTGGAAATCGCCCTCTGTGCCGCTTCCACAGCCCTGTTGTCTCCTTTGGCAACCCCGACTCCCATTAATGCCATTCCCATCTCGGACATAATCGTCTTGACATCAGCAAAATCGAGATTGATAAGACCGGGAACCGTAATCAGGTCGGATATTCCTTTCACGGCCTGTTTCAGGACTTCATCAGCAATCTTGAAGGCATCTTTTAAAGAAGTCTGTTTCCCCACAACATTGAGAAGCCTCTGGTTTGGAATCGTTATCAACGTATCGACCGTCTCCTTCAACTCTTTGATTCCGGCATCGGCCTGAATGGCTCTTCTCTTCCCTTCAAAGAGGAACGGCTTTGTCACAACAGCAACGGCTAAGGCTCCTTTGTCTTTGGCTATCTTAGCAATAATAGGCGCTCCTCCGGTGCCTGTTCCTCCCCCCATGCCTGCGGTAATAAAAACCATATCCGCATCACCGATAAGGTCGGAAATCATGTCAGTATCTTCCAGAGCGGCCTTTCTGCCAACCTCCGGATTCGCGCCAGCTCCCAATCCTCTGGTTATCTCTTTTCCCAGCTGAATTTTGTGGGGGGCCAGAGATGCTTCCAGGGCCTGCATATCAGTGTTGGCGATAACAAAATCGACACCGCATAACTTTGAAGCAATCATTGTGTTAACGGCGTTTCCACCTCCTCCCCCGACTCCAATCACCTTGATTTTGGCCGAGAGATCAACCTCTAGATCTTCAATGAATTCAAACATTCTTCTCCCTCCTTTCGAAGTCTTTTAAAAAAATCTCAAAACAGCCTCTCTCATATGACCGAAGACCTTTTCAAATCTCTTCTTCCCCCGGCTTCCATTGTGTTTCGCGCTGTTTTGGCTCTCAAATCCGTATAATACCAGTCCGACTCCTGTGGCATACATCGGACTGTTCACCACATCAACCAGTCCTCCAATTCCGGCCGGCAGTCCAATCCTGACCGGCAGTTCAAATACCTGTTCAGCTAACTCAGGCATACCTTCCATTATCGTGGCGCCTCCTGTAATCACCACGCCGGAAGCAACCCTCTCATTAAAGCCCGAGAGAACCAGCTCTTTTTTAATCAGCGAGAACATCTCTTTTGTTCTCGGTTCAATAATCTCGCTTAAAATTTTCCGTGAAAGGGTCCGGGGTTCCCTTCCGCCTACGCTCGGCACCTCAACGGTCTCATCGTCCCTAACAAGAGAAGTCAGGGCGCATCCGTATCTCTTCTTAATCTTCTCCGCTTCGATGGTCGGGGTCTTCAACCCGACAGCTATATCATTGGTAATATGGCTTCCTCCGATAGGAAGAACCGACGTATGCTTAACACTGCCGTCGGCAAAGACCGCCATATCTGTGGTTCCTCCCCCAATATCGACGAGGGCAACACCCAGTTCTTTTTCATCCGGGGTTAGCACCCCTTCGCTTGAAGCCAACTGCTCCAGAACAATCTTCTTGACCTCAAGATCCGCCTTGTTGACACATTTGACAACATTCTGTACCGATGTCGCAGAACCGGTTACAATGTGAACCTTTCCTTCCAGCCTTACACCGGAAATACCCAGAGGCTCCTTGATACCGTCCTGTTCATCAATAACAAACTCGCGTGAAAGGACATGAATGATCTGTCTGTCAAGAGGCATCGCTACAGCCTTTGCCGCATCAACCACTCTGTCGATGTCTGACTGAACCACTTCCTTGTTCTTAATCGCGATGATGCCGTGGCTGTTCACCCCTTTGATGTGATTACCGGCAATGCCGACATAAGCGGAATCGATATCGACCCCGGCCATCAGTTCGGCTTCTTCAATAGCCCTCTTGATTGCATCGACTGTGCTTTCGATATTGACAACCACGCCCTTTCTGAGTCCCCTCGAATTGCAAATCCCTATACCGATAATATCGATTTCATCCTCATCATTCATGGCGCCGACAATCGCACAGATCTTTGATGTTCCTATATCCAACCCTACTACTATATCTCCCTTCTTTATCATTTGATCACCTCCTTTTTCGCGAATTTAACAACAACCCTCTTTTCGAAAGAAAGATCCATCTGTTTAATCCTCCTCTTCTCCTTTTTTAGTATTTTTGAAATTGTTTTTAAACGGGCAATCTCTCTTTCAATAAGATTCCCGTCCAGGTTCAATGTAGTTTGATAAACCGTTTTCACTGCAATCCTATCCGTATCAGATACATTGACCGCTACAATATCGCTCAACTGATATAAGCCGGAGTGTCGCATACTCCTTAACACCAAAAGCCCTCTGTCTATTTTCTCTGAAGCAGCCCGGTCTCCCGCTCGATATTCCGCCCTTTCAATACCCTTAATCACAGGATAGCTCTTTCCTCCCTTACCAGGCTTTGTAATAACAAAGCCGTCAGCATCGAGAAGATATGTTTCATCCGATGCTAATATTGCAAAAGGCATTCGCTCCTCGACATGAATCGCAAGCGTACCGGGCAAACTTCTTTCGACCTTGACCTTCTTAATCCACGGTTCGTTCTTTAATATTCTGCTCAGGTTGTCGATATCGACCTTGAATATATTGAAACCCTCTTCAATAGAAAGAAGACCAGTTATATACTCTTTGGACAATACTTTTGCTCCGGACACCGTGATTTCTTTGATACTAAAATAATCAGAATCTTTAACGAAGAGCGTTGCTCTCATACCGATAAAACCTATCAGTATCACACAGCAAAGGATCAGCAGTTTTTTAAGATGCCTTTTTACTTTTTGTAACTGCCTTCCCGGATAGACCGATTTTTTTCTTTTCACTCTTCTCATCATGCTCTCCTATTCACCAACCATACAGACTTCTTTTTCCAAAACAACGCCTCTCTCCTTAAAAACCGCTTCTTCGATATGTTCGATGAGACCGATTATATCCGCGGCGGTCGCGTTCCCTTTATTGATAATGAAGTTCCCGTGCAACTTTGAAATCTCGGCACCGCCAATTGAATATCCCTTCAGTCCAAGTTCATCGATAATTTTTCCTGCCGGTTCTTCTCCCTCGGGATTTTTGAAAATCGAGCCGGCACTGGGAAACGCAAGGGGCTGGCTCTCTTTTCGCCGCTTCATATTTGTTAAGTATTTTTCTTTTATCAAATCCCTGTCACCCCTGTTCAGTGAAATCTCAACCTCCAGAACAACCCCGTTTTTGGGAAGCCGCGCAGAGCGGTAATTGAACTGAATCTCTCTTTTTTCATAACGGATGATCTCCCCGTTTAAATCACAAAGGACGACCGCCTCAACAGAGTCTCTCATCTCCCACGATTTGGTCCCCGCATTCATCATCAACGCCCCGCCCAAAGAACCGGGAATCCCTGCACCGTCTTCAAGCCCTGTAAAACCTTCTTCCATGCAGAGATGGAACAGATCGGATAATCCCAGGCCGGCTCCGCATAGAAGAGTAACTTTGTCATTCTTCATAATCTTAATATGCCTGAACCCTTTTTTCATCGACAGTACCACTCCCCTCAACCCGTTGTCTTTCACAATAAGATTTGTTCCTTCGCCGAGAATAAAAAGAGGGAGATCGTTTTGATTGACAATTTCCAGGATGTCCTGAAGTTCCTCAACATTCTTGGGACTTATAAAGATATCGGCCTTCCCCCCCACGCGGATCGAGGTATGGTTCTTCATCTCTTCATCGAACCTCTTTTCGCCAATGCTTTTAAATAAGAACTGATAATGTGTTTCTTTATTCATAATCGCCGCTTCGATTTTTTAGCCTCCATTTTTGACAGAAACTCGTCCCCGACTGACAGGATGTTTCCGGCGCCGAGTGTAAGAACCAGATCACCTTCTTCAACAACGTCCGTAAGAAAATCAACAATCTTCGATAAATCCTTTATATAGGAAACATCCTTATGACCGTATTTCTTTGCCCCTTCGTAGATAAGCTTTGCATCGATACCTTTAATCGGCTTTTCTCCGGCAGAATAGATGCCGGTGATAATCAATTTGTCCGAATCATTAAAGGCCGTGAAAAAATCGTTTAAAAGATACTTTGTCCGTGTATATCGGTGCGGTTGAAAAACCACCACGAGCCTTTTCTCTTTAAAACCTTCCTTTGCTGCTTTAATGACCGCTTTTATTTCTGTGGGATGATGTCCGTAATCATCGACCACCATGATCCCGCCGGCTTCGCCTTTAATCTCGAACCTCCTCTGTATCCCGCTGAATTCCATCAGGGCCTCTTTAATCTTTTTAAACGGGATATCAAGCTCGAGGCCGACTGCAATCGTGGCAAGAGCATTATAGACACTGTGGAGACCTGGCATATTGATGACCATCTCGCCCGTTTCTTTCCCTTTGATATAAAGATTGAACGATGTCTCTAATCCCGAATGGGAAATATTCTTGGCTATATAATCGGCCTGGCTTGTCAGTCCGTAGGTCACATATTTCTTCTCCACCTTCGGAATCAGTTCCTGAATATACTGTTCATCTAGACAGAGTATAGAAAGCCCGTAAAAAGGAACCTTATTAATGAATTCAAGGAACGCCTCTTTGATATCGTTTAAGTCTTTATAATGGTCCATATGTTCTTTATCGATATTGGTAACGACCGCTATGGTCGGCGAGAGCCTCGTGAATGAACCATCACTTTCATCGGCCTCGGCAATCAGGAACTCTCCTTCTCCGAGCTTTGCGTTACTGCCTAGGCTGTTCAGTCTTCCGCCGATAACCACGGTCGGGTCGAGTCCGCCTTTGGCCAGAACCGTGGAAATCAATGATGTGGTCGTCGTCTTTCCATGCGAGCCGGCAACAGCGATTCCGTATTTCATTCTCATGAGTTCGGCAAGCATCTCTGCTCTCCGAATAACAGGAATCGAAGATCCCCTGGCGGTCTTGACCTCGATGTTTTCGAGATTAACAGCCGAAGAGTAGACAACGACATCCGCATCTTTGATATTCGACTTTTTATGGCCGATATATATCTTCGCACCCAGTTTTCGAAGTCTTTTGAGAATCTCCGAATTCTTAACGTCCGAACCGCTTATCGAATAGTTCAGGTTAAGGAGCAGTTCCGCAATGCCGCTCATCCCGATTCCTCCGATTCCTACAAAATGGATATGCTGCGTTTTTCTAAACACTGTTTGCTCCTAATAACTCATCGCGGTTAATCTGTTTCTCTCTTTGAGAACAGCGTAGCAGACATCAACAACCCTCTCTGAAGCATCCGGTACTGCCATTTCTCTGCTCTTTTTCCTCATCTCTTTCAATCTCTCTTCGTCCTTTATCAAATCTACGATTGTCCCGGCAAGAAGCTCTCCGGAGAGGTCTTTTTCAAGGATCATCTCTGCTGCCCCCGCTTCTTTCAGCCTCCTGGCATTGATCTCCTGATGGTTATGGGCTGCTGTCAAAAGTGGTATCAATATTGAGGCTTTCCCTGCCACGAGAAGCTCCGAGACACTCGTCGCTCCGGCCCTGCATATCACGAGATCAGCTTCTTTGTAAATATCAGAAATCTCATAAATAAAGGCCCGGACATCTGCCGTGAAACCTTTTTTATTGTATTCTTTTTTCACGCTCTCCTCGTCGTTCTTTCCTGTCTGATGGATCATCCTTACAGAGTCTTTAAACTCCCCGAGAAGATCAAGGGCAGAAACAACAGCCCTGTTAATATTCTCGGCTCCCTGGCTTCCTCCGAATATAAATATCGTAAATTGAGATTTTTCCATATCCCCTGTATCGGTTTTCAGTTTTTCCAGTATCTCCCTTCTTACGGGATTCCCCGTGAAAACGACCTTCTTTTCAGAAAAATAGTCCCTTGTCTCTCTAAAAGAAACGGCTATTTTATCGGCAAATCGTCCGAGAATCCTGTTCGTAACCCCGGGGAAAAGGTTCTGTTCCTGTATCACAATCGGAATTCTTAAGATATAAGCACAAAAGACCAGAGGCCCTGCTACATATCCCCCAACGCCAAGAACCATATCCGGTCTGAATTTACAAAGAATCATCGCTGATTGAACCAGACCCACAGGCAATTTGCATAATGAGATGATTGTTTTCAGCAAACCCCTGCCGATCAATCCTCCGACCCATATTCTTTTCAGCATAAATCCTTCTTTCGGTAGTATAAAATTTTCCAAACCTCTTTTTGTCCCGACAAAGAGGATATCAGTGCCGGGATCTCTTCTTAAAAACTCTTTTGCCAGGCTGACAGCAGGATAGATATGCCCCCCTGTTCCTCCACCTGCAATGATAACTTTCATGAAAACCCCTCATTCTTTTGCTACCCTTTTTGAAATATTAAGCAGTATTCCTATTCCGACAGAATTAATGATAAGCGACGAACCACCCATACTGATAAAAGGAAGAGGCAGCCCCTTTGTCGGCAAAAGCCCGACAACAACCCCTATGTTAATAATGACCTGAAGCGTAATCATCATAATAATTCCGAAAGCCAGATACTTCCCGAAAGGATCAGAACAGCCTTTGGCTACTTTGATCCCTTTTAAAAAGAGAAACAGAAAGAGTGCAATGATAATCATGGCACCGATAAAGCCGAGCTCTTCACCGATTACCGCGAAGATAAAATCGGTATGAGGCTCGGGCAGATAAAAAAGCTTCTGCTCGCCCTGCCCCAGACCCAGCCCGATCAAGCCGCCCTTTCCCAGAGCCAGAAAGGACTGGATAATCTGGAATCCGGCATCAAAGGGATCGCTCCATGGATCCAAAAAGGCCAGTATTCTCCGCTTTCTGTAACCGACATTTGAAATCGCCGTGAACAAGAACGGCAGTATCATTAAAAAGGAATACAAGAGATACGAATAACGAACCCCGGCAATAATAAAGAGAAAAAATATCACCGAAGCGATCAGCACAGCGGTGCCGAGATCGGGTTGGAATATAATCAACAGCGAAAATATTCCGAGAATAAGAAGGTTGGGAAGATATCCCATACTGAAATTATCAAGATAATCCTCTTTCTTGACCAGCGAATGAGACATATAGATAATAAGAACCAGCTTTGCCAGTTCCGAAGGCTGGAAAGAGAAAAAGCCGAGTTTCAGCCATCTCTTAGCACCCCCGACCTCTTTTCCAAGATCAGGAACCAGAACCAGTATGAGCAGGAAAAAAGAGATGAAGAGAAGCGGGTAAATATATTTTCTAAGAAGCTTGTAATCGAAATTCATAAAAAACAGGATGCAGGCGATTCCCAGGATAACCCACAGGATATCTTTTTTGAGAAAAAAGTAAGGATCATGAAAGTTTTCAGCAGCGATAATGGTACTCGAGCTGTAAACCATAACAATACCGATAAGCAATAAGGTAATTGCAGTAAAGAATATGATCTGGTCAAAAGAACTAACTCTTTTTATCACAGAGCCCCCTCACAATCTCTTTAAACTGGTTGCCTCTGTCCTCAAAATCTTTGAACATATCAAAGCTGGCACATGCCGGCGAAAAAAGGACCACATCACCCGGCCCGGCCTTTTCAAAACTCTTTATGACAGCCTCTTGTAAATTTTCGGCCATATTGATTTTGCATTCCCCGTTCAGCGCCTTTCTCATCTTCTCCCTTGACTCTCCCAGAAGAACGATCTTCTTGACCCTGCCCCTGATATGCTCTTTCAGCAGTTCATAATCGCTTCCCTTATCTTTTCCTCCGGCAATAAGAACGATCGGCTCCGAAAAGCTGTTGAGCGAGTTGATAACCGCCCCGACATTTGTTCCCTTCGAATCATTGATGAACTTTACCCCTTTAATCTCTTTAACGAATTCGATTCGATGCGGAAGTCCCTGAAAATCCCTTACAGCACGAAACATCCCCTCTTTATCAAGACGGAGGACCAGCCCCGAGGTCAGGACGGCCAGAACATTCTCTAAATTTCTTTTGCCCATCTCTCCAAGTTCCTCAAGAACCCCGATTTTCCTCGTCCCCTTCTGATCGTTAAAGAAAATTTCATTACCATCAACAAATACGCCCCTTTCATCCATCCTGTTTTTGCTGAAAAAGAGCACCTGCGACACTATATCCGATTTTAATTGTTTCAGAACAGGATCGTCATAATTCAATATCAGATAATCGGACTCTCTCTGGTTCATATAGATCCTCTTCTTTAAACCGATATACTCCTCTATGTCTTGATGCCGGTCCAGATGGTCCGGAGAGATGTTCAAAATCACGCTGATATGGGGCCTGAATGTTTTAACCGCCTCGAGCTGGAACGTGCTGATCTCCGCCACAATAAAGTCTTTGTCACCACCCTTTACTATCTCGTCTACAAGCGGATCCCCGATATTTCCTCCCACAACGACCTTTTTGCCGCACTCTTTCAGTATATTGCCGATCAGGGTGGTCGTGGTGCTCTTGCCGTTCGTTCCTGTCACTGCAATAAGAGGTGTTTGAGTCAGGGTAAACGCGAGCTCGATTTCGCTGATAATTTCGACTCTCTTTTTTCTCGCTTTTTCAAGTAAAGGGTTATCAATCCTGACACCAGGGCTGATAATAATCAGATCCGCTTCAGTGAAAAATCTCTCCGTATGCCGGCCAAGATCCAGGTTGATACCTTTTTTCAGCTTGGCGACATTCTCGCTCAGTTCATCAGGACTTTTAATATCCGTAACCGTTACAGAACATCCCCGTTCTGTTAACAGGTTGGCGACAGCCACTCCTGTTCTTGCCAGTCCAACCACGGTCACTTTCTTTCCCTGCATATCAGCACCTCTTTTTTCGTGCATTATCTGAGTTTTAATGTGCTCAAACTCAAAAGGGCCAGGATGATTGCAATCACCCAGAACCTTACGATTACCTTCGGCTCAGCCCACCCTATCTCCTCAAAATGATGATGAAGAGGGGCCATTCTGAACACCCGTTTTCCGGTCATCTTGAAGTAGAGAACCTGAATGACAACGGAAAGGGTTTCCATGACAAAGATTCCTCCAATAATAACAAGAACCAGCTCATGTTTGGTAATAACCGCAACGGTTCCGAGAGCCCCGCCAAGAGCCAACGAACCAACATTTCCCATAAAGAGCTGGGCCGGATAGGAGTTAAACCAGAGAAAACCGAGACCCGCTCCGACAATGGAACCGCAAATGATGGCCAGCTCTCCCGCTCCTCTGATGTAGATAATATTTAAATACTCGGCAAACTTAACATGGCCGGAAAGATACGATATCAGGACATAGGTCAGGGTCGCAATAATGATCGGTCCGATAGCGAGGCCGTCTAATCCGTCGGTCAGATTCACCGCATTCGATGTGCCGACAATAACAAAAACGGAAAAGAAAATATAAAACCAGCCGAGGTCAGGATTGACCCTTTTGAAAAAGGGGATAACAAGTCTGGATGAAAAGGAAGAAGCGGCCGGGTCAAAATAGAGATAAATGGCAATTCCGAACCCGACAATCAACTGTAATAAAAATTTTTCCTTGGCTCTCAGGCCGTGCCCGTTCTTCTTGACTACTTTCAGATAGTCGTCGAGAAACCCGATCAGACCAAAACCGATGACCGAAATCAAAACGAGCCATACATACCGGTTAGAAAAGTCTACCCAGAGAAGGGTCGAACTGACAAGAGCAAGAATAATAAGAAGGCCTCCCATTGTCGGTGTTCCCTCTTTGGAAAGATGGGATTTGGGACCGTCTTGCCGGATCGTCTCTCCGACCTGATGTTCCGAAAGCTTCTTTATCAGCCAGGGTCCTAGCACCAGACTGATAAGGAGAGCCGTTAATACAGAGTTTGCCGTTCTGAATGTTATATATTTAAAAACATTCAAGAAAGAAAACTCCGTATGAAGAGGATAGAGAAGATAATAGAGCATTAATGAATCTCCCTTGTTTTTTTAAGTTCTTCGATAATGGTTTCCATCCTCATTCCCCTTGAGCCTTTGATCAGGACAATATCATCGCTTTTCAACTGTTCATCCAGTATTCCGGAAGCTTCTTTCAATGTATTGCATATCAACACACGTTCCTCTTTCATCCCGCTTTCCAATGCGCCTTTACCGATAGAAGACGCCAGCTCACCGACAACAATTAAAAAATCGATTGACTGGCCGGCAATAAACCTTCCCAGATCTTCATGCGCCTCCTTCGACGCATCACCAAGCTCCAGCATATCCCCGGCAACAAAAAAAGAACGCCCTTTCTTATCGATGTCCGATAAAGTCTCCGCAGCCTTCTTCATGGATAAGGGATTCGCATTATAACTGTCGTTGATGATCTTGATCGTATCGTCAATGGGACAAATCTCCATGCGCATGGGAAACCCCCTGAAAGCCTCAAGGCCTTTCTTGATGTTTTCCAGGCCGACATTATGAACAAAACCGACAGCAGCAGCAGCCAGGGCATTATAGATATTGTAACCTCCTATTGCTGGGAGATGGATCTCGATCTCCTCATTACCGACAGTCAATAAAAAGGTTGAACCATTTATTCCCAGGTTCATGATTCTCTCGGCTTTTATGTCCGAATCTTGATTGTCAATCCCATAGGTTATCAATTTGCCTCTTACCTTTTTTTTTAAATCTTTGACAAGGGGGTCATCAAAGTTGAGAATAACGGTTCCCTTCTCATCGATGGACTCCACCAGCTCACCTTTTGCCTCTTTTACCTTTTCTATGGAACCGAGAAATTCCAGATGAACTCCGCTGATATTGGTTAAAACCCCTGTGTTTGGCTTTGCAATTTCACAGAGCCTTCTGATTTCTCCGAGTCCGCTCATCCCCATTTCCAAAACACTGATATCGTGGGAGGGCATTAGCTTTAAAAGGGTGAGAGGCACGCCGATATGATTGTTATAATTTCCTTCGTTCTTAAGAACGGCATATTTTGTCTCCAGAACCGATGCGATCATCTCCTTGGAAGTGGTCTTTCCATTACTTCCCGTAACAGCGATAAAAGGAATATCGATCTGTTCCCGAAGATGCTGCGCAATTTTCTGAAGGGCAGCAAGCGTATTGTCAACAACGATCACAGAGGGAGCAAAGCCGTTATTTTTATGGAATAATTCTTCTTTCAAGGCTTCTTTTTTTGAAATAACAGCCCCTTTGGCCCCTTTCCTTACGGCATCAAAAACAAATTCATGCCCGTCAAAATTATCTCCCTTGATAGCAATAAAGAGATCACCGGGGTTCACTGTTCTCGAATCGATAGAGATATCCTTAAAGCTGTCGCTCATATCCCCCTGAACAACATCTCCCCTGGTTATCTTCTGTATTTCTTTTAATGTGAAATCAGACATCTCTCTCTTCTCTTCTGTTTCTTAAAAAACCTCGCGCAACCTCTCTGTCGTCGAAATCTCTCTTTTTATTTCCGATAATCTGATAAGTCTCATGTCCTTTGCCGGCGATGAGAACCAAATCGCCCTCCTCTGCCAGTTCCAGTCCCTTATGAATCGCTTCTTTTCTCTCCGCAACCTTTATATAGCTCTCCTGCTTGCCTCCGGCCTCAGAAAATCCCTTTTCAATCTCCTCGATGATTTTTAGAGGCTCTTCGCTTCTCGGATTATCCGAAGTGATAATCGTAAAATCGGCAAGGCGGGCGGCCGCATTACCCATAAGAGGTCTTTTCAGTCTGTCTCTGTCCCCGCCGCATCCGAAAATAAGAATCACCTTTTTATTGGTTATCTCTCTGGCTGCACGAAGGAGATTTTTAAGGGCATCGGGAGTATGGGCATAATCGACAGCAACCGTATAGTTCTGCCCTTCCTCGATTCGTTCAAATCTTCCCAAAACGCCTTTAACCGCTTTAACCCCTTCTTTTATGCAGGCAATATCAATTCCATTGCAAATCGCCGCACCGATGACGGCCAGGACATTATAGACATTGTGCCTTCCCAGAAGCGGTGATTGAATGTCTATCTGTCCAAGAGGAGTTCTTGCCGTAAAGGAAAGACCGTCTGGAGAACATTTAACCTCCTCGGCACTGATATCCGCACTTTTATTTATTCCGTAAGTTATCACCTTTCCGGGAACAGCTTTTAGCAGCCTTTCACCGTAAGGGTCATCAAGATTAATGACCGCTGTTTTGACGGGGTAATCCTTAAAAAGCCGGGCCTTTGCTTCAAAATAATTATCGAGGCTTTTGTGAAAATCAAGATGATCCTGGCTGAGATTCGTAAAGATCGCTGTCTGGAAATCGCATCCGACAACACGCTTAAGCTCCAGGGAGTGTGACGACACCTCAAGAACGCAGTAATTGACATTTCTGTTGACCATATCTCTCAGCATACGCTGAAGATCAAGGGATTCCGGAGTGGTTGTCGTAGCCGGCAGGACATGATTATTATAAGAATAAGAGATCGTCCCGACAACTCCGACGCTGAGACCCGAGCATCTTAGAACCGAATCGAGAAGATAGGTTATCGTGGTTTTTCCGTTTGTGCCGGTCACCCCGATAAGCCCAAGCTCTCTGGACGGATGATGATAAAATTCTGTTGCCAGCAAAGCCAGCGCTTTTCTTGAATCGGTTACGAAAATATCAGTAACTTCTCCTTTTAAATTAATCCCATTTCCTGCTATATCTTTATCCCTGACAATCGTGCTCGCTCCTCTTTTAACGGCCTCGTTGATATAGCAGTGCCCATCGCTCTTATATCCGCCAACAGCCACGAACAATGAGCCGGGTTGAACATCCCTGGAATTATAATAAATCCCGTTTATCATACGATCCGTATCTCCTTTGACCTCTATCACACTGAGCGAGTTTAATAATTCCATGATACTAATCATAAAAGCCTAACCGGATTTTTCTTTTTTTTCTAACTTCAAAACAACCTTTTTCTTATGAAAACCGAAATAGCCGGAAAGAGAAGAAAGAATCCTGCTGGAAATATCAGAAAAAAATCTTTTTTCGGGGGAACCTGCAATTTCGTTCTCTCTCTCCTTGACCCTGTCATCGTATCTGACATAAAGCCTGTCTTTCTCAGTAGGAACCATCATATATCTGAAAACCTGCTCGGCAACACGCGAAAAGACAGGAGCAGCCACCTCTCCTCCCCAAAAACTCTCTTTCGGCTCATCAATAATGACCAGAATAGCCACTTTCGGGTCTTTAACCGGAACAAAACCGACAAAGGAGGCCAGGTATCTATCCTTGGAATAGGCTTTCAGCTTCACATCATATTTCTGGGCTGTTCCGGTCTTCCCTGCAGCACTGAACCCGTTCACTGCGGCAAGCCTTCCGGTCCCTTCGCTCACAACATTCTTTAAAACCCCTTTCATAATCATGCTGGTCTTAGAAGACATGACCCTTCTTATCTCTTCTTTTTTTGTTTCCTGGACTATCTTGCCCTTATAGGCCAGGGCCTTCAAAATCCTCGGCCTCATCAAAACACCGCCGTTGGCAATAGAAGACATGGCATTGATGAGCTGAATGGGGGTCGCAAGGATTTCCTGGCCGATAGAAATAGCCCCTATGGAAACCTTTGACCACTCCTTAGGATGCCTTATCAGCCCGGGGAACTCGCCGGGAAGATCGATTCCCGTCTTATCGCCGAAACCGAACCTTTTGATATAATCATAAAAAAGCTCATTCCCCAGTTTCTGGCTGATTTTAATCGCACCGATGTTGCTCGATTTTTGAATAACATCGTTAAAAGTCAGCCATCCGTACTTCTCATGGTCTCTTATGGTCACGCCACCGACTTCTATCTCTCCGTTCTCGCAAAAGATCATATCCCCCGGCTTTATCATTTTTTCTTCCAAAGCTGCAGTCGCCTCGATAATCTTAAACGTAGAGCCCGGCTCATAACCGTCGGAGACAACGCTATTTCGCCATATACCGGGGTTGTAGCTCGGAAAGATGTTCGGATTAAATGCTGGCATTTCCGCCAATGCCAGAACATCGCCCGAATAAGGATCCATGACAACAACAGCTCCCCCCTTGGCCTGGGTTCTGCTTACCTGCTTTTTCAGTTCCTTCTCAGCAACATACTGAATGACCTCGTCGATGGTTAAAATCAGATCGTAACCGCTAAAGGGAACCTTGAGACCGGCATCATCCCGGTAGATATTTCTCCCCAGAGCATCCCTTTCAATACGAACCCTCATCGACTTTCCTCTCAAGCGGTCATTGTGGAAGTATTCGAGCCCTTCCAGTCCTTTATTATCAATCCCCACAAACCCGATAACATGACCGCCCAGCTCTCTCTTCGGATAAAACCGTTTATACTCCTCAACAAAACCGATCCCCTTAACATCAAGATCCTTGACCTTTTTTATCAGTTCGGGCGTTACCTGTCTTTTCACCCACACAAAACTCCTGTATTCCTTTAAACTCTTTGAGAGTTTGAATGGCTTGGTATGAATCGTTTTCGATATCTTCCGAACTGTCTCTCTCGGATCTGAAACATTCCTGGGATTCAAATAGATCGATTCTGTCTTTATACTGACAGCCATCTCCCGCATGTTCCGGTCATATATTGTTCCCCTTTTAGACTCTATTGAAACGTATCTTTGATTCTGATCGTTGGCTCTGGCTAAAAGTTCATTGTGCTTGATAACCTGAATATAAAAAAGCTTGGCTATCAGGACAAAAAAGAGCGGAGCTATCAATAGAGAAATAAAAGCTATCCGTTTGTTCACTCTGTTATCGCTTGATTTTGCCATGTTTACTCTTATCCTTTAAAAAAACAATCTGCCCTTTTTTGGGAAGGATAAAACCTTTTTCAACGGCTGTTTTCTCTATCCTGCCAAGAGACCTTACACTCGCCATCTCAAGTTTCAGGATCCGGTTCTCCTGAAACAGCGTTTCATGTTTGGCTCTCAGCTCCTGATACTCATATCCCCTCTTTATCATCTGATGATGCGGCCACATATAAAAGAGCGCGGCAATGATAAAAGTTAGCGCATAGAGAAAAAATGTGATTCCCCTTTTCAGGTCCATATTTTCTCTTTCTCTTTTAAATCTCATGATTTCTTCCTTTTGGTCTTTTCAAGCAATCCTCTCTGCTACCCTTAGCTTTGCACTTCTCGCTCTTGGATTGTTCTCGACTTCCTCTCTTCCCGGAACCACGGGCCGTCTGGTTAAAACCTCGACAATCTGTTTTTTACCGCAAATGCACTGGGGTATTTTCGGCGGGCAGATACACCCTTTTTTATAGGAATTAAAAATTTGCTTTGCGATCCGATCTTCCAGGGAATGGAAAGAGATCACACAAATTCTCCCTTTTATCTTGAGAAGCTCTACGGCATCTCTCAGGGCGACCTCAAGGACATCCAGCTCCTCATTCACCATAATTCTTAAAGCCTGAAAAGTCCTTGTGGCAGGATGAATCGACTGCGGTTTGAAAGACCTCGGGACGGCTGATCTTACGATCTCAGCCAGTTCCTTTGTCGTTTCGATTCTCTTTTTCTCTCTTGTCTGGACAATCTTCTTTGCGATCCTGAGCGACCATCTCTCTTCACCGTATTTTTTCAGAATCCCCGCCAGTTCCTTCAAGGGGAGAGTATGGATCAGGGTCGAAGCTGTCAGTTCCTGCTCCCTGTTCATTCTCATATCGAGGGGGCCGTCATACCGGAAACTGAAACCCCTTTCAGGAACGTCTATCTGCCGGGAAGAAATACCTAAATCGAAAAGAATTCCATCGACTTTCTTGATATTAAACGTTGAAATGATTTTTTTGATATGTTGAAAACTATCGTGAACAAAAATAGCCTTTCCCTTACAATCCTTGAGCCGCTTTCTGGCAATCTCAATCGAATCTTTATCCCTGTCTATACCGATTAAAACGCCTGTTTGGCCGCTCTTTTTTAAGATCTCGAAGGCATGACCCCCTTCCCCCATTGTGCAATCGATAAATATCTTTTTTGGGCCGCATAAAAGATATCCTAGCACCTCATTGAGTAAAACGGGTATATGATAATATTTCATTTGCTCGTATCATCATAAGGTTTTTATGATTCATAAACTCTTGCTTTTAAACCGTTAAAAAATTACATTAAAAACCCAGCTCTGAGAGACCCTCGGCAATATCTTCATACTTTTCCTTATTCTCTTTCAAGAAAGAATCCCAGATGTTTCTATTCCATATTTCGATCTTGTTAGACATCCCGATGACGGCCGCTTCACCATCCAGAGAGACCGATTCTCTGAGAGGAGCAGGAATCAAAATTCTCCCCTGCTTGTCCAGATTGCATTCTGCGGCGAAAGAATAGAGAAGCCTCATATAATCCCTGACATCTTTTTTCATTGTTGAAAGCGATTTTCTCTTCTCTTCAAGGGCCACCCATTCTTCGGCAGGATAGGCTGATATGGAATTATCAAATTTTGTGAGTATTAATTGATTGCCGTATTTCGAGTTCAATGTCTCCCTGAATTTCGCAGGAATACTCAGTCTTCCCTTCTGATCGATACTGATATAGTAAGTCCCGATAAACCCTGAAAACATGATTATTTTCCCCACTATTTCCCACTATTTCCCACTTTATTGAAAATATACGGGATGAGTCCCCACTTGTCAAGCAAAAAAATCCTTTTTTTTCTTTTTTTTTAAATGCCTTAGGGGGAAATCAGACAGCCCTTTTTGAGGGCTAATAAGTTGTGATGAAAAGTGTGAGGTCAAAGCGAAGAAATTGGCGGGAAAAAATATACCAAAGTAGATAATAAGCCGGGTTCTGTACCTAAAAGTTTAGGTGATGGTCATTTATCTGGGACACAGGTTACCCTGAGCCTCAAGCGACCTGACCCGGAAGACTCGGGCGAGCAACCCTTATTTGAAGGTAAGCATGACGAGGTAAAAAACCACGTACAGCTCATCCCCAAAGCGCTTCCCTATTTGGTCTTGCTCCGAATGGGGTTTATCAGCTCCTGATGTCACCACCGGGACTGGTAAGCTCTTACCTTACCTTTTCACCTTTGCCCTTTAAAGCTTTAAAGGGTAGTCTGTTTTCTGTGACACTTTCCTTAGGGTCACCCCCACTGGATGTTATCCAGCATCCTGCTCTACGGAGCCCGGACTTTCCTCTGGCTTCAACAATGTGAAACCAGCGACCATCTCATCTACTTTGGCATTGTATCGATCGCTTTGTTTGCCAGTTTGTCTGCTGCTTTGTTTTTTTCTCTTGCGATATGGGTTATCGAAAACTTTTTAAAGTTTTTTCTGAGTTCCAAAACCTTTTGATAAAGAGGTTTCAGTTTCTCGTTTTTCACCTTATAAATTCCGTTAACCTGCCTGGTCAAGAGTTCTGAGTCGGAAAAGATATCCACTTCTTCTGCTCCAAGCTCAGAGGCTTTTTCGAGAGACAATAAAAGCCCCTGATATTCAGCCACATTGTTCGTCGCCTGTCCCAGGTACCGGCTCAACTCTCTTATGCTCTCATTCTTCTCATTTAAAATAACGACACCGGCACCCGCTTCTCCGGGATTGCCTCTCGATGCACCGTCAGTATAAATTTTTAACCGTTTCAAAGGGGTCTCCTGAACCTTGTCCTCCCGGAACATCTCTTTTGCCTCATGAAACAAAAGCCTCAGTTCTTCCAAAGAACAATCCGGAAAGGCTTTGCGGATATTTGTAATGCTCAGATTCCTGCTCAATTCCTCCAGGATATCGATTTTTTGATTTATATCCACGTTTTTAATCTTCCCGGTATAGTATCCGGCCGCAGTGGGAGCAATATGTTATTTCGTTGTTGGCCTTGATATCATTAAATAGCTGGGGAGGCATACTCATATAACATCCCTGGCAAACATACTTCTTAACAGTAATAACAGCGACTCCACCCCGTACCTCTCTGGTCCGATCATATTCAGAAAGTATCTCTTTGTTAACCACGGTTTCAATCTCTTTTCTTTTTTCCAATTCTTCATCAAGCAGCTGCTGAAGCCTCTGCATCTCTTTTTCTTTGACCTCTTTCTCTTTGTTAAACTTAGCCTCTTCCAACTTTAATTTTTCACATTTTTCTTTATGCTCGCTATTCTTCTCTTCTGTCGCTTCCATAATCTCTAAAATCTCGTCCTCGGCCCGGCCGATCTTTTCCTCTGTGGTCGATATTTCAGTGAGGATTGCTGCATATTCTTTGTTTGTCTTCACGTCGGTGAGCTTTAATTTGGTCTTCTTGAGGTTCTCGTTTTCAACCCCAACATCCCCCTCCTTCTTCTTTCTGCTCTTTTTCAGTTCCTCGATTTCGCTGTTAACATTATTAACCTCTTCTTCAATCCCTTTCAATACCGAGAGTAAATCTTCTATCTCTTCCGGTATTTTCGACTCCGCTTCTGCCAGTTCGGAAATCTTCGAATCGATTTTCTGCAGACTGATTAACAGTTTCAGATCTTTGTTCACCGTTCACTCCAACTATTGTAAGGTTTTGAAAATATCTTCTAAAAAATAAAAAGGCGCATTACAAGAAGATGCGCCTTTTTTCATTATAAAAAATGATGTTTAATAAAAAATTTAAGCATCTCCCCATTTATTTTTTTGGTGGGCCCACCTGGTCTCGAACCAGGGACCTACCGGTTATGAGCCGGTGGCTCTGCCAGCTGAGCTATGGGCCCTTGTGATACCTTTCAATAAGTACACTATATTCAACAAGATTGTCAAGCTCAAATTCTATTTCACTCCTTCGGCAAAACTTTTCAGTCTCTTGCTCCTGCTCGGATGACGAAGCTTTCTAAGGGCCTTGGCCTCAATCTGCCTTATTCTTTCTCTTGTCACATCGAAATCCTGCCCGACCTCTTCGAGGGTATGATCCGTATCATTTCCGATACCAAAACGTTTTCTTAATACCATCTCTTCCCTGGGGGTCAACGTCTGAAGAACCTTGACCATCTGCTCTTTCAAATCGAGTTTAACAACAGCATCAGAGGGAGAAACAACCTTTTTGTCCTCGATAAAATCTCCCAGATGACTGTCTTCTTCCTCGCCTATTGGTGTCTCTAATGAAATCGGCTCCTTGGCGATCTTAAGGATTTTCCTTACCTTATCAATCGGCAGCTCCATCCTTTCTGCAATCTCTTCAGGGGTAGGTTCTCTTCCTATTTCCTGAACCAGATACCGGGAAGTCTTAATCAGTTTATTGATCGTCTCAATCATATGAACCGGTATCCGTATGGTCCTTGCCTGATCGGCAATAGCCCTTGTGATCGCCTGGCGAATCCACCAGGTTGCATAGGTGCTAAATTTATAACCCCGCCTGTACTCAAACTTTTCCACAGCCTTCATCAAACCGATGTTTCCTTCCTGAATAAGATCAAGAAACTGCAGTCCCCTATTGATGTATTTCTTTGCGATACTGACCACCAGCCTGAGATTCGCCCGCGCCAGTTCCTTTTTTGCCTCTCTGTCTTTTTCTCTGCCCGTATCAATATCTTCTAAAATATCAAGAAGGGTCTCAAAAGATATATCAGCTTCCTGTTCAATTCTCTTGATCTTTCTTCTGGCGTTTTTAATCGTCTTGTCAAGTTCCTGCAGATCAGCAAGTGAAATTTTCGACTGTTTCTTCGTTCCTGTCTTTTTCTTCGGACCACTGTTTTTAAATGATCGGATGATTTCTCTGAGTTCTTCAACACTGCTCATCCTCGCCGTAGAGAGAACTTCGTCGATCTCCTTTTGATGAACCTCGATCCGGCTAACCAGTGCTCTTATTTTTTGAATGAGACGATTGACATGATCGGAATTGAGATTAATCTCTTTTATCAACTCCACCATCTTAGCTTTTACCTTCTCGGTCTCCGACTCAACTTTTTCAATATCTTTGGATTTCGCTTTTTTCGGTTTTGCGTTGAGCTTGGCTAATCGATTATCACACTCTTTTATTTTACTGATGATTTTCAAAATCCTTTTGAGCTCATTCTCGTCATCTTCCGGAATTTCTTCTTCAAAAAAATCCTTGGTGCTGATCTGGGCAACCGTTATCTTCTTCTGTTTCAATTTCTCACCAAGCTCTACGATCTTTTTCACGGCTATCGGCGTATTGATAACGGCTGATATCATCTCGTTTCTGCCCTCTTCAATCCTCTTTGCTATTACAATCTCACCTTCTCTCGTTAAAAGAGGCACTGTACCGATATCTCTTAAATACATTCTCACAGGATCATCGGTTTTCCCGACAACCGCTTGACTGAGTTCTTTGATTTTATCCTTCTCTGATTTTTCTTTGTCACCCGTCCCGGCTGTGGATACAGTTTTCTTTTGAGAAGAATCGACGATTTCAATATCCATCTCTCCAAAAAGAATCATAACATCATCGATCTGCTCGGCCGAAACAATATCGGAAGATAACATACTGTTAACCTCGTCGTAGGTAAGAAAACCTTTTTCTTTCCCTAGAGAAATCAGCTTTTTTACACCTTTTGTTTCTACTTTTTTTGCCATAAGTTGTTTGTCCTCCTCATCATTTGGCAAATTTCTTACTGTGAAAAAAAATTGCTTTTTTTAAACTGCTTCCTGTGTAACATCATGAATTTTTTTCAAAAGTTCGTCTCTTCTTGAAACATCTCCTTTCCGTTCAGCTTCTCTCATTTCAATCTCGAAGCTCTGCCTTAAGACTTTCCTCCTTTGGTCTGCAAATTTTTTAATACAATCGTCCATGGCCTGGCTCCATCTTGTTTCATCATTATCTCCGTAAAGCATTTCTCCTTCCAGCGTAAGCTTCCTCGCCAGATCGGATAATTCTGCAGGCAGATTTCCGATTATGTTATTAATAGTTACCTTTTTATTTTTATTAAAGGCCTTGTATATCTCGGAAATAATCTCTGCCAACCTGCTATCCTCCATTTTGGAAGGAATAATGACTTCCCGGATTTTATCATATCTCTTCATTAAAAAAGCGGGGTCGGCCAAAAACAGTTTCACAATCTCCGACTCCGGTCCTGATAGTTTCTTTTCCTGTTTAAGCCCTGCTGAATAAACATCCATCCTCCTGTTTATAGTATCTTCTTTCTGAAATTCGTTTATTAACTCTTTAATGGGAACCCTCATTTTATCAGCCAGAAGAGAAATATAATGATTTCTTTCAATGCTACTCTTCAGCCGTAAAATCGCGGGCCTCAATATTTCAACACAGGTAAGCTTCTCTCCAATATTTTTAAGGTCCCTGCCTTTTAAGGTTATGTCGATAATATATTCCACAAGGGGAAGAGCTTTTTTCACTCTCGCATCAAAAGAGTCTTTCTTCTCTTTTCTCAGGTAACTATCAAGGTCACTTCCCGCCGGCAGTGAGACAACATATATTCTGAACATCTCCTGCGAGAACAGTTCCTCCACCCTTTTCACCGCTGATTCACCGGCCTTATCTGCATCGAAAACCAGATAGATATTCTTCGTATATCTCTTTAAGAGGTGGGCATGGTCCTTTGTAAGGGCCGTTCCCAGAGTCGCAACAACATTCTTGATACCGTTTTGATGGGCGGTGATCACATCAAAATAGCCCTCTGTAATAAGAACCGCATCCTCTTTCCGAATGCTCTCTTTTGCCAGATTCAAACCAAAAAGGTTTTTCCCCTTTTGAAAGATCAAACTTTCAGAAGAGTTAATATATTTCGCAGAGTCTTCGCTGTCAAGCGTCCTTCCGCCAAAACCAATAATATCTCCCTTTACATTATAAATGGGAAACATTACCCTGCCTCGAAATCGATCGTAGTATCCTTCCTTTTTATCACTCTTAATAATCAGACCGGCCTTCTCCAGAAGGGCTTCAGAAGTACCCATGCCTTTAAAGTGCCCCAGAAGATGCTCCCAGGAAGGATAAGAATAACCAAGTTCAAATTCCTTTAATGATGACTCATTTATCCCTCTCTTGTTCAGATAAACCCTGGTCTTTTCTCCGACATCAGAACCGATAAGGAGTTCATGAAAATATCTCGATGCATCACGGTTTATTGTAAACAACTTCTCCCTGTCTTTACTCTGTGAAAGAGCCTCTCTGCTTGCCTTCTTTTCAGGTATCGTGATACCCAGCTTTGATGCCAAAAACTTTACTGCCTCAGGAAAAGAGTAATCTTCATAGAGCATGAGAAACTGAAAGACATTCCCCCCCTTCCCGCAGCCGAAGCAGTGGAATATCTGCTTCTCAGGACTAACGATAAAAGAAGGGGTTTTTTCCGTATGGAACGGGCACAGTCCCTTAAAGTTTCTACCGGCCTTTTTCAAAGAAACATATTGTGACACAGTATCCAGAATATCACTCCTGTCTCTTACATCTTCGAGAATTTCATCGTTAATGTAAAAACTCAAAACACAGCCTCACAAACAACTTTATCAATTATTAATCTCAACAACGGTTGCTCCCCATCCCCCTTCGTTCAACTCACCGGAATAGAAATCCTTAACAAGAGGGTGGCCCTGAAGCATCTCAGAAATAGCCTTTTTTAATCTTCCTGTTCCTTTTCCATGAATGATTCTCACTATCTTCAGACCGGACAGTTTTGCATCGTCCAGATATTTATCAACCTGCGGGATGGCTTCATCAACCCTGGTTCCGATCACATTAAGCTCCATGGAAAAATCCTTTACAAAATCTCTCTTAAAAGAAACATTGATATCCTTATCTTTTTTTAATCTGTCACTCCCGGACTGTTCATGAGAAGGGCTTCCCAGATCGCTCAGAGGAACCTGAATCCTTTTAAGACCAACCTGGACCTCCAGCATTGACGGGGATCGGAAAGCCTTGATAATCCCCTCCTGTCTTATGCTCCTAATCTCCACCCTGTCTCCTAATTTGGGCTCTGAAAAACCGGTTTCCGCTTCCAGCGGGAGTCGTTCCAGGTCTTCGATCTTTGATTTCCACGTATCAAACCTCTCAGCAATAAGCCTTTCATCTGTCCGGGTATCAACCTTCTTCATATCGCGAAGAAGGGCCTTGACTTCACTTTTCGCTTCCTTTAAAAACATCCTGGCTTCTTTTCGAAAAACCGATTTTTCGTTCCTTAGCTCTTCTATCAACCCGATCTGTTCTTTTTTCCCTTCGAGTGCCTCATCTTTTTCACGCTCAATCCTTCTTCTGTTTTCCTCCACTTCTCTGAGCTGGTATTCCAGCCTCTCTATCAGTTTTTCAGTTCTATCCTCTTCGTGTTTAAGCTCCTGTGAGGCCCTTACAATTAAATCTTTGGAAAGGCCCAGGTTCTCTGCAATATAAAATGCACTGCTTTTGCCGGAATATCCGTATGCCAGACAATATGTGGGCTTAAGGGTTTTCGAATCAAACTCGACCGACGCATTTTCAACATCGCCTAATGAATGAGCAAAGACCTTTAACGCATTATGATGCGTCGTCGCAAGGGTCTTGACTTCCCTTTTTCTCAGATCATCAAGAATGGCCACACCGAGTGCCGCACCCTCTGAAGGGTCGGTTCCGGAACCGAGTTCATCCAGAAGGACCAGAGAGGAAGAATCGGCCTCATTGATAATTTTGATAATCTGTCTCATATGCGATGAAAAAGTGCTCAGGTTCTGCTGTATGCTCTGCTCATCTCCCACATCCGCAAATATTTTTTGAAAGATAGATGTTTCGCTCCCTTCTTTTGCAGGGATATGCATCCCGGCCTGCACCATCAGGCTTAAAAGCCCGAGTGTTTTTAAAGAGATGGTCTTCCCTCCGGTATTCGGGCCGGTAATCACAAGAATATGGAAATCTCCGCCAATCCTTATATCCACAGGGACTGTAGGTTCTTTCGAGTTTCTCCTCTCCCATTCGAGCAGAGGATTTTTCGCCTGGATAAAATGAATTTTCTTGGCCGTATTGATAAGAGGCTCAGAGCTGTTCGAATCGATGCTGTATCTGGCCTTTCCGGAAATCAGATCAACCTCTGCCAGGACATCTATATTCATTTCAATCTCAAAAAAACTCTCCCGGATCTCCCCGGTCAGTCTTTTCAATATCCGTAATTTTTCTCTCTTCTCATCCGCTTCCAGCCCTCTGATTTTATTATTAAGATCAAGCACTTCCAGCGGCTCAACAAAAAGGGTTGCCCTGCTTGCAGACTCTCCGTGAACAATCCCCTTTAAAGACCTACTGAATCCGGTCTTTAAAGGAAGAACATATCTTCCATCCCTTACCGTAATAATCGGCTCCTGCACCACAGGCATTCTGCTTTCAATAAGGAGATTCAATATATCCTTTATCTCTTCCTTAACTTTTTTTATCTCTCTTCTTATCCGCGCGAGCTCGATGCTCGCACTATCGAGTATTTCCCCCTCACTGTTAATAGCCTGTCGAATCTTTTTTTCCAGAGCAGGGGATATGAAGAGCTGTTTCACCCTTGCTTCAATATGAGGATAAGGTTTTTCCAGCCGGCCACAAAATTCCTTAAGTCCCCTTGAAGCTCTCAGAATTTCAGATATGTAGAGAATATGGGATACGTCCAGAACAGAATCCTTTTTCCGTAAAATATCAAATGTTCTGTCCGGCTTTGTAATATTCCAAAGAGGAACCTTGCCGACCGTTATCAGGATCTCTTTCATCTCCGATGTCTCTTTCAATCCCTGTTTGACCTTCTCCAGAGAGACCTCGGGAGTTAAAGACTCGACTCTTGACAGGCCGATTTCCGATTCCAGATAGGTCTTCAAAATATCTTTTATTCTCGGAAATTCCAGAACCTTAAGGGTATGTAAATCTAATTTAGCTGGCATTGATTAACAGTTCTTAGAGAAAAAATCCCCCGCAGGGGTATTTATTAATATGGAATTATCAAACCGTAAAAAAGAACTGGAGACCAGATCGCAAAAGAAAGTAACGCCAACAAAAAAAATAACTCTTGAATACGAAGATTCAAAAGTTTTCTGTAAGATATTGGCAACGTTTAAGCTCCCTAACGGGAATCTTATTGTGTTTATGTTCAGCTCAGGGCTTCCTTGACAATACGATTGACAAGAGAGCCCTCAGCCTTACCCTTGAGTTCAGTCATCAGAATCTTCATCACCTTACCCATATCCTTCATAGAATCGGCTTCGATTTCCTTGATAATCTCCAGTACCCTCTTCTTTATTTCTTCCTCAGAAACCTGCTCCGGCAGATAAGATGATAAGATATCTAGTTCCAGCTTTTCTCTCTCATACAGGTCGTTTCGGCCGCCCTCTTCATAGGCCTTCATCGATTCCTTTCTCTGCTTGCTTGCGGAAACGAGAATATCTATGATCTCCGGGTCTGTCAGTTCTTCTTTTTTTTCCTTTTCAGCATTTAAAACGGCTGTCCTGATGAGGCGAATCGTCGATAGCCTGACCTTGTCTCCATTTTTAATGGCGTCTTTCATATCAGCAAGAAGTTTTTCCTTTAAAAGCATTGAAATTTTCCCTTCTTACCTCGCTACTCTCGCCATTTTCTTTTTTGCGGCTATCATTTTTCTTTTTCTTTTAACGCTGGGTTTTTCATAATGTTCTCTTCTTCTGACTTCTGATAAAACACCAGACTTTTCACACTGTTTTTTAAATCGTCTGAGGGCATTTTCAAACGGTTCGTTCTCTTTAACTTTAACACCTGGCATTCTTTATTATCCCCCCTTCCCCGTCATCCTTTTCAATCGCTGAAGGAATCGCTTTTATTAGAACTCCACAAAAATAACTATGATCAAATTATTACATTAAATTAACAATATAGTGTCGTTTTTAGATTTTGTCAACACCTTAAATGATTTAAATTTCATTATTTATCGCTCTTGGAGCTTTTTTGATCGATCGTCCTGTAAAAGCATGTCCGCTCACCTGTATGACATGCCGGCCCCTTTGCAACAACCTTTATAAGGAGGGTATCACTATCACAATCATAATAAATCTCTTTAACCTGTTGAACGTTTCCGGAAGTCTCCCCTTTTTTCCAGAAGGTTTTTCTCGAACGGCTCCAGAACGTTGTGAACCCTGTTTCTACTGTTAACTTCAACGATTCCTTATTCATATAGGCCATCATCAAAACCTCGCCTGTTTCAATATCCTGCACTATGGCCGGAATCAGCCCTTTTTCATCAAAATTTAAATCATTGATTATCTGCATGTTTCACTCCTGAAAGATTATATCCTGACCGCCACTCCTTTTTCGTTCAGGTATTGTTTTGCCTCTCCGATAGTATATTCCTGATAGTGGAAAATGGACGCAGCCAGAACCGCATCAGCCCTCCCCTTTTCCAAACCCTCATAGAGATGTTCCAGATTCCCCACACCTCCGGAAGCAATAACAGGGATGCTCAGTAAATCTGAGATAGTCCTTGTCAATTCAATATCATAACCGTCTTTTGTACCGTCCCTATCCATACTTGTTAAAAGAATCTCTCCAGAGCCCAGTTCCTCGGATTTTTTTGCCCATTCTACGGCATCAATACCGGTCGGAGTCCTTCCGCCGTGAGTATAGACCTCCCATGAGCCGTTGTTTCTCCTTTTTGCGTCTATGGCAACAACAATGCACTGGCTCCCGAACATCTCGGCAGATTCTTTGATGAACGGCGGATTCTTAATCGCTGCAGTATTGATCGACACCTTATCCGCTCCGGCTTTCAAAAGATTTCTTATATCATTTATGTTTCTCACGCCTCCTCCGACGGTCAGAGGCATAAAAATCGTTTCGGCCGTTCTTTTTACAACATCCAAAATAATATCCCTGTTGTCTGAAGATGCGGTAATATCAAGAAAAACAATCTCATCGGCACCTTCCCTGTCATAGATCTCCGCATTCTCAACAGGGTCGCCTGCATCTCTTAAATTAACGAAATTTGTCCCTTTTACGACCCTGCCGTCCTTGACATCCAGGCAGGGAATGATTCGCTTAGCCAGCATGATTCTCTCTCTCCCCCTTGACTAGTTCCAATGCTTCAATAAAATCAATACTGTTTTCATAAAGGGCCTTACCGATAATCGCTCCTTCAATGGTCTTTTCTTTCATTGCTAGGATATCTTCAATATTTTTGAGACTGGAAACCCCTCCCGAAACAATCAGGGGGATAGAGGTGTACTCGGCCAGCTCTTTCACGGCTTCGAGGTTCGGGCCGGACATCATACCGTCTCTTTTAATATCAGTATAGATAATTGCCCTTATTCCAATATCTTGAAACCCATTAACCAGGTCTTTTGCCTTTTTCTCCATGACCTCGGTCCATCCTTTCACAGCAACATATCCGTCCCTTGCATCCAACCCCAGGATGATGCATCCGGGGAATTGCTGACAGGCTTCTTTAAGAAAGCCTTTGATTTCGAACGCAGCGGTTCCGAGAATCACCCTTTTCACGCCAATAGTAATATACTCCTCTATGGTCTTCAGACTCCTTATGCCCCCGCCCAGTTCTACAGGAATGGTCAGAGAGGAAACAACCTCCTTTATCACATTGAAATTCTTTGGTTCCCCTTCAAATGCCCCGTCCAGATCAACAAGATGGAGCAGTTCCGCACCCATCTCTTCCCATTTTTTCGCCATAAGGGAGGGGCTGTCCGAATAGACGGTCTCTTTTTCCTTTTGTCCCTGTATCAGGCGAACACATTTTCCGTTTTTAATATCAACTGCAGGTATGAGAATCATTTATATCAAGTCTCCAAAGTTTTTGAGAATTTTCAGGCCTATCTCCTGGCTCTTTTCCGGGTGGAATTGAGTCGCAAAAATATTACCCTTTCGTATACTGGAAGTGAACTCCACCCCGTAATCTGTTGTCGTCGCAACAACACTCTTATCATCGGGAACCGGATAATACGAGTGAACAAAGTAAACAAAAGAATTGTTTTTCAATCCTTTAAATAGTGGACTTTCATTTTTTACTTTAAGTTGATTCCAGCCCATGTGGGGAATCTTAAGTCTTACTCCGTCCTTTTCGCCAGGAAAGCGGATAACCCTTCCTTTGATAACATCCAGCCCATAACTCTTTCCGAACTCTTCACACTCCGAGAAGAGAAGTTGCATGCCCACACATATCCCGAGAAAGGGTTTTCCCTTTTTAATCGAATCCAAGACCGCATTCACAAGCCCGTAACTCTTCAGATTTTCCATACAGGCCTTAAAGGCACCGACGCCTGGCAACACAACAGCCGATGCCTTTGTAATCGTATCGGCATCGCTTGTTACAACAGTCTTTTGACCAATCTTTTCAATAGCTTTTTGGGCACTTCTCAGATTACCCATTCCATAATCAACAACCGCTATCATTGAAACCTCACGTAATTGTTCTGCTACAATTTCCCTTTTGTGGAAAGAACTCCTTTAATCCTCTCATCGATGGATGTGGCCTGATCCATGGCCCTGCCAAAAGCCTTGAAAACGGCCTCGATAATGTGATGGGTATTGTCCCCATAAAAGGCATTGATGTGAAGGTCAACCCCTAAATTTGTCGAAAAAGCCCTGAAAAACTCTTCGACCAGTTCGGTATCGAACTCGCCGACCTTTTCCTTACCTTTTTCAACACGATAAACGAGATTCGCCCTTCCGCTGATATCGAGCGTTACTGAAGCCAGGGCATCGATCATCGGGACTTTCGCATCTCCATATCGTTTTATCCCCTTTTTATCGCCCAGGGCTTTCTTGAAAGCCTCTCCAAGACAGATCCCCACGTCCTCCACAGTGTGGTGGAAATCGACATCAATATCCCCCTTGCCCTTGAGTTCGATATCGAACAGTCCATGTTTTGACATAAGAGATAACATGTGGTCGAGAAAAGGAACGCCGGAAACAATCTTATATTTCCCGCTTCCGTCAATCGCTCCCAAAACGACTTCAATTTCGGTTTCTGAAGTAGACCTTGTCACTTTTGCTTTTCTAACCATTGTACATTCCTTCATTGAGATGGTTAAATTTGTTTTAATGCCTCCAGAAATCTCCTGTTTTCCTGCTCCGTGCCTATGGTAACCCTCAGGCAGTTTTTCAAAAACTCCATATGATTCAAATCTTTTATCAGGATTCCATTCTTCAGCAGGGCATCCCATATAATACGATTATCGCTTTTCTCTTTAAAAAGGATAAAATTGGCATTTGTCGGAAAGGGGGTAATCGTATCAAACCCTTTCATCTCACCGGCAAGTTTCTCCCTTTCTTTGATGATCAGCCCGATCTGCCGGTCAATAATCCCTTTATTGGTCAGGATAAACCTCGCAATCTCCTGAGAGATAATGTTAACATTATAGGGAAGCTTCACCTTTGCCACCTGCTCAACCAGCCGGCTGTCAGCGATCATCATGCCGATCCTCAAACCCGCCATGCCGATTTTTGATAAACTTCGCAAAACAATAAGATTCTTAAAATCCTTCAGAGAATCGAGAAAGCTTTTTCGACCAAAATCGAAGTAGGCTTCGTCCAGAACAACAATCCCTTTTGATAGGGAAATGATCTCCAAAACCTTATCAGAAGAGAAGCAGTTCCCCGTAGGATTATTGGGAAAACTTAAAAAAATAATCCTTGGATTCTCCTCCTTAATCGCCCTTTTCATAGCGTCCAGGTCAAGATCCCACTTATCATCAAGAGGAACCTTTATCGGTACCTGACCCAGTGCAATCGAGAGAATCTCATACATGGCAAAGGTTGGCACAGGAAAAAGAACCCTCTCTCTCTCTCCTCCAAACGCAATGATGATCGATTGTATCAGTTCGTCTGACCCGTTCCCGATAATCAGTTTGTCTCTGTCCACACCAAGGTCCTGACAGATCACCTCTTTCAGCTTCACTGCATTAGGATCAGGATACCGGTTGAAAGACACTTTTTTTATCGCGCTAAAGAGTTCATCGAGAAACTCTTCAGGCAGACAATAACTGCTTTCATTGGCATCGAGCTTGATCTCTACAGGAAACTCCTTGACCTGGTAGGCCTTTAAATTTCTTATCTCTTCTCTTACAATCTCTTCAATTTTCATTTCAATCACCAAACCCTCTGATCTTTAGAGAATTGGCATGGGCATCCAGGCCCTCCTGCTTTGCAAAAGAATAGACATCACTGCCTATCTCCTTTAACCCCTTTTTCGTAAAAAAGATAACGCTTGATCTCTTGATAAAATCATAGACCCCGAGAGGAGAGGAAAACCGGCTTGTTCCCCCTGTCGGCAGAACATGGTTCGGCCCGGCCATATAATCGCCCACAACTTCTGATGTGTTGTGACCCAAAAATATAGCCCCTGCATTCTCAACCCTCTTCAACAAAGCAAAAGGGTTCGATACCGCCAGTTCCAGATGCTCCGGGGCAATTTCATTCACCAGAAATATCCCTTCATTTAAATCCTTCACGAGTATAATCCAGCCGTTCTTTCTGAGAGATTTGTTAATAATCTTTGTACGGGACAAGTTCTTCTTCTGTTTTTCCAGTTCTTCTTCAACCCGACTTACGAGTTTTTTTTCTGTTGTAATCAGAATCGATGAGGCCGACTCGTCATGCTCGGCCTGAGACAGAAGGTCAGCGGCGATAAAATCGGGTTTGCCGGATTTATCGGCTAGAACAACGATTTCGCTCGGACCGGCAATCATATCAATATCGACCTGTCCGTAGACAAGCTTCTTGGCCGTTGCAACATAGATATTCCCCGGCCCTACGATCTTATCCACCTTCCTGATACTCTTTGTTCCATAGGCCATCGCACCGATAGCCTGAGCCCCTCCGGCCAAAAATATTTCATCAACACCGGCAATATCGGCAGCAACGATCACATACGGATCGATTTCTCCCTCCCTTGTCGGAGCGCACATAACAATCTCTTTGACCCCGGCAACCCTGGCCGGTATAGTATTCATTAAAACCGATGAAGGGTAGGAGGCCTTTCCTCCGGGCACATAAATCCCAACCCGTTTTATGGGATTAATCACCTGCCCCAGTTTGACACCATATTTATCGGAATAGAGCCTTGACTCCTCCTTCTGTTTTTTGTGAAAGCTCTCTATTCTTTTTGCTGCTCTTTCTAAAATCCTGACCATATCCGGATCAGTCTTCTGATAGGCTTTTTTGATGTCCCCCTTTTTCAGTCTTAATGCCGAAGGCTTTAATCTGATTCCATCAAAAAACGCGGTATATTTGATAAGGGCTTGATCCCCGTTCTTCCTAATATCGTTCAAAATCTTAAGAACGGTCTCATTGACACCTTTCGTCATCTCTTCCGAGCGGTTGACGATCTTGTTAAAAGTGTTTTTGAACCCTCTGTCTCTTGTACTGATAATATTCATTGAATAATTCCCTAAGAAACTCTTTTTATATCGGCTCCCAGTGCCTTTAGCTTGTTCTCTATCCTTTCATAACCCCTGTCAATATGATAGATACGCGACACGGTCGTTTTCCCCTCAGCAAACAGGCCGGCCAGAACCAGCGAGGCACTGGCCCTGAGATCGGTTGCCATAAGAGGGGCACCGCTCAGTTTCTTTACCCCTTTTATAATGGCACTGTGTCCCTCTATGGTAATATCAGCACCCATTCTTTTTAACTCGGCAATATGCATGAACCGGTTTTCAAAAACCGTTTCGGTAATAACGCTCAAACCATTGGCTACAGAAAGAAGCGACATCATCTGGGCCTGCATATCGGTCGGAAAACCGGGATAAGGAGCTGTTTTAATATCAACCGCCTTTAGCTTGCCTCCTTTTTTGACCTCGATCCAGTCATCACCCTCCTCCACCTTGACACCGGTTTCCCTGAGCTTCACGGTAAAGGCATGAACATGTTCAGGAATACACTTTTTAATCAGCACCTCTCCGCCTGTAATAGCCGCTGCAGCCATAAAGGTCCCTGTCTCTATGCGGTCGGGAATAATCCCGTGCTGGAAAGAGTGAAGGATTTTAACCCCTTTAACCTCTATGGTATCGGTTCCATCCCCATTGATCTCGGCCCCCATGCTCCTCAGAACATCGGCCAGGTTTCCCACTTCCGGCTCGCAGGCCGCATTTTCAATAACCGTTTTCCCCTCTGCCAGGCATGCTGCCATCAGAATATTCTCTGTTCCGGTAACTGTTGGTATATCAAAATAGATATTCGCCCCTTTTAACCGTGAGGCCTTTGCTGTTACGTAACCATGTTCGATCCCTATCTTGGCCCCCATGCTCTCAAGGGCCTTTAAATGAAGATTTATCGGTCTCGCTCCGATAGCGCATCCGCCAGGAAGAGAGACCTTTGCCTTACCAAACCGTGCAACAAGAGGCCCCAGGACAAGAACAGAAGCCCTCATTGTCCTGACAAGATCATAAGGCGCTTCCACGCTTCCTATTCCTGAAGGGTCGATAACCAGTTTCCGGTCTTTATGATCCTCGATCCCGGCACCCAGCACTTCAAGTATTCTGCATATTGTCTTTACATCGACAAGCCTCGGAACATTTTCTATAACACATTTTTGATCGGTGAGGATAGAAGCGGCTATAAGGGGGATGGCAGCGTTTTTTGCTCCGCTGATGTCAACACTCCCCTTTAATGGCTTACCGCCTTTTATGACAAATTGTTCCAAATCACCATCCTATGGTCTCGCCCTTTGAGCTATGATAACCCTTTCAATCCCGGCAAGATCGTTCTTTGTTCTGATATGATCAAAAGAACCCTGTTTCAGGATTCTCAAAACGGAATCCTTCTGACCTTTTCCTATCTCCAGGAGCAAAAAACCCCCTGTTTTCAAATAACAGGGAGAGTTGAAAACAATATTTCTGATGAGCTCAAGACCCTTTGTGCCGCCGTTTAGAGAATGAGCCGGCTCGAAATCCCTGACCTCCGGTGCGAGATAATCCATATCGTCTATTGCCACATAGGGAGGGTTCGACACAATCATATCAAAACTATCCGCTTTGAAACCGAGATTTTTGCTAAAATCACCCTTGAGCAATACTACTCGGTTCTCGGCTGAGTGCATTTTAATATTTCCATCTGCCACCTTAAGCGCCTCTTCCGATTGGTCAACAGCATAAACAACAATGTTTTTCCGTTCTTTTGCCAGGGTCACGGCAATATTTCCGCACCCTGTTCCAAGATCCAAGACTTTCAGCCTCTCTTTTTTCTTTAATGGAGCATCATCAGCAATCTCCAGCGCTCCTTCAACAAGGAATTCTGTTTCAGGTCTGGGAATCAACACGTCCCTGTTGATTTTAAAATTCAAAGACCAGAACTCCTTTTCACCGGTAAGATAGCTTACAGGCTCCCTCCCGGCTCTTCTCTGGATCAAGGAATGAAACTGTTTCCACTCCTTTTCATCGAGCAGTCTTTTTTCTTCCAGCAAAAGCCTTTGTCTCTCAAAACAAAGGACCCTGGCCAGTAAGATTTCAGAATCTAAACGGGGATTATCGATGCCCTTTTCCTTTAAAAAGGAAATGCCCCATTTAAGGGAATCGTGAAGAGTCTGTGTCATAACAACACCCTTATTTTTTCGGAGCTAACAGGGAACTGAAGGTCTTTGTATCGTTGTCTTCTGCGGTTTTGAGTTTTTCTGACTCGTAAACTTCGGTCAGCTTTTCTATGATTTCTTCCAACTCTCCCTCCATAACCGCTTCCAGCTTGTAGAGAGTCAGGTTGATCCTGTGATCGGTCATTCTCCCCTGAGGGAAATTATACGTTCTGATCCTTTCACTTCTGTCGCCTGTTCCGACCTGGACCTTTCTCTGCTCGGATCTTTCGGCCTGCTGATTCCTTTTCAGTTCATCGAGGATACGCGCTCTCAAAATCTTCATCGCTTTAGCCTTGTTTTTATGCTGAGATTTTTCGTCCTGACAGGTAACAACAATTCCCGTTGGGACATGAGTGATTCTTACAGCAGAGTCGGTTGTATTAACACTCTGTCCTCCCGGACCGGAAGAGCGGTAAACATCTATTTTCAGGTCGTTCTCATTGATCTCAACGTCTATTTCTTCTGCTTCAGGGAGTATGGCCACAGTCACTGCAGAGGTATGAATTCTGCCTGAAGCCTCGGTAGTCGGAATTCTCTGAACCCTGTGAGTTCCGCTCTCAAATTTCATTTTACTGAAAACATTCTTGCCTTCTATTGAAACGATAATCTCTTTAAACCCGCCGGCTCCTCTTACATGTTCGCTCAGGACCTCAGTTTTCCAGCTCTGTTTTTCGCAGTATTTTGAATACATGCGAAAGAGATCCGCTGCAAAAAGCGAGGCCTCTTCGCCACCTGTTCCAGCTCTTATCTCGAGAAGAGCATTCTTCGTGTCCTCTGTATCTTTAGGCGTTAACAGCCGTTTAAGTTCATCTTCCAAATAGGATTTTTTTTCTTCGAGTTCTTCAAGCTCCGCTCGTGCCAGCTCTTTGATATCACTCTCTTCTTCTTCCAGAAGTTCCTGATCATCCTTTATCTGGCCGAGAACACGCTTAAGCTCGCCGTATTTACCGGCAATCTTTGAAATATCCGCATATTCTTTGGCGTAGCGCTGAAAATCCTCCTGGTTGGATATGACCTCAGGCTGGCTCATCAGCTCGTTCAATTTCTCGCATCTCTTTTCGAGATTATCCAGTTTCTGGTACATGGTGGTACCTTCCCAATAAAATCCTTAGTCTTGAATGTTATATTTCTTCTTGAAACGATCGACCCTGCCAGCGGTATCAACAATTTTCTGCTTTCCCGTATAAAAGGGGTGGCATTTCGAACATATTTCGACCTTCAGGTTCTCTTTGGTCGACTTCGTATGGACAATCTCCCCGCAGGCACAGGTTATGGTCGTCTCTTTATACTCCGGATGAATCTTGGCTTTCATTTTTTCAGCCTCCTTCTTGTGTTTGAACTATTCACTATTGATTAAACTACTAATATTAAATTATTTATTCATAAAAAAGCAATAAAAAAATTACTTTTATTGATAAAAAATCGATTCTGTGACGGGTATTTAGGAAAAACAGAAGGTGTTTATGGACAGGTTAGCTGTTCATCGAATTCAAGAATTCTTTATTGCTCTTCGTCGATTTAATCCTATCACATATCAATTCCATACTTTCAACAACATTTAAAGGACCCAATGCCTTTCTCAGTATCCATATCAGATTGAGTTCATCCGAACCAATAAGGAGCTCTTCCTTTCTGGTACCGGAGCGAAAGATATCGAGGGCCGGGAAAATCCTCTTATCGACCAGCCGTCGGTCGAGATGGAGTTCCATGTTGCCTGTGCCTTTAAACTCTTCAAAAATAACATCGTCCATCCTGCTGCCGGTATCGATCAGCGCTGTTGCAATAATGGTCAGGCTCCCCCCTTCTTCTATGTTTCTGGCTGCCCCGAAAAAACGTTTGGGCCGCTGAAGGGCATTGGAGTCAACGCCCCCTGAAAGGACCTTTCCGCTGGGCGGAACAATGGAATTATAGGCCCTGCCCAGCCGGGTAATACTGTCGAGAAGGATAACAACATCCTTTTTATGTTCCACAAGTCTTTTGGCCTTTTCAATAACCATCTCTGCCACCTGAACATGCCTTTCAGCAGGCTCGTCAAATGTGGAACCGACCACCTCCGCTTTTACAGAGCGCTCCATATCGGTAACCTCTTCAGGCCTTTCATCAATCAACAAAACGATCAAAGTAATCTCCGGATGATTGGTCGTGATGCTCTTTGCGATGGATTGGAGCAGCATTGTCTTCCCGGTTCTGGGAGGCGACACAATCAATCCCCTCTGGCCTTTGCCTATCGGTGTTAAAAGGTCCATAATCCGGGTGGAACAATCTCCGTTCTTTGTTTCCAGCCGGATTCTCTCCTCCGGATAGAGGGGGGTCAGGTTGTCAAAAAATATCTTGTCTTTGGTTTTCTCCGGGTCTTCATAGTTTACGGACTCGACTTTTAAGAGGGCAAAATATTTTTCGTTGTCCTTTGGCGGTCTGATCTGACCCGAAAGGCAATCCCCCTTGTGAAGATCAAACTTCCTTATCTGGGACGGCGAGACGTAGATATCATCCGGCCCGGGAAGATAATTGTAGCTCGGCGCTCTTAAGAATCCATAACCGTCACTCAGAATCTCCAGAACACCCTCGCTGTAAATAGCTCCGTTCATCTCTGCATGCTCCCGAAGAAGCTTAAAGATAAGCTCCTGCTTCCGTAAATTCCCCGCACCTTTAATATGCAATTCTTCAGCAATATCAAGGAGTTCAGGAATTGTCTGTTTTTTGAGCACTTCGAGGTTCATGCAGGGTTTCTCCTTTACCGACGAGAGCTTAAGAAATTCTTTCCATGTAATAATACGAGGAATGGTTCAATAGACATTTTGAAATTCAGGTGTTTAATTCATGGATTGATTTAAAAACCGAGTTAAATCAAACATTCATAATCAGACATATAATGATCAACCTTACAAATTTACTATTGGGATTTATAGTGAATTGTTAAGATGGTTTTTGAAATTATTTAAAATTATAATATATATCTTAACCCTTGTCAATACTTTTTCCATCAGCGGTTATGAAGGGAAAGGTTTTATCAAGACCCGGCTTCAGAGAGCTTGTCCATTAATGCCTTTTTCACCAGATCAACGGGGAAGGTTCTGCCTGTCCAGATTTCGAATGAAAGGTCCCCCTGATAGATTAACATTCCGAGACCGTTGAGAACCGCTGCACCCCTTTTCCTGGCTTCTCTCAGTAAATCGGTTTCCAAGGGATTATAGACAATATCACATATCAGATGCTTTTTTGATATGCAATCGTATGGAAGAACAGGAGGATCACCTTTTTTCATACCTATTGATGTTGTATTAATCACAATATCTGAATCGGACAGATAATCGGCAACAGCCTTATCTTCTAAGGAGATGGCTGATGCCTCATGAAAACCGGCCTTTTCTTTGACATCCTCCGCAAGGAGTTCAGCCCTTTTCAAGGTTCTGTTTACAATGATAATCTTTTCAACCTTTTCCAGGGCGAGCTGAATCGCCAGCCCCCTCGCCGCTCCTCCTGCCCCCAGCATCAGAACCGCTTTCCCTTTGGGTTCGGTCTTAGCATCTTTTCTTAAGGACTGAACAAAACCCTTTCCGTCAGTATTGTAACCGACCAGTCTGTCACCTTCCCTGTTGATTGTATTGACGGCACCGATGAGCCTTGCGTCCGGCTCGATTTCATCCAAAAGATCGATGACCGATTCCTTATGAGGAATCGTAACATTGAGCCCCTTGATTTCCCGGCTCCTGAAATCTTTTAATGCATCTTTCAACTCTTCCGGTTTCACCTGAAAGGGAAAATAGCGATATCCCAGTGAAAGGGATTTGATAGCCGTATTATGCATCAACGGTGACAGGGAGTGGCCGATGGGATATCCGATAATGCCTAAAATGTGAGAATCAACCGAACTGGACATTAAGTTATGACATTCCCCCGGAAGTCAAAAAGCGGAAGTTCAAAAACTACATAATTAAAGAATATCACAAGAAGTCGTGTCTTGTCAAAGGACTATTTAAGAGCGGATAAGACCATCAGGGAATATTTAAAGGACTTTTAAAAATTTCAGACTTTTGATAACCTCCTCTTTGTTTTCCCCTTCAATCGTGAAGAGCGGAGAGGAACCATTTGCCTTTAGCAGGTCAAAGAAAAGGGGGAAATCAAAATTTCCCTCTCCGATACCGAGATGCTCATCGTGAACACCATAATTGTCATGCAGATGTATCTCCGCAATATAGCGGCCCAGCTTTTCAAACCACTCTTCAAGAGAAACCTCGGAAAACATATTGAAATGACCGGTATCCATGCAATAACGAAATCTGGGTGAATTCACCGACTCGATCAGCCTGATAAGGGTATCAGGCCTTTTTTCAAATATATTCTCGACCGCTATCACTGTTTCGTCCGACATAAATGAGTCGACAACCATCTTCCAGGTCTTTGTGCTTTCAGAAAGCCATTCGTCAACATGCTCTCCGTATCTCCAGTCGTCATAGCCCGGGTGAACAACAACAACAGAAGGTTTGAAATATTCGGCCAGCTCTGAAAGCTGTTTCATCCTTTTTATGGTTATTTCCCTCACCATCTTATCCACACCCCCTGGACTCAAGTCCATGAACGGGGCATGAAAGGAGACCCGAAGACCGTTTTCGTCAAGGAACTTTTGAGGCTCAATCAATGTTTCAAAAGAATAATTATCAAGGTCATCACCTGTAAAAAGAATCTCTACATTGAGCCTGTGTAAAGCGATCAGTTCGATGTTCTCCTTTAAATCTTCAAAGGGCAAATGGATATGGACTCTCTCTTTCATCTTTTATAACGTTCTTCCTGCCGCAGTGGCAAACGGTTTCAGTTCTTTCATCAGTTTGATGAAGTTGTCCGGCTTTAAAGACTGGGGTCCGTCTGAAAAGGCGTTCTCAGGGTCCAAATGAACCTCTATCATAAGGCCGTCCACGCCCGCTGCAACTGCCGCCTTGCTCATCGGATTGACATAATGCCAGTCACCGATGGCATGTGAAGGATCGACCATAACGGGCAGATGGGTCTGATCCTTTAAAATCGGTATACAGCTGAGATCAAGGGTGTTCCTTGTTGCCGTCTCGAATGTCCGTATCCCTCTTTCGCAAAGAATAACCTCACCATTTCCCTCAGAAAGAATGTATTCTGCGGACATCAGATATTCCTGAATGGTTGTCATCAGACCTCTCTTTAAAAAGACCGGCTTCTTAACTCCCCCGAGTTTCTTCAGCAGAGAAAAATTCTGAACGTTTCTCGTTCCGACCTGAAGAATATCCGCATATTCGGCAACCAGGTTAACATCTTCCGAATTCATGACCTCGGTGATAATCGGAAGACCGGTTTTTTCTCTGGCCTCGGCCAGAAGCTTTAGACCTTCCTCTTCCATGCCCTGAAAGCTGTACGGCGATGTTCTCGGTTTAAAAGCCCCTCCTCTCAGGATATGGGCTCCGGCCTCCTTGACAGCCCTTGCCGTTTCCATAAGTTGCTCTTTACTCTCTACGGAACAGGGGCCAGCTATGACAATAATCTGATCACCGCCTATTTCAACGTCTCTCACCTTGATAACCGTTCTTCCTGGTCTCCCCTCTTTGCTCGCCAGCTTATACGGTTTAAGAATCGGAACAACGCTTTCCACACCGGGAAGAGAAGAAAGGGCCTGAAGTCTTGCCTTGCCCCGCTCATCGCCCACGGCTCCGATTACTGTTCGTTTCTCCCCGTATATGGGATGGGGGGCGTATCCCAGTTCTTTAATCTTAGTTTCTACATCCGTGATTTCCTTTTTTGTGGCTCCGGATTTCATGACAACAATCATTGTGCTTTCTCCTTTATTTTTTTTACAATTCAATCAAAATAAAAAAGCCATGAGAAAAAATCCCATGGCTTTCAAAAAAAAAGGCCGTGGGCCTTGCTGGTCCGCCCGTGGCCTTAAATCACTGGAACTATTCCAAGGCTCGGGACAGACCCTTGGTAAAGTAAAAAAAGAAAAAGTATGTGCTGAAAAATCTCATTAGTTTTCTCCTTGTTTTTACTTATCATCTCGCCTGCCCCTTGTCAAGGGAAAAGAAGGAATTATTATTAAATATCACGGCTTTCCATTGACATCGGCGTCAAGAAAATATATGATGCCAGCAAATTTTCAAACGACAAGGAGTTCGATTGTGGAATACAAATTACTGGCTCTGGACCTGGACGGCACCCTGCTAAACGAAGAACACCAGCTCTCTCCGGAAATCATCAGGGCAATCAGAGAGCTTATTGATAAAGGCTTTCATGTCACTCTTGCAACGAACAGGATGTTCCAGTCAGCAGAGAGCTTTGCAAAGCTACTGAATATCGACCTTCCCCTCATTGTGTATGGCGGCTCGCTGGTAAAATGTCCGAAAACAAAAGATGAGTTTCTCGATCTGAGAATCAGCAGAAATATCGCCCTTAAAGCAATTGAGCTGATGAAAGACGAACCCTCTACCGATTTTCTCTTCCAGGAAGACGAGATATACACATCAACAAAAAGTATCTATACGGACAGGTATCAATCAATCCTGGGAATTGAACTGAAAATCGTTCCTGATTTCAGAGAAGTCCTTATTGACAGGCCGAGAACCCTGGTCTTTTATGTCAAACTCGAAGAGGTTGAAAGACTGACCCAAAAATTGAAAGCTGAACTTGAGAGCGTTGCCCAGGTAGTCAATTCTGCTCCCTACTTTATCGACGTTACACATCTTGAGGCCACAAAGGGCAAGGGGTTAGAAAGCCTGGCAGAAAAGCTGCATATAAAAAGGGACGAGATCATTGCCGTGGGAGACGGAATGAACGACATTGAGATGATAGACTATGCCGGTTTAGGCGTGGCCGTTGCCAATGCTTCAAAAGAACTCAAGGACAGGGCCGACTATATCACAAAAGAAGAACGGGAAAAGGGAGTCCTAGAGGTCGTCAAGAAATTTATCTGCAATGAGTCCCTCTAAAAGAGAGCCTGTTATTCCATATTCTCCAGGAGTGCTTCCTCAAGTCCGATATGATCTGACTCTATCTCTATCAGCGCAGTAAAGACTTTCTTCACCCTCGGTTCAACAGCCTCTTCCGCAGACTTTCTGTAAAACGCCGTTGCCGACTGCTCTCTTTTATGGGCGGCATCTATATTCTCCCTGTCGCTGTCCGAAGCCACTTCTTTGCCGGGCTCTACGGGAGGGGGTTCGCATTGTAATATCTTTTTTAAAGTGGCAGCGTGCTCGGCCTCGATCTTGGAGAGGTTTTTGAAAATGCCTTCCAGCTCAATATTTCCGGTCTTTTTCATTGCATCGCGATAGAAAGCGGTGTTGTTAACCTCAAGCTGCAGCGCCTGTTCAAGATTCTTTTTTGAAATTTCAGAAAGCTGGCCAAGCTCTTTGTTCTCGTCCACCCACTCGGATGCCAGCACCATATATTTCCCCGGCGCTCCGCAAAAGGGACAATGAGAAGGTTTTTCCGTACCCATATAAGGGTCACCACATATTTCGCATCTGTAAAATTTCATCACTACACTCCTTTCTTAACGCGTGTTAACAATAAAAAAATTAGAACACCCACTTTCCATTGCTGATAATCGCCTTCTTTTCTCCTTCAGGGAAACGCGCCTCCATAGTGGGACTGAAAACAACGTAATCCTGATGGAACGATGTTCTGACACTTCCGCCGAAAGAGCTGTTGTCCCCAAGGGCCACATGAATCGTCCCTTTTATCTTCTCGCTCTCCAGAATATTATCCGGCCGGGAGGCTTTCTCGTTCGTTCCGATACCAAGTTCGGCAATATTCCTTGACAGGGGATCTTTCTCGAACCTTTTGTTTAAAACATCGGCATACTCATCATCGCCCTCGATATTTTCAACCAATCCATCCTCTATAAGGAGAGTTAAAGGGCTTTTTAATTTATGGGTCAGCCCCCATTCGATGACCAGCTTCCCCTGTGTCTTCCCTTCTGCAGGCGCAAGATAGACCTCGCCAGCGGGAAGATTGCTGAAAGCGCCGGGCTCTCTCAGTATCCCTGTATCGATCAGCCCATCCTTGCCCTGAATGTCCATGAACAATTCAGTCCCGTTCGGGGAGCGGATCATCAGTTCATCCGCCCCTGTAATCAGAACCGATAATTCTTTGCTTTCTCTATCGAGTTTATCCCAGTCCACGTCCATAGGGCCAAAAAACATATCAGGGTCAAAAAGGGGCATACTGGCACATCTGGCTCTGGCCTTCTCTGTAAGCAGGTCTCTGAACTTCGTGTGACTGGTGGAAAAGTTGGAAAGCGCGATAATCACGTCCACGGCCTCATCTCTCTTTTGAAGAACGATCTCCTCTGCCCTTTTGACCTGGTCGGCCTCAAGGCTTTTTGCAATCAGCCCTGAAAGGAGATTCTCCTTTTTCAACTGGTCAGTGATTGTTTTTCCGAATGCCCTCTCCCATAGTTCTGCGGGTGGCTCTGTGCCGTTGCATTCCAGGGCTTCATATTCATAAAAGATACATGGACCGAACGTTTCACCGATTTCGGAAACGAGTTTTGCTGTCTTTCGAAGCCTCTCTCTTCTGTCCCTGTCCTGCTCTGAAACCGCCTCGTCCTTCCTGATGCGGTCGGTAAAGACCAGTATCCGTTCGCCCCCTTGAACCGCAAAGTTGCTCTCATACAGTTTTTTAATCAACGGAATGAAATCTTTTGTCATAAGCAGATCCTTATAAAGAGTGAACAGATAACAAAATAGAATAAAAAAACCACGCAATCAGGCCAGTGAATCCAACCCCTATTTCAGCTTCCTGTCAAGCGCCTCTTCTACGGACCGGACTTTCCCTTCCAGCCTGTTTACTGCTCCCTCTCTGTCATCGATCTTTATCGTTGTAATCACCCTGTTCGCATGTTTTCTCATGTTATCATGACATTTCTTTACCAGAGAAAGAATCTCGTCCCACTCCCCCTCGACAATGGTTCCCATCGGGGTTAAGGTATACCTGATACCGCTCTTATCAATAAGATCGAGAGACTCTGCCACATATTTGCTGAGGCTTTCTCCTTTACCTGTCGGCACAATGGTAAATTCTGCAAGCATTGAAAAAACTCCTTTTTTAAATATTTTGATTGATAGGTTTGATGGTATATTTTTTGTTCATCTAACTGTCGAGCTTTTGAGGCTTCGGGATTTTAAAGAATTTAATCCCCTCTTTTTTTAACTCCTTCTCCTCCTCCGGCGTGGTTGTTCCCCAGATTCCTTCTTCTTCACTTTTTTCCTCTCCGCTTTGAATCTTTCTTGCCTCCTCGGGAAAATCAGAGCCGACATACCTAAAATGATCTCTGGCATAATTGCTGAACTCTCTGGCAATTTTGCCCAGTTTGTTCAATTCTTTTTTAATCTCTTCGGCTTTGTCACGGTTCTTGGTCTGTATGGCGCAGCCTGTTATGATTATCTTGGTATGACTATCTTTGCAGTGAGGACAGATAACTTGCTTGGCTTTCATCTGTTTCTCATAGCTCTTCCGGTCCTTAAACCAACCTTCAAATTCATGGCCATTCTGGCATCTTAAATCATATGTTATCATATGAAACCTCTCAAAATTAAGACCCGGCCACACACCCGATAGCCCCGTTGAACTGGGGATATTTGGGCACGATGACATCACTCTTTGTATGGCGTTCAATCATTTTTTTTATGGCCCGATTTTTTGCAACACCACCGCAAACGACGATGATATCGCTCCTGAACCGGTTGAGTATCGGATGAATTCTGTTAAAAACTGCCTGATTTATACCCGCGGCCAGTTCTTCTGCCTTGCATCCCTCCATAACCTTGCTCAGCATCTCTGTTTCACCGAAGGTGGCACAGGTAGAACTGATATCAACGGGGTCTTTATCATACTGGCCCAGCTCTTTCAGTGTCATATCAAGCACGCGGGCCATATTTTCAAGGTAACGGCCGCCGCCGGCCGCACATTTATCATTCATCACAAAGTCGCTAACATTCCCTTCTCTGACAAGGGTCACCTTTGAATCCTGTCCACCCAGATCGATCAAGGTGAAATCAAAAAGGCCTGTCTGGTGAACCGCCCCCCTTGCATGCGCATTGATCTCGCTTATAATCGTTGCTCCCTCGACATTAAGATTATTCCTTCCGTATCCCGTAACAATTAACTGATTGCTGTCCCTTAATTGTTTAAGGGAAACCTTTTTCAGGTTCGAGTGAAAATCTTCAAGGTCGATTTTGATCTTCCCTTTATCCCTTCTTCCGAACTTCTTATAGAATTTTATTGTATCATATTTTTTCATCTCCAAAAAATCTTTCCCGTCATAAATCACAAGCTTCATTTCCCGGCTTCCCAGATCAATTCCGATTTTCATCTCAATCTCTCCCCTTGTCCCTTTTGAGCATTTCAATAAACCCCTCGATCCTTATCTTGCTCCTCTCATCAAGCTCTGCGGGATTATCTCCTTCGAGCGTCATAATGGGAATCCGGGTCTCTTTTGACCTGAGGATCAAATCTTCAAGCTGACGGTAACAGAAGGACTGGACATAGTGAATCAGACCCTGAATCTTTCTCATCTCTATCTGTTCCTGAATATCGTCTATTCTGCTAAAAATATCGTAGGGGTAGGTATACAAGCGGTACGCTTCGACAATATTATCGGTTTGATAGGGCATGGCAAATTGCCGTTGAACCTCGTTAAAAACAACTCTCGCTCCTTTTTCCTCGATAAAAGGGTATAAATTGGTAAATATCGGCGGAACCCCTATCAGGCCCAGCCTGACCTCTTTGTCAAACGGCTTCCTCTTTTTAAGAGAAGATAAGAACGTATCGATATCCTTTTCGAATGCAAAAAGTTCTCCGTTCATATCGCTGGTAGACACCAGATAGTAATGATTTTCAAAGCCGGTTATCGTATTCTTTTCCCATGTCATTCTGTCGATCTTATGAACCTTTGCCCTCACCTTATCCAGCTTCTTTTTAAAAACCTCCACCTCTTTTTCTGAAACATTAAAAGCCTCTCTTAATTTATCGATCTGAAGCCTGAGCATATCCTGGTCCCTGTCATAAGGATACGCAAAGGGAATGATTTCAACACCTTCCATCTGCAATATCTCCATCAAAGCATAGGTATTGCTACAGTCTCCCTGGGTTACGGCAATGACCTTTTTGATCCCGTGTTTTTTAACAGAAGCATACAGTCCCTTTATCCAGCCGCACATATTTCTCGGAAAACCTTTGATCTCGGCATCTCTCACCAGTTCCATACTGTTATCATCGGTAATAAAGATATTGTTCAGGTCGACCGGAATATTTCCGGAGGCATAAATCACTTCGACCGGTATGGTCGTTGTAAACCCGATTCTTTCTGCCATTTTGATAAATACCTTTTATTTCAAATAAATGTGACTGTTATCTCTTCACCTTTCTCCATATCGAAAAGACTGCTGGCACTTTTCATCAAAGCAAAAATCTCCAGATTCCCGAAGCTGTTGAAAAGAGCCGATGCTTCATCCTTTTTCGCTTCAATGTAGGAGCGGCTGATTTTATGAATCTCATGCGGTCCGATTGCAACACGCACCTTTCTTTTTGATGAAGCTGATAACGCTTTTTCAAACAATGATTGATTAATATTCGAAATCAGATTCCCGAATTTGTCGATATAGATGATTTCCCCTTTTATTCTATTATGTTCTGATTTTGGCTTTGGAACCGAAATCCGGATATAATCATCAATCTCATGCCCAAACTCTGATAAATCTGTGCCTTTTGAAAGCCATGAGGCGATTGGCGCAAAAATATCCCTTCCATGAAATGAATCGCTCACCTCATTGAGAAAGAATTGACTTGAGGTAATCTCCAGTACCATTTTAAAAGCCGTATCTTTATAAACATTTGAAAGTAAACCATTATCCGGAGCTATGAAACAATAATCATTGGTCTCTGCCAGAATCGGCCTTCTTTCACTTCCGACCCCCGGATCGACAACCGTTAAAAAAATAGTGCCTTTCGGAAAGTAGGGATAGGCTGAACCGAGTATCATTGCTCCTTCCAGAATATTATGGGATTCCACTTCGTGCGTAATGTCCACAATGTTTACATTCGGGTTTATATTCAGGATAACCCCCTTCATAATACCAAGAAAGGGGTCTTTTAGACCGAAATCGGTTAAAAGAGAAATGACAGGTTTAGATAATTTCTCCATAAACCCTTTCGCCCTTCATCTCTTTGATTTTTAATGGTAATATCTTTTTCATCAGGCTGTTCGGTCCGTCGAAATAGACCCTGATGTAGTTTTGCGAAAAACCTTTCAAGAGATTTGTATCCTTATCTCTTGTATTTTCCACCAGAATCTCCAATTCTTTTCCTAAAAAGGACTTTTTAAAATCAAGTGACTTTTTTTTGCCCAGTTCTCTCAAAATCTGGCTTCTCTCCTTTTTGATCTTGGCCGGAATCTGTTCTGGCATTGTCGATGCGGCTGTCCCCTCTCTTTTTGAAAAACTAAAGACATGGAGGTAGGTCAGGGAAAGCTCTTCAATAAGCCTTTTTGTATTCTCAAATCTCTCGTCGGTTTCTCCGGGGAACCCGACCATGATATCGGCCCCGATACCGATATCAGGCATTTTGTTCCGGAGGGTATTGATCAAATTCTTATAATAATCCGAATCATATTTTCTGTTCATCAGCTTCAGGATATGGTCATCTCCGCTCTGAAGCGGGATATGGAGATGATGACATATCTTTGAAGACGAAGCCACAATATCAATAAGATCATCTTTGATTTCAATTGGTTCGATGGAACTGAGCCGGAGTCTCTTCAGTCCTTCCACCTTCTCAACCTTTTGAAGCAGACTTGCCAGGCTCGCATCCTTTCCCAAATCGCTCCCGTAATTTCCAAGGCAGACACCGGTCAAGATAATTTCCTGATATCCGGCCAGGGTCAGCTCTTCGAACTGTTTGATGACAGCAGACGGCCTTTCGCTCCTGTTTGGCCCCCTTGCCTTCCAGATTGTGCAGTAAGAACAGCTAAAATCACAGCCTGTCTGTATCTTGATAAATGCCTTGGTGTAAGCGGCAAAACTTTTTATCGACAGGGACGAGAACTTCTTTCTCTCATTGATATCCCCGACCACAATTCTCGGTTTGTCCTTCTTTTTCAAGCCGTTTAGATGCTTTACAATATCGAACTTTTCCTCATTGCCCAGAATCAGATCAACCCCTTCGAGCTTTGCAATCTCATCATGCTTGAGCTGGCCGTAGCATCCTGTAACAACGATAAAGGCATCCTTATTGATATTTACAGCCCTTCTTATCATCTGTCTGGAACGATAGTCGCTTTTACCTGTTACTGTGCAGGTATTAATCACATAAATATCGGCTTTATCTTTAAAATCAACGATTTCAAAAAGATCTTTATCGAATGCCTCTTGAATTGCCTCGCTTTCAAAATGATTCAGCTTGCAGCCGATGGTGCCAATAGCAACCTTCATGTCTTAATTCCTCTCTCTGTCTCGCCCTAAAATCTTCTTTTTATTATAATAATAGATATTTCTCAAAAAGGCAAATGATACAAAAACAGATTAAAAAGGGGGAATACACACTGATAAAATCGTTGTTGTGTGGTGATTTGAGAAATGGAAATTCCTGCCAAATTTAGAAAGGGGAAATTATCTACCACCTGCAAAACCCCTTGTAAAAGGTTTAGAGGTAAATAATTTCCCCCGCTATTTCTTGAAACCTCTAAAATACTTCCTTAATGAACGATTAGGGCTTCAATCCTTCTTCAACACCTTCTTTTATTTCACTCCAGTACTCTTTCGCTGCTTTCACCTTATCTTTTTTGAAGTCTTCGGTTATCTGGTCAAGTTTTTTATTCTTTGCACAATCCTTCTGTGCCTTTAACAGATATTCATTCATAATATCAATAACCCTTTCTGTCTCCCAGAATACTGACGGGTTATTTTTATTAATCCCAACAGCCAGCCTCTTATGATGTTCAAAGTAATCGACATTCACATCATATGTTTCATTAACAAACTTCTCAATCAGTTTCTCACCCCAACCTCTGTGGAAACGGCACATACCGGTGTTGTCCATGTAGAGCTCTTTGATCATTCTCTCAGCGTTCTTTTTTCCGAGATCAAACGGCTCCACAAAATCAAAATCATAATTCGAAAAATATTTCCCCATAATCGGCATCGGAGAAAACATTCCGGGAACCCAGTACTGATTAGGAACCATACAGCCGTTCTCACCTAAAGCGTTATACACTGCGTATTGCATTGTATTTTTCCCGAACTTTTTATCAAGCTTCTTAGCAGCGCTTCTCATCCCGTCGCTGAACAGCGAACCGTTTTCATCTGACATCATCATGTCGAGAATCTCAACACCCAAATCTGCATTGTGCATTGAATCCTGTACAACATCGAAGTTCTTATAATCGAATTTGGGCTCTCTTGTTAGTCCCAGATCTTCTTTCTTTATTTCTCCCTTTGAAATCGATTCCATAATCCAGGAAATGGTCCCTCCTATCTGAATACCGTCAAAGCCGAGGGAATCGGCATAATGATTGAGCTTTTCCGCTGCCCTTTGATCAAATATTCCTGAATTCGGCCCCATTGTCTGATAAGGTTCGTAATCCTTCTTATATTTACCCCTCATCTTTTTACAAACAGCGCCACAGCGGTCACCGCAGGTTTTAAACGATTTAGTTTCAATGGTTTCTTCGTTGAACTGCTTAAGATAGTGACCTTCGATGAATTTATTATGGATCTCGATCCTCTCATCATCGGTCATATAAATAGAAGAATAGTTGAATGTTAAAAGAAGATCCTTTAATCTCGCAAAATTGACCCCAAATGTTCCTCCGGTCCCAAATTTCGGATCGTAACGATACTTTGTCGTCGCCTCCATTGTCTGGGTAATCATCTTTTTGCCAAACTCTTCTTCAAAGTGCTTATTAAAATCGACAGTATTGGCTTCGGATTTATCTCTTACATAATCCCCTCCGTAAACAATACCAACGATTCGGTGTTCCTGAACAAGTTTGGAACCGAGGCCGCCTCTTCCAGCCCAGCAATCAACAGAAGTAACTTCGCCCTTAAGTACCGGAGCAGAAGCGATCGCACCCATATTTGTTTTCAGAGAAGCAGGTCCTGTTGCCAGGATTCGGCACTCTTTAAAATCTCCTGAGCATTTATCATAAATATAATCCTGCAGGGCATAAAAACCGGACTTCCCTTTGTAATCTTCCCATATCTTTTCAGCATCTATCTTTTCAAAGGAAACCTCTATTTTCCCTTCGTTCCTTCTCAATTTCACTATAGAGTAATCATCGCAGGCGTTCTCTATGGCAACATAATTTACCCCCAATTTATGAAAAATCAATGCCGCTCCACCCATGGTAGAAATATAAAAATTATCCCAGAGCGGTGACATCCCGCAAAAAATCAATCTGCTTGTTCCGGGTAACGAAGTGTTTGCAAACAGACCGGCACCAAAGCAGAAATAGTTCCCCTTCTTATTCATCTCGAACCCATAATCCACAGGGCCGATAATTTTCTCATCATTAATCTTAACTTCCTTAAACGATTGGTTCTTAGCATCGATTTCCAATGCAATCTGCTTAATCATAATTTCCTCCCCTTAAATTATTCTTTCAAACAGTACCGCAAAACCATACCTGCTTTTTTTGCCTTAAGTTCTGATTAATCTCTTATCTGTCTATTAAATAATAACTTAAAACATTAAGAACGATTTTTTACCCAGGATACGCTTGTGTTCTTTTACTTCCCTGTGTTATCTTTTTAAAAGTAAAGGTGCAGAATAGTAGAAAAAATAAATAAAAGCAACAAAAAAATTATTAGAAAATCTCAAGAGATTTTTCGTTCAGGATAGGCTGCCGGTATTATTCTGTTTCCAGGGTTTCATCCTTTTATAGGCAAAATATAGCACACAAAAAACAATAAATAAAATCAATACAGAGTATTTTGTCCTGTTGATAAACATAAGCAGGGTCCTGATATGCTCTCCAAAAATAAAGCCAAAGCAGACAAAAATGGGAACGCTGATTAACGCTCCCAGTGAATCGACAAAAATAAACCGGGACAACTTTATCTTTAACGTCCCTGCAACCAGATAGACCGGGTTTCTCAAACCCACAATAAACCTTGCAAAAAAAATAGTCTTGGCACCATGCTTTTTAAAATAGTCCCTAATCCTTACCAGCCGCTTTTTCGAGAAAACCGGCCTGATGTATTTCAGCTTAATAAACCCTTCTCCAAAATGCCGGCCGATAAAATAAACAGTTAAATCACCGATTAATGCCCCAAAAATAGCAATAGGTATTGTTAGATAGAGATTCGTATATCCATCAAATGCCACATACCCTGCAGCGACAAGAACCGGGTCTTCAGGGATTGGGAGTCCCAAACCTCCCAAAAACAAAAGCAGACAGATAGTAACATAGATAGCAACTTCTGAATGAGTGGTAAAAAAATTGATTGTATAATCTATAAAACCCAAGGCTTTTCCCTATATAAACTTTGATATCTATACATGATTAGGGAAATGATGTCAATCGAAAATCGCAAAACCGCATTTATACCTTGAACAAAAACCTGAAAAAGGTATAATTCAATAAAACTATTTTCAGCATTTTTACTTTTAATCGATTATGGAACTACTAAACCCCTTACTTTTATCATTTATCCCCATATTCATAGCCGTTGATATTATCGGTGTCACACCCATTTTTTTATCCTTTGTCGACGATTTATCTATCAAAGAACGAAATAAAATAATCTGGCAGTCGATCATTACAGCTACCATCATCAGCCTTGCCTTTGCTTTCCTTGGAAAGGGAATATTCATTATCCTTGGAGTTACCGTAGCAGACTTCAAAATCGCCGGGGGAATCATATTACTCATACTGGCTATTATAGACATCATATCACCTGAAAAGAAGAGACGTGAACCAAGCACAACAATAGGGGTTGTTCCCATCGGCATGCCTCTTATTGTGGGCCCGGCAGTCATAACCACGGTTATTATTTCGGTTGATATTTATGGTGTCATCTTCACAACAATATCACTTGTTTTAAACCTGATGATAGCCTGTATAGCCCTTTACAGCTCAAATATTATCATCAATTTCCTGGGCGAAGGGGGAGCAAAAGCAGTATCAAAGGTTGTAAGCCTTCTTCTGGCAGCTATAGGGGTAATGATGATACGGCTGGGAATATTTGAAATAATGAAATTGTAGAATAAAAAGCCGGCTTCCAAAAAATCGATTTCCCTCTACAGTAAATCCTTCATTATCCATCAACAAAATATCTCAGTTTTACAGAATCAGAATATTTGAAAAAAGATTATTTTTATCTTGCCAAAATTTTCAATTTGTAATATAACTTTGCAGGTTTTTAAAATAGAGGAAAAGAGATGTCTCATATAATGGTTCCCAAGGAAATATTCCTGACCAAGGGCGTTGGCCGCCACAAACACAAACTGGAATCGTTTGAGTTGGCATTAAAAAGCGCTGGCATTGAAAAACAGAACCTGGTCATGGTCTCGAGTATCTTTCCTCCCAACTGCAAGGTTATCTCCCGGCAAAGAGGAATAAAACAGCTGTTGCCCGGACAGATCACCTACTGCGTTATGAGTCGAAACAGCACAAATGAACCGAACAGACTCATTGCCGCAAGCATCGGTCTGGCAATCCCAGCCGACAACAAAGCTCAATACGGATACCTCAGCGAGCACCATTCATGCGGTGAAACAGAATCAAAGGCCGGTGAATACGCAGAGGATATGGCTGCCAGTATGCTGGCCGCCACCCTGGGAATTGCGTTCGATGAAGACAAAAACTGGGACGACAGAAAAGAACTGTGGCGAATGGACGGAAGAATCGTTAAGACAAGGAATATCTGCCAATCGGCCCTGGGAGACAAAAAGAGCCTTTGGACCACTGTCGTGTCTGCAGCTGTATTGCTCTTCTAGATATTCAGAAAAGAATCCTTTCCTAATTATCTTTTAAATAATCCATAAGATAATTATTCCAACCCTTCGGACCAATCCCGGAAGCTTTAATCAGGCCATTGATAGTGACTGACGGATCATACGTCCCGTCCGGTTTTTGAACCAGAACAGGAACATCAACCTCTTGAAGAAGCTCCCTGTCATTATAACTGTCTCCGATGCCAATCGTCCTGATATGGGAATACTCTTTTCTGTAAAGAGAGGTAAGAATCTCAACGGCTTTTCCTTTGTCGTTTTTCCCGGTAAGATGAAAAAACCTCCCTCCTCTCGTATAATGATATCCCCTTGTTTCAATCTCCTGAAAAACACTCTGGTAAAGGCTTTCATCCTCATCAATCACGAAAGGTTCGTCATATTCTCTTTTCTTTGCAAGCAGAGCCTCATCGAGAGTCAGACCGCAAATGTCAGAAACCTCTTCGGGGCTCATATCAGAAAAGCCCTTGATATCAAAACCAAGTTTCTTCTTAATATCTTTGAAAACCAGGCAAAGAGTTCTATAAGGAACCCCCAGTTCAATAATCTGATAGCCCTCTTCTTCTCTATGATAATGAAAAGGCTGTTTAAAACAGCCTTTGGGAATAAAAAGACCTCCTCCGTTCTCTGAAATAAAAGGATAAAAAATATGCATTTTTTTTCTTAATTCCTCAATCTCTGCACGGGTCTTGCTGCTGCAAAAAATCAAAGGAATCTGGAGCTTTCTTATCAGATCAATGGAACAAAGAGCGTCTTCAAAGGAATAGGTCGAATAATCGATCACTGTTCCATCGATATCGGTAAAAACAATATTTTGCTCCATATCTCTTTCCCATTAATTTGACAAACATACTGAATTATAATACTATCACATCAGCAAAACTTATAAAACAACTTTAAGGACGGAATAAAATATGGGTGATTTTCATCAAACAGGTGTCATAACAACTCTTCACAGACTGGGTGAACTGGACATAGAAAAGCTGGAAAGAAAGCTGGAGAAGTATTCAAGGGAAAGACCGATTGCGCTTGTCCTTCCCAGCCTTTATTCTGAGCTTGAGGGAGACGCCCTGCCGGAAATCGTTCAGGAGATAAAAAAAGTTAAATATATCAAGCAGGTTATCGTAACACTCGGGGCAGCGAATAAAAAGGAGTTTAAGCACACAAAAGAGTTTTTTTCCGTTCTTCCGCAAGAAGTAAAAATAATCTGGAATGACGGAAAAAGGATTCAGTCCCTTTTTAAGCTTCTGGAAAATAACGGATTGGATATCGGCGAGCCGGGGAAAGGGAGGCAGGCTTGGATAGCATACGGATACGTCCTGGCAAGCGGAAGATGCGAGATTATTGCCCTCCATGACTGTGATATCCTTACATACAACAGAGAGCTCCTGGCAAGATTATGCTACCCCACAACCAGCCCGACTCTGGACTACGAATTCTGTAAAGGGTATTACTGCCGGGTTACCAACAAGCTTCACGGAAGGGTCACGAGACTTCTTGTAAGCCCTCTCACAAAAGCCCTGGAATCTGTTGTCGGGAATAATACTCATAAAGTTCCTTTTCTTACTTATATGGACAGCTTTCGTTATCCGCTGGCCGGAGAATTCTCCATGGCTGCTGACCTTGCAAGAATCAACCGCATACCCGGGGACTGGGGCCTCGAGGTCGGCGTTCTGGCAGAGGTGTACCGGAACTGCTCTATCAATCGCGTATGCCAGGTCGAACTCTGTGAAACCTATGACCACAAACATCAAAACCTCTCTCCGGAAGACCCGGAGAAAGGGCTTTTAAAAATGTCGATTGATATCAGCAAAAGTCTTTTCAGAAATCTGGCAGCCGAAGGCGCGGTCTTCTCGGAGGGATTCTTCAGAACCCTGCAGACAAAATATCTAAGAATCGCTCAGGACACCATTAAGCGTTATGAGGACGATGCAGCCATAAACGGGCTTGATTTCGACCGTCATGAAGAAGGGCTTGCCGTGGAAGCCTTTACCAGAGGAATAAAGATGGCAAGCGAAGTCTTTGTTCAAAATCCATTTGAAATAAGGTTGATACCCAACTGGAACCGTGTTGATGCGGCAATTCCCGATTTCCTGGAGACGCTTAATAATGCAGTAGAAGAGGATAATGCATAGATATTCCAATATCAATTTTTCTTTTTAAAAGAATCAGCTGTCTTTCATCTTTTCCACAAAAAATATCAATTGTTCCAAAATCAAGAAGGACGAACAGACAGACATAAACAAAGCGGTTACCTATAAGAAATAAAACAAGGAAAAAAGATGAAAAAGGATAACATAAGCAAACTAAGAAGAGATGCTCACGATATCTTTCAACACGGTCTTAAAGCGGTCGACCCGATTGAAGCCATCAAGTCCAACGTTAAGGTGGAAGACAATACACTGATTATAGGCGAGAAAGAATTTGAACTCTCTCAATACAAGGGAATTTATCTCATCGGAGGAGGAAAAGCCGGAGCCTCAATGTCCCTTGCACTGGAAGAACTTCTCGGAGACAGGCTCAAAGAGGGTATCGTCAATGTAAAATACGGCCATCTTGAGAACTTGAAGAGAACGAAAATAAACGAGGCATCCCATCCTGTTCCCGACGAAGCAGGGGTCAAAGGAACTCTCGAAATTCTTGAACTGGCCGAAAGCAGAGATACCGATGACCTGGTAATCTGCGTCATTTCAGGAGGAGGCTCAGCTTTAATGCCCCACCCTTCCAACGGCATTACCCTTCAAGAGAAACAGCAGGTAACCAAGCTGCTTCTGGATTGCGGTGCAAATATCAAAGAGATCAATACAATAAGAAAGCATATTTCAAAAATCAAAGGCGGTCAGCTCTCCAGGGTTGTCTACCCCGCAACGGTGATAACCCTTATTCTCTCCGATGTTATCGGCGACGATCTCCAGTCAATCGCATCCGGTCTCACTTCTCCGGATGAAACCACTTTCGAGGACTGTATCAAAATCTTCACACACTATGAATTAATGGAAAAAATACCCCCCTCCGTTAAAGAACACATGGAAAGAGGCATTAAAAAAATCATCGAAGAAACTCCAAAAAAAGGGGATCCGGCATTCCATAAGACACACAACTTTATTATCGGAAGCAATATCCTAGCCGTAAAAGCCGCAAAAAAAAGGGCTGGGCAGTTGGCGTATAATTCGCTCATTCTTTCCACATTTATTGAAGGAGAGACAAAAGATATCGCGCTCATGCATGTAGCCATTGCAAAGGAAGTTCTCAGCTCAAAAAACCCGGCAGAAATTCCGGCCTGTATTATCTCCGGCGGAGAAACAACGGTAACCATCAAGGGCAGCGGCAAGGGTGGAAGAAATACGGAGTTTGTGCTGGCCGCTTCTCTTGAGCTGAACAATTTGAAAGATGTGGTTGTCTTAAGCGCCGGCACCGATGGAACTGACGGGCCGACCGATGCCGCGGGAGCCATTGCCGACAATCATACGGTTGAACGGGCAAAGGCTCTCAATCTCGACCCTCAAGCTTATCTGAAAAATAACGATTCATATAACTTTTTTAAGCAGCTGGACGATCTTTTAATAACAGGTCCGACAAATACAAATGTTATGGACCTGAGAATCATCCTCATTCAATAACCGTATTTTCCTTTGAAAACAAAAAGACAAAAAAAATGCTTTGTCGGCCTGGAATTTGGCGGAACGAACATCAAGGCAGCACTCTTTGATGACAGGGCAAAAATTATCTTTGATGAGTTTCAACCGACAGGGGCCCGACAGGGGGTCGAATCGGTTTTAAACAGAATCAAAACAACCATCCATCACCTCATTGATATGCAGGAAATCCCTCCAAACGGCCTCAGGGGAATCGGTATAGCCTCTCCAGGTCCCCTTGACATAAAAACAGGGATGGTGCTTAACTCGCCGAATCTTCCGGGATGGAAAAAGGTCCCGTTAAAAAAAACCATAGAGAGAGAATTCAAGGTTCCCGTGATACTGGAAAATGACACAAACGCAGCAGCACTTGGCGAACTCTGGATGGGAAACGGAAAAGGGGCTAAAAATCTTATCCTCCTTACTCTCGGTACAGGGGTCGGCGGGGGAATTATTCTTGATAAAAGGATATGGCACGGCAGCAACGATCTGGGAGGAGAGATCGGTCATATGACCATCGAAAAAGACGGGCCAAAATGCAATTGCGGAAACAGGGGATGCCTTGAGTCATTTGTCTCAGCTACAGGCATTGTAAGGAGAACCGCTAGGGCTTTAAAAGAAGGAAGGGTTTCTTCTCTTTCAAAGCGAACCAGTAAACTGACACCGAAAATCATATTTAATGAAGCCCAAAAAGGAGACGAACTGGCAAAAGAAATAGTTAATGCGACCGGTGAATACCTCGGTATCGGGCTGGCCAATCTTGTCAATATTTTAAATCCGGAAATAATAATCCTGGGCGGCGGGGTCGCTCAATCGATCGGAATCCTCCTCAAGCCGGCAATGAAAGAATTAAAGAAGAGGACATTCGCCAGAGGAATTGAAAACTTAAAAATTCTTCCTTGGAAACTTGGCAATCACGCAGGGATAATCGGTTCCATTTATCCGTTTTTCCATAAAACCCAAAATGAATAAAAAAACGCTTTTCATTTTCGTTATTATTTTTTTGATTCATTCCCTCATATGCATCAAGGAGGGAACATCAAAAGAGTTGAGCGCCGGGAATCTCCCCTTTAGCGAAAAAGAAGAATTGACCTATGACCTTACCTGGATGGGAATACTGGCCGGAACTGCAAAGATCTCCATCACAGGAAGAATCAACAAATGGAATCGAAAGGTTTATCATGTTTCATCGCGTGCCGATTCCTCGGATTTCCTCTCTCTTATCTATAAGGTGGAGGACAGGGCCAGCACTTATATCGATGCCAATAGAACCTATCCTTTGTATTACTCCATCAAACAGAGAGAGGGCCGCTACAGGGCTAACCGGACCATCATCTTTGACCAGAAAAATAACCGGGCTTCTTTTATAAAAAATTTCAATCCTCCCAAAGAATTTTCAATCCCTCCGGACGTTCAGGATCCCCTTTCCTCATTCTTTTTTGTGCGGAGCAAAAAACTCACCGTGGGAAAATCATTATACGTGAACACTTTCTCAGGAACAATGACATACAGGGTCGAGGTTCAGGTGATTAAAAAGGAAAGGATCAAAACGATTCTCGGTAAAGTCGATACAATCGTTATCAAACCGATTCTGAATTTTCCCGGGATATTCAGGCATAAAGGGAATATTTACATTTGGCTTACGGATGATCAGAAAAGGCTTCCGGTCAGGATGAAAACAGAGATTGTTTTTGGTGCTGTTTCTGCGACATTGACAGGTTACACACGATAGACTTTAAATCAAAAAGCGCGTCTCTTTTTCATCTCTTCCTCATAGTGCTTCCGGTACAAGACCTCCCACTCGTTGCTCCCTTCTTTCAGCTTCTTCGAATAAGAATTCAGCATCTTCCTCACTTCTTCATCCACAATATCATCGATTTTCAGTTCATCGGTCATAATCTTAACAATCTGCAATCTTACCTCGTTCTGCTCAGCGAGCAGGCGGACAGTATCCTCTTCTTCCAGCCCATTAACAATCAGCTTTGAAAGATGATTTATTTTCTCTCTGCTTAAAAGCATTTTTTTCTCCTTGGTTGAGTTCACAATATCGGCTAAAAACCCTTAAAGGATCAATCCTCTTTCTCTCACCAGCTTACTTTTAATCATATTAAACATCTTGCTATAGTCGACGTTTCCCTTATACACTTCATCCAAATGTTCTTGAAGAAGCTCCCTCACCTCGTCGTTGAGCTTGTCTTCGACCAGTAAGTCCTCTGTGATAATCTGGTTGATTACCCCTTTTAGTTTTTCCGCGTCTGTTTCGATTTCGATCATCTCTCTCTCTTCCAACAGCCCAACAATCTTTTTGGAGAGATACTCTATCATTTCTTTTCTCAAGCGCATGACTGCTACTCCTTTTTTCTTTTTATTGTTCTTTTGAGTTCTTCTATTTTCTGCAAGGCGATATCCCCCTGTTTCTGACCTTTGAGTCTTTTTGCAATATCCTGATACAGGGCTATCGCTTCATCATAGCTTCCCAGCTTTTCATAAAGCTCTCCCGCCTTGAACTTCGCTGTAACACCCCACATACCTTCATCCTTGTATGCATAGGCAACCTTGAGGTATTCTGCAACCGCTTCCTCATCCTTTCCCTGAAGCTCCAGGGTCTCGCTGATCCAGAACTGGGCCTCGGCCCGGACAGAGCGTTCAGGAGAAAGTTCCATCACCTGTTGAAAAGCCTTTAGTGCAAGTTCGTTTTTCTTGTTTTTCTGGAAAAACAGTCCGACATTCATTTTTTCTCTGATTAATGATTTTTCCTCTGGAAAATCTATTAACAGCCTTTCAAAAGCTTCCATGGCTTTTTCAGAGAGGTTCAATTTGAGATAACTGTCCCCTGCCCCGTATAATAACAGCGCTTTGATTTTTCCCTTTTTTGCTGAAAAATACCCCTTCTCATAATCCTGAACAGCCTTTTTCGTATCTCCTTTTCGGGTAAGGATATTGGCGGTGCGGAAAAAGACCCTTGAGCGGGTATCATCGTCCGTTCCTTTTTTCAGAAGCTCTGTAAAATACTTCATGGCTTTATCATTCTTACCCTCAGCATAGTAACTCTCCCCTATCATGAAGAGGCTCTTGTTAACAACTTCCTTTTTCATAAAGAGCTCTTTGCCTATCTCTTTAAAAACCTGCCTTGCTTCCAGAAAGTTTTTGCTGGTCAAGAGATCATTTCCTGAACGAAACGCCTCTTTGACAAATTTGTTTTTCAGAGAAAAAATCGTTCTGCTTTTTGAAAAGCTCTCAAGATATTCTTTATGTTTTGACATCTTAAGATAGGCCTTCATTAATCTTTCATGAATGGCATAGTACCGTTCATCCGGGAATCTTTTCTGAAGTTTCTCAAAAACCCCAACAGCCTTTTCGGGTTCATCTAATAAAAGATGGTTATTGCCTATCCGCCAGAGAATATCATTTAAGGAATCTTTTATTAAATAGTGGTCGACAATCATTCCCAATTCGTCACTTGACTCCTGATATTTCTTTTCCTTAAAAAAGATTATCCCCTTCCAGTATCTCGATTGATAAGCAAACTCTGATGCAGGATAAAGATCAATGACTTCCTGAAACGCATCCAGCGCTTCCTTCTTTTTTGCTGCCTTAAAATAACCCCATGCAATCTTGAATTTGAGATTTTGAGACCGGAAGCTTTTCGAATCAGCTTCAATAAATTGTTTTAACTTTGCTATACCGGGTTCATAATCTCTTTTTAAAAAATGAGACTCGCCGATTCTGTCCTGAGCCTCTTCTTTATACCGGCTCTCCGGAATAGTTTTCAACAGATACTGAAAGCTTTCAACGGCCCTTTCATAATCTCTCTGTTTAAAATAACAAAGCCCTATTTTAAAAAGGGTCTGCTCTATAAACTCTCCGTTTGGAAATTCTTTTTTTATCCTGTTAAAAAAGCCAAGAGCACTGCTATAATCCTTTAATGCAAAAGATATCTCCCCTTTTCCAAGGTAAAACCTCTCTTTTGTGTCTGAATAGGGATATTGCTTCTCAAGTCTATCATAAGTCTCCAGCGCTTTTTGATAATCTCCGCTTTCCTTTTGAATTTCGGCAATCTTCAGCAGGGCACTGTCTGAAAACTCTGAATAATAGGGTGTGTTTAATAAAACCCCGTATGCCTCGGATGCCATGTCCAGCGACCCCTTCTGATAGAAAAAATCGCCTATCATCAATTCGGCCTTTGCCCGCATTCTGTCTTCGGAATATCTATTAATGAAGTTTTCAAGAATTTTTATTCCCTTTGAATATCGTTCCAAATGGCCGAGAGCCGCGGCTTTTTCCAAATATGCCTCTTTGGCCAGAACGTCTTTGGGGTATTTTTTTATCAAATTCTCATAAATTTCAATCCCTTTTTGATACTCCCCGCTTAAGACCTCCTGTCTGGCACTCAAAAAAAGCCTTTTCGCATTGTTTTTGCTGCTGTTCTTAATTTTTTCAGCCTGTTTCGCCCCTTCCTCATATTTTTTCAGGCGGTATAAACAACGGATAATGTAGTACTTTACCTCTGTTATGTCTTTGCCTTGGGGATATTTCTTGATAAATTCGTCAAAAATATCAAGGGCTTTTTCATACTCCTTTAACCGATAGTGCAGCTGACCGAGTGCAAACATCCCCTTTGCAGAAAAAGGGTCCTGAGGATATTTTTGAATAATAAGGGAAAAGTTTTCTTTGGCTTTTTCAAGGTCACCCGACCAAATATAAGCTTCACCAATGTTGAAATAAATCTCTCCCTTGGACATTCCCTTTGGCGTTTCTTCCAGAAGGTTTTGATAATATTGGATTAATTGTTGATATTCTTTGAGTTTTAAGAGTATTTCTCGCTTATATCGGTAAGCCTTTTCAACAAAGCCGCTCTGGGGGTAATCTTTAATGATAATTTCCAAAGAATCGAGTGATTCTCTGTAATCTTTTGATTGATAGCGCTTTTTAAAATATTGAGTGAGGATTGTTTCCCTTTTCGGATAGTCCGGGTAATGGATGAAAATCTCTTTGTAATACCGGAGGGCTTCTGAATCTTCTTTCTGTTTCAAATAGATATCAGCAATAAAGTAGAGAACATCAGGGGCATGCTTGCTCTGGGGGTAATCTCCGAGAAAAGCTTTTAATTCCTTGAGGGCAGGTTGATAAACCCCGTCTTGATAAAGGCCTTTTACAAGTAAATAACGGTCATTTTCTTGATTATTTTCTTTCTCGGCATACAGAGGAGAAAAAACAGAAATCACACCAAATATCAGCATAAAAACAAACGCTAATCGAAAGAGATACGTTCTCAAGCCAGGTTCTCCTTTTTTTAGCCACGATCCAACCGTATATAATCTGTTAAATATTTAAATATACTTAACTGTTTTTAAAAACGCAAGAAAAATGGGAAGATTAACACTTAGAACTGAGAACCGAGGGAAAAAGAATGGGATTATCTCATCTGGGCGGCTTTTTGCTTTAACTGTTCTACATAAACCATCGGGAGCTTTGTTTTGCCCATTAAGATACCGCTGTTGCAGTTGCCATGACAATCAGAACCCCCTGTAACAAGGAGATTATGCTTTTTGGCAAGGTCTAAGTACCGGGTAATATCTTCGGGAGAATGGGAAAAATAGTAGATTTCCAGCCCCATGAGACCATGCTCGGCCATCTCCGGAATCAGGTAATCCCTTTTTGCAAGACCGGGATGAGCCAAAACAGGTATCCCTTTGGCATTGACAATCATTTCAATCGCCTCTTGATAACTCATGGCATCTATTTCCTGATAGGCCGGTTTGCCGTTTCCGATGAACCTGTCAAAGACTTCATATAGCGAAGACACCAGGCCTTCGTTAACCAGGTAATGGGCCAGTTTTAATCTGCCAAAAAAGTTGTTCTCGGTTTTTTCGACAAACTTTTCCGTATCTACATTTATTCCCAACTCTTTGAGTTTATTAATCATTTTGAACATTCTTTCCGTGCGAAGCTTTTGAATCTCAAGCATCTTTTTCTTGAAATCATTGTCCCTCCAGTCAATAAAATATCCGAGAATGTGAATATCCTCGTCCCCCTCGGTTGCGCTGACCTCAACAGAAGGAATAACCTCAACCCCGTGTTTCTCTCCTGCTTTCAGTCCTTCTTCGATTCCGTCAATCGAATCGTGATCTGATATGGCAATGCATTTCAGACCGAGCTTTTTCGCCCGCTCGACCACTTTCTCCGGGGAGGAAAAACCGTCGGAATACTTGGTATGAAGATGTAAATCAGCGAATTCCTGCTGCATACTCGTCACTCATAAGAAAAATGGAGCGGACAACGGGATTCGAACCCGCGACACCAAGCTTGGGAAGCTTGTACTCTACCAACTGAGCTATGTCCGCTCATGGATTAACAGTTTTGAACCAAAAATTTGCTACTTTCAATTCATTATATAAAAAATCGAATAGAAATCAATTTTTTTCTTAAAAAGGCACCTTCTTCCGGTATTTATCGAGGCTTGATAATCGCAAGTGCGTAAGTATTAAGATCTAAATATTTTCTGGCCACCCTTTGAACGTCTTCGACCGTAACCTCCGATATTTTTTGCGGATACCTGCTGAACTCATCGTAACCCAGCTCGTATATCTCATTGAAGGCAATATCAGAGGCCTGTGAAGCATTGGTCTGCAGGCCGATCTCATAACCTCCAATCAGGCTTCTCTTTGCCCTTTCAAGCTCCTTATCGCTAACCGGTTTCTCTCTTATTTTTGTAATCTCCCTTTTAATCCCGGTTATGGCCTGTGTCTCTTTTTCAGGACTTGTCGCAATATAAAAGCCGAAATACCCCGGGTCAATACCCAGACGGTTAAACGACGATACGCTGTAAGCCAGGCTCTCTTTGTCCCTCAGCTCAAGAAACAGTCTTCCTCCCTGGCCTGATAAGAGGGCATCGAGGACCTCCAGGGGGTATCGATCCTTCTCCTGAAAGGTCGTTCCCCGAAATCCGAGAATAATATGGGTCTGCTTCTTATCTCTCAGCTTTTCTTTTTTCCGGATTGCCTGAACAGGCTTTTCTTCTGGAATCTGCGGGAGAGTGAAACCCTTTCCTGACCACGTTCCGAAAAGGTCTTCTGCCTTTTTTACGGCTTCATCGCTTTCAACATCTCCGACAATAGTGAGAATCATGTTCCCCGGAACTATATATTTACTATAAAAATCTTTCAGGTTACTTTCTTTTAAGGCATTTACAGATTCGATGCTCCCCAGCGTAGGCATCCCGTAAGGGTGCCGTTCGAAAAGGGCGCTATAAAACATCTTTGCCGTCGACTGTATCAGATTATCTTCCTGCTGATGAATATTATAGACAATCTCCCGCCTCTTTTTTTCAAGCTCTTCTTTATCAAAGGACGGATTAAGGAGCACATCAGAAAAAAGCTCCATCCCCTTGTCAAAATACTGGCTGAGAACAGTGGCCTCAACACCGACGCTGTTCCTGCCGGAAAAACCTGATATGCCTCCTGCTATCGATTCGATCTCGTTTGCGATGTCGAGCGAGCTTCTTGTTTTCGTCCCTTTGGTAAGCATCTCGGCAACAAAATGGCTCACCCCGTTATTTTTCCTGTTCTCAAAACGGACCCCGCCCAGAAAGACCCCTTTGATCGCAACGATCGGCACGGAATGGTTCTCTTTGATGATAAGGGTCAAACCATTATCCAGCCTCTTTTTCACGATTCCTTTCTGAATCCTGTCGTTTTTAACGTCTCTGAATTTTTTATCAACCTCTGCCGTTATTCTCCTGATGTCTTTTTCTTCAATCAAACCTTTCACATCCTTCGGAAGCAGGACTCCGACCGTTATATTGGAAACGCTTAAATATCTCCTGGCAACTCTCAGGATATCCTTCTTAGTGATCCTATCAATCTCATCAAGATATTTTTTCTGATAAGAAATGTCGCCGAAAACCGCCTGAAAAAAACCGAGGCTTCTCACCTGTCCCTGCATCGTCTCTTTTTTGTAGATAAAATCGCTCTTCAAATTGATCTTTGCCCTTTCCAGCTCCTCTGAAGAGACTGTCTGCACCTTCAGCTTCGAGAGCTCTGACAGAATATTTTCAAGCGCTCCCTGAACCCTGTTCTTTTCCAGAGACGCCTCGACAAGAAACAGTCCGGGGTCTTTAAAAGAGATGGAATAAGAGTAAATAGAGTTGACCAGTTCCTTTTGAACTTTTATCTTCTGGAAGAGCCTGGAGCTCTCTCCCTGCCCTAAAATGAGCGCAAGGGCATCAAGGGCATAGGTGTCTTTATGCTTTGCTTCTGGTATATGAAATGCAAGATTCAGATGGGCCTTCTTGACATCTCCCTCCAAGATAATGCTTCGAAGATCCTGCTGTTTTGGTTCAATCGATCTCTGCCTTAAGGGAGCACCGCCCCTTTCAAATTTGCCAAAGGCATTCTCTATCTTGGGAATAAGAATGCTTTTATCAAAGTCTCCGGCAACAACGAGAAACATATTCTTCGGGACATACCATCTGTTAAAATATTCTAACATCTTGTCGCGTGTTAAGCCCTTGATGGTCTTTTCGTAACCGATAACCGGTCTACCGTAGGAATGGACCCGAAAGCTCTTTTTAAAAACCTTCTTGTGAAGCTCGCTCTCCGGAATATCTTTAGAGCGCTTGTATTCCTCAAGTATCACCTCCAGCTCTTTTTTCAGCTCTTTCGGATCAAAGGCCGGATTAATAATCGCATCGGACAATATATCCAAAGCTGTATCGAGGTATCGGCTGGCAATAGAAACGATATAGACCGTATTGTCATGCGAGGTATAAGCATTGATATCTCCTCCGGCAGCCTCTATTTCTCCGGCCACCTCACCGACCCCCCTCTTCTTCGTCCCCTTGAAAAGCATGTGTTCATAGACATGGGATAAACCGGCTTCGTCCTCTCTCTCATCAGCGCTCCCGACGTTGACCCAGACATTTAAGGCCACAACAGGCGAGGAATGGTCTTCCAGAAGAACAACCTTCATCCCGTTTTTTAACGAAAAAACAGAAAGGTTGTCTGTCTTTGCCTCCTCACACAAACCTGCCGGCAAAGAAGCAAAGAGGAGCGCAGCGAAAAGGAAAAGAGAACAAATATTGGTAAAAAATCCCTTTTTCATAAAAACCTTTATCTTCATAATGTCTCCCTAGAACTCCACAATCTTTTTGTAACAATGAATCCCCCGAAAGAGAGGATAAGAATGACACTGATAACATGAGCCGTTCTGAAACTTCCGATCATCAAGCTGTCGGCCCTGAAGAAGCTGACAAAAAAACGGCCGATAGAGTAGAGAATGATATAAACAGAAAATAAAAAACCGTTTTGATAGTTTCTCTTTCTTATTCCCCAGAGAAAGAGAAAAATCGTAAAATTGATAACCATCTCGTAAAGCATCGTGGGATGAATCGGAACAGGTCCAAACTGCGACCCGGCAATACTGGTTGGCGGAAAGATAATGCCCCAGGGCATGGTTGTGGGAACTCCGTGGGCATCGCCGTTCATAAAATTTCCAAACCGCCCAAAAAACTGTCCCAGGATAATCGCCGGAGCAATGGTATCCGTAAGCTCCCAGAAAGAAATATCTCTTTTCCGGCAGTAGTAGATTCCGGCAATAATCCCTCCTATCAACCCTCCGTGAATAGCCAGCCCGCCGTGCCATACCGCAGGTATCTCCATTGGGTTTGTACCGTAGTAATCCCAGTTGAATATTACATAGTATATTCTCGCCCCTAGAACCCCCATGATAACGAAAAACATGACCATGTTAATGATATTGTCCTCAGTAAGAGGGAGGCCTTTCCTCTTCACTTCTTTTTTGATAAGAAAAATTCCAACAAGGATAAAGACAACATACATCAAACCGTAGTACCTGACCTGTGTCAGACCCAACTCAAAAAGAACAGGGTGCATAATCAAACGCTCCTCTTTTAATAAAATTGATGATTCATTTTATTATTATCATAAAATATATTCTATACATATACAAATTCAAATGTTTTTTTTGAAAACCTCTCTTGACAATACGTGTATTATACTGTATTATCTATTTTTATCACGAGAGGGGAAGTAAATTGCCAGATATCCAGATTAGCATGTCACAGGTAAAGATAGCGAACGATCCCGGTTTCACTCTGGTTATCCCCAATATTGTGAGCGGAATTGGAATCGTCATGTATGACCCCATTAAAAAAATAGGGGGTGCGGCTCATCCCATCATACCGAACTGCGGTTCCCCTTCAGACCCGAATCCGCAGAAATATGTGGATAAATGCATTGCTTTTCTCGCAAAAGACCTTGAAAGCAAAGGAGCCAACAGAGGAACTCTTTTTGTAAAGATAGCCGGCGGTGCCAAGATGTTGAACTCTGTCGGAATACCGATGGGAGAAAAAAACCTTAAATCTGCAAGAGAAACTCTGGCAAGAGAAAAACTCTCCGTAAAAGGATTGGATATAGGGGGAAGCATTAAGAGAACATTAATGCTGAATATTTCTAACGGAGAGGTTACGGTTGAAAGATTTAATGAAGGAACGAAAAAAATATAAATAAAAACAGGAAAATCTTATGTCAAATGAGCTAATGGACAAAATTGTCCGTTCTATCGACGATCTCCCTCCTATGCCCAGCACGATCATAAAGCTGTCAGAACTGATTAAAAACCCCATGACTTCCGGCAAGGACATTGCGGCTGTCATATCTTTAGATCAGGCCCTGACTACGAAAATACTGAAATGGTGCAATTCCCCTTTATACGGTTTATCTAAAAAAATCACATCGGTAGAACAGGCAGCCGCTCTTCTTGGAAATAAAGCGATTCAGAGTCTGGCCACAGCGTGCTGTGCCAACCAGATTTTTGATAAAGAGCTGGACGGCTACATGATAGATAAGGAAGATTTATGGAAACACTCCATAGGCTGTGCAGCGGGATCACAAATCATAGCCCAGAAAAAATTTCCCGCGTTAAGGGATACCGCTTTTACAGCAGGCTTATTGCACGATCTTGGCAAAATCATATTAAATAATTATGTAAAAGATGAGTTCGTCAAAATTGCCAAAATAGTTGAAGAAGAAAAAATCCCTTTCACAGAGGCAGAAAACAGAGTGCTGGGATTCGATCATACAGAGATAGGAGCCAAGGCGGCTGAAAAATGGAAGCTTCCGCAAGATTTAATCGATGCTATCAGGTATCATCATGATGCATCACAGGCAAAAGAGAACACCCAGTTAGTAGCCTGCGTGCATCTCAGCAATATTATCTGTTTGATGTTCGGTATAGGCTGCGGTTGTGATGGTCTTATGTGCAAGGTCGATGAAAATGCTCTCAAGCTCCTGGGAATTGATGAGGCGGAATTCGAGAAAATATCCTCAGAGGTCCTCGATTCCATTCAAAGTACCGAGAGTCTTTTAGATTAAAACTGTTCTGCCATTCTTTATTGTTCTAAAAATTTATGGGCCTTGGGTGACTTCCCCATATGTATCTCTATGTAGCTGTTGATCAGTTCTTTTAATTCACTGTTCAGTTCGTGAGACAACCTTAACCGCGTTACCCTGTTTAAATCCAGAACCAGGGCCTTCTTCATAAAATTTAATCCACCGCCTGATATTTTCATCACATCTCTTTTATGCTGGAAACAGTTCTCGCAGAGAATCCCTCCCTGAAGAGAGCTGAAATGATAACAGGTTTTTTCCCGAAGCGCCCGATTACATGCCGCGCATTTGTCAAGAAGCGGTTTATAACCGACAAGAGACAAAACACGCAGATCAAAAATCCGAAGAAGCGTGTCGACATGCTCCAGAGAAGACAATTCAATACAGGAAACCGTGTGGATCAAGAGGTCGAATATCCTTTTATTCCTCTGTTTCTCTTTGAGAACGAGATCAACCAGCTCAATAAGATGGAGACTTCTTGTTAATTTTTCAAAGTCTTCTCTTACCTTATGAAAAGAAACGGCAATCTCACAGGAATTGATTCTGACCAGGTTCTGATTTTCTTTTTCAAAATAAATAATATCGAGAACGTTCAAGGGCTGCAGGCTGCCGCTGAATCGGCTCTTCATCCTTCTCGCCCCCTTTACGACCCCTTTAACCTTGCCGTACTTTTCCGTGAAAAACTTAACGATCTTATCTGTCTCTCCCAGATTGATACTGCCTAAAACAAACCCTTTCGTATTTAATATCGGCATGAAAAACCTCTAATAATATCCGAATTCTTTGAGAGATTTATCGTCCTTCCTCCAGTCCTTCCTTACCTTCACCCACAGACCGAGATACAATTTGCTGCCAAAAAGATCTTCGATGCTTTTTCTCGCTTCCTGTCCGATCCTTTTCAGCATCTTCCCCCCTTTTCCAATAATGATACCTTTCTGGGAATCCTTCTCAACATAGATTACGGCTTTAACCCTGATAAGAGCATCCTCTATTTCCAGTTCATCAACGACAACAGCTATCGAATAGGGTATCTCTTGTTTGGTATGAATGATGATCTTCTCCCGGATCAATTCCGCCATCATGAAGGATTCACTCCTGTCTGTCAGCATATCATCGGGAAAATACATGGGGCCGGGAGGTAACTCTTTTTTGATCTCTTTTAGCAATGCATCAATGTTCTCACCTGTTAAAGCGGAAACAGGTAGAATCCGTTTAAAAGAATGGCAATCTCTATAAACTTTTTCGATTGCAGAAACATCCTCCTTTTTTAACAGATCAATTTTATTAATCACGAGAAAAAGAGGGGTATCAATCTTTTTTAGCTTGTCAAGGATAAAGGTGTCGATCTCTTCTTCTTTCTCATTATCAATCACCAGCAGTATAACATCAACCTCGTGATAGGAGATCAGGGCAATCTTTGTCATGTATTGATTGAACTTTGTCTCTTTCTTGTGGATGCCCGGAGTATCAAGAAATACTATCTGACAGTCTTCAAGATTTTTTACACCAAGAATCCTGTTTCTTGTTGTCTGAGGTTTATTGGTTGTGATTGCGAGTTTTTGACCGACCAACCGGTTCAGTAGAGCCGATTTTCCGACATTTGGTCTGCCGATAATCGATACAAAACCGGATTCAAAAGTCTTATCGTTCATTCATAACTCCTCAAATAAAAAACTCCTGGCCCTTTAAAGAACCAGGAGTTTTTATTATCTCAATTGCCCTCTTATCTTACTCTTCCGAGAAACCTCTTACTTCAGAGTACTTCAGCACTTTTCCGTCATGTAATGACCAGCCGCCTCTTGTCTTTGCAAACTTCATAGCGGCATTCTTCTCGCTCGATGAATTATCACGCGTAATGGTCAGATTCTGTCCAGGAAAAATCAGATCAGGATCTTTGATCTGGCCCTTATTTGCTTTATATATTAAAGGCCACTGGAAGGGATCGCTGTAAACGTCTTGAGCTTCAGAAATAACCCAGAGGCTCTCACCCTTTGCTACGGCATGGCTGCCCGATGCTGCCATTGAAGGGGCTGCTGTTGTCATGGAAGGCGCTGGTGCCGGCGCCGGCGCTGGTGCCGGTGCGTTTGCGGCTGCCTGCTCTTCCTCAGTGCCATAAAGGATTTCGCTCGGATGTTTGGGGCACCCGTAAAGAACAAATACTGAAATAATAACTAATGAAGCTCCCACAAAAGCAGGTCTTGATAAAAATTTCTTCACGTTTCCTCCTCCTTTTCTTGTAATTAGTTCCCTCTAATTAATGTTAGATGTATCATACCATTTCTTTCCTTATCTGTCAAGATAATTTCTTGTCATTTCCTAATAAGTCATTTACGGACAAAGGGTTTTAAATTTAACTCTCTTAACTGTTTTTTATCGACAGATGACGGGGCGTCTGTCAGAAGACAGGTCGCCTTCTGCGTTTTTGGAAAAGGTATCACATCCCTGATCGATTGAGAACCGGAAAGTATCATAAGTATCCTATCCAGACCGAGTGCAATCCCGCCATGAGGCGGCGCACCAAACTCCAAGGCCTCCAGAAGAAATCCGAATTTCTTTTCAGCCTCTTCTTTTCCGATCCCGAGAAGATTGAACATCTTATCCTGAACCTGTTTCTGATGAATTCTTATACTGCCTCCCCCTATCTCCTCGCCGTTAAGAACCAGGTCATAAGCCTTTGCCTTTATCCGGGAGGGGTCTTCGTCTAAACCAGCCATATCTTCATCTACGGGCGAGGTAAAGGGATGGTGCATCGCAACAAATCTCTTTTCTTCTTCATCGTATTCCAAGAGGGGAAATTCCGTAACCCATAGAAAATTGTATTGATTACTATCGACCAGCTTGAGTTTATCAGCCAGGAAAATCCGCAGTCTTCCCAGAACCTCTGCAACAACAGAAGCCTTATCAGCAACCATAAAGAGAATATCCCCGTCTTTGGCTTTTGTTTTTGAAGAAAGGGATTGCAACTCTTCCTCACTAAAAAACTTTGCAATGGGTGAATTGAGCTGTCCCTTTTCAATCTTGAACCAGGCAAGCCCTTTGCTTCCGAACGATTTCGCAAGCTCTGTCAGGTCATCCAGCTCTTTTCTCGAGAACGTGGCGCATCCCTCTGCATTGATCGCCTTGATCTCTCCTCCTGTATCAACAATATCTTTAAAAGCTTTAAAACCCGAGCCCGCAAAAAGATCGGTCACATTCAAAAACTCCATGCCGTATCTCGTGTCCGGCTTATCGCTCCCGAATCTCCCCATCGCTTCCTGATAACTCATTCTCGGGAAGGGGGTTTTAATAACCTTGTCTTTTACGTTTTTAAATATCTGAGACATCATCTCCTCAATAATACCAAAAATATCTTCCGGCTGAACAAAAGACATCTCCACATCGATCTGAGTAAACTCCGGCTGTCTGTTCGCCCTCAGATCCTCGTCCCTGAAGCATTTGACAACCTGGAAGTACCTATCGTATCCCGAAACCATGAGCAGCTGTTTGAACAGCTGCGGAGACTGCGGCAGGGCGTAAAATTTTCCCGGATTCACACGGCTCGGAACGAGATAATCCCTTGCCCCTTCAGGTGTGCTCTTTGTTAAAAAGGGTGTCTCAATATCAAAAAAACCCTTACTGTCAAAAAAATTCCGAATCGTCTTTACTGTCTCATGCCTTAATTTGATATTCCTCTGCAACAAAAAACCTCTCAGGTCCAGATACCGGTATCTCAGTCTGATGCTTTCAGAAAGTTCTTCATCGCTATCTGAAATGGAAAAAGGAAGGGGTTTGGATAAACTTAAAATCTTTAACTCTTTTATACTGAGCTCGATCGCTCCGGTTAAAAGGGATTTATTCTCTGTTCCGGGAAGCCTTTCAACGACATTTCCGATGACAGCCACCACATATTCACTTCGAAGATCCTTTGCCTTTTTAAAGGCCTCTTCACCGATTTCCGGGTCGAACACAATCTGTGTGAGACCTTCCCTGTCCCTCAGATCTACAAAAATCAATCCGCCGTGATCCCGTCTCCTATGAACCCATCCCATAAGAACCACTTCAGAACCGATATGCTCCTTTCTCAGTCCCCCGCAGGAATGCGTTCTCTTTAAATCACCTAAACCTTCTTCCATTTCTGACCCCTTTGACTCTTTGCCGTAAATCGAATAATTATAATGGATTAACCGTATTATTATATACAAAAACCGCCAATAGTCAAGGGTTTTCTCTTTAAAATCAGGCCACAACATGTTTTCTGCCAGAAGCAGAGACAAAAATTTTGAATCAGGAACCGAGTTATACTATCCTTATTTTATTAAGAAATCGAAAGAGAATGTGATATGAGAAAAACAATTATCATCTCATCTCTTCTCCTTGTTGCCCTTTTCTCTGCTTTAAGCCTTTATGCCCAGACCAAAAATCAAAAAGATGGGTTTGAAAAACTCCGGCTGGCAAAAAAATGGATGATAGAAAATGATATCAAAAAAAGAGGCATCACCGATGTAAACGTTCTTGCTGCCATGGAAAAGGTAAAAAGGCATCGTTTTGTCGATAAAAAAGTCAGGGATATGGCTTATTCCGACCATCCGTTGCCGATCGGCGAAGGACAGACTATATCCCAGCCTTATGTTGTGGCCCTCATGACCCAGTCCTTAAAAATAGAAAAAGGAGAAAAGATTCTCGAGATAGGGACCGGTTCGGGTTATCAGGCCGCTGTTCTTGCAGAGTTGACAGACAGGGTCTACACGATTGAAATCAGAGAGAAGCTGGCAAAAAAAGCAGAAGAAACGTTCAAAAAAGAGGGTTATCACTCTGTAATCGTTAAATTCGGTGACGGGTATTTCGGATGGAAAGAATATGCCCCTTTTGATGCAATTATCATCACAGCGGCTGCAAACCATGTCCCCCCTCCCCTCTTAAACCAGCTAAAGGAGGGAGGCCGTCTTATCATCCCTCTTGGGAGCACCAGCTATTTTCAAACCCTGACACTCATCGAAAAAAAGAGCGATGATTTGATCACCCGTCACATAACCGGGGTCCGTTTTGTCCCGATGACCGGGGAGGTTTTAAAAAGAAAGTAGGAGAGAGTCCCATTTCTCGCAGGAGGGGCACTTGCAAAAAATCTCGCCGGAACTGAATCCGCATTCCTTGCACTGATAACTACTCTGTTCGCTCCTGAAGGCTTCTAAAGGGATATGATAATTTTCTTCGGAATTGTTTATTTCAAGAAGACAGGCATAAGAATCAGGAATCAGGGGATCTCTTGCAATGGCCTTTTGGAACTCTGCTCTGGCCTGATCCGGCATTTCCTTTCTTAAAAAAAACCTGCCGAGAAGAAGATGCAGGCCAGCATTACCGGGATCCTTATCAAGGAACTCTTTATACAATATCTCCATCTCATCGGACCTGTTTAATTTGAAAAGAAGCCTCTCTATTTTAGAAAGAACAGAGGGCAAATAATGATGGCCACCTTCCACGGCTTTTTTCCAGAAGGAAAACGCCTTTGTTTTCTTACCCTGACGATCATAGAGGTCCCCCAGCGCAACAAGGGCATGAAAACAATTTCCGTCCAAAGACAGGGCCTGTTTATAGGAGTGAAGAGCCTCTCTCAGGTCTCCTCTTTTATATTTCTCGTTTCCCGCCTCTATCCTGAAAGAAATAAGCTTCCTGTTCTCTTTCAAACCCTTTATTTTTAAAAGCCTTTTCAAAGAATCAAAGGCATCATCCCATGCCTTTTTTTTCTCATAGAGCTTTACCAGATGGGAATAGGCCCTGATATTTTTCGAATCGATCTGAAGCACCTCTTTAAAATACCCGATAGCCTTGTCCATGTCGCCCGAAAGTCCGTAATTAAGGCCCAGCTCGGAAAATATGAGTATCTTGAGATTTTTATCGAGCCGCGGTTTCAAGAGCAGGCTTTTATTCATCCTGATCGCCTTTGCCGTCTCCCCTCTTTCACGAAGCAGCCTAGCTGTTTCCAGATATATCTCATCCGTATCAGGAGAGGTTTCTGCTAACTTTCTGAGCTCGTTCAGAACACTTTCTTTGTTGTCCTGGAACAAAAGATTGAAAACCTTCTTAAAAATGCGATTCTCCTTTTCCAGCTCCTTAAGCCTGTTCTTCTCTTTCCAGGACGTAGAATTCCTTTTGATGATCACAACAAGACAGAGAAGTAAAAAGAGAGCACCAAGCAGTAAAAGAGACAGGGGGGCTTGATTTTTAAGGACGATGTAATAATGAGAGAGATAAGACATAGGACCCCAAAAACTGACTAAGATTCTTTTTCTTCAGATGGCTCCGCTTCACAGGGAAACGCTTCCGGTTTTCCTGCCGGCTCTTCAGCAGGCAGGTTTCTCAGGTCAACCAGTTCCTTCTCCAGTTCTCGAATCCTTTTATCTTTTTTACCCACACTCATTTTCAGCCTGATCCTGTCAAACAGAGCCAGAACCCATACAAATAAAGCCCCGATAAAAACTGATGCGAGAACAACCAGAAAAAGAGGGATCTCGGGAGACTGAAAATTAAAATAATAATAGAGTTTGATCGGCGTGTTGTTTGTCACGGCAAAGGTTACAAGAAAAATCATAACGACCAGACCAAAAAGAAACCTTAACGAAGACATCATAATTGCCCCTTCTTTTTACAGTGATAATTTGATTTTCTTAAACTCCGGATAAAGCTTCTGATACGTTTTATCTAAATGTTCCGGGAAAATCCTGACATCGGCAAGCGTCGGCATAAAATTGGTATCCCCTTTCCATCTCGGCACAATATGAACATGCATGTGGCGGTCAATACCGGCCCCGGCAATCCTCCCCTCGTTTATTCCGACATTGAATCCCTCGGCCTGAAAAACCTCTCTTAATATCTCAATACTTTCCTGAACGGCTAGAACCAGCTCCAGAAGCTCGTCTCTCTTCAGTTTGCTGAAGGAACTGATATGCCTGTACGGAGAAACCATAATATGACCGTAGGTATAGGGATAGATATTCATGATAACGAAGGAAAGCTCTCCTCTGAAAAGGATGTAACTCTTTTTATCGTTCTTCATCTTCGGCTTTTCACAGAAGATACATTCCTCTGAATCATTTTCCTCGATATAATCCATTCTCCATGGAGCCCAAATTCTTTCCATTGCAATATTCCTGTTTTTTGTTTTTAGATAATATCCTTTAGTATTTCCTTTTCTTTTTTCTCCATAACTTCTGCATATTCAGGAGAATTTTCATGATCATAACCCAAAAGATGCAATATTCCGTGAACCAGCAGAATCAAGACTTCTTTCTCCAGACTGTGTCCCTTTTCCTCGGCCTGTCTTACTGCTGTTTCCAGAGAGATAATAACATCACCCAAAAGCCAGGGATTGACTCCCCCGCCTTCTCCCTCCTCCATGGAAAAGGAGAGCACATCGGTTGGCCGGTCAATGCCCCGGTATTCTTTATTTAATTTTTGAATCTTTTTATCGCTAACAAAAAGGATGCTGAGTTCGCTCTCTTCACGGGATAAGTCGCTGAGAATCTTTTCTGTCTTCTGTTTTATCGAATCGTCATCGATTCTGATTGTTTCCTGTTCGTTCTGTATGAGTACTTCCATCTATTTCTCCGGTGATTTATCGATGAAACCCGACGTTTTGGCAAACTATTTTATCCCTTTTTTGTTTTTTGCATGATTCTTTGATTCATGAGATTCATAAGCCTTAATAATATGCTGAACAAGGTCGTGCCTGACAACATCCTTTTCTGAAAAATAGATAAATTTAATGTCGGAAATAGCTCTCAGTATCTCCTGAACCTCGACCAGACCGGAAATCTTACCGTCTAGCAAATCGACCTGTGTTATATCTCCGGTAATAATGGTCTTGGAGTTGAAACCGATACGGGTCAAAAACATCTTCATTTGTTCGGATGTGACGTTCTGTGCTTCGTCCAGAATAATGAACGAATCGTTCAGCGTTCTCCCCCGCATATAGGCTATGGGCGCAATCTCTATCAGCCCCCTTTCAATAAATCTCTGAGCCTTGTCAAAATCGATCATGTCATACAGGGCATCGTAAAGAGGCCGGAGATAAGGATTAACCTTTTCGTAAAGGTCTCCGGGAAGAAAACCGAGCTTTTCCCCGGCTTCCACGGCCGGTCTTGCCAGAATGATTCTGCTGAACTGTTTATTGGTGAGACCGAAAACCCCCATGGCCATTGCCAGATAGGTCTTCCCCGTCCCCGCAGGCCCTATCCCGAAAACAATATCGTTCTCACGAATCGCCTCGACATACTTTTTCTGAATAACACTTTTCGGCGTGATATATCTCTTTTTTGAGGGAACCTCAATTCTCTCTGAAAAGATATTTTTAATATCTACACCTTTGTTCTCAGTAAAGACCCTGAGGATAAACTTTAAGTCATTATCCTGAAAAGAATAACCTTCTGTCACCATAGAATAGAGATCCTTGATCAGCTTCTCGACCCTGACAACATCAGCCTCTTTGCCCTTAATGTTGATTTGGTTTTCCTGTGTCGATATTTTTACATGAAAAGTGTTCTCGACCTGTTTGAGATGTTTATCTCCGACTCCGAAAAGGGCGGGAATGTAGTCATTGTTCTCGAGGAAAACGGCTCTGTTACACTCTGAAACCAAAAGATACTCCTTAAAAATAAATATCTTAACCCGATTTATTATCTTTTATCTCTATCACAAAACGGTCTAAAAATCAAAAAATATTTACCGCCTTGATAGCTTCCGTTTGAGCTCGTATTCAATCTCTCTCAGCTTTTTCCAGTGGAATATTTTCTTTTCTTTTGAATCGGTCACATAAAAAACATCGATAACCCTGTTTGCCTGTGTCGATATTTTGGCAACATAAATATCATGGCCGAGCATAAATAAGACGCCGGTTATATCATACAACAGCCCGATACGGTCTTCGGTAATGACCTCGATAACCGTGTGAGTATCCGAGATGTTGTTCTTGATTCTCACCTCTGTTTCAATCTTCGGACCTTTTGTTCTATGAGGAAAAACATATCTTTTCCTTGATTTAATGAGCTTCTCAACACTCTTCTCCCCCTCGATCACTCCCAGAAGGTCTTTCTCAAAATCCTTCCAGATGTTCTTATCCCTAATCGGCTTGCCTTTTAAATCATTAACCTGCAGGGTATCGATAGCCACCCCGTATCTGCTTGTAAATATCTGGGCACCGAGAATATTGATATTTTTCGCAGCCAGGGTTCCGGCGATCGTCGAGAACAATCCTCTTTTTCCATCGGTGCACACAATCAGTTCTGTGTAACCGGCATCGAGGTTATGATGATGATCAACTATCAGCTTTTTCAATTGAAGCTGTTCCATCAATTGCAGATGCGTTACTATTTTTTCGGCTGACGTTGTCGCTGTATATTTGTTGGGCATTATTTCAAGAAAGTTTTTTATCGCCTTTTTATTGATATCCGAAGGACTTTTTTCTAAAATTTCCTCTTCCAATTTATTCATCAAAGACGTCTCTGTTACATCATCTCCTCTGGTCAGATGATACGATGCCCTGTCAAACAGCTCCATAAGCAGAGCCGCCTTCCACCCTGTCCAGACATCTGTCCCGACAGACTTCATATCGGCATAGGTCAAAATATAGAGCATTTTCAAAATTTCTTCTTCCCTGATACAACTCACAAACTTACCGATAACTTTGTCATCATGCATATCTCTTCTCTGTGAGAGATGGCTCATCACAAGGTGATTATCGATCAGCATCTTTATCCGATCGGAAACCTCTTCTGACAATTCCATTCTTTTCATGGCCGAAGCAGCTAGATGAACACCTCTTCTTACATGACCTCCTCCTCCGCCTTTTCCTGTATCATGAAACAAAAGCGCCAGTTTTACGATTTCAGGATTGTGCAACTCTTTATATAATTCTGAAAGTTTCTTCAACTCCTTATTCTTGGTTTTGGCTAAGTCTTCAAGAACCTCAATACTCTTTAACGTGTGTTCGTCGACTGTGTACTTATGATAGATATCGTATTGAACCAGGCATTTTATCGTATCGAATTCCGGGATGAATCGACCGAGAACACCGATATCGTTCATCAGCCTGAGAGTTCTGGCGGCATTATTGTTCTTCAAGATTGAGAGAAACGTTTCGCTCGCTTCTTTTGAAACCCTGAAATCATTGTTGATACACTTAAGATGGGAAATGATTGCATCTCTGGTTTCGGCACTGATTTCCAGTCCCAGTTTCTGAATATGACAGAAAATTTTTAATAACAGAACAGGGTTCTTTTTGAAAATATTGTAACGGCCGTTATTCACATCGATTTCGCCGTCCCGTGCAATAAAGTCATCATCAAGAACAACAACTTTTTTGAATTTCGATTTCTTTTTTTCGAGACACTTGTCGAGAAACATCATGGAAAAGCGATAGATGTTTGTGGCATTGATATAATAATCCTGCATAAACATCTCTACAAGTTTCCGGTTGTTCTTATTTCTGTATCCCAGGTTATAGGCGATTTTCTTCTGTATCTCAATATCGAGTGTATCCGTTTTTCTATCGACAAGAAGATGGAGTCCGGTCCTTGCCTTCAGCAAAAAATCATAAGACTTCATCAGGGTCTTTAAGTCTTTTTTACTGATAAGCTTTCCCTCGTAAAGGCCTTTCAGGTTTTTAATTCCGTATTTTGTGGCTGCAGCCCACATCGTAATATGAAAATCCCGAAGACCGCCGGGACTCTCCTTGATGTTCGGTTCCAGCAGGTTGATCGACTCGTCATACATGCTGTGTCTTCTTTTCCTCTCATCCATCTTGTGTTTGATATAAATGTCGATTCCTTTACTAATGCTGTTCTTTTTCAACGCCTTCTCGAATTTTTCATACAGTTCTTCATCACCGATTATATACCTGGACTCGATCATCGCTGTCTGTGCGGTAAAGTCCTGACTTCCGATCTTCATCGACTCTTTAACCGTCCTTAAGCTGTGCCCCACTTTAAAGCCGGTATCCCAGAGAAGAGTCACAATGTCCTTGGCCAAGGTATCGATATACTTGTCCAGTGACGGTTCATAAAGAACAAGGATATCGACATCGGAGTGCGGGTTCAGCTCTTCCCTTCCGTATCCCCCGACAGCAATCACAACGCATTTCGATTTCTTGCCTCCCGGAAACTGCTCTTCGAAGTTTTTTGTCGAAACACGGTATATCTCCTCAATCACTTTATCGACAAATTTCGAATAGGCTCTCACCGTTCTCAGACCGCTCTCACCGTCAATATGAGCCTTTTTTATCTCCTCTTTTTGATTGGCGATAAAAATCCTCAGTGAACGGGTATCGTCTTTCCCTGTAAGAATCTGTTGTGTCTTATTCTTTATTCTGACCTGCGGTTTCATTACGTTTTCTCATGCTCTCGGATGATATTTATCATAAATGCTTCTGAGTCGTTCTTTGATAATATGGGTATAAATCTGTGTCGTAGAGATGTCCGCATGCCCCAGCATCTTCTGAACAGACCTCAAATCCGCTCCTCCCTCCAGCAGATGGGTCGCAAAAGAGTGTCTCAGGGAATGGGGGCTGATTTTTTTTACAATTCCGGCAGTCCGGGTGTATTTTTTAATAATCTTCCAGAAACCCTGGCGGGTCATCTTATTTCCCTGCCTGTTGACAAACAGCTCTTTGTTCTCTTTATCTTTTATAATGAGAGGGCGGGAAGAACTTAAATAACCTTGAAGCTTCAGGGAAGCCTCTTCTCCCAGAGGAATAATCCGCTCCTTGGAGCCTTTCCCAAAAGAGATAATGTAACCGACCTCAAGGTTGATATCATTAAGCGTCAGGGAAATCAGTTCAGAAACCCTCACACCCGTTGCATAGAGAAGCTCTATCATCGCCGAATCCCTGAACCCCAGAGGGTAATTTGTATCGGGCATCTTCAGCAACTGCTCCACCTCCTCAAAAGATAAGGTCTCCGGCAGTTTTCTGGTCAGTGCAGGCGATTCGATATGTTCGGTGGGATCGCTATCGATAATCCCTTCGCCCAGCAAAAACCTGAAAAACATCTTCATAGAAACAAGATGCCTGGCCTGAGACGAAGCGGAAAGACTCTCTTTTTTAAAACTTGAGAGATAATCGCTGATATCGGTTCTTGTTATCTTCAACACCTCCTGGGAAGAAACGAGCTTCATGAGACTGATAAACCGGTTGATATCTCTTGAATAAGCATCGACCGTATTTTTTGCCAGTCTCCGTTCCACAGCCAGATAATTGATGAATTCACTTAACAGGTCTTTCATGCTCATTTCCCCTTGGTTTTTTCCCTTGAGGCTCTCTTTTTTATAAAATCAACCAAGAACTCCAGCTCCTCGCAACGGAGCAGATAAGCAATCAGAAAATAGGAGGTCATCCCCAAAGCAACGCTCAAAGCCAGAACACCGAGCCTCTCCGGAAGATACGAGTCAAGCCTGAAGTAGAAATGGCTGCCGGCCGCAAGCAGGCTTCCCATAACAGCCGTAGCCAGTGTGAACTTCATAAAAGAAACTGTGATCTTCCTTATTCCCAGCGGCCCCAACTTTCTTCTCAGAACAAAAAGGAGCAGCCCCAGATTCAGTATCGATGCCAAAGAGGTGGCCAGGGCCAGTCCCCCGTGTTTCAGGGGAAACATTAAAGCGATACTCAAAACAATATTTGCCGCCATTGCTATACACCCGATGGTAACAGGGGTTTTTGTGTCTTGAAGGGAATAGAAAACCGGAACAACAATCTTTACCCCGGCATAGGCAAAGAGGCCGACGGAATAATATAAAAGGGCGGTTGCCGTAAAATATGTCGATTCGAGAAGAAACTCCCCTCTTTGAAAAAGAACATTGATGATAGGAACTCTTAAAATAATGAGGCCGACAGTTGCCGGAACTGTCAGAAAAAAAACAAGTCTCATGGCAAAAGAGAGGGTCTCTTTAAGTTCCTTCATATCGTTTTTTGCCGAGGTAATGGAAAAAAGAGGGAGCACAGCAATCCCCATGGCCACTCCGAAAAGCCCCAGAGGAAATTGAACCAGGCGGTTGCCGTAATATAAAAAAGAAACACTTCCCTCCTGAAGCAAAGAGGCTAAAAGGGTATCGACAAAAGTATTGATCTCGGCAACAGCCAGCCCGATAACGCTGGGCAACATCAGGAGTCCGACTTTTTTCACGCCGGGATGAGCAAAATTAAGCCTTATTTTAAACCTCATCCCTTTTTTCAGAAGAACGGGAATCTGAACAATCAGCTGCCCCATTCCTCCCAGAATAACCCCGTAAGCCAGAGCCATAATGGGATGCTCTGTCATGGAAGATAAGTAAAGGGCACATAAAATCATGGAGATATTCAAAATAGCCGGGGCAAGGGCCGGCACGGCAAAATGCTTCAGGGAATTCAATATCCCCATGGCCATAACCGTAAGACCGATAAAAAAGATATAGGGGAACATGACCCGTGTCAGATGAACGGTAAGGCGGTATTTCTCCAAAGGGGTATAGAACCCCGGAGCAATAATCTTTACGATAGCCGGGGCAAAAAGAATTCCCAGAACAGTGGTGCCGAGAAGAAAGAGGATTAAGATGGTCGTTAACGAGTTGACCATATCCCATGCCTCTTCTTTTTTCCCGGTCTCCATGTGTTCAGTGAATACGGGAATAAAAGCAGCTGTTAAGGAACCTTCGCCTACAAGACGGCGAAGCAGATTCGGAATGCGGAAGGCAACAAAAAACGCGTCAGCCACCATGGCAGCCCCGTAGATATTGGCTATGACCATATCCCGAATAAATCCCAGTATTCTGCTGAGAAGAGTCGCCGAACTCACAACCCCTGCGGCTTTTGTTACTTCCCGATTAAGACTGTTCGAGACGGGCTCTATTTTTTCTTCTAATTCGTTTCTCATAAAAAATTTTAAAAAAGTATTGACATTCCTTGTAAACTTGTATATATATCTTTATTTCATACGAAAGGAGTTTTAATGCAAAAACATCTATCTGTCCTTAAGCGGGCAAGACAAAATAAAATCAGAAAAGCAAGAAATACCCATGTGAAAAAACTGATAAAAACGGCAATTAAAAACACAAATGAAAAAATCGAGTCGGGCAATGAAGAAGAAGCCAGGAAATCCCTGACCCAGACGATGTCCGTGATTGACAGGGCCGTTTCAAAGGGTATTGTCCATGACAATAATGGTTCCAGAAAAATATCTCGCCTCTCCTCTAAAATCGATTCTGTAAAAAAAAAGAAGTCATAAATCATCACTGATAAACTTCTCAAAATCTCTCTATTCCAGGGCCTAAACTCATATCTTAAGCACCAGGGATTCCAATATTGTTTTCGGGTGAAGCCGGGAAGATTTCAACTTCAAATCGATAGCGAGCAGCTCTTTTAAATACCTCACCAGTTCATCAAGCTGAAAATGTTTTCCCTGTTCGATATATTCCTTAAGAAAAGTCACGGGTATTCCCAGTTTTTTTGATATCTCCGGAATCGAATACCCGCTCATGAGAAAATACTTCGAAAGCATAATCATACGGAACTGATAAGCGATAAGTCCCAGTATCTTTAAAGGGAATTCCCCCTGAGAAAGTATCTTATGAATGAGTTTTAAAGCCTCTCCCCTTTTCTTCCAGCCGATAGCAGAAGATATCTCAAAAATGGACCTCAGGTGGACATCCCCTGTGACCGTTTCCAAATCTTCAAGGGTGATCTCTTTTCCTGTTCCGGCAAAGGAAATAACCTTTTCCAGCTCATTATTGATGGTCTGCAGGTCCCTGCCGATAAAATTGACAAGGTAGGCCAGTGCCTCTTCAGAAATGGTTACATGGCCATCTTCGAGCTTCCTTTTTATGCATCCCATCACATCACTTTCCGAAAGAGAGCCGAATCTGACAACAACACCCTTTTTCGACAGAACCTGAAAAAATTTCTTTCTTTTATCGATTGTCGAAGCTGTAAAGATAACACACGATTCAGGAGACGGATGGTTGCAATAATCGATAATCGCCGAATCGTCACCTTTTTTCAGCTGATCGATATTTTTGATGACCAGAACCTTTTTGCCGCCCATAAAAGAAAGGGTTTTCGCTTCATCAATCATCGAAGAAGCGCTTTCTTCATCAGCATAGATTACCTTGTAGCTGAAATCCTTGGCATCCGGGCTAACAAGTGAGCGCTCAATCTTGTCGATAGCCTCCTCGATAAGATATTTTTCCTCTCCGAAAAAAAGATAGAGGGGTGAAAAAACGCCATTTTCTATCTCTTTTGCAAGTGTATGGTATCTTTTTTCTGTCATGGACTGTTAAAACCCTTCAAAAACAAGGCTCCTGATCCTTTCGGCAAACTCTTCAAACGCCTTTTTCCGGGTATTCCTAAGCGTTGCCTCCCTTCCGGCTATTGCAGCGGAAACAGTATATGTATCATCTGCCGTCAGCCCCTGTTTCAAAAGAACCTTTTCTTTAACCAGATCTTTGAAAACAATTTCAACATCAATAAGAACCCGGTATTCTTTGACCCTGTCCTGAGTATCAAAAGATATCGGTTTCAGGTAATAATTCCTGATCTCTCCCTTTAAGTCAGAATCGGTTGCTTGAGAAGAAACAATCTTCAACCGCCCGTCCCGGATAAAGAGTTCACGCACAGCAGCGGTAATTTCCCGTTCGATCTCCGGTTCCTGCGTATTATTAACAAAGGTCGAGATGGAAAGGGTCTTCAAGTGTGTGGGAAGGCTGCTCGCACCCGTACCGATCAGATGATAACCGCAGCCCAGAAGTCCAAGAACCATAGCAACTACGAGAATTCCTCTTGTTTTTATCATGTCGATATCCTTAAATAACAATATTAATCAATTTGTTCGGAACAATAATACATTTCCTGATGGGTTGATCCTGAAGCCACTGCCTGACCTTCTCGTCTTCCAGCACAGTTCTCTTCAGTTCCTCATCCTCTTCATCAGCACTCACAGAGATTCTGGCACGGACCTTGCCGTTCACCTGAACAACCAGATCGATCTCCTCTTCCCTGGCAATTTCCGGGTTATAGGACGGCCAGGGATGAGAGAGAATGTTCCCCTCTTTTCCCATAAGCTCCCACATCTCTTCGGCTATATGGGGCGCAAAGGGAGAAAGAAGAACGATGGAAGACAAAACCGCTTCAGTAAGCACCATCAGAGACTTTTCATCTTTGACCTTAATCTCCCATTTGTAAAGGGAGTTGATAAGCTCCATAATGGAACTGATCGCCGTATTCAGGTGAAACCTTTCCCCGATATCCTGCGTAACTTTCTTGATTGTCTGATGAGTCTTTCTTCTTATATCTTTCAATTCCGGGGGAAGCTCCTGCAGAGCCCCTTCGTCAACGTTGATTTCTTTAATGTCCCCGCAGTAGTTGTTGACAAGACGCCATATTCTGTTTAAAAATCGATAAGAACCCTCCACCCCTTTCTCGTTCCAGTCCAGTTCCTTTTCAGGAGGCGAGGCAAAGATTATGAATACCCGTGCCGTATCAGCCCCGTATTTCTTGATAATATCGTCAGGGTCTACGATATTTCCCTTTGATTTAGACATGGCAGTTCCGTCTTTGAGAACCATCCCCTGAGTCAGAAGGTTTTTAAACGGCTCCTTTACTTCGACAAGACCGGCATCTTTCAGCACCCTGGTAAAGAAGCGGGAGTATAATAAATGCATAACAGCATGTTCGATACCGCCTATATACTGATCTACAGGCATCCAGTAATTAACCGCTTTCGTATCGATGGGACCTTTTTCATAGCCGGCACAGGTATATCGGAGAAAATACCAGGACGAACAGATAAAGGTGTCCATGGTATCGGTTTCTCTTTTTGCTTCCCCATTGCATTTCGGACATTTTGTGCTCACAAAGTCCTCTACGTCTCTGAGCGAAAGCTTGTTCGTATTCTTCAATTCGATATTTACGGGCAGAGGAACCGGGAGTTCCTCATAAGGAACGGGAACAATTCCACAGCTCTCACAATAAACAAGCGGAATAGGTGCTCCCCAGTATCTCTGACGCGAGATTCCCCAGTCTTTGAGGCGGTAGTTGACTGTTCTCTTGCCTATCCCCTTCTGCTGCAGATAGTCGGCAATCTTATCCATGGCCTCTTTGTTTTTCAGGCCGTTAAAATCGCCGGAATTAACAAGGTATCCCTCTTCGACATGCGCCTCTGTCATCGTAGACTCATCAAGAGAACTGTCAAAGGGATGGATCACAACCTTCACAGGAATGTCATATTTCTTTGCGAAATCCAAATCCCTTTGATCGTGAGCCGGAACAGCCATAACAGCCCCTGTCCCGTAATCCATCAGAACGAAATTCGCAATCCAGACAGGGATCTTTCTTCCATTTACAGGATTAATCGCGTACCGTCCCGTAAAAACACCTTTCTTCTCCGTCTCCTCGGAAGCCCTGTCAATTTTTGTTTCTTTTAAAGTCTCCTGAATAAAATCAGCCACCTCTTTTTCACGGGGTGTTCCTTCGGACAGGCTTTTCGCCATCTGATGCTCCGGGGCAAGACTCATAAATGTCGCCCCGAAAAGAGTGTCCTGCCTCGTTGTAAAGACCGTGATCGATTCATCGCTTCCTTCAAGGGGGAAATTGATCTCGACACCGTAGCTCTTTCCAATCCAGTTCTTCTGCATGGTCAGAACCCTCTCAGGCCAGCCCGAAACGAGCTCCTCGCAACTTTTGAGCAGTTCTTCCGAATAGTCGGTGATCCTTAAGAACCACTGCTCCAGCTCTTTTTTATCCACCGGCTGATCGCATCTCCAGCAAAGACCTCCCTCGGCCTGCTCATTGGCGAGAACGGTATTGCATGTCTCGCACCAGTTCACCATCGCCGTCTTTCTGTATGCCAGACCCATCTCATACATCTTAAGGAATATCCACTGAGTCCACCGGTAGTAATCTTCATGGCAGGTCGCCACTTCCCTGTCCCAGTCATAGCTCAGTCCCATTTTTTTGAGCTGTGCCCTCATGTAATCGATATTTTCCCATGTCCACTTGGCAGGGTGGATAGCCCTTTGAATTGCCGCATTTTCAGCCGGCATACCAAAAGCATCCCAGCCCATCGGATGAAGAACATTAAACCCCTGCATCCTTTTAAAACGGGACACAACATCTCCGATAGTATAGTTCCTCACATGTCCCATATGAATCCTTCCCGAAGGATAGGGAAACATCTCGAGAACATAATATTTGTCCTTTTTCGGGTCCTCGGAAACCTTAAACGTTCCGTTCTCTTCCCATCTCTTTTGCCATCTTTCTTCGATGCTTTTAAAGTCGTAACGATCGTCCACAGCTCTCCTTCTCCTCACAGACAGATTGTGAAGATTATAATATTACCAAAGTGATTCGCCGCTTACAATAGGAAAATATTATCGTCCGTAGTCCAGCCGGTATCCCAGAAATGCAGGAATACCCTCTTTGATGATTTTATTCTTGGCCTTTTCAATATTATAGGGAACTCTAAAGAATTGAACCAGCCCCTTTTTTGTATCATAAACCAGACACAGCGCCTTATTGTTGCCGTCCCTCGGCTGACCCACGCTCCCGGCATTGATAAGGTATCTCGAATCGTCTCTGATCTCAACTATTTCTTTAAAAGACAGGCTCAATCTCCCCTCTCTATCTTTAGCGATAACAAGGGGAACATGGGTGTGGCCGACAAAACAGACCTTTGTATCAAAAAAATCAAAATTGTCAGAAATATCTCTCATCCCGAAAAGGTAGTGCCATTTTTCGGGTTCCTTCGGTGAAGAGTGAACCAGCGTTATCCCTTCCAATCGCTTTAAAAACGGAAGCTTTTTTAAATATTCCATATGATCGGAAGTCAGATTGTTCTGTGTCCACACTATGGATTCTTTTGCACACGGGTTAAAAGAAGTACAATCTGCCAGCCCTGCGGCAGCATAATCGTGATTCCCCGCAATAACAGTCTCCGTTACCCCCTTTAACAGATCAATCGATTGGTTGGGGTTGGCTCCGTACCCTACAATATCTCCGATAAAGAGAACACCGTCCGGCAACTGCCTTTTAATCTCTTTTAATACCGCATCAAAGGCTTCGAGGTTTCCATGGATATCTGAGATAACCGCATATCTCATAATAAAAGAACATCACGCTATCTTTATTAAGCTCTGATATTGGGGAATTATCTCTTCTGCCTTTTTTCCCAGCTTTTCGCGGACCGTCTTTTCTTCCTCAACAATATGAATGCTCATCTCCTTTTCATCATCCTTTTTAACAAAACCGCTGACCATGTTTTCAAAAACGATCTCAGGTGCAAGTTTGAGAATGCCTTTTCCAAGAAGTTCGATAGAAAAATCATAGACATCGATTTTTTTCAGGATATCGATAATTGAAGAAGAGATGTTTATCATTCTTTTGGTATCAAAGGTGGTGCTTTTCCCCATACCAATCAACAATATTTTGTCCGTCACAAATTTATCCGAATTGCAGATCAATCCCCTTTCGTTATAAGCCCCGGACAGCCTGTTCGATAGAATAAAAGAGGATATTTTATTGTTCATCAGCCAGTCGATCCGGCCTGCACTCCCCTTCGAAGGGACAATATCGTAAAAAATGGGAACAACAATAATCCCGCATTCGATTTTCAAAAGGTCATCAGAAACGATTTCCAAATTTATCATGCCGTTGCCTAGTCCTTCAGTTCTTTGTCTGTCTTAATCTTATCCAGAATACCGTTAACAAAGGGTGCCGACTCATCGCTCCCGAACTTCTTTTCTATCTCAATGGCCTCATTGATCGCCACCTTCGGCGGTATATCATCTCTGTAAAGCAATTCATAAATCGCCAGTCTGAGAATCGATCGCTCTACGGTTCCAATCCTCTCCAAAGACCAGTTCTTGCTGTACTTCTTTATCTCCAGGTCTATGTCTTTGATATGCTGCAAGGTCCCTTCAACGAGTTCCGTGGCAAACAGTTTAACATCGTCCGGCACATCATTATGAGACCAGTAGCGGTTGATAACACCGCTCTCATCCTCTCCGCGCATCTCGTATTGATACATGATTTTCAGAGCCTCTTCTCTGGCTCTTCTCCGTTTTCCCATATCCTCTTTCACACAGCTATTTTTTTGCAAAGATTGGCCATTTCCACAGCCGTAATCGCGGCCTCGAAGCCCTTATTGCCGGCCTTTGTCCCGGCTCTCTCGATAGCCTGTTCGAGCGTATCTGTGGTCAGAACACCTAAAATAACAGGGATCCCGCTTTCCAGGGAAACCGCAGCCACACCTTTTGTGACCTCGGCACTGATATATTCAAAATGAGGGGTATCTCCCTGAATCACCGCCCCAAGACATATTACCGCATCATAACCTTTCTTTAAAACCATTCTTTTTGCCGCCAAAGGGATTTCGAAGCTTCCCGGCACTCTCATTACCGTTATATCATTATCCTTAACCCCGCTCCGAACAAGGGCATCCAGCGCTCCCTCAAGCAATCTCCCGGTAATAAAGTCATTAAATCGGCTGACAACGATCCCGAACTTTAAATCCTTGCCTATCAGGTTCCCTTCAATATATTTTGGCATAATCCTCTCCTTTCTCCTAATCATTTAATATGTAATAAATGACCCAGTTTTTTCTGCTTTGTTGAAAGATACTTGACATTGTATTTCCTCGGTTTGATTTCAAGCGAAACCCTCTCTACAATCTTTAATCCATATCCTTCGAGACCGACAATCTTTCTCGGGTTATTCGTAATCAGCTTGATCTTTTTCAGACCGAGCGCCACCAGAATCTGTGCCCCTATTCCGTAATCTCTCAAATCGGATTTAAATCCTAATGTTTCATTGGCCTCCACAGTATCCAGACCCTTATCCTGCAATGCATACGCCTTCATTTTATTGACAAAGCCGATACCTCTTCCCTCCTGCTGCATATATAACAGAACACCTGCCTTTTCCTTGGAGATCATCTCTAAAGCCTTGTTCAGCTGCTCTCCGCAGTCGCATCGATAAGATCCGAAAACATCCCCGGTAACACATTGGGAGTGAACCCTGACCAGAACAGGATCTCCGGTTTTGATAGGGCCTTTAATCAGGGCCAGGTGGGAGTGATGATCAAGCGAATTCTCAAAAGCGATCGCATCGAAAATCCCGAACTCGGTCGGAATCTTCGTAACCGCGGATTCCCTGACAAGAGATTCATGCCTCATACGGTATTCAATAAGGTCCTTGATTGTAACGATCTTTAAATTATGTTCTTCGGCAAATTCCATTAGCCTCGGCACCCTTGCCATGGTGCCGTCCTCATCCATGATCTCGCAGATAACCCCGGCAGGATATAGGCCGGCCAGCTTTGCCAGATCAACTGAGCCCTCTGTCTGTCCCGACCTTACCAGAACCCCTCCGTCCTTTGCCTTTAGAGGAAAGATATGACCGGGACGGGCAAGGTCGGACGGTCCTGATTTCGAGTCGATAGCCGTTAAAATCGTCTTTGCCCTATCAGAAGCGGATATTCCTGTTGTTATATCCTTTTTCGCATCAATAGAAACAGTAAATGCTGTCTGGAAGGTCGCCGTATTTTCATTAACCATATCCCGCAGGTCAAGTTCTTCCAGACGCTTCGGTATCATGGAGAGACAGATAAGCCCCCTGCCGTATTTTGCCATAAAGTTGACGATATCCGGTGTCACTTTCTCTGCGGCTACCATCAAATCCCCTTCATTTTCCCTGTCTTCGTCATCCACCAGGATAATCATCCTGCCGTTTTTTATATCTTCCACGGCCTCTTCAATCGTGTGAAATTTCATCTGACCAAACCTCCTTTACATAAATCCATATTCCTTTAAAAAATCCCTGCTGATTTCTTTACTGCTGCTGTTTTCTCTGGATACAAAGCTTTCCACATATTTACCGATGAGGTCACATTCGAGATTGACCGAATCTCCCCGGTCCTTTATCCCTATGGTTGTCATCTTAGCAGTATGAGGAATGATACTGATCCCGAAGGTGTCCCCTTTGCAGCTGACAACTGTCAGGCTCACCCCGTCAATTGCTATCGATCCCTTTGTTACAATATATTTCATCAATTCTTTTTTTGTCTGAAGTGTAATGTCTACAAAATCCCCTTTTTGCTCCTTTTTCACGATCCGACCGATCCCGTCAATATGGCCGCTGACCATATGTCCCATGAGTCTGTCGCCGATTTTCAAAGACCTCTCAAGGTTTACCCTGTCCCCTTTTCTCAATTCATCCAGATAGCTCTTTTTCAGGGTCTCCGGCGAAACCTCGGCAGTAAATGAATCATTATCAAAATCGACGACTGTCAGGCAGACACCACTTACGGCAATACTATCCCCTTCTTTGACATCTTTTAACACCGCATCAGCATGAATTGTCAGTGTAAGCGTTGCGCCTTTTTTCACTATTTTTTCAACACTTCCCAGCTCTTCGATAATACCGGTAAACATCTTTTTTCCTTAATGAAGATAACCCTGTATCAAAATATCTTTATCCAGCCTCTTTACTTCCATATCTCTGAGAGTCAGAGCCTCCTTTAAGGAGGGGAAACCCTTTCCGCTTACAGAAGAAGGGGCCTCTTTCCCGCCGATGATTATAGGGGAGATAAAAAACATGACCTTATCGACTATCCCTTCATTAATGGCAGAGGCGTTTATCTCTCCGCCTCCTTCTATCAAGAGACTGGTAATGTTCAATTTCCCGAGTTCCTGCATCAGCCTGTCCAGATCGACCCTTCCCTGTTTCTTTTTCGTTGCCAGAATCTGTATCCCCTTTTTTTGAAGTCTCTTTATCTTTTTTTCAGAAGCATCCCCTGTCGTGGCAATGAAAATATCGGTATCATCCTTGTTTAAAACCTTTGCTTTTAAAGGAATCCTGAGCGAGCTGTCAATGATAATCCGTTTCGGATTCTTCCCCTTTTTTCCTTTTATCCGGGTCGTAAGCGCCGGGTCATCTTTCATAACGGTATTGATTCCCACCATGATGGCATCGGATTCGTCTCTCAGCCTGTGTACAAACTCTCTCGATTTTATACCGGTTATCCACCTTGTATCCCCCTTCACTGTCGCAATCTTCCCATCAAGACTCTCTCCGACCTTGAGTGTAACAAACGGTCTTTTCGATGTAATAAATTTGATATACTTTTCATTCAATCTCTTACATTCCTTTTCCAGAACACCCTCAGCAACCTCGATTCCGGCCTTCTTTAATATCTTAACCCCTTTTCCGGCAACAAGGGGGTTGGGGTCTCTCATCCCTATGATAATCTTTTTTACCTTACTCTTTACAATCGTATCCGTGCAGGGCGGCGTTTTTCCGAAATGACAGCACGGCTCAAGGTTCACATAAAGGGTTCCTCCCTCTGCCTCTTTGCCGGCCATTTTTAATGCATTAACCTCGGCATGCGGCAAACCGGCCCTTCTGTGATAACCTTTTGCAATAATCCGGTCCCTTTTGACAAGTACAGCCCCTACCATAGGATTGGGGCTTGTTCCTCCCCTCCCTTTTTCAGCCATCTCAAGGGCCAGAGCCATGAATTTCTCTTCCATCATTCCCCTATCAGCAATAAAAAAACCCGAAGGCTTACAATAATCCTTCGGGTTCATTTTTTCTATACGCTATTTAGCCTTCTCCCATCCAGACTGTTACTGTCGGCTCTGGAATTTCACCAGATCAGCCCCTAAATTTCTTAGGGGGTAGCGGGCTATACCGCCGGTCGGGAATTTCACCCTGCCCCGAAGGTTTTAAAAAGGTTAACATAAGTCCAAAATCGTGTCAAGTTTTTTGAATTTCTTTATCAAATAAGGGTTCTTCTTGACATCTAACTCATAACAAGTATAATTTTCGTTCGAGATACAGAGACCTTTTAATCTTAATTATGGGGTGTATCAATGGTCACTTTTGATAAGCTTACCGAGCCAAAACAGGGAAAAAGGATTGAAGCAAAAAACGGCCACCTCGATGTTTCCGACAACCCGATTATCCCTTTTATCGAGGGGGATGGAATAGGGGTTGATATCTGGGCCGCATCGATCAGGGTCTTTGACAGCGCTGTTGAAAAAGCATACAACGGAAAAAAGAAGATCGAGTGGTTTGAGATCTATGCCGGTGACAAAGCAAAGGAAAAATATGATGAATGGCTTCCCCAGGATACCCTGAAAGCCATTGAACACTACCATGTTTCTATAAAGGGCCCCTTGACAACGCCTATTGGCGGCGGATTCAGAAGCCTCAACGTCACTATGAGACAGACTCTCAACCTGTTCGCCTGTGTCAGGCCGGTAAAGTATATTAAGGGTGTTCCGAGCCCTGTAAGGGAGCCTGAAAAGATCGATATGATCGTATTCAGGGAAAATACCGAGGATGTCTATTCCGGTATTGAGTGGCCCCAGGGCAGCAAAGAGGTCAAAAAACTCATTAAATACCTCAAAGACGAAATGGGCGCCAAGCTCAGGGACGACTCCGGAATCGGAATCAAGCCGATCAGTATAACCGGAACCAATCAGATCGTCAGAAAAGCGATCCAGTATGCTATCTGCCACAAAAAGCCGAGTGTTACCCTCGTTCACAAGGGCAACATCATGAAGTTTACAGAGGGCGCATTCAAAGATTGGGGCTATCAGTTAGCAAAGGATGAGTTCGGCGATATCACCATATCCGAGGCCGAGCTCTGGGATAAATATGACGGAAAGATGCCGGAAGGAAAGATCCTTATCCAAGACCGGATAACCGATGCCATGTTCCAGCAGATTCTTCTGAGGCCGGATGAGTACAGTGTCCTTGCTTTACCCAATCTCACCGGTGATTTCATGTCGGATGCCCTGGCCGCTCAGATAGGCGGGCTCGGAATGGCACCGGGAGCCAATATGAGCGATACCACGGCCCTTTTCGAGGCAACACACGGCACCGCTCCCAAATATGCGGGTCAGGACAAGGTCAACCCCGGATCGGTTATCCTCTCAGGGGTCATGATGTTCGAGCATCTCGGCTGGCAGGAAGCAGCGGACACGATTCTCAACGCCATCCAGAAGACCGTTTCACAAAAAAAGGTAACTTATGACCTGGAAAGACAGATGGAAGGCGCCACCCTCCTGAAATGCTCTGAATTCGGGTCAGCCATTATCGAAAATATGTAATGAGCGATAAACAAGAGAACATCGGAGAAAAAGCAGCAAGGATTCTTGTCGATATCGGTGCGGTTAACTGGAATCTTGAAACTCCTTTTATTCTTACCTCCGGTGCGGCAAGCCCTGTCTATGTGGACTGTCGGAGGCTCATCTCATATGTTCGCGAACGAAGAGAAATCGTCCGGATGCTCGCGGAAAAAGTCAAAACCGATATCGGGCTTAAAAATATCGAGATCATCGCCGGCGGTGAAACCGCCGGCATCCCTCTTGCCGCATGGCTCTCAGAAGAACTCAGCCTCCCCATGGTCTATGTCAGGAAGAAAACCAAGGGCTTCGGGAAGAACAAGCTGATTGAAGGGGTTATGGAAAGAGGACAGAAGGTTCTGCTGCTGGAAGATCTGGCAACCACGGCAAAGAGCAAGCTCTCTTTCTGCGAAGCCTTGAGAGAAGCCGGTGCAGAGGTTTCTCATACCCTTGTCATCTTCGAATACGGGTGCTACCCGGATACTGATAAAGAACTGGAATCAGTGAGCCTCACACTCCATTCCCTTGCCACATGGGAAATTCTCCTTCAAACCGCGGAAAAAAGCGGCCTGATTAAAAAGGACGAAAGCGAAAGCATAAGGGATTTCCTGAGCGACCCGGTTTCATGGTCAAAGAAACACGGCGGGGCTTAAATCTTTTTGTCCGCAGAAGAGCCGAATTTCTCGAATGCCTTTTTGATGACATCCTCAGTTCCGGTGGTCATAATGTATTCGGAGATTTCTTCAGGAAGCACCCAGCGCGTTTCAAGGGCATCTGAAGCCGCCCTGGCTTCGCCGGAGATATACCTGCAGAGAAAATCGACCAGAACATAATGATACTGGATCCGGTTATCTTTATCCCGGATAACCCTCTCAAAAACCTCGACAAAATCTAACGGCTCAATCTCCAAACCTGTCTCTTCAAGAACCTCTCTCCTGACCGCTTCATCAAGGGTTTCTCCCAGCTTGACCATCCCGCCGGGGATACTCCATTTGCCATAACTCGGTTCTTTGCCCCTTTTTATCAGGAGAACCTTGCCCCGGCTGATAATAATCCCCCCTGCTCCCAGGATGGGTCTATCGGGATAGCCTCTCTGCATATCGGTCTTTAACTACTTTTCCTCTTTTATTTTAGCATGGGCAGCTGCCAGACGGGCCACAGGAATGAGATAGGGCGAACAGCTCACATAATCGAGACCGATCCGGTAAAAGAACTCCACGGAGCTCGGTTCACCGCTGTGCTCGCCGCATGTTCCCAGCTCGATGTCCGGTCTTGTCTTCTTGCCCCTTTCCACACCGATCTTCACCATCTCCCCGACACCTTCCTGGTCAATGGCCACAAACGGATCGATCTTCAGGATACCTTTATCGATATAAAAAGGTAAAAATTTACCGGCATCATCCCTGCTGAAACCGAAGGTCATCTGGGTCATATCGTTTGTTCCGAATGAGAAGAACTCGGCCTCTTCGGCAATCTGGTCGGCAATCAGAGCCGCACGCGGCACCTCTATCATAGTTCCTATCATATAGTGAAAGTCAACTCCGGCATTTTTCAGAACATCATCGATAACATTCTGGGCGCTTTCCTTGGTAATTCTCATCTCTTCGATGGTTCCTGGCAGGGGAATCATCACCTCGGGAAGGACTTTTCCTCCCTTTTTCACAATCTCCACTGCGGCCTCAAAGATGGCTCTTACCTGCATGTCGTATATTTCCGGAAAGGTAATCCCGAGCCTGCAGCCCCTGTGCCCCAGCATCGGATTGAACTCACTCAAACCCTCGATCCTCTGCAGAGTATCGGTTAACTCATCAATCCTCTTCTGGTCCCCCTTCTTGATTTTCAGCTCGGTCAACTCTGCAAAAAGCTCATCATGTTTCGGTAAAAACTCATGAAGGGGCGGGTCCAGTAACCGAATCGTAACCGGCATACCCTTCATAGCTTCAAAGATTTCGTAAAAATCCTCTCTCTGCATGGGCAAAAGCTTTTCAAGAGCCTTATCCCTTATCTCTTTATCCTTTGCCATGATCATCTCTCTGACGATGGGGATACGGTCTTCCTTGAAAAACATATGCTCGGTTCTGGTCAATCCGATACCTTCTGTCCCGAATTTAATCGCAGTTTCCGCATCCTGACGGGTGTCGGCATTGGCCCTGACACCCAGGGTCCTGATTTCATCGGCCCACAGCATGATCGTATCAAAATCACCACTCAGTTCCGGCTCAACCAGATCGACCTTTCCTAAAATGACCTCTCCCGTATTTCCATTTAAGGAGATAAAATCGCCTTCTTTAATAACCTTGTCATCGACCTTGAAATATCCCTCTTCCTCATTGACACTAATCGCACCGCATCCGACAACACAGCATTTTCCCATTCCTCTTCCGACAACAGCCGCATGAGACGTCAGTCCACCGCGGGCGGTGAGAATTCCCTTAGAGGCATACATCCCGCCAACATCTTCAGGAGAGGTTTCATTCCTTACGAGAATAACGTTTTCACCCTGATCATGGAGTTCTTCTGCTCTCTCCGCAGTAAAAACAACCTTGCCCACTGCCGCTCCTGATGAACCGGGAAGGCCCTTGGCAATAGGCGTAACCTTGGCCTTGGAGTCGAACATCGGATGCAGAAGCTGGTCTAACTGGTAGGGATCCACTCTTAATACGGCTTCCTTTTTATCGATAAGCCCTTCACCCACCATATCCACCGCTATCTTAACTGAAGAGAGGGCTGTCCTTTTTCCCCTTCTGGTCTGCAGCATATAAAGCTTACCTTCCTGAATAGTAAACTCAATATCCTGCATATCTTTAAAATGCTGCTCCAGTCTCTTGTATATTCCCTCTAATTCTTCATAGATAGCCGGCATCCTCTGTTTTAATGTCTCAATTGGCTGGGGTGTTCTGATTCCTGCCACAACATCCTCACCCTGGGCATCGATAAGATATTCCCCGAAGAATCTTTTCTCTCCATTTGCCGGGTCTCGTGTAAAGGCTACTCCTGTCCCTGAATTTTCCCCCATGTTTCCGAAAACCATGGTCTGGATATTGACCGCTGTGCCCCAGTCTCCCGGTATCTTATTGATTTTTCGATATGTAACTGCCCTCTGATTGTTCCAGGAACCGAATACGGCATTGATCGACATTCTCAGCTGTTCTCTCGGGTCCTCGGGAAAATCGATGTTTTTCTCTTTCTTTACGAGATCTTTGTATTTGACAACCAGATCTTTCAGGTCTTCGGTCCCCAGTTCTGTATCGAGCTTCACACCTCTTTCCTCTTTTTTCCTGTCCATTATCTCTTCAAAATCCTTATGCTCCATACCGAGAACCACATTCCCGAACATATTGATAAATCTTCTGTAACTGTCGTAGGCAAATCTCGCATTACCCGATTTTACTGCCAGCCCTTCAACGCTCTTTTCTGTCAATCCAAGATTCAAAACCGTATCCATCATGCCGGGCATGGAAACCCTTGCGCCGGATCTTACTGATACCAGAAGAGGCGCCTTTTCATCGCCGAATTTAAGCCCCATGCTTTCTTCAAGCTTTTTCAGGTTTAATTCGACCTGATCCCACAGTCCTTCGGGGTATTGTTCTTTATTATTGTAGTACTCAATGCATGCCTCAGTTGACACTGTGAAGCCTGGAGGGACAGGAATATCCAGACTCGCCATTTCAGCAAGGTCAGCTCCCTTTCCCCCCAACAAATTCCTCATGGTTGTATTACCTTCTGTCTTGCCCGCACCGAAAAAATAGACATATTGCTTTTTCATGAAATCCTCCTGATAATTAAATTCTCCTTTACTGCAGATCAAAAAACAAGCTGTCTTTATAACAGATTTATAAACAATTTGTCAAGAATGAACTCAATCAATTTCAAAGATGAGAGAGCGGAAAATAAAAGAATTTCGTAAAAAAACAAATATTTTACAAATTGTGGAACTTTTTTCATGAAACAGGGTCTAATTTATTAAGAAACGAATTGAATTGAGTAAGAAATTTTCTCAATTCCGTTACTTCCTCTCTTCCTCCAATTTAAAAAGGGAAGGTATTAAGAATTTAATACCTTCCCTTTTTATATTTTACAATAATTTTTCATTGATTCATTGCCACTTTTCTTAAAAAAGGCCCGTGTCTCTCTTTTTTGCGTATCTCTCTGTCTGAATCCTTTTCAACCCCCTCTTTCCCTAAAGTTAATCTGTGTTTTGCCGATAAATAGAAGGAAAACAAAATCATTTTATCGTTTAAGGAGAACCGGTGTGCAAAAAATTCCTCTGGATAAGGCAAAAGCGGGGATGAAACTCGCCAAACCGGTGCTTAATGAAAATGGGCGGGTTCTCTGTGGTGACGGTGTCGAATTGACCGATGCTCTGTTATCGAAATTAGAAAAAATGGACGTGGAAAAAATCACCGTTGAAGGCTTCCCGATTTCGATGCCAGGGGTGGAGAGAAAATCGCTTAAAACCCAGCTCGAAGAACTCGATGAGCGCTTCAAAAAGGTCGAATCAAACCCTGTTTTTTCAGGGATTAAAGAAATTTTCAAAAAACAACTGATTGAAAAAGAAGAGGAAATGAAGTCTTATCTTCAATCAAATAAATCTTAAATTTATCAGAGTCGGCCATGAAAACCATGAGTGTCCAAGATAGAATGGAGAGGTTGAAAGAGCTCCCCACCCTGCCGAATGTTGTACAGAAAATAAGCCAGATGGTGGAAAGCAAAAAAACCTCGGCCGAAGACGTTGGCAAGATCATCTCCACTGATCAGGTCCTGACCGCCAAGGTTCTCAAACTTATCAATTCTGCTTTTTACGGCTTCCCCGGAAGAATATCGAGCGTAAAACACGGCCTTGTTCTTCTCGGTTTCAATGTGGTAAAAGGGCTTGTATTGAGTGCCTCTGTCTTTGATATGATGGAAGGAGAAATGGTTGACCTGTGGGAACATTCACTCGGAACCGCTATTACCTCGGGCATTATTGCAAGAAAATTGAAAATAAAAGACCCTGAAGAAGTGTCGGTTGCCGGCCTTTTGCATGATATCGGCAAAGTGGTTATCAAGGTTTCGTTCCCCGAAGAATACAAAAGGATCAGAGAACTGGTCGATGAGCAAGAAATGTCGATGATCGAGGCTGAAAAGAGTTTACTGGAAACAAATCATCCCAGGCTCGCCAGCTGGCTCTGTGAGAAATGGAACCTGCCGCCTAACCTTAAAGACCCCATCACCTATCATCATTCACCGAGTCTTGCAAAGGCAGCCCCCAAACAAACCGCAATTATTCATTTTGCGGATATACTCGTCAAGGGTAAAGGATTTGGCTATAGCGGAGACAAATGGGTTCCTCCTCTCGACAAAAATGCCTGGAAGCTCCTTGAACTTTCAAAAGATGATATTGAAGAAATTATTGCTTCGATGGACACCGATCTCGAAGTGGTGGATGACCTCAATCTTTCTTCTTAAGGATCATATCGATGTCGGAATCTCATCATAAAAGAATATTTGTTGTCGATGACGACATAAAAATCCTTGAATCTATCAGGAAAAATCTGGAAAAAGAAAAGTATTTTGTCTATTCCTCAGATAACGGCAACAAAGCCCTCGATATCATCTACAACGAGCCCCCTGACCTGATCATTTTAGACCTCATTATGCCTGATATCAGCGGAGAGAAATTGTGCAACGAATTGAAGAATGATTCTCTTTACGGCCATCTTCCCATTATTATGCTTATCCCCAAAAAGGAATTACAAAACAATTTTGATATAAAAAGCCTGAAAATCGACGATTATATCATCAAGCCCTTCTCCCCTGAAGAACTGAAAGCGAGAACGTCGCTTTGCCTTGCAAGATCAAGCAGGGAACTCGATGCAAACCCCCTGACAAGACTGCCGGGAAACCACTCAATAACAAAAGAAACACAGCACAGGCTGGATAGTAACCAGGTTTTTTCCTTTGCCTATCTGGATATCGATAACTTTAAATCGTTTAATGATAAATACGGCTTTTCACGGGGAGACGAGGTTCTGAGGATGACGGCAAGGCTTCTGACAAGCATCATCAGAAGCTATAATTCTCCGGAATGTTATGTCGGTCATATCGGCGGGGACGACTTTGTGTTTATGGTGCCTCCTCAATTTATTGACGAGGCCTGCACACAGATGATTAAGAACTTCGGACTGATTATACCGACTTTTTATGATGAGGAGGATCGAATAAGGGGGCAGATCAAATCGACAGACCGTCAGGGAAAGATACAGTATTTTCCCATTATGACATTTTCAATTGCCGTTGTTTCAAATGAAAAAAGGAAGATCAAACATGCAGGGGAGATAAGCGATATCGCTTCAAAGCTGAAAAAACACGCCAAGACCCTGGAAGGAAGCAACTATGTCACTGACAGAAGAAGATAGTTAGTCACTCTTTTTATCCTCCTCTATCTCAGGAGCATCTTTAACCTCTTCTTCTACCTCTTTGGTAGCCTTTTTAAAATTCTTGATTCCCCTTCCCAGACCGCTTCCAATCTCGGGAAGCCTTTTCGCACCGAATACAACCAGGACTATAATCAGGATAATGACTAATTCTGTCGTTCCCAAACCAAACATGATGTCGTCCTCCTAAAAGCTTTTATATTAAAAGCACCCTAACTGGCAGTTGATAACCTTGATATCGAGCTTGTTGGCAATCTTACCGATCTCGGCTACTCCTACCCCTTGATCCTTGGCAAGCTGAAAAGCCTTTGCACAGGGAAGCTTCCCATTTTCAGATACTTCTTTAACCTTTTTTTCGAGTTCCTCGCTCACCGTTTTTTTCTCCTTATAAAGGTAATTTTTTTCAATATATCACAATGCGATAATAAGTCAATTATATTTCGTGATTGCCAATCAAATAGTATCGCAAAAAAAATGATCAGGAACGATCAGGTTTTTTTCTCTTTTTTAAGAGTTTTTTCATGAATTGAATCCCCTCTTCAACGCTGAAAAACTCCTCATTGAGCTGGGCATCAAAAATCTCTTTTAAAATCTTCCCGAACTCCGGCGAAGGTTTCATCCCCAGTTCCACGAGATGCCTTCCCATGACCAGAGGTTTGATCTCGTTTTTTATTTCTTCGTAGACCTTGAGAACCTTATCGATATTTTTTATGTTTTTCGGTTTTCCCCGTCCGAGCTTATCTGCCTTATGAACTTTGAGAAGAGCGGGCACATCGACCTTCAGAGCCAGCCGTCGTATCTGCTTTTTTTCTATCGGCTCCTTTCTCAAATCCAGGGGAAAAGTATGATACTTGATAAGAAGAAGCCCCTCTTCTATCAGCTTCACATCGCTGGTAATCCTTCTGAGAACCTTTTCAGATATTTCCACACTCTCTCTGGCATGACCGTAAAAATGAATCTCCCCGTTCATATAACTGCCGGTCGTGACTTTACCCGTATCATGCAGGAGGATAGCAAACATAACAGGCAGTGTTCTCTCCGGAATAGAGAGAACATCAAGTGAAAGCATTGTATGAGCAAAAACATCCCCTTCGGGATGGCGATCATCCTGCTTGACCTGAGAGAGAACATCCAGTTCGGGAAAGAGCTTTTTAAGTGCCCCGATACCTTTCAGCCATATAAAACCAATGGATGGTCTTCTGGCTTTCAGTAGAAGCTTTTCCAGTTCGGCAAAAATCCTTTCTCTCGGCAAATTAACAAGTTCATCAACTAACGTTTTGCAGAGTTCAGAGGTCTCTTCAGCCACTTCATATTCAAATCTTGCTGAAAACTGAGCCACACGTAACACCCGAAGAGGGTCTTCTGTAAACGATCTGGCATCGGTATGCCTTATGATTTTCTTCTTGATGTCTTCAAGGCCGCCATACGGGTCGATGATCTTTTCTTTAAGGATATCATAAAAAATCGAATTCATCGTCAAATCCCTTCTTCTCGCTGCCTCTTTGACATCACAGTCAGGCTGTGGGGTCACATAAAAATCGCTGTCGTCTGTTTCGGGTTTGTTCTCATTTTTTGGAAGGGAGAAATCGATATTTTCTAATTTATAGACACCGAAACTCCTGCCGGCGAATATCACCTTCCCGTATCTTGAGAGAATTTCCTTTAGTTTGTCCGGCTCCATATCAAAAACCTCTACGTCCACATCTTCGGATTGGATCCTGTTCACCATATCTCTCACAGAGCCGCCGACCAGATACGCTCTTCCGCCGCTCTTTCTGATGTCATCGGCAATCTTTCTGATTTTGTCTTCTGATTTAATTTTCATAAGTTGACAGAAACTCCATCATGACCCTGTTCGAGAACAAAAGCCCTTTATGGCTCAATCTCAAATAGCCATTATCAAGGACAATTAGTTTATGGCTCAACAGGTTTTCGAGCTGGCAAGAATATCGTTCCCTTAAATCGACCCCGTATCTCTTGTTAAATCGTTCAAGCTCAATCCCCTTGGTTAACCGCAGGCCCATAACGATTGTCTCACCCATCTGCTGCTCTTTTTCGAGTTTTTCCTCACCTGCACGCGATTGTCCCTTTTGCATGATTGCCCTGATATAATCTTTCGGGTAAAAATCGGTATGATATCTTGTCCCGTCCATATAGGAATAGGCCCCGGCACCAAATCCGATATAATCTTCGTTCCTCCAGTATATCTGATTATGTGCGGAGCAAAATCCCTTCTTTGCAAAATTGGAAATCTCATAATGCTCATAACCGTTATCCTGGAAAACATTTAAGGTCTTCTCATACATCTTCAGCTCAATCTCCTCAGAAGGAAGCTTCAATGCCCCTTTTTTAAGTTCTTTGTCAAACAGAGTCTCTTTTTCAACTGTCAGGTTATATGCCGCTATATGCTGCAGGCTAAAGACCAGCGCCTGCTCAATATCCTCGCTCCAGTCGCTAAGGGTCTGTCCGGGAATCCCGAACATCAGGTCAATACTGATATTCTTAAAGCCGGCATCTTTTGCATTTTGAATCGCCGAAACTCCCTCCTTTCCCGTATGGATCCTCCCAAGCCTTTTCAAAAGCCGGTCATGAAAAGATTGAATCCCTACGGAAAGCCTGTTGAACCCGCTTCTCTTTAAAAAACCTAAATCTTTCAATGACAGAATCTTCGGATTAGTCTCTATCGTTATCTCTAAGCCCTTTTTCAGATAAAACCGCCCTTTAATGAGACCCAATATTTCTTTCAGGGTTTGCGGCTCAAAAAGGGTCGGCGTGCCTCCTCCAAAGTAGATGGAAATAATGTTCAAATTTTTCATTTTCGATGATGGAAAAAGAGCGATCTCTTTTTTGAGCGCTTCCAAATATTGCGGTCTGCATTCAGGGTTCTCTGAAACAGGAAAGGAGTTAAAATCGCAGTAATGGCATTTGCTCAGGCAGAAAGGAAAATGGACATAGATACCGCATTCATTCATAAAGAATAAAACCTCCTGAATCAATTTTACCCTATCCGTTGATGCAAAAACAAATCAATTTCTCTTTTCTGCTTAATTGTTTGAAGATAGGTACTATCTGTGATAATTTTAATGCAAAAACCTTAAAAAAAGCTCTCATGAAAAAAAAGAGATTTGATATCGTCGGAATGGGGCTCAATGCTGTAGACTTTCTCTGCGTTGTCCCAAGTTATCCCCGGTTTAACACCAAGGTTAAGATGCTCGAGTTTCATAAGCAGGGCGGCGGTCAGATTGCAACGGCAATGGTGGCCTTGTCCCGCTGGGGTCTATCCACATCATATATCGGAAAGGTGGGAGATGATGAGCTGGGCAGGTTTACAGCCGAAGAACTGAAAAAGGAAAAGGTCGATATCAGGAATCTGGTGATTGCAAAAGGAGCGGCTTCTCAGTTTGCCTTTATCATCATCGACAAGAAATCGGGCGAGAGAACAATCGTCTGGAACAGGGAAGACAGGACACTCTTAAAGCCGTCGGATATAAAGAAAGAAAATATAACGGCCGGCAACATCCTTCATCTTGACGGGCATGAAATAGATGCGGCCCTGAAGGCAGCCAAATGGGCAAAAAAAGAGGGCATGACAATCGTTCTCGATGCTGAAAGCACGAAAAAGGGAACTGAAAAGCTGATACAGTTAACTGATGTCCTTATCAGTTCAGAGGATTTTCCCTGTCAGTTTCTGGGAATAAAAAACCAGAAGAAAGCGCTGAAAGAGATGAGGGGAATGGGCCCTGAGATCGCAGTTATCACAAAAGGGGGAAAGGGCGCTGCCCTTCTAAGCAAAGACTGTTATCTGAATTTGCCGGCTTACCCTGTTAAGACAAAAGATACCACTGGTGCCGGAGATATTTTTCATGCGGGTTTTATCTACGGATTGACCAAAAAATGGGAGCCGGGCAAAATCCTTGCTTTTGCTAATGCCGCAGCATCTCTAAAATGCACGGAAATCGGGGGACGCAAAGGAATCGCAACCCCGCAAGAGATCGAGTCTTTTGTTAAAAAAAGAAATGCGGCTCAAAACAATAAAATCCTTTCCGAAAAAAGAGAGAAGAGATGAGCGATTTTAGTCGGTTAACCGACGAAATTCTGGAATACCTCTGGAGGAAAAAACCGGTCGAGGCAACATTTATGGGAATCCATGAGTATGACCATACCCTGGGCAGGCAGGATCTTTCATCTCATAAAGAATTCCTTAACACACTCAAGAGATATCTGGAAATGCTCTCAGCCTTTGAGCAGAATAAGGAGCTTCTCGGCCCTGATGAGCGGATGGATTGTCAGGTTGCAAGCAACTTCCTCGAAGCAGAAATTGTTTTTAAAGAAGAGACCGAAAGAATCACCAGGGATGCCAGCCTTTACCCCCAAACGGTTTTGCACGGCCTCTACATACTGATTATGAGAGATTTTGCGCCTCTTTATGAAAGGATGGAAAAGCTCCTTCAGAGGCTCAAGGAAGTTCCCGAGGTGCTGATTATCGGAAGGGACAATCTCTTACAGGGAAGTAACATCCCAAGAGTATGGACAGAAATAGCCATGGAGATAACCGTAAGCGGTATCGAATTTCTCCTAAAAACCTTAGATCCTTTTATCGAAGAAACATCTCTTTTAAAAGAAGAATTGATCAAGACCAGATATGCTGCGGTGGAGGCATTCTCTCACTATCAAAGGTTTCTTGAAACCGAGCTCCTTCCCCTTTCAACCGGGGATTTTGCCGTCGGGAAAAACCTTTTTGAACTCTTATTAAGAAAAGAGCACTGCCTCTCTTACACCTCAGAGGAACTTGTTTCCATAGGTGAAAACATTATCTGCCAGACAAAAGAGGTAATGAACGAGCTTTCAAAAACAATTGACAGCTCTCTGTCAACCGAAGAACTGATTACCAAATTAAAAGAAGACCATCCTCAAAGAGAAGAACTGTTGCTTTTTTATAAAAAAGAGATGGAACGGGCAAAAGAGTTTGTTGCAGAGAACGGTCTTGTCTCGATCCCTCTCGGGGAAGAGATCCGCGTTCTTGAAACCCCCGTCTTTGAACGGTCGAGAATACCCTACGCCGCTTACATCCCCCCCGCCCCTTTTGAAAAGGACCAAAAGGGCATCTTCTGGGTCACCCCTGTCGAAGAGGAAAACCTGAAATCGCTGAGAGACCACAGCAGATACAAGATTGTTATCACAGCCCTTCATGAAGCTTACCCCGGTCATCATCTCCAGTTCGTTCATGCCAACATGATCGCATCAAAAATCAGAAGACACTTTTCCACCCCGCTTTTTGCCGAGGGATGGGCTCTATATTGCGAGGAAATGATGTTCGAAAACGGTTTTTATACTGACCCCAGAATACGGCTTCTTCAGTTGAAGGGTCAGCTCTGGCGGGCCTGCCGGGTGGTTATCGATGTCAGGCTTCAGCTTAAAGAGATGAATCCTGAAGAGGCGGTTGATATGCTTGTCAACACTGCAAAACTGGAAAAACTGCAGGCCGTTGCAGAAGTAAAGCGTTACACCCAAACCCCCACTCAGCCGATGAGTTACATCATGGGAAAGCAGGAAATACTGAAACTAAAAGATGAGATGAGAAAATCAAAGGGAAACTATTTCAACATCAAGGATTTTCACAATGAACTGTTGAGCTTCGGGACAATCCCATTGGAATTAATCAAGGAAAGAATGTGTAACACCTGAAAAAAAGTTTTTATCTTTTGTTCGTATCGGATATGTTGAGTAACTATCCTTATTCGTTGTTTTCCCGACTATCGATTTCCTGGAGACGTTTGATCTCATCTCTTATCAGTCGTTCTGCAATCTTCGGAACTATTTCGGAAGCAATATCCTTAACCGTCCTGACAATAATCTCCTCGATTTTCTGATCACCCATCCCTGACATCTTTTCGGTAATTTCCCCTTCATCCATTTCACTCAATTCTGCAAGCGTTTCGGGCTCCTCCTGGGCAATTTCCTCGGAGCTCTCCGCTGCGTCTTCTGCTATACTTTCTTCTGTCTTCTCAGCAAGCGGAAACTCATTTGCAGGCGCTTCGCTTATTTCTGTTTCCGGCTGAAACGCCTCCTGAATCTTTTCCCTGAGTCCTTCTTCAGCCTGAACCTGTTCCGGGGATTCTTCTTCCATCTCTTTTTCGCTCGGGAAAATCTCGTCAGCCGTCATCTCTTCTTCCTGACTTTCCCCGGTCACCTCTTCTTCTTCCTCTAACTCTGCCTCGGAAGTTGGCGGCAAAACCTTATCGGTCTCTTCAATGGTTTCATTGAGAAAGGTTATGATAACTTTGGTTTTCTCATCAGCCTGAACAGACTCTAAAAGTTTAATGTTGCTCCCATCATAAATCCCCCTGACGGTTATCATACCATACCTCCTGAAATAGAATAATGCCCAAAATCTTTCTCTGGAATTCTCCGACAACGTATCGACACCAATCCCGGATTTTGTCTCCTGATAAATCTGACCTTTTTCTGTAATTTTAAACAAATTAGCAGGAGAGTCAAGCCTTTTGCAAAGAAAGTATCAAAAACAGCCAATATTTACCCATAAATACAAGCGATTTGCTTGACTTTCAAAGTGATAATCGATATACTTTTTAAGATTAACCATGAACCTATCAGATAAGGCATAAGACAATGCTCAGGGCCCTGGTCGATATCCTCCTTGTAAGTTTTATTATCTATAATCTCTTTTTACTGATCAGGGGAACCAGAGCTGTTCAAATGGCTTTCGGAATCGTCTTAATCATCCTGGCCTATTACTTTTCCGAAAGATTCGAATTTCACACGGTTCACTGGCTTCTCAGAAACTTTCTTTCTTACATTGTTATCGCCATTATTGTACTGTTTCAGGCTGAAATAAGGAGAGGACTGGCAAAATTCGGGACCAATCCTTTTTTGGATTTCTTTTACAAACAGGAGCAAAATCCTTCAACAGAAGAGATCGTGATGGCCGCTACAAGCTTATCACAGAAAGGTATCGGCGGACTGATTGTCATAGAAAATGAGGTCGGGCTTCGAACTTATATCGAAGGGGGTATCATTCTTGACGCCGTGGTAACGCTTGACCTTCTCTCGAGTATCTTTAATCCAAAATCCCCACTTCATGACGGGGCCGTTATTATCAAAAACGAAAGGATTATGGCCGCCGCCTGTTTTCTCCCCCTCACAACGAATCCGAGGCTCAGTAAAGACCTGGGAACGCGGCATAGAGCGGCTCTCGGCATCACCGAAGAAAGTGACGCCGTGGTGATTGTGGTCTCTGAAGAAACAGGGATGATCTCCCTTGTGCACAGAGGCAAGATCAACAGGAATCTTCATACAACATCGTTAAGAAACCATCTTTATTTAATCCTGGAGAAAAAGAAACCCGAGAAGTTAAAAGATAAAACTGCAAAAACGGTAAACTAACAATGCGCTTTGCTTTTCTTAGAAAAAATTTACTACTAAAAATCTTATCAGTTCTTTTTGCTATTTTAATATGGTTTATTGTAACCAAAGAAGAAAAATCGATTTTGACGCTCACCGTTCCGCTGGAGCTGAAAAATCTTCCCAATAATCTTATCATATCAAACAATTATCCCGGTAAAATCGATTTGAGAATTCAGGGATCAAAAAGCATGCTGGCCGATCTCACTCTGGGGGATGTTTCGGTTTCTCTTGAGCTATCCAAAAGCCAAATAGGAAAAGGCCGATACTTTATCAGGTCTGAAAATGTCAAACACCCGTTCGGAACCGAGATACTTCTTATCGATCCCTCGATCATTCGATTGGACGTTCAAAAGAAAATAGAAAAGATGATTCCTGTACTGCTGAACGTCAAGGGAAAGCCGAAAAAAGGATATCAAATTATTGGAACGGATGCCAATCCAAAAGAGATAGCGGTCATCGGCCCGGAAAACGAAATCGACAAGATTAAAAGAATCATGACGGAACCGATCGATGTGGAAAACAAGGACAAAACCTTTTCCGCAGAAGTTCCTCTTATCATTTTAAGTTCTCATATCAGTTTCCTGACAACAGAAAAGATCAAGGCAGAGATTCAAATCGGAGAAATGAATATTGCCCGAAAGCTGTCGAATATACCTGTTAAGATAATCCCATCCGATTTTAAGATAGATTTCAATCCCAAGACAATCGATGTAATACTGGAAGGTCCCCAGTCGGTTGTCAATGGTCTTGATAAAACAAAAATCAGCGCGGAAATCGACATCTCTAAGCTGGACCCATCACCAAAAGATTATAAGCTCTCGCCCGTCATCGAATTCGGTCAGAAAAAACCAAAGACCATCACAATAAAAAAGATCACTCCTTCGACAGTCGATGTCAGAATTTACTCAAAAACCAAATAGGAACAGAGGGTTCTAAAGGCTACGCTGGTTTTCTGGCTTTAATCCTGGCACTGATTAAACCCTCAAACATATCCTTTGATAAAATCTGGACATCCTGAAAACCCGCTTTTTTTACTGCCTCCAGATACTCCTCTTCTTTAATCACACTACTGTGGGACATTGCCCAGGCATCCAGATCGTCTCTCATATCATCAGAAATCTCTTCTCTTGAGAATACATCGCAAATCATCAGCCTTCCACCCGGTTTGAGAACCCTGAACGATTCCTGAAAGGCTTTCTCTTTGTCCGGACAGAGATTAATCGATTTATTGCTGATAATGACATCAACTGAATTATCCTCCAGAGGGATATCCTCAATTTCTCCCCTCTTAAATTCGACGTTCGGAAGCCTGAGCTTCTCGGCATTCATATTTGCCTTTCTCACCATCTCTTTTGTCATATCGAGTCCGATCACCTTACCTTTATCTCCGACGATATCTGCAGCCATAAAACAATCGAGTCCGCCTCCGCAGCCCAGGTCCAACACAACCTCTCCCGGCTCTATTTTGCCTATGGTCAAAGGGTTTGCACAACCGCAATACGTATCGACTATTCCGCCGGGAAGAACGCTCAGTTTCCGTCCATCATAACCGGTATGAGCCGCCGCGGTAATCTTGCCGGAATCTGCTTCCCATTCACACAGTTCTAAACCTGCTGTTGCAATCACGGTAAATTTCATTCTTACCGCCTTTTTTATCTCTTCATCAGAATGTTTTAAAGTCCCCATATCTATCTTCTCCTTTCTCTCGAAAATAAAAGATTGTACTATCTTTTAACCCTTTCGATAATGGCATCCAATGCTCTCTTTATTCCTATTGGCAGCATTGATAACAATCAGAGCAACCAGGATGCCGTTTCTAAGACCGATCAGGTTATCTGTCAGCTTTGTTCTTCGGTAAAACTGCTCGATTCGATGACGAAGATAATCGAGATCAGCCCTTGCCCTTTCAAGTCTTTTGGACGTTCTGACTATCCCGGCATAGTTCCACATCGTCGTTTTGATATCGACCCAGTCCTGATAAATGAGAGCGGGGTCGACCTCTTCTTCAAGACCGGCATCCTCCCAGAGAGGTATAGAAGAAAAGTCTTTCGGCTTCACACTGTCAATTGTCTCAACAATATCTTTCCCAGCTTTATATCCCCAGACCAGGCACTCGAGAAGAGAGGTGCTTGCGAGCCTGTTGGCACCGTGAAGACCTGTGCAGGAAACCTCGCCAACGGCATAGAGGTCTTTAACATTCGTTCTTCCCAGAGAATCGACCTTAACACCCCCGCAGAAGTAATGGGCAGAAGGAACAACCGGAACCAGTTCTTTTGTCATATCGATGCCGTGGGCAAGGCACTTTTTATAAATATTAGGAAACCGTTTTTTGATATTGACCCCTTTGCCCTTGAGAAAAGAGAGGTCGAGAAAAACACAATCATCGCCGTTTTTGACCATCTCCTCATGAATAGCCCTGGCAACCACATCCCTGGGGGCCAGATCTTCCATTTTTTTGTCATAATTCTTCATGAAGAGCTCACCTTTTCCATTTCTAAGCTTAGCCCCTTCCCCTCTGACCGCCTCGGAAATAAGAAAGCGATCGGCCCCCTTCTTATAAAAAGTGGTCGGGTGAAACTGGATGAACTCGGCATTGATGATTGCCGCCCCGGCCCTTCCGGCCATGGCCAGGCCGTCCCCCCTTGCCCCTTCGGGATTTGTTGTATGGAGATAGATCTGGCCTATTCCTCCGGTAGCCAGAACGGTCTTTTGAGCCAGGACCGTCTTGACCTTCTTTGTTTTTTTATCCATGATATAGGCACCCATCGAGGTCACGTCCTCATAAATAGAAAGGGGATTCCCGGAGTGATGGGTATTGGTTATCAGATCGACCGCCGAATGGTTCGATATTAATTTAATATTCGGTTCCTTTCGAACACGCTGTATCAGTTTATCCACAATGGCCCTGCCTGTTGCATCATCCACATGCAGAATCCTTTTACGGGAATGGGCTGCTTCTTTGGTAATATGAAAAGAGCCCTTTGTTCCTTTGGTAAACTCGATCCCTATCTCTTGAATCAGAACCTCATTCACCAGTTTGGGCCCCTCATTAGCAAGGGTCCTGACCGCTTCCGGGTTGCAAAGACCGGCACCGGCCCTGAGAATATCCTCTTCAAGGAGTTCCGGAGAATCATTCTCGCCCTCAGCAACAATCCCGCCCTGCGCATACCATGTGTTCGATTCCTCCGGATCCCTGGAACTCGTTATCAGGGTCACACGAAGCCCCTTTTTGGCCGAAGTAAGGGCGGTCAGACAGCCGGACAAACCGCTTCCAAGAACCAGAACATCTGTTTCAATCCTCCCCCCGTTTTTTTTCATGTCTCCCTTTCTCTTGAGAGGCTATCCGGTCACAGCCAGCATTCTTTCCAGCGCCTTTTTGGCCTCTCTGGATATCGCTTCAGGCACCTTTACCTCGTTTATGTATTCCCCGTTTAATATCCCTTCCAAAATCCATAAAAGATTTCTCATATGGATCAGATACATGGTTCCGCATAATGACAGGGAAAGAGGGATAATCAACTTATCCTGATTCTCTTCCTTGATCCGGTTTACCAGGTTGATCTCTGTTCCGATGGCCCATTTGGAGTCCGGTGGAGAATTGTTAACGACTTTGACAATATAACCGGTCGACCCGTCAAAATCGGATTCTTTAACCACCTCATAGGTGCATTCGGGATGAACAAGGATATTGATCCCGGGATACTCCTCCCTTGTTTTTCTGATATCATCGACCCGAAATCTCGTGTGAACATGACAGTACCCTTTCCAGGCAATCACCTTTGCTTTTTTGATCTCCTCTCTGGAATGCCCTCCCAGCTCTGCTGACGGGTCCCAGACAATAATCTCATCAAGCCCGATTCCCAGTTTTACCGCTGTATTCCTTCCCAGATGCTCATCCGGAAAGAAAAGTATCTTTTCTTTCTTTTTGAGAGCCCACTCGAAAATCCCGGGGGCATTGGAAGACGTGCAGACCGCCCCTCCCTTTTCACCGCAAAAGGCCTTGATTTTTGCATCAGAGTTCATATAGGTAACCGGTATAATGGAATCACCGGTCACTCCAACAATATCGTCCCAGGAGCACTCCACCTCTTCCAGCTCCGCCATGTTCGCCATGGGGCAGCCGGAAAGGGGATCGGGTATCATGACCTTTCTCTCTTCACCGCAGAGAATCGCCGCACTTTCAGCCATAAAATGAACCCCGCAAAAGACAATGAACCGTGCCTTCTTCTCCTCGGAAGCCATTTTGGATAATCCAAAGGAATCTCCCCTCATATCCGAAAACCTGATCACATCATCCCTTTGATAATGATGCCCGAGGATCAAAAGAGAATCTCCAAGTTCTTCTTTTGCCCTGATAATCCGTTTCTCTACTTTTTCTTCTGATATCTCTCTATATTCGTCAGTAAGAAGTTCAATATTCATTTTAACTAATACCCTCGTAATCTATAATATTAAGACTCATATCGATTGCCCTGAAGCGGGTCGTCAATGAACCGACAGATATATAGTCGACACCTGTTTCGGCAACCTCTCTCACCTTTTCAAGGGTCATATTGCCTGACGCTTCCAGGGGCACTTTCCCCTGAACAAAGGCAACAGCCTCTTTAATCTCATTAATAGACATATTATCTAACATAATCCGGTCTACAGAACAAGAGAGCGCTTCCTTTATTTCTTCAAGATTCTTTGTCTCGACAACGACCATCAAATCCCTGTTCATCTTTTTCCTCAGCAATATGATTGCCTTTTTAATGCCTCCCACTGCAGCAATATGATTATCTTTAACCATAACCATATCGAAAAGACCTGACCGGTAGTTCTCTCCACCGCCGACATGGACAGCATATTTTTCCAGAACCCTCAGGTTCGGTGTGGTCTTTCTTGTATCGAGAATTGTGACGCCTGTCCCCTCGACCCTTTCCACAAACTCTCTGGTCAGGGTTGCTATACCGGAAAGCCTCTGAAGAAAATTGAGGGCAACCCGTTCTCCTTTGACGATGCCCCTGGCAGGGCCTTCCATCTGTGCAATATCTTTAGGGCCGTCCGCATAATCTCCATCATTAAGAAGCGGATGCAAAACAACTTTCTCATCCAGCACTTTATATAATAACGAAACCAGAGGAAAACCGGCAATCACACCCTTTTCTTTCATTGTGATAACGGCTTTGCAAGAGAAGTCAGGAGAAATCAGGGGATCAGTTGTTACATCGCCTGTCCCGATATCTTCCTCCAATGCCCTGGTTACAATCTCTTTGACTGCTTTCGATTCCCAATCCATCTTTTTAACGTCTCTTTCTCTTATATGTTAATATTAGCAAAATAGGTTAATTTTTCAAGGCTTTCAAATTTTATTAGTAAAAGCTCTTCGGGAAAAACGATTTTGGAACCTTTCAGATACACAGGGGATAAGAAAAGACATATTACTTATAAGAGAGCGGTAATGGTTCCCTCTCAACAGCATTTGTTTTACCGGGCATTTTGTTTATCATTACTGATTGGCCATTCTTTTTAAAACTTCTTGCAGGTTTTTTATCTTTTCACCATAACCGGACCAATCACCTTCTTTTTGATATTTTATCGCCTCGTTAAAGACATCCTGCGCCTTTTTAATCAGTTCTTTTAACGTCGTGATACCTTGATCTTTCTCAACTTTTTCAAACTCTCTGGAAGGAAGGGTTTTTCCAAAAATCTTTTCCAGGGCCTTTTGCAGGTTTTCTTCCATGGCTAACTGGTTCCCATAGGTAACAATCACGCGCCTGAGTTCAGGAAGAGAACCCTTCTCAGCTGAAAGATAGAGAGGCTCGATATATAAAAGAGACTCGTCAATGGGAACAACCAGAAGATTTCCCCTGATAACCTTTGATCCCCTCTGCCCCCAGAGCGTTATCTGCTGGGAGATAACAGAATTCTGATCGATCCTGGCATCGATCTGCCTGGGTCCGTATATCAATTTCTGTTTGGGGAAAAGATAGATGATAAGCCTCCCGTAATTCGGCCCATCAGAGCGTGCCGCAAGCCATGCCGCCATATTATCCCTTTTCGAAGGGGTAAAGGGTATCATGAGGACAAATTCTTCTTTTTCCCCTCCCTGAAGCTTCATAATGGTATAATAAGGCGCCATTCTCCTTTCTCCCTGCCTCGGGATTTCCCATAAATCCTCTTTATTATAAAATATCTGGGGATCCTGCATATGATATGTCGCATAGATATAGGACTGAATCGTGAAAAAATCGATGGGGTATCTGATATGGCTTTTGAGGTCGGCCGGCATTTCACCCAGCGTTTTAAAAAGGCCGGGGAATATCTTTGAATAGCTTTTGATCAAAGGGTCCTTCTCATCGCTCACATAAAAGTCAACACTCCCGTTATAAACATCGATGACCGTTTTTACCGAGTTTCGGATATAGTTTCCGACGCCCCTCAGGGGGTTTGAATAAGGAACCCTGTCGGTTGTTGTATAGCCGTCAATCATCCAGAATAATCGCCCCTCATCTGATATAACCATGTAAGGATTCCTGTCATAAAGGATAAAAGGGGCAATCTTTTTTACCCGGTCTACAATATTTCTGTAATACATAATACGGCTCTCGCTGGTGAGGTCATTGGAAAGCAATATCTTCAGGGTTTTAAACTTAAAAGCAAAAAGAACCTTTTCCAGGAAAGATGATAAAGGGACACCCCCTTTTCCTTTATAGGTCGCATACTTGTTCTCATCTCCCAGGGGATAATCGAATTCTAATGCCTTTGTATTCACAATAACGTAATCGTTGGCTGCCTCACCATAATATATCTCAGGTCTCGTCACCTTGATATCAACGGTTGAGACAGGCGGGATATCTTTGATGAAAAATTCGGGAAGCCCTTCCTGCGATACCCGGCTCACCGGTCCGAGCGTGATCCCGTAACCGTGCGTATAGGTAAGATGCTCATTGATCCAGATTCGGCTCGGGAGATTTTGAGAGGAAAGCTCTCTCGGAGAAATCATAACCTGGCGGTATTCACCGTTGATGAAATACCTGTCGTTGTTCACCCTCTTAAAATCATAATATGTTCTGATCTGCTGAAGCTGTTTATATGTTTCCAGCAGGGGTTCACTATCCCATAACCTGATATTTTTGATCGTAATATCGTTTTTTTGTATGCTGTCTTTTGAAAGGTTCTCCAGGGCCGGAAATTCCCGCTCTTCAATACGGTCAAGGCCGTAGCCGAAACGTGTGAATTTAATGTTATTCTTTATATAGGGGGTTTCGAGAACGATCTCGTTTGGGGCCACTCTAAAATTCTGCAGGATCTGGGGATAAAAAACAGCCCCCAGGAAATGAACCAGAATAAGAGAACCGATCGTATATAAAGGAATTTTCCATCCGCTTCTAAAGCCGGCAATCATCACCGATATGCCGGCAGCGATGCTCAGGAAAAGAAGAATCTTCAATACCGGAAGCTTCCCATAGATATCCGCATATCCGGCCCCGAAGATGATCCCTCTTTTATATAAAAGAAGATTAAACATCCCGATCTTGTAGCCCCATGCTTTCAAAAACAAAAACAAACCGACCAGCATCATCAAATGAATCTTCGGTGTTTTTCCGACATGAACATCCTGGGGATTCAGATGGATACCGTCCTGCAGTATATAGAGAAGGGCTACAAAAATCACTGTAAGAAGAGTAAGAATGGAAAGACTGATATGAATATACTCGATGAAAGGCAACTGAAAGATATAAAAGCCCAAGTCTTTATTAAAAAGAGGGTCAATTGATTGAAAATCTGTCGCGTTAAGGAAAAGGAGAAAATCTTCCCATACTTCTTTTCCTCTCAGTCCGGACATAAGAGCGATAAAGACCGACCCCCATAATATGATCGGCCTGATATAAGGCTTTATCATCTCCTTTTGCTGAGTATAAAATACCCCGTCATCAAGAACCCTTACAGACGAAGATCGATAACGGCTGGCAAAAAGAAGATTCAAATAAAGGAAACCGAAAAAAACCAGAAAAGCCAGACAACCGGTGACAAGTTCTGTTGTGAATATCTTGAAGAATACAGATTCGTAAAAAACCTCTTTAAACCAGAGCCAGTCAATATATAAATTAATCAATGTCCCGGAAAGAAAGAAGAGGAAAAATAATGCTCCGAAAAAGATCCACCTTGTCAGTCTCGATTTCATACACTCTCCTTACGTAAAAAAATGATATGATTTCAATAAAATTGTTATCATTGAATGAAATATAAGTCAAGCAAAGGATTTTTCAAATCGACTATTCTCTTTAACGAAGAAGACTCAATCGCTCCCCATCAGCTGCTTGCCCAGACATTACAAATGGGTATCTCTCCCTACCCTTTTTTTTTCAAATAGCTACCAGAAAAAGGTAAAGTTTTTTTAGAATCTTCCGTTAAGAAATCCATAGGATGGATGATGTATCAATAATCACCGTATCATAAAGAAGCCGATAAGCAGCAAGAGCAGAATATTTTAACGATTCCAGACTTTCTGAGTAACAAAAAAGAGGGATTACGCTTTAAAATGGAAAAAGATCTAAACACTATAAAAGAACGAATAGAAAAGATTGGCAAACTGCCTACTTTTCCCACAGTGGCTCTGGAAATTCAAAGGATGACGAAAGATCCCGATGCCTCCATGGGCAAAATCAGCACAATGATAGAAAATGACCCTTCTCTCACAATAACGCTTCTCAAAATAGCCAATTCACCCTTCTATGGATTTTTGCAAACAGTAAGAACGGCTCAGCATGCTCTCTCTGTCATGGGTTTAAAAGCTGTTGAAAATCTTGTGACCAGCATCTGCGTGTTCAAAACCTTTGATACCATCGGTAATAAACAGGACTTTGATAAACAGGCGTTTTATGAACACTCCACCGGCTGCGGGGCAGTTGCCAGGATGATCGCAACCCGTCTCGGTTTTATCGATAACGGGGACCATTTTATTGCCGGATTAACCCATGATCTGGGAAAAATTATTCTCGATTTTTACTTCCATGATGATTTCATAAAAGCCCTGGAGTTCGCCAAGACAGAAAATATCCCACTCAACAAGGCCGAAAAAGAGATTATTGGAGCTGACCACGCTGCAATAGGAAGCTGGCTGGCAAAGAAATGGAAACTTCCTGACTCTCTTGTTGAAAGCATTGCTTATCATCATGAACCATCAAGTGCAACATTGGATAAACCTCTGACCGCTATCATCCATCTGGCAAATATTCTCTGCAAAGTCAAGAATATCGGTTTTGGCGGAAGTTTTGATTCGGTCTCATTTGTAGAGAATCCTGCCTGGCAGATACTGGCTAAAGAGAAACCGGAGCTGCTGAATCTCGATATTGAACGATTGGTCATCGAACTTGACGACGAAATAGAAAAATCGTTTGAACTGTTTTCAAGCACAACAACAGTTTCATAGAGAAAGTGAACATGCAATCACAAACAGCCTCAAAAATCTCCATCGAGTCGTCAGACTATATCAAAATCAGGGATCTGATCTATAAAAATAGCGGGATGTTCTTCCCGGAAAACAAAAAATACTTTCTTGTGCCAAAATTTCAAAAAAGGATTGAAGCCCTTGAACTTTCTTCCTTTATGGACTATTACTCGTTACTTCAATCCCCCACAGAGAGCAAGGAGGAGTGGAGCAAGCTTTTTGATGAAATCACTGTCAATGAAACATTCTTTTTCAGGGATCAACCGCAGCTTGAGGCCTTTGAGAGTCATGTCTTGATTCCTCTTATCGAAGAGAGAAAAAAACAAAATAAAACAATCAGAATATGGAGCGCTGCCTGCTCAACCGGCGAAGAAGCCTACACCATAGCCATCATCTTACTGGCAAATCTCAAGCTTAATGCATCCCGTTTTGATATCAGAATCCTTGCCTCCGACATCAGCAATAGAACCCTGGCACTTGCCAAGGAAGGTGTTTATAATGCGCGGTCCGTCCAGTATGTTCCGGATAAATATCTGGATAAATACTTCACCGCTTATGATAATAAATTCAAAATTAATGATAGTGTGAAACAGCTTGTAACATTCACCAATGCAAACCTCATGAACAAAAACCAGTATGCCCATCTCCCCTCTCAGGACATCATCTTCTGTCGAAATGTCCTGATCTATTTCAATGATACGGTCCGCAGAGAGGTTGTTAAAAATCTTCATAACAAGTTGGATTCCAGCGGGTATCTTTTCACCGGTTACTCTGAGTCGTTGCATAATATCTCGAACGACTTCAAAATAATCTTCTTTAATAGATCTAAGGCCTATAAAAAGGATTAGGAATCCCTTTTCTTTTTTACTGCCTCCATCCCTTAATCCTCTTATATTAACTTTAAAAACAACCCTATTGACTCGTATCAATTGCTGTGCTACGTTTTTACATAATAGATCACTGGAGCAATCATCAAACAAGGAGGCTCTTTTGGTAAAAAACATATTATCAGAAGAAATAAAGCAGAGAAGCAAAATCCTGAAAAAAAATCTTCAAAAAAACGGCATCGACGCCTGTATCGTTATTGAAAGGGTCGATTTCTACTATTACACAGGAACAACTGTCGAAGGCCTCCTTTTTATCGAACCGTCAAAACAGCCCCTTCTTTTAATAAGAAAGCCTGTTGGAAGGGCTGAAATTGAATCTCCCCTGTCACATATCAGCTATTTTCACAGCATGAAAGAGGTGCCTCAAATCATATCGAGGCACTCATCCAGAAAAATAAAAACGCTGGGACTGGAACTGGATGTCCTGCCTTTCAGTATATACCAAAGAATTTCAGAGCTGTTTAATCAGGCAAAGATCATCGATATCTCCCCTTTAATCAAAGAACAGAGGGCTGTTAAATCGGCCTATGAATTAAAAAATATGAAACAAGCATTTAAGATCATCAAAGAAACCCTCGATTTCGGACAGAAGGCATTAAAACCCGGCATGACCGAAATTGAGTTTTCGGCAATTCTTGAAGGCAAGGCGAGGTCTCTTGGCCATCAGGGGATTATGAGAATGAGACGATTCAATCAAGAAACCGCTTTTGGACATATCGTTGCCGGAAAAAACAACAATATCCCCTGTACAATGGAATCAGCCAACGGAGGGACAGGGCCCTATCCTGCTATCGGCCAGGGAGCAGGCTTTACAAAGATAAAAAGAAATCAGCCGGTCATGATCGATATTCTCGGCGGATACAATGGATATCTCATTGATATAACAAGAATTTTTGTGATTGGAAAGCTCGACAGCAAACTCATGGATGCCTTTAATAAAACAAAAAAGATAATGAACGGGATTAAAAAACTTTTAAAACCGGGGATTGACTGCAGGGATATATATCAAAGAGGAATGGAAATGGCTGAGGATATGGGTATCAAAGATCAATTCATGGGTCCTGAAAAAAACCAGGTCGATTTTCTCGGACACGGTCTCGGGCTTGAGCTGGATGAAATTCCTGTTATTATGAAGAATTTCTCCTATATCCTTAAGGAAAACAATACGATAGCTATTGAACCGAAGATATTTATCCCAAATAAAGGCATGGTCGGAATAGAAAATACCTATCTGGTTACAAAAAACGGGGGAAGGTCGCTTACAAGCTACCCTGAAACAGTGATTGAGATCTAAACTTTTTAAGAGCTATTATGAAAATTATTGGAATTACCGGATGTATCGCTTCTGGAAAAAGTACGGTGGCAAAAATCTTTACTGATTATGGAGCAAAGACTATTTCTGCAGACCTTATCGCCACCAATATAGTTCAGCCAAAAAAAAAGGTATGGAAAGAGATTGTAAAGGAGTTTGGAAATGGAATCTTAAACAGTGACCAGACAATCAACAGGGAAAAACTGGGGTCGGTCGTATTTTCTGATAGCCGTGCCCTTAAGAAACTGAACCGTATTACCCACCCTCTCATTGTTGAAACAATACATAAAGAGATCGCTCAATCCAGGAAGAACAAAGAGACCCTCGTTGTTGTCGACGCTGCCCTGCTTGGAGAATTTGAAAAGAAAAAACCTTTCGTTGACATCCTGATCGTTGTCAAAGCGAACATAAAGACCCGGCGTCAAAGGCTTATTTTGAGAAACAAGCTCTCGATTAAAGAAGCAAACCAGAGAATATCAGCACAAAAAGATCTGCTGGATTCGCTGAAAAGAGTGGATTATGTAATCGACGGAAGCGCTTCTTTGAAAAAAACAAAGGAAGAGGTCTTTGCTATCATAAGGGAGATTTTACCGGATGATCAAAGACCTGTTGTTCCTTAGCTTGCTTTTTTGTATCTTCCCCGTCTTCTCGGTCTTACAAGCTTATCTGAATCGCTGTAGAGCTTATTGTAGACCTGTCTGGCATATTCCCTTGTAAAGCCGAAGCGGTTGGCTATCTTCTGCAGGGAATCCTCTTCTTCTATCATCTGTTTAAATATCTCGATGGAATTCTTCCCGTATTTCTTTCTGAATCTCTTCTCAAATTTATCTGCTGGAGGAATACCAAACCTGTTTCTCCATCTTGATACGGTTGAGGGGTGAACATTTAAGATATCAGCAAGCTCCTGATCGCTCGATTTGCCATACTGTATCTTTTCCCTGAGTAAGTTCTCAATCTTTTTTCTATTGATTTTCATTTTTATCACCTTTCACTGTTAAAAAATTGTTGCAATAATTATAGATTTGTAACGATTTTATTCGAAATTCCTAATGAATTGTATAAAAAAGTTATTCTCGATTGTAATTATATAACCCTATCCTTTTTTTTCAAGCTTTTTTTGCAATAAATTTCTTTTTAGGTCAATGTTTTACTGCAAAATCCTTCTATTTTTTCTTTGACAAAAAAACCAAAGAGCTTTCTTTACAATTCGTTATCAATACTACATTCTTAGACAACAAAATCTGAAAAATGTTCCCTGAAAAAATGAAATTAACCCAATTTTAACACTTTTCTGGCCGAATCGGCCGCTTTTTGGAAGACTTCTTTAAGAGAAATCCCTCTCTTTTTTGCTATTTTTTTGCAATCTTCATACTCCGGGGCAATATTAATGATCTTTCCATCTTTTTTCCCGATTTTGACCCTGATTTCCCCAAATTCTGTCTTGAGTTTCCTTATTTCTCTTTCCAGCTTCTTTCTCTTAGCTTTATAAAACCTGACACCAAAGGTCGAAGTTTCCCCAAAAAAGACCTCCTGAATCCCAGAAACCTTTTTTTCTTCTGCCAGAACGGTCATTTTTATTCCCGGACGGTTCTTTTTCATGATAACAGGGGTCAGAAAAACATCCAGAGCACCGTTTTTAAAGAATTTTTCTATAATATGGTCATAGAATTCCGGATTCATATCATCGATATTGGCCTCCAGAACAGTGATAACATCCTCTTCCTCATTATCAGGACTCTCCCCGACAATCAACCGCAATAGGTTAGGGGTTCTTTCTAAGTCTTTTGAACCGGCACCATAGCCGACTTTTTCGGCTTTAAGAGAGGAAAAATCCTTGAATTCATGAGCAAGACTGCTAATAATAGCCGCCCCTGTGGGCGTGGTCAGTTCAAATTCTACGGATGATGAGTATATCGGTATTCCTTTTAATAACTCCATGGTTGCCGGTGCAGGAACAGGCAGATTTCCGTGTTCTGTCTCAATCATGCCCCGGCCTGTATTGACAGGAGAAGAGATAATCTTTTCTACATTCAATGAATAAACCCCGATAAGAGAGCCGAGAATATCGATAATCGAATCAACAGCCCCTATCTCATGAAAATAAACCTTATCTATATCAATATTATGAATTTTGGCCTCTGCCTTTGCAATCCGTCGAAAAATCTTAAGCCCGTCCTTTTTTATCCTTTGGTCAAGAGAGCTTTTATTGATAATTGTTTCAATATCTTTCAGGTATCTGAAGTCTCTCGCGCTTTTATCGGCAATAACATCGACCTTTGTCCCGGTTATCTGACCCCTTTTTATTTTATAGGCCTTGAGCTGATAATCATCCAGATTTAACTTCTTTAATTCCTTTTTAAGATATCCGAACTCAACACCGATATCAACGAGAGCACCGAGTATCATATCCCCGCTGATTCCGCTGAAGCAATCAAAATAGGCTATTCTCATGCACGCTTCCCGATTGAAGATTTACCTCTTTTCGCCCAGAATATTGATAACATGAGCAAGATACCCCGCCCCGAACCCATTATCAATATTGACAACCGCAACGCCTGCGGCACAGCTGTTCAGCATGTTCAGTAAGGCAGAGAGGCCTTTAAAACTCGCACCATAACCGATGCTCGTCGGAACAGCAATCACCGGCTTATCAACCAGACCTCCGATTACACTGGCCAGAGCTCCGTCCATACCGGCCGCAACAATAATGACCCGGGCATCCGAAAACTTTTCTCTGTTGCCAAAAAGCCTGTGAATACCGGCAACCCCAATATCGTAGAGCTTTTCTGCTCTGCTTCCCAGAAAGTTAGCTGTCACAAAAGCCTCTTCCGCAACCGGGATGTCAGAGGTTCCTCCGGTTGCAATCACTATCTTCCCCTCTGTTCTTTTCTTCGTTCCGTTTTGTATCACCACGGCCCTGGCAGACTCATTGTATATAGTCCTTTCATCCAATCTCTTGATTGCCTGATAGACTTTCTTTTCTGCCCGTGTGGCGAGAATACTGCTCCCCTTTTTCAAAAGACTCTTGACGATTCCGCTCACCTGTTCCGGGGTTTTGTTCTCACAATAAATCACCTCAGGAATTCCCTGCCTGAGCTCCCTGTGATGGTCAACATGAGCAAAGTCAAGGTTCTCGTAAGGCCAGTCTTTCAGTTCTTCCAGCGCTTCATCAGGCCTCAGTTTTCCATCCGAAACCTTTTCCAGCAAATCTTTTAATCTCTCTCTCTCCATCTTTAGACTCTACTCTCCCTCGAACTCTCTTTTAAGGTCTCTTCCCATGAGTTCAGTAATCGCTTCCTTCAAGCCTTTGTTTTGGAAGAGAAACTCATAAACCTTCTTGGCTATGGGCAGTTCGACACCGTGTTTTTCGCCGAGTTTGATAATTGATCGGGTATTTTTTATCCCTTCCGCCACCATTTTCATCTCTTTTAAGATTTCTTCAAGCTTCATTCCCTGTCCGAGCTTTATGCCAACAGTCCTGTTCCGGCTCAAATCTCCGGTACAGGTCAGAATAAGATCTCCGACACCGGCCAGGCCGTAAAACGTTATAGGTCTTGAACCCATGGCAGAACCGAGCCGTGCAATCTCGGCCAGCCCCCTCGACATCAGAGCAGCCTTTGCGTTGAGGCCCAGCTCTAAGCCGTCGGAGATACCCGTGGCAATAGCAATCACGTTTTTATAAGTGCCGCCGAGTTCTACACCCCTGACATCATTATTGGTATAAATGCGGAAATAAGGCATATTGAAGATATCCTGTCCGTATTTGGCCAGCTCTTCATTCTCCGAGGCAATGACCACGGCTGTCGGTTTTTCCCGACAGACCTCCTTTGCAAAGCTCGGACCTGAAAGAACAAGAAGCCTGCCATGAAATCTTTCCGGAAGAACATCCGTTAGCACTTCGGACATTGTCATCAGAGAATCTTCTTCAATCCCTTTGGAAACACTGACAACAAGGGCATCTTCCGCAATGTAAGGAGAGGCTTCCTTCATCACGCTTCGAACAGTATGCGAAGGTGTGGCTGAAATGACAATGTCGCATTGCCTGACCGTCTCTTCCATGGAATGAAGAGGCGTGACATTATCCGATATCTTGACCCCTGGGAGATAATCGATATTCTCTTTTTCTTTTTTCATATAATCACACAGTTCTTCTTCAAAAACCCAGAGCTTTATAGAATAGCCTTTAGAACCTAACAAGTTCGCAAGAGCTGTTCCCCAGCCTCCTGCACCTATGAGAGCGATTGTTTCCTTCTTTTTTTCTGTTCCCATCTTAACCAAATCTCCTCTTAACCTTTGATATTGCCCAGAGGTTTTAGTTTAACCACCTTCTTCGAGATTCCGGAGCTGTCGACAACATGAACAACATCGCTTATATCTTTATATGCTTCAGACATTTCTTCTTTCAATGTTGTCGCTCCCGAGGATTTTACAAAAATCCCTCTACTCTCCAGCTCCCTATTGATAGCCCTTCCCTTCGCAAGCCTTTTTGCCGCATGCCTGCTGAGAAGCCTTCCCGCACCGTGGCAGGTGCTGCCAAAGGTCTCATCCATTGCCTTCTCTGTTCCCGCAAGAACATAAGAACATCTACCCATATCTCCGGGAATCAAAACAGGCTGTCCGACCGATTGATAATCACGCGGGATTTCCGGTCTTCCCGGAGCGAATGCCCTTGTGGCCCCTTTTCTGTGAACAGCAAGTCTGAAGGTCTTTCCATCAATCTTATGCTTCTCAATCTTTACAATATTATGAGCCACATCATAAACAAGACTCATCCCCAGTTCCCTCGGGCCGATCCTCAAAACCCTTTGAAACACATCTTTCGTCCAATGCATCAAACAGTGCCTGTTCGTAAAGGCATAATTGGCAGCTCCCCTCATGGCTGCAAGGTAATCCCCGGCCTCCTTGGTATTAATAGGAGCGCATGCCAGCTGTCTATCGGGGACATGAATTCCGTATTTCCTTACCGCCTTTTCCAGTATGACCAGATAATCGGTACAGACCTGATGGCCGAACCCCCTTGACCCTGTATGGATCATGACCGTAACCTGATCCTTTTCGAGCCCGAAAGCCTTTGCTGCCGCATCATCATAAATCTCTTCGACAAACTGAATCTCGAGAAAATGATTCCCCGAACCGAGTGTGCCTAACTGCCTTTCCCCTCTTTTATATGCTTTCTGGCTGATCTTATCAGGATCGGCTCCTTCAATACAACCATTATCCTCAATATAGGTTAGGTCATCCTCTTCCCCGTACCCCTTATCAACAGCCCATCTGACGCCTTTCACGACCACATCCTGCTGATCCTTCGGTGAAAGGGCAATCCTTCCCTTTGTGCCAACCCCTGTGGGAATCGTTGCAAACATCGCCTCGACCAGAGACCTTATCTTCCCCTTAACCTCATCTGCCTTGAGGAAACTCCTCAAGAGCCTGACCCCTCAGTTGATATCGAAACCGACCCCGCCCGGAGATATCACACCGGAAGCATCAGTATCGGTCGCCACAACCCCGCCGATAGGAAGACCGTAACCGTAGTGTATATCAGGCATGGCAAGGGAAGCCTTCACTACCCCCGGGAGAAAAGCACCGTTAGCAACCTGAATAAGCGATTCATCCTCCATAATACCCTTCATCAGAATATCATCGGCATAGATGATGCCCGGGACCCTCATCCCCTCTTTAAATGAAGTCGAGAGTTCCCACCGGTATTGATCGAGCCTTTTGAGACCTTTTGTCAAATCAATAACCCCCTTTAATCATTCTCATTGTTGTAACCGGTTTATTGCTTTAGCAAAAAATTTATATGTCAAAAATAACCGTAATCTGCCAGCTTCCGTTTTCGGTTTTTATTTCGAGATTATGATAGGTCGCGGCTTTCACCTCTGTTCCGAAAAGATGTTTTTCCCTGTCCAGTTTTTCTCCCCATAGCTCACCGCTTATCTTTTTATCACTCAGCTCTTTAATATCAACCTCTTTGCCGAGAAAATCGTTGACCTCCTGAATATAAATCAGCTCATTGAGCCAGCTTAAAAGCAGGGCATCGAGGCTTTCGCCCTCAGCATCAAAAGAAAGGCTCATTTTCTTTCTGATACAGCTGAGGTTGGCTGCAACAGAGAACAGCCCTGAAGCTGTATTGGCAAAGACCTCTTTCAGCGAATCTCCGAAAGCAACAACACCAACATCGCCAGTCGTCTCGATAATGCGAAATTTTTTCATGTTATCTTCAAAACACTTCTATCGGGCATTTACCTGACATACAATACGCGCGGCAGATAGTGAAAGGAAGCTTCGATCGTTAATTTATCCCTCGCTATTCTCTCGGGAATCGGGTTGTAGGGAGAGGCCGTCTTGATTGCGTTAAGAGCCTCATCGTCCAGTATCTTATGGCCCGAAGATCTTAGCAAGACAACGCTTTCCAGTTTTCCGTCTTTCAGGATCGTGAATTTTAAATAGAGGTATCCGTGAATCCCGTTCTCCTGAGCCTCCAGAGGATAGGCCCATACAAGCTCGATTTGTCTTTTGATGCTGGCAAAGTAGGAAACATATTTAAACTCTTTGGTGTTCAGGGAGATGGTCTCGCTGTCAGACCCCTCTCCTTCCTCGCCGGGGCTTTTTTTGGCATATTTCTGCAAATCCTTTGCACTCAGCAGGGGAAGCCCTTTCGCCGACTTCTGAGATTTTCTTTCCTGCGAAGAAGGCCTGGCCTTTTCCGCTTCATGTGAACGGGCTTCCTTCACTGCTTCTTTCTCCGCCTTTTTTTCCTCTTCCTGAACAACTTTTTTAGAAGATTTAACAAGCTCTTTTTTCTTTTCTATCTTGGCCAATGTCTTCTTTTCTTGTTTTTTTGGCAAAACCTTCTTCTCCTTGACCAAGACCTTTGGTTTTAAAGCCTCGCTTTTTTTAGTCTCTATTTTCGGGGCATCCTTGCCGGGAATATCAAACGGCTTTTTAACCCCCGGTTTATCTGATTTCTTCTCTGACAGGTCGGAATGGGCCTTGCTCGAGTATTTCGAGAGAATCTTTGCCTGCTCGGGCTTTTCAATCTTGGCGGGCTTGGCAAGCTCTTCGATAACACCCTGTGGCTTTGGAGTTTCTTCAATGATCTTCACCCGTAAAGGATCGAACAGTTTCTTTTCCTTCAATCCCTCTTTCCCGATGATAAGAAAAAGAATGATATGAACAATCATTGAGATAATGATAAATTTTTTTGTTTTCGTTCGGTTCATTTCATTTCACAAAAAGATTCACATTTGAGAAAAATTGTTTAATTTTATAGTTTATCATATTGAAAAACTCTTAGCAAGGCTCGGTCATGACAGAATCAAATATGTTTCTGTAGATACTCCTTGTCTCATCTGTGCAGGCAGAATATTCCTGAAAAAGGCTCTCTCCCAGATCTTTTTTGTCTCCCTCCGTATAACCGAGTCTCCTTGCCAGAATATCACGCTTATAGCCCGGTCCCGGAAGAGAGCTGGAGGGACGCTCATGCTCTATTCTGAGATTGAAAACAATCTCCCTTAAAAAAATGTATGCCTTTTTAAGCTTTTCATAATCATCCGAAGACAGTAAATCTTTCTCCCTCAACCTTTCCAATATCGTAAGGGTATTTACATCCTTGAGGCTTTTGTGTTTCCCGCCGTATTTCAACTGCAAAAACTGTACGATGAACTCTATATCCAAAAGCCCGCCGTATCCCAGTTTTGCATCCCTGCATTCCTTGCTCTCCTTCCCTCTCTCCGTCTCTATCCTCATACGCATATTATCCATTTCCTTTGCTATGGCCGGGTCAAATTCCTTTTGGTAAATACTGTCATGAATGGTTTTTATCGTCTCATTTCCGAGAGCTTCGTCTCCGGCAACAACTCTTGACTTAGTCAGTGCCTGCTTTTCCCACAGCTCTGCTCTTTCTGAAAGATATTTTCTCAACGAATCAAGGCTGATGACCATCACACCTTTTGTTCCGTCAGGCCTGAGCCTCGCATCTATTTTATACATAAATCCGGATTGTGTGATCCCGCTTATCACCTTGGAAATCTCCTCATAAACCTTTGTAAAGAAAACCCTGTTGCTGATTGCATTCTCGATGCTGCCGCTCCCTGAATTTATACCGGTCGTCGAACCGTCCTTCGAATAGACAAACATGACATCAAGGTCCGACCCAAAGTCGAGTTCTTTCCCCCCGAGCTTCCCGACACCGATAATGGCAAAACCAGAATCCTGAATCTTCCCTTCTGATATCTCTTCTATCGGCTTCCCATACTTCTTCGTTATTTCCAGCAGAGACATATCCAGGGCTTTAATAAGGGAGACATCGGCAAGGTCTGTAAGGCTTTCTGTCGTGTCCAGGCAATCGTTCTTTTTCATAATCGCTGTAATACCGATTCTCAGCTCTTCCCTTTTTTTGAACTTCCTGAATTCATCAAGAATATCCTCTTTCCTTTTACTTTTAGTTATCAGATCTGTTAACTTTTCTTTCAATTGCTCTTTGTTTTTTGCCTCAATAATCGATCCGGAAGGATCGAACAGGTAGATCAGGTCAGGTTTTCGAATCAGAATGTTTGACAGAAACTCGCTGCTCCCGAAAAGAACAAGAAGGTTTTTTAGAAGCCTCTCCTGCTCTTTGAAGAGGGTATAATACATCCTTCTGCTCCCGGTGGTAGCAATAAACCTTTCGAGATTATTGACGGCCAGGTCCGGATCAGGTACCTGCGAACACATATCGACAATGACCGGAGCAAGGCTTCTGAACAGTTTTTTACTCTCCGGAGTAGGATGATACAGTGGTCCCCCTTCATGAAGAAGAATCAAATTCCTGTGAGCCTTTTCTGGAAACCGGAACCTGTTCTTCTTAAGATAGTCCAGAACTGTTGGATCTCCAGCTTCTCCAGAAAAAAGGTCTATCTTCTGATAATCTTCTTCGCCGGGCTTGAAAGAATCGCTGTAAAAAAGATTCTCATAGGCATTCCTGACATTTTTTTGATTTCTCCTTAAGGAGCTCATCAGCTCTTTGGCAACCGATTCACGATCTCCTCCGCGAATTCCCATCTTTTTTGCCAGCGCAACAATTTCATTCTTATCTTTTGGAAGCTCATGAACCTGAATGCCCCGGTAGATCTGTATTCTGTTCTCAAGCTCTCTTAAAAAGATATAGGCCTTTGTCAGTTCTGAATACTCCCGGTATGTGAGGACCCCTTTTTCCGAAATCTTGTGAAGGGCCCTTAGCGTATTTCTCTCCTTCAGCCATCTTTCTCTCCCTCCGTAAATCAGCTGAATGGCCTGAACCAGGAACTCTATCTCTCGTATTCCGCCGGAACCAAGCTTGATATCTTCTCCTCTTTTTTTCTTCTTTATTGCATTTTGATCGATTCTCTCTTTCATGTCCTTGATCTCTTCGAGATAAGAGTAATCGAGATATTTCCGGTAGACAAAGGGTCGAACCGTATCCAGAAACTCTCTGCCCAGTCTTTCACTTCCCGCTACCGGCCGTGCTTTAATCAGGGCCTGTCTCTCCCAGGCCTCTCCCCACGATTCATAATAGATTTCATAACTCCTTAGCGACCCTGCAATATCACCGCTTACTCCTTCCGGTCTCAGCCTCAAATCAACTCTGAATACAAAACTATCCTCCGTAACATCATTGATAGCGCTGGTAATCATCTGTGCCAGCTTGCAGTAAAACTCATGATTGGAAATTTTATAGCTCACCTTATTTCCGATATCTTTAATACCGGTCGTGCTGCCGTTATCCGAAGAGTAAAGATACATCAGGTCAATGTCTGAGCTGAAGTTCAACTCCCTGCCCCCCAGCTTCCCCATCCCTAAAACAACAAATGCGCATGGCCTTTCCTGTTCGTCCCGATCAACAAACATCGGAATCCCGAATTTTTCGGTCAAATTCTGATAGCAAAATTCATAGGCTTTTTGCAGACACACATCGGCAAGATTGGAGAGGTCTTCGACAATCTCCACAAAATCGGCCTTTCTCAAAAGGTCTCTCAGGCCTATTCTTAAAAACTCTCTCTTCCTGAACCGCCTTAAAACTTTAAATTTATCCTCATAAGATACAGCATCTTCAAGCAACAGCCCCAATTCTTTGTAAAGAACATCCTTGAATTTCGGGGACTCGAGAACATCTTTGCTCAGCAGCCAGTCAAAGTACGCGGGCTCTTGAAAGAGAGTATCGCTTAAAAGCTGGCTTCCCGAAAAGAGAGTGATCAATGTGTTGAGTTTCCAGTGATCGTTATCGAAGAGTGTATAGAGATAGTTCTTGTCATAAATCAGCTCTGAAAACCTCTCAAAATTGTTCAGGGCCATATCCGGGTCAAAGGAGAGAGAGAGTTCATTGATAAACAGAGGGAAAAAATCGGGGAAAAGGGAATTGAACTTGATCTGTTTTGAAATGTCTTTGAGTGTCTCCCAGGCCTTTTCAGGAAACTGAAAATTCAATTCTTTGAATAAGGAATCGAGCTCTTCATCATTCAAAGACTCTTCCTGAAAAATTGTTTTGGCAATCTTGTCTATAATCTCTTTCATCTTAATAACTTAATTATTAGTATTTAACTAAAATTATATATGAATAGAGATTTTTCATCAAGGAGAATCAGTTTTAACCAGAAAATTCAGAGGATTACCGTATAAAAACTAAAGAGACAGATCTCAAGGCAGATTAGATATGTGGTGTGCGGTAGCGAAAGACCCGCTTGCCGACAAGGATGGGGCTGAATTTTAAATCAAAGGCCAGTGATATTTCGGTATGAGCGGCAAAACCGCAGTTTTCGCAGTTGACCTCGCCTCTTTTTTTTACGTAGCACCCGAGGTTTATCTCTCCATCCGGTTCCATATTGGCTATCATCCAATCATGACATTTCCATCTGTTATTCTTCAGGGCATTGAGACAGGAAACAGAATCCATCAGGGGATAGCCTTCTTCTTTAAGTTTTATAAGATTATCGAGAACCTTTTTTCTCTTTTCCAGCGGGATAAAGAGTTCGTCAATCCGCTCATAGGGATAATGAAACTGTATCGTAATCCCTTTTACTTTTGTGGAAAGGAACGGAACAAGGGACTCCAGTTCGTTGCAATTTCTGGAATTGATCGTTATATTCGCCAGAATATTCGGATGGGAACTTTTTTCAATGTTCTTTATGATTTTATCGAAGCTTTCGCCCCTGATAGCATCATGGGTCTCTCGTAAACCGTCTATACTGACCCATATCGCATCGCTATCAATCTCTAAGGGGAAGGTTCCGTTTGTGGTGATACCGACACTGTAAAAGAGCCTTTTCGCCTCTTTCACCACATCATCCAGACAATATCCATTGTCTTTCCAGAGAAACGGTTCACCCCCCTCAATAATCAGAATTCTCACCCCGTACTGATAGAGTTCTTTGAGTTTTTCCCTGATCTCTTTTAAAGTAAGGTCTGTTTTGTCCTGACGCTTCCAAAAGGGGCAGTGAATGCACTCCATATTGCAAAGATTTGTGATCTTATAACCCCCGAGAATCGGGGACTGTTTCCCGAGAAAGCGGGATTCAATATAATATTTAAAAAAATATAGTGGCCAGGGAAGCCTCTTCATTGTTATCTCCATCAAACAAAAGGCCTGTCCTAAAAGAACAGGCCTTTGTAGTCAAGATTGATTTTGCATCAATTAACAGGCTTTCTTACCAAGAATATAACAGCCGCCTGTTTAAATGTCAAAGTACATTGCAAATTCATAAGGATGGGGGCGAAGTCTTAAGGCATCAACCTCATGCTGCCTCTTGTACCCTATCCATGTCTCCAGCGCATCCTGGGTAAAGACATCCCCTTTCATGAGAAAATCGTGGTCTTCTTCAAGGGCATCCAGAGCCTCATCCAGAGATCCGGGAACCTGAGGGATGTTGGCCAGCTCAACCGGAGGAAGTTCATAGATGTTTTTGTCCAGAGGTTCTCCCGGGTCTATCTTGTTCTCTATGCCGTCAAGACCAGCCATCAGCATTGCTGAGAATGCCAGGTAGCCGTTGCATGAAGGATCGGGGAAGCGGACCTCAACACGTTTTGCTCCGGGACTCGGTGAATACATCGGGATCCTGACCCCGGCACTTCGGTTTCGGCTGGAATAGGCAAGGTTCACAGGCGCTTCATAACCGGGAACCAGTCTCTTGTATGAATTTGTTGTTGGAGCTACCAGAGCGCAAAGCGCTTCGGCATGCTTCAAAATACCACCGATATAATTAAGAGCCATATCGCTCATCCCGCTGTACTTATCTCCGGCAAAAAGCGGTTTGTCATTTTTCCAGAGGCTCTGATGGACATGCATTCCAGAACCATTATCCATGAAAATCGGTTTTGGCATAAAGGTAACGGTCTTTCCGTATTTGTGTGCCACGTTTTTAACAATATATTTATACTTCATAAGTTTATCGGCAACGCTGAGAAGGGAATCGAACCTGATGTCTATCTCTGACTGTCCCCCTGTGGCTACCTCATGATGATGGATCTCCGAATGAACCCCGGCCTCTTCAAGGAGCAGCACCATTTCAGACCGGATATCCTGATGACTGTCCATAGGAGGAACAGGGAAATATCCCTCTTTGTATCTTGGTTTGTACCCGAGGTTGGGTCCTTCTTCCTTGCCGGAATCCCAGAAACCTTCCTGAGATTCTATGAAATAGTAACCACAGTTATAAGTCTGATCGAACCTTATCCCGTCAAATATAAAGAACTCAGCCTCAGGACCGAAAAAGACCTTGTCGGCAATGCCTGTGGAAACCAGGTAATTCTCCGCCTTCTGGGCAATATAGCGGGGATCTCTACTGTACATCTCCAGTGTTACGGGATCCTTAACATTGCAGATAAGGTTCAGCGTGGATACTTTACAAAAGGGATCCAGAAAAGCTGTATGTGGCTCGGGAATCAGAATCATATCGCTAACATCAATGGTCTTAAACCCCCTGATACTTGAACCGTCAAAACCAAGACCCTCCTCAAACGTCTCCTCGGTCACATCCTTGGCCAGCATGGAAAAGTGATGCCACAGCCCCGGAAGGTCTGTAAACCTGAAATCGACCATCTTGATATTTTTTTCCTTGATAAATGCAACAACGTCCTTAGCGGTTTTCATCGTTATTCCTCCTTAATTTTTAATTTTTATTTTATTATAGAGCGTCATCACCTTTTTCTCCTGTTCTGATCCTTACCGCCTCATCAACAGGAATGATAAAAATCTTACCGTCCCCGATCCTGCCGGTCTGGGCAGATGATAAAATGGCTTCGATGACCTGGTCGGTCAATTTATCAGAGATGACAATCTCCAGTTTTATCTTGGGCAAAAAATCGACAACATACTCAGCCCCACGATACAGTTCCGTATGCCCTTTCTGACGGCCAAAGCCTTTCACCTCGCTCACGGTAATCCCCTGAACTCCAATTTCATTTAACTTGTCTTTAACTTCATCCAGTTTAAAGGGCTTGATAATCGCTTCTATTTTTTTCATCTTCTTAAATCCTCCGGAAGATTAGTATTAAGATTACGTCTTTTTTCCTATCATAAAAAACCTCCTTATGTAAAGGAATTATTGATAAAACCTTCTTTACACTTAACCCAGATCCAAAAGACCGTAGCCGCGTTCGCCATGATAGCTGTGGTCAAGACCGGCTATCTCTTCCTCTTTACTGGCCCTGAAACCGAAAATCTTATCAATTAAAACAATCAGAACAAACGTTACAACAGAAGCATAAGCGACCGTGATAGCCACGGCAGCTATCTGAACACCGAGCTGCTGCATGGTCGTCCATGTTCCTCCTGCGGCTTTTGCGGCCTCGGCCATCCAGCTCTCACGGATAAAAAACGTGAGACCGATCGCCCCCGCCATTCCGGATATACCGTGAATACCGAAGACATCGAGGGTATCATCATAGCCCAATTTCATCTTTAACTGAATGACTGCGTAGCTGATCAGAGAAGCGGCAAAGCCCAGCAGGATGGCCCCGTCAACAGCAACAACACCTGCAGCAGGTGTGATCGCAACCAGGCCGGCCAAAATACCGCTGGCCAGTCCAAGGCTTGTAACCTTGCCGTGCTTGACAGTCTCAATGAGCATCCACATAAGAGCCCCTGACGCAGCCGCGACCTGTGTAACGGTCAACGCCCTGGCTGTATCCAGATTGCTGTTCACCGAACTTCCCGCATTAAATCCGAACCAGCCGACCCACAGAAGACCGGCACCCAGAAGTGTTAAAACCAGATTATTGGGATGCATGGCCTTTTTGGGATAATCAAGCCTCGCTCCCAGATAAAGAACAATAACCAGTGCGCTGATCCCTGAAGATATATGGACAACGGTTCCGCCGGCAAAATCTATGGCTCCTTTAGCACCAAGATTAAAAAGGAAGCCATCCCCGGCCCAGACCCAGTGGCAAAGCGGGCAGTAGACCAGCAAAACCCAGAGGGTGATAAACAGGCAGTAACTTTTGAAGCGAACCCTCTCAGCAAAGGCCCCGGCAATTAGGGCCGGTGTTATAATAGCAAATTTTCCCTGGAACATCGCAAAAACATATTCGGGTACCCCGTCCGTTATGGCATTATCAATGCCTTTCAATAAGAGAAGGTCGGGATTCCACCCGATCCAACCCCCCAGAACACTGGGTCCAAAGCTCAGGGCATAACCGCAAACAGCCCAGAGAACACCGATAATGGCCATGGCGGAAAAGCTGTGCAGCATCGTTCCCAGCACGTTCTTCGTCCGGACCAACCCTCCGTAAAAGAGAGCTAACCCAGGAACCATTAAAAGCACAAGAGCCGTTGAGGTAAGCATCCATGAGGTTATTCCCGAATCGACCGCTGCAGTTTCGGCTGAAAAAGAAAGAGCGGGGCTAAACAGGATAAAACCTGTGGAAACAAACAACTTCCATTTTAGATTTTTCATAAATTCCCCCTTCACAAAACTTATTATTTCCCCCGTTTTCCGATTAACGGGCAAGCTAAATCTTATATAGATATTGCACATTCGATACCATACCGTGAAAAATGCTTAAGTTATTGTAAATAATGGACTTAATAGAAAAAATCTCACAAGAAAAAGGATTGAAATGCTTAATTTTTATGCAATAAAATGTTGAAATGGCTTAAAAGCAGAGAACAAAGGCATATTTTACAAGCAGTTAAAAGAAAAGATTAAAAAAAAGGCTTTATTGATTAATATTTAGGCAAAAAAAAAGCCCCTGCCGAAAAGGCAGGGGCTTTCTCGTCTCTAAATATTTTAATACATACCGCCCATACCACCCATGCCACCAGGAGGCATAGAAGGCATCGGGTCTTTCTTGTCATCCGGCTGATCAGCAATCAGACATTCCGTTGTCAGCATCAGCCCGGCAACACTTGCTGCATTCTGCAGGGCTATTCTCGTAACCTTTGTCGGATCGATGATTCCGGTCTCTATCATATCGACATACTTGTTTGCGCTGGCATCAAAGCCGACAGTGGTCTTCTCCTCTTTCACTTTCTGGACAATAATGGAACCTTCCAGACCTGCATTGCTGGTTATCTTCCGAATAGGCTCTTCCAATGCTTTCTTAATAATATTGGCACCGATTCTCTGGTCGCCTGAAACTCTCAGATTATCCAGTGCAGGAATGGTCCTTAAGTAGGCAACGCCGCCTCCGGGAACAATACCCTCTTCTACGGCAGCTCTTGTCGCATTCAATGCGTCCTCAACTCTTGCCTTCTTCTCTTTCATCTCCGCTTCGGTGGCTGCACCAACATTAATCACAGCAACTCCACCAACCAGCTTTGCCAGTCTCTCCTGAAGCTTTTCCCTGTCGTAGTCGGATGTTGTCTCTTCTATCTGGGCTCTGATCTGCTTGACACGGCCTTCGATATCAGAAGCTTTGCCAAAACCCTCAACGATTGTCGTATTATCCTTATCAATTACGACCCTCTTTGCCTGACCGAGATCATCAAGAGTGATGCTTTCCAGCTTTACCCCTATATCTTCTGAAACCACATTACCGCCGGTGAGAGTCGAAACATCTGTCAGCATCTCTTTTCTTCTGTCTCCAAAACCGGGGGCCTTGACAGCCGCACAGTTCAGGGTGCCTCTTAATTTGTTTACCACCAACGTGGCAAGGGCTTCACCCTCAACCTCTTCAGCAATAATCAGAAGGGGCTTTCCGAGCTTGGCGATCTGCTCCAGGATGGGAAGCAGGTCTTTCATATTGCTTATCTTCTTTTCATTGAGCAAGATGTATGGCTCTTCAAGAACCACTTCCATTCTCTCAGGGTCACTTACAAAATAGGGTGAGAGATAACCTCTGTCAAACTGCATTCCTTCAACGATATCGAGAGAGGTTTCCATCCCCTTGGCCTCTTCAACCGTGATAACGCCGTCTTTTCCGACCTTTTCCATGGCCTCGGCAATGAGGTCTCCGATGGTCTTGTCATTATTGGCGGAAATGGTTCCGACCTGTGATATCTCTTTCTTCTCCTTTGTCGGTTTGCTCAGTTTTTTCAGCTGGTTGACAACCTCTTCAACAGCCTTGTCAATCCCTCTTTTCAGATCCATAGGATTGGCACCGGCAGCAACATTCTTCATTCCCTCTTTAAAAATAGCCTGGGCCAGAACAGTCGCGGTGGTTGTTCCATCACCGGCAATATCACTTGTTTTGCTCGCCACTTCGTTGACCAGCTGCGCTCCCATATTTTCAAACGGGTCTTCCAGCTCAATCTCTTTGGCCACGGTAACACCGTCTTTTGTGGAGGACGGGGTCCCGAATTTTTTATCGATAACAACATTTCTTCCCTTTGGTCCCAGCGTAATCATAACGGCTTCTGCCAGTTTTTCCACGCCATTCATCAACTTTTTTCTTGCGTCTTCACTATAGATTAACTGCTTTGGCATAGGTGAACCTCCTCATTTATTAAATTTCTTAATTATTCAATAATTCCTAAGACATCTTCTTCTCTCAGTATCAGATATTCTTCATCATCGATCTTTACTTCTGTTCCCGAGTACTTGCCGAACAGAATCTTGTCACCTTTTTTTACCTCCAGAGGCTGTTTTTTGCCGTCTTCCAGTGTCTTACCGCTGCCAACAGCAATTACCTTTGCTTCCTGAGGCTTTTCCTTTGCCGTATCAGGAATAATGATTCCACCTTTTTTCGTTTCCTTCTCTTCCAGTCTCTTTATCAAAATCCTGTCCTGTAAAGGCCGAACTTTCATAATGCTCCTCCTCCTGTTCTAAAAATAGTTTTCGAATCTATACAACATACTGATTAATTTGCTTATCGGCTCTGATTTTTAGTCCATCACCTCCCTGAAACAGTGAAAAACAGGTTTGAGTAAACCTGAATTTTTATTAGCACTCCAATCTGATGAGTGCTAATATATACCTCAAAGAGATACAAATCAAGTATTTTTTTAAAGTTTTTTTATTTTTTTTAGAGGGATAAAAGAACTGTCAGATGATTGATCGGAATGGTTTTCTCTTTTCCAATTATCTTCTTTTCAGGGCCTTCTGTCCGATATCTTTCCTGTAATGAGCCCCGTCCCATTTGATAAGCTTTACGGCCTCATAGGCTCTTTTGATTGCATTGTCAACCCCGTCGCCAAGAGCCGTTACACCAAGAACCCTTCCCCCGCTGGTACAGATTTTATTACCACTGCTTTTTGTTCCGGCATGAAAGACAACAGTATCCTGAAGAACAGAAGCCTCTTTAAGCCCAAAAATCTCTTTGCCCTTTTCATAGCTTCCCGGATAACCGCCGGAAGCCATCACCACACAAACAGATGCTTTGCTGTGCCATTCAATATTGATCGTATCAAGATTCCCATCAATGACCGCCTCCAGGACAGGGATCAGATCGCTCTTCATTCTCATGAGAAGCGGCTGGGCTTCAGGGTCGCCGAACCTTGCGTTGAACTCCAGAACCTTTGCCCTGCCACCTGATATCATAAGCCCTGCATAGAAGACCCCTTTATAAGGACACCCATCAGAAGCCATTCCCCTGATCGCGGGAAGCATGATCTCTTCCTTGATGCTTTCAAACAGGCTGTCAGTAATCACAGGTGCCGGGGAGTATGCACCCATCCCCCCTGTATTGGGGCCTTCATCATTATCATATGCCGGCTTGTGATCCTGTGAGGTCACCATGGGAAGCAGGTTTTTCCCATCGGTAAAGACGAGATAAGAAGCCTCTTCCCCTGTTAGAAATTCTTCGACAATCACTCTGTTTCCCGAATCCCCGAAAGCCTTCTCTTCCATGATCTGGGAAACAGCTTTTTTCCCTTGTTCGATGGTCTGGCATATGATAACCCCTTTTCCGGCTGCCAGCCCGTCGGCCTTAACCACTGTCGGGAATGTTGCCCTTTCGAGATAGTCTTTGGCTTCAGAAGGAGACGTAAAAGCCTCGCACTCTGCTGTCGGTATATTGTATTTTTTTAACAGATTCTTGGTAAATATTTTGCTCCCTTCGACCTCTGCGGCTTTTTTATCAGGCCCGAAAATTCTCAATCCCTCCTTCTCAAACTCGTCAACAATTCCCATTGTCAAAGGAAGTTCCGGGCCGACTACTGTGAGGTCTATCTTTTCTTTTTTGGCAAATTCTTTCAGGGCGGGAATGTCCTCTGAAGGAATGTCGATGTTTTCCGCCAGTTCATCGGTACCGGCATTTCCCGGTGCACAGTAAATTCTGGATACCTTATCACTCTGAGCTATTTTCCAGGCCAGCGTATGTTCCCTTCCCCCGCTGCCAACAATCAGTACCTTCATGTCAACCCCATTAATGTTTGAAATGTCTTATTCCGGTAAATACCATCGCGATATTATGGGAATCAGCCGCCTCAATAATCTCCTGGTCATTAACCGAACCTCCCGGCTGGATAATGGCCGTTATTCCGTTATTTGCCGCCTCATCTACAGCATCCCTGAACGGGAAAAAGGCATCAGAGGCCATAACACTCCCCTTGATCGGAAGATTGGCCTTCATGACCGCTATCTTGGAAGAATCGACCCGGCTCATCTGTCCGGCGCCTACACCCACAGCCTGATCCTCTGACGAATAGACGATAGCATTTGACTTCACATGTTTGGCGACCTTCCATGCGAATTGAAGGGCTTTCAATTCCTTCTCGGTCGGTTTTCTTTTTGTCGGAATTTTTATCTCATCCAGATTGATATCGATAAGGTCTCTCTGTTGAATGATCGCACCTCCAACAACCTTCTTCATATCGAGCCGTTTCGGATCAAATTCCCTCTTTTTCTTCCACCTTGGAACCTCCATGATTCTCAGGTTTTTCTTTTTCTTCAGTATCTCTAAAGCCGCCGGCTCGTAACCGGGAGCAATAACCGCCTCGGTAAAAATTTTCCCCATCTCCTCGGCTGTTTCCGGGTTGACGATCTCGTTCAGGCCGACAATCCCCCCGAATGCGGAAAGGGGGTCTGTCTCTTTTGCCTTTCGGTATGCTTCAAGAAGGGTGCTGCCGATAGCGACACCGCAGGGATTGGTGTGCTTGATGATCACGGCAGCTGTTTCCTCAAAATCGTTAGCGATGTTCAGTGCCGCATCAAGGTCTATGATATTGTTAAAGGAGAGCTCTTTTCCGTGAAGCTGTTTTGCCGAGATAATCGTCGGTTCTGTATCTCTGTAGGGAAACTCTTTATAAAATGCCCCTTTCTGATGGGGGTTTTCCCCATAGCGCAGGTCCTGAACTTTTTCTAAAGCCATATTTAAAAATTCGGGGAAAAGGTCTTTTTCTTCTAACGACTCTAAGTAAGAAAAAATTACGGAATCATATCTCGCGGTATGCCTGAAAACCTCTTTTGCAAGGTCAGCTCTTGTGGCTTCGCAAAGAGACCCGTCATTCTCTTTCATCTCTTTGATAACTTCGTCATAATGCTTCGGATTAACAATAACGGCAACATCATTGAAGTTCTTGGCTGCCGCCCGAAGCATCGACGGCCCGCCGATATCGATATTCTCAATTGCCTCTTCTTTTGAAACCCCGGGTTTGCTCACAGTTTCTTCAAAGGGGTAGAGATTAACCACGACCATATCGATGAATTCGATATCCTGGGCCTTGCATTCGCTTTGATGCGCTTTGTTCTCCCTTATTGCCAGAATCCCGCCCATGACTTTGGGATGAAGAGTTTTGACCCTCCCATCAAGTATCTCCGGAAAGCCCGTGAAATCAGAAACCGTGGTGACATTGACCCCCTCACCTGCAAGCAGTTTGTTTGTTCCTCCTGTTGACAGGATCTCCACGCCCATATTTATCAAGGCTTCTGCAAACTCAACGATTCCCTCTTTATTTGAAACACTGATTAAAGCTCTTTTGATTTTTTTCATCTAACCTCCCATATGTGAAGTATGTATCGGCTGGTATAAAATCGAATCGAATGTATAACAGACAAACAGAACTTGTCAAGAAAAGAAAACTTCAGGAAGCCGATTCAAAACATCAGTCTCGCTGCATTTCTCTCTTGACAAGCGCTTCAAGGGGTGTTATCTTTGTAGAGCTTTTAATTTAGCGGAATCATAATAAGGCACTCGACAAACACCAGCAGGAATGAAGAAAAATCAAAAAAGTATTTTCATAAAAAAACATTTATAGAAAGGGGGGAATCGTATATCTAAGGGGTAGCAATTTTTTTTGCTTTCAAAGTTCACAGGAGGAAAGGAAATGACAAAAACGGAATTAGCTGAAAAAATAGCTAAAGATGCTAAAATTACCAAGGTTGCCGCTAACAAGGCAATTAACTCGCTTATTGATAATATAAAAAAATCCCTGAAGAAAAATCAGGATGTCACACTGGTAGGATTCGGTACCTTTACCGTATCAAAAAGAAAAGCAAGAAAGGGAAGAAACCCTCAGACAGGAGCTACCATTAAGATAGCCGCCCGAAAGGTTCCAAAGTTCAGACCAGGCAAAGGTTTAAAAGACGGTATCAAATAAGAACTTTACCCCAGGTTTTTGAAAGACATGTTCTCAGCAGAGAAATAAAAAGTAACAACTTTCAATTGATTCCCCAGAAAAAGCCCTCTTTAATAGAGGGCTTTTTCTTATCCCAGATTTCCAAGAAGGTATTGAACAATACCCAAGGTTACCAGAGAAACGGTTTCGGTTCTGAGTATCATCGAACCGAGCCCTACAGAAAGAAATCCCGCTTTTCTGGCCATCTCTATCTCTCTTGCTGAAAAACCCCCTTCCGGACCAATGGCCAGAACCAGTCTCTTTCTCTTCTCAAGGCTTTTCAGCCTCTCCCTTAGCCTGACGTTCTTCTCCTCCTCCCAGAGAATCAGCTTTGTTCCTGCATCTTCATATTGAACAAAAAACTGCTCCAGGCCCATAATATCATGAATCTTAGGAATGGTATTCCTTCGACTCTGCTGTGAGGAGGACTTGGCTATCTTCTCCCATCTCTCGAGTCTTCTCTTTGAAGACCCTCTATCAACCCTGACCACAGTCCTTTCCGTTAAAAGGGGAACAAGACTATCCACACCCAGTTCCGTGGCTTTCTGAACAACAAGATCCATCTTGCTTCCTTTGGGAATCGCCTGACCGATGATGACCGGAAGAACAAAAGGGTCTTTTGAGAATCCCCTTTCTACTATTCTGGCTTTGATTCCATCTTTACTCATTTCATAAATCTCTGCAAGATATTCCCCGCCCCTGTTGTCAAGAATCTTCACAGAATCACCGTTTCTATACCTCAAAACATTTCTCAGGTATTTCCCATCCTCTTTTGAAAAGGTGATGGTATCTTTTTCAATGTTCTCCGGTTTAATAAAAAAATGCATAAAAGAGCCTGATGAGTTTAAGCGGTTTGTTTTTTTGTCTTGATGGCCTTGAGAAGAGGTTTCTAAAAATGGTTTTTAAGCGCTTAAGGAATAGAATGTTCACCCTCTCCGTCAAAAAAACCCTTCTAACCCTTTGCAGGAAGTCCGCTCAACAACTGAGCCGTATAATCGACAATGGCAACAACGCGGGGATATTCCATTCTTTTGGAACCGATAATCCCCAACACGCCCGCGAGTCCTTCACCGTATTGATATTTCTTTGTTACCAGGGTGCAGTCCCTTAAATCCTCCAGGTCATTCTCAGAACCGATAATGACATTGATGTTGTCTTCTTCAATACACCTGTTCAGGATTTTCACAAGCCTGTCCTTCTCTTCGAGAGCGCTCACTATCGTCCTCATTTTTTCCAGATCGTCTCTAAATTCCGGCTGGTCAAAAATATTACTGGTTCCGCCTACGTAAACATTGGCAGATGTCTTTTCCTTCTTGAAAACTTTTTTAATGAGTTTCAGCTCTTTTTCAAACAGGCTGTCATATCTCGCTTTTTCAAGAGCTATCTTCTCATAGATATTCTCTCTGATTTGATCAAGGGTCAATCCTTCAAACTGATCATTCAGGTATTTTGACAGTTCATCCAGTTTTTCCTGTGCGAATTCATCCTCTATCTTAATAATCCTGTTCTGGACCAGTCCGGTTTCCGAAACAATGACCACCAGAAGCTGCCGTGAACTCAACTTTACAAAATGGATATGTTTCAAAACGATATAGGTTAATCCGGACAGGGCAACCAGCCCTGCTTGACGAGAGGCCCTGGACAAGACCATGGAGGTCGACTCCATCAGATCATCCCTCTCGCTTCCCTTTCTCAGGCAACCTTTTTTGATCTGGGCCTCCTCCTCCGAAGACAGAATCATCTTATCCATTAAGGAATCGACATAGTAACGGTATCCCTTATCTGTCGGCAGTCTTCCTGCAGAGGTGTGAGGCTGAGCAAGATATCCCATTTCCTCCAGATCAGACATGGTATTTCTGATTGTGGCGGGGCTCAAACCGAGATTAAACTGCCTGGATATTGTCCTTGACCCCACGGGCTCCGCATGAATCAGATAACTCCGAACAATAGCCCTTAATATATTCTCATTTCTCTTGTTTAATCCAAAAGCCACTCGTTTCACCTCTTGTTTTGATGATATATAATTATATGTCATCTTGAAGAAAAGTTCAAGCGCCGAATAAAGACAGTATCGTTAGCACTCCCTTCCGGCCAAACAGAGAAAACGTAATAACTATTCACCGGTTTGTCAAGGGTAAAAAATTCACCCCAAAAAAAGGTCATCCTTTAGATGCTGAATGGAGCAGCTAACATCCTACTAAGTAAAGGGTTAAGGATAATATACTTGACAGCAAGAAGAATTATAGAGAAAATTGGTCAAAAAGTATGAAAAGAAATGGAACCGCTCGAAGACAAAAAAGAGATGAAATTTATTGCTGATGCAACCCTCGGCAAACTGGCAAAATGGCTCAGGATATTCGGTTACGACACCCTTTTTTTCCGCGAATCTGATATCGACTCTCTTATCAAAACAGCGAGGAAAGAGGAACGAATTGTTTTAACCAAAAACACCGCGTTCTGTAAAAAAGGGACTCCTTATAAATTCATTAAATCAATAAAACCGTTAGACCAGCTCAAAGAGACAATCAAAGAGTATCAATTGCGTAAAGACAATATGTTTGCCTTCTGTATCATATGCAATGCAAAGCTTATCTCCGCAAAAAAAGAGGAGATCATGAATAAAGTCCCTGATTTTGTCTTTCTGAACAGGGAACGTTTTCATTTCTGTCCAAAGTGCAAAAAAGTTTTCTGGCCAGGAACCCACAGAGAAGGGATGAAAAAAAAGATTCTATCCATCATTCAGAAAGATTAATAAAACAATCTCTCAGTATTTTACAAAAAAGAAAATATTGTTTTGATTGTATTTTTCAGATTATTAGGTTCGTCGGACAGAACGATGTGAATATCAGAATTTAAAAATTCAAAATCCCGCCCGCTTTCTTCATAAGGGGTCAGGATGATAATCGGAATCGTCTTTTTCTCTCTTTTTAAATCTTTTAAAAACTCTATTACCTCCACGCTCGAAATCGCCAGGTCAAAGATAATCAAATCAGGAGAAAGATTTGTGATGAAATCCCTAGTCTCTTTGAGACTGGAAGATGTTAACACAACGTAACCCTGTTCTTCCTGAGTTTTTTTTAAAAAGAGACCGATTTCATCCTTAACGTCCACAAGCAATATCTTTCTCACGGAATGCCTCCTTTCTTCTAACTATTATTATAAACGAAATTTCCCAATCATTCATTAAAAATCGAGTCCAAACGCCTTTCAGGCTCCCTTGAGAAAAAAATATATGATTACCAAAATGTTTGTGCTAATATAAAGGATTAAAAAATTTATTATTTATTCTTTTTCCCATGGGAACTTTTATTACATTTGAAGGCATAGAAGGGTGCGGAAAGACAACCCAGATAAACCTGTTGAAAGCGTACCTGCTTAAAAAAAATTATACCGTCCAGATCACCCGGGAACCGGGCGGAACGCGGATAGGCGATCAGATAAGGAAAATTCTCCTGAGCGACAAGAATCATGCTATCTCTGATAAAACAGAGCTTCTCCTTTATGAAGCCTGCAGGGCCCAGCATATCAAAGAGGTCATCCTGCCGGCTTTAAAGGAAGACAAAATCGTTCTCTGTGACCGCTTTGCGGACTCCACCTTGGCCTATCAGGGTTACGGAAGAAAAATAGATTTAGGATTCATTCAAAGGCTTGATCATATCGTAGCGGGAGAGCTCAGGCCGGATCTGACCATTCTTCTCGATATGGATGTCGATTCGGGCCTGCAAAGGGCAAAAAACAGAAATTCGAAGGTTACAGAATCAGAAAGAGAAGAACGCTTTGAAAAAGAAACGCTTGAGTTTCACGAAAGAATCAGAAAGGGCTTTCTGGAATTGGCTGAAAAAGACCGAAAAAGAATCAGGATAATCGACGGAAGTAAAAGTGTTGATGAAATTCAAAAGATAATAAGAGATTTAATTGAAGAGATTTTATGATACAGGTGGAATAAATGCCTTTTAACGAAATAATCGGACAGGAGAGATGGAAACATATTCTCTCCCATTCAATAAAGAATCAGCGGCTTTCCCATGCCTATCTTTTTCTCGGACCCGAAAACACCGGAAAAAGGCATGCGGCAATAATCTTTGCAAAATCGCTTCTCTGCCGCGATTTCAAAGAAGATCCCTGCAGAAAGTGTCCTTCGTGTATCAAAATTCAAAATCTTGCTCACCCCGATCTTCTTCTCATAGAGCCGGAAAAAAACATCATCGCCATCGAAACGATCAGGAATACAAAAAAATTCGTCGGTTTTAAACCTTTTGAAGGGGACAGAAAGATTATCATTATCAACAGGGCCGACAAGATGACAAAGGAAGCGGCAAACTCTCTTTTAAAAACACTGGAAGAACCCCCTCAGGATACCATCATTATTCTTTTAAGCCCGCATTCCTACGCTCTCTACCCGACTATTGTCTCGAGATGCCAGAAGATTGTCCTTAACCTTTTACCGCCGCCTCTTATTAAAGATTTTCTTATAAAGGAGCATTCGATTGAGCCCGAAAAAGCTGAACAGATATCCCTGATTTCAGGAGGAAGAATCGGAAAAGCTCTGTATCTTAAAGAAAACCTGGATTTAAAGAAAAGAAACATGGCACAGGAAATGCTCTTCGGCTTGTTCTCGAAAAAAATAGATGTTATATTTAAAACTGCTAAAGACTTGAGCAAAGAAAAAGAGGGTCTGGATGAGATATTCGACTGGCTTTCTTTGCTTGTAAGGGATACGGCTCTCTTATGCAGCGGAGCCGATATCGATCATATAATTAACAGAGATATTGCTGGAGATATAAAGAGATTTTCCGAGAATCTCTCATCACCGAGCACGCATAAGATTTACGAAATCATTAAGAGCACCCGGCTTCTTCTGAAAAGCAATGTAAACCCTCAGCTGGCTCTGGAAAACATGATGCTCGACATCTCTGGTTTAAAAAGAAAAGGGGCAATGTTACCAACATGGTCACAATCATAGGAATTAAGTTTAAAAACAGCGGAAAGATATATGACTTTAAATGCGACGATATCGACATCAAACTGGGCGATACCTGCATCGTTGACACAGAAAGGGGATTAAGCCTTGGCCAGGCGGCTGTCAATCTCAGGAAAAAAGATGAGCGGGATATCAAACGGCCTCTGAAAAGCATTGTGAGAAAGGCCACGGAAAAAGATCTCGAACAGATTAAAAAGAACGAAACCAATGAAAAAGAAGCCTTAAAAACCTGTCAGAATATGATCAAAGAAAAGAAGCTTCCGATGAAACTGGTTGATGTCGAATTCTCTTTCGATGCCTGCAATGCGATATTCTACTTTACTGCTGAAGGAAGGGTCGATTTCAGAGAACTGGTCAAAGACCTGGCCAAGCAATTCAAAGCCAGAATCGAGATGAAACAGATAGGTGTCAGAGATGAAGCCAAGATGTTCGGGGGTTACGGACCGTGCGGAAGAACCCTTTGCTGTTCCTCATTCCTGAAGAACTTCGAACCCGTATCGATTCGAATGGCCAAAGAACAGCAGCTGACCCTTAACCCCACGAAGATTTCAGGAGTATGCGGCCGTCTGATGTGCTGCCTGGTCTATGAGCATCACGTCTATGATCAGTGTTTAAAGAACATTCCCAATCTGGGGAAAAAGGTGAACACCCCGGAAGGCCAGGGAAAGCTGGTCAAGATAGATATCATGAATGAAAAAGCTGTGGTAGAACTCGAGGACGGGAAAAGGCTTCATATGACGCTTAATGAATTGAGAACGTGTCCTAAAAAACCAAAATAAAAGAAAAGAGATATGGAAGCAAAGCAAAATTCTTTCTATGTGACAACCCCGATCTATTATGTTAATGATGTTCCCCATATCGGACATGCCTACACAACGCTAGCAGCCGATGTGCTGGCCCGCTACAAAAGGCTTGCAGAAAACAGGGTCTTCTTTTTGACCGGCATCGACGAACACGGACAGAAGGTTCAGGAGGCGGCCAAGAAAAAAGGGATCGATCCGATCGCTCACTGCAATGAAATGGTCGTTCCGTTTCAAAATCTCTGGAAAAAATTCAATTTCTCGCATAACGATTTTATCCGCACCACTGAAGAGAGGCATATGAAGGTCGTGCAGAATATCCTTCAGTACCTCTATGAAAAAGGGGATATCTATCAGGACTCCTATAACGGATGGTACTGCATGTATGAAGAGATTTTTTTAACCGAAAAGGACCTTGTCGAAGGAAACTGCCCGGTATGCAACAGGCCGGTGAGCCAAATCTCCGAGAGCAACTATTTCTTCCGCATGGGAAAGTATCAGGAGTGGCTCATCGATTATATCAACACTCATGACGATTTTATTCAGCCTAAATCGAGACGTAATGAGGTGCTCGGTTTTCTCAATAACAAGCTGGGAGACCTCTGTATCTCAAGGCCGAAAGAGAGGCTGAGCTGGGGAATACCCCTTCCCTTTGACGAAAATTATGTCACCTATGTCTGGTTCGATGCCCTTCTCAATTATATCAGTGCATCCGGTTACCTTTCCGATCCCGACGGTTTTCAGTCTCTCTGGGACACAGCCATTCATCTTATCGGCAAGGATATTCTAACAACGCACGCCGTTTACTGGCCGACCATGCTGAAGGCCATCGGGCTCAATCCCCCAAAAACCATCTTTGCCCACGGATGGTGGACAGCTGAAGGAAAAAAGATGTCCAAATCAATAGGGAACGTGGTCGAACCGAATGCGCTGGTCGAGACATACGGAGTCGATCAGGTGAGATACTTTCTCTTAAGAGAGGTTCCCTTCGGCCTCGACGGTGATTTTTCCCAGTCAGCTCTCATCAACCGTATCAACAGCGATCTGGCAAACGACCTGGGAAACCTTCTCAGCAGAACGCTCACCATGATCAAGAAGTATTTTGACAGCGTCATCCCAGAGCCCGATACTGTTCTCAAAGAAGACACCGTTCTCGCTCAAAAATCGGAAGCAATGCAAAAGGAGATTGATAAACAGATCAATTCTTTCAATTTCCAAAAGGCGCTGATCAGCATATGGGGTTTTCTGGGCGACGTTAACAAATATATCGACGACTCGGCACCCTGGAATCTTGCAAAGGAAAAGAATGAAAAGAGACTGTCAACGGTTATGTATCATACCGCCGAATCGTTGAGGATCCTGGCTATTATCCTGTCGCCTTTTCTGCCCGGCACATCGAGAAAAATCTGGAACCAGCTCGGGATAAACGACGAGTTCGACTCACAGGGTCTTGAAGACTTAAAATGGGGCGCCTTAAAACCCGGAACCCGAACCGATATCAAAGAACAACTGTTCCCGAGAATCGAAGACAAAACAAAAGAGGAAAAACCGATGAAAGAACAAAAAGAAGATAAAGAGCCTTCTTTATCAACCATTGATGACCTTATGAAGCTGAGCTTGAGGGCAGGAAGAATCATCAAGGCCGAAAAGGTAGAAAAATCAAAGAAACTCATAAAGCTTGAGGTCGATCTGGGTGAAGAAACAAGAACCGTGGTTGCAGGAATTGCGGAAAGCTACTCACCCGATGTCCTGATCGGAAAAGATATCATTCTCGTCGCAAACTTAAAACCCGCAACAATCATGGGTATCGAGTCAAACGGAATGGTTCTGGCCGGAGAAACGGATGGGGAAATTATCCTTGCCACATTCGAAAAAGAAGTTAAGCCCGGTTCAAAAATAAAGTAAAGGAATGATGTATCATGCTTGTCGACTCACATGCTCATCTCGACATGCCCGATTTCGATGACGACTTAAAAGAAGTTATCACCCGGGCGAAAAAAAACGGAATTGAACATATCATCACGGTTGCCTCGGATTATCAAAGCAACTTGAAAGGGCTTGACATCAGCAAGAGGTTCAAGAATGTCTATGCGACAATCGGGATTCACCCCCATGATGCCAAAGACGCAAACGAGAAAAAATATAATGACCTGACAGCTCTTGCAAAAGAGAGCAAGGTTGTGGCATGGGGAGAAATCGGTCTCGATTATTACAGAGACTACTGCCCGAAGGAAATACAGCAGCGGGAATTTATAAAGCAGCTTCACATAGCAAAAGACCTTAACCTCCCTGTTGTCGTCCACAGCAGAGACGCTGAAAGCGATATTCTCAAAATCATTAAAAAAGAATATTCTTCGGACAGGGGCGGTGTTATCCACTGCTTCTCAGGAGATAGAAAGCTGGCCAGAGAATTCCTGAACCAGGGATTTTATATCTCGATTGCCGGACCCGTCACCTATAAAAATGCCCGTCAATTACAGGAGGTCGCCAGGCAAATACCGACAGAGCGTCTTCTTGTTGAAACCGACTGCCCTTTTCTCGCTCCGGAACCGGTAAGGGGTAAAAGGAACGAACCCTCTTTTGTTAAATATACGGCTGAAAAGATTGCCCAGCTTAAAAGGCTCAGCCTGGAAGATATCGGAAGAATCGTTACACTAAATTCCTATTCTCTCTTCGGAATCGGAAAAAACGACCAAAAAGAAAAAATCACCTATAAAATCCGGAACTCCCTGTACATTAATGTAACGAACCGATGCACCAACAACTGCGTCTTCTGTTCAAAAAACGAAGACCCTTATGTCAAGGGCCATAACCTGAGGCTTTATCAAGACCCCAGCATTGAAGAAATCCTGCGGGCTGTCGGAGACCCGGCAAAGTATGATGAAGTGGTTTTCTGCGGATACGGCGAGCCTCTGCTCAGGCTTGATGTTGTGAAGGAAGTTGCCAAAAAGCTCAAAGAAAAAAAGGTGAAGACACGCTTAAACACGAACGGACAGGGGAATCTCATTCACAAAAGAAATATCCTCCCCGAGCTGAAGGGCCTTATCGACTCGATATCGATAAGCCTCAATGCCGAGTCTTCGCAAAAATATTATGAGCTCTGCCGCCCGCAGTTCCACAACGGAACCTACGAAGAGGTGAAAGGCTTTGTCATCGAAGCAAAGAAGCATATCCCCGAAGTGAGGGTCTCTATCGTTGATATGCCTTCTGAAATTGACATTAGGGCGTGTGAGAAAATCGCCGAAAAAGAACTCGGTGTTCCTCTGAGGAAAAGGCTTTACAATGTTGTCGGCTGATTCATTCCCTATCCGGGATGAGAAAGCTGAAGCCGGGTTATTTCCGTAGACCTTCCTGTCTTGTCATCGATATTCACCAGAACAGCGCCGAGCAGGCTTTCGCCTGTTGCTGTTTCGAATTTCTGAGGCAGCTGTGTCAGAAACCTCTTTAAGATAATCTCTGTCTTCACACCGATAACAGAATGAATCGGCCCGGTCATGCCAACATCCGAGATATAGGCTGTGCCCTGAGGAAGTATTTTTTCGTCGGCAGTCTGAACATGGGTATGGGTTCCGACAATCGCACTCACCCTTCCGTCCAGATACCATCCCATGGCTACCTTTTCCGAGGTTGCCTCGGCATGAAAATCGACAATCACAATATCCGTCTTCGACTTTATTTTTTCAATTTCCCTGTCCGCGGCCTTGAAAGGACAATCGAAATTTCCGATAAACACCCTGCCGGAGAGATTAATGACACCTACCAGCTTTCCCGATGCTGTTTCTCTGATAATGCTCCCCTCACCGGGAGTGCCTTCCGGATAATTTGCCGGAACAATAATCGGTTTTTTCTTTTCGATAACATCAAAAATATCTTTTTTGTCCCATATATGATTACCGGAAGTAAGGACATCGACCCCTTCCCCTAACAGCTGGTCGACCACATCAAAGGTTATTCCAAAACCCCCCGCGGCATTTTCACAATTGGCAATACAGAAATCGACTTTGTATTTATCGATAACCTTGTGAAGGAGGTTCAAAATAACCTTCCTTCCGGATTTGCCTACAATATCCCCTACAAATAAGATCTTCATAAGAATTTCAGATGAATAGTCCTCTTATTTTGCATAATCGACGGCTCTGGTCTCTCTCATAACGGTCACTTTTATCTCACCGGGATAGGACATCCCCTCTTCGATTTTCTTGGCAATATCTCTTGCTAAAAAGACCGTCTCCCCGTCTTTAATCTTTTCCGCCTGAACAATGATCCTTACCTCTCTTCCTGCCTGAATCGCATAGGTCTTATCAACCCCCTCAAAAGAGGAAGCGATCTCTTCCAGCTTCTCCAGGCGCTTGATATAAGCCTCAAGCATTTCCCTTCTGGCGCCGGGTCTTGCTGCAGACAGAGTATCGGCGGCACTAACGATAATGGCCTCTATGGAGAGAGGATCAACATCCTCGTGATGGGCCGCTATCGCATTGATAACAACCGAATGCTCATTATATTTCTTTGCCAGGTCAACACCGATCTGTGTATGCGTTCCCTCTTCCTGTTGGTCGACGGCCTTGCCGATATCATGCAGCAGTCCCGCTCTTTTTGCCATCCTTTCGTCCAGTCCCAGCTCTCCGGCAATGATCCCGCTAAAATAAGCAACCTCTTTGGAATGCTGAAGAATATTCTGTGAATAACTCGTCCTGTATCTCAACTTTCCCAAAAGCCTGATAAGCTCCGGATGGATGTTTTCAACCCCTACCTCAAAAGCAGCCCGCTCTCCTTCTTCCTTGATAATGTTCTCCATCTCTTTCTTGACCTTTTCTACAACCTCCTCGATACGGCCCGGATGAATCCTTCCGTCCGAAATCAGCCTCTCCAGGGAAATTCTTGTGATTTCCCTCTTGATGGGATCAAAGCAGGAGAGAATAACCGCCTCAGGGGTATCATCGATAATGAGATCGACCCCTGTGGCTATCTCCAATGCCCTGATATTTCTCCCTTCGCGCCCGATGATCCTTCCTTTCATTTCATCATTGGGAAGATCGACTACCGAAACTGTCGACTCAACAACCTGATCAGCCGCAACCCTCTGTATGGCCAGACTGATGACCTTGTTCGCCTTCTTTTTCGCGCTCTCTTTTGCCTCTTCTTCGATCTTCTTTATCGTCTCTGCGGCTTCGAGTCGTGCATCATTTTTCATCTGAAGCATCAGCTGGCGTTTCGCTTCTTCGGAAGACATCGTGGAAATCTTCTCCAGCTTCTGAATCTCTTCTTCCAAAAGTGTTTTATACTTCCTTGTCAGTTCGTCTACATTTCGGTTCTTTTCGTCAATGTCTTTCTCTTTGGCACTTAATTCTTTTTCTCTTCTGTCGAGAAGATCGATCTTTCTGTCAAGATTCTCCTCCCTCTGAATAACCCTTCTCTCCAGTTTCTGGATCTCAACCTTCTTATCCCTCGTCTCCTTTTCAAACTCTGTCTTCGATTTATACAGATGCTCTTTGGCCTCTATAATGGCCTCTTTCTTCTTTGTTTCTGCCTCTCTTTCGGCATCGCTGATAATCTTTTTAGCCAGTTCTTCAGCACTCTTCACCTTGCCTTCGGAAAATATTTTTCTGGCTAAAAATCCAACAAAGACTCCTGTGAACAGGAGTACCACCATAATAATAAGTATCGTAATATTTATCTCCACTCTATCAACACCTCCTTTTTTAAAAATCCTTTAGCATTCGCAACATGTATCAGAACCGTCCCTAGTTTTGGTTTGAAAAACAATTAATAATTCTCTTCTCCGTAATAATGCTCTCTAAAACAATATCATGAGACTGCTGCGGTACTTCTTTCAATATCTGAAACTCGAAAGCCAGTCCAATCAAATGAGCTTTTCTGTTAACATTGATTAACAGTCGATCATAGTATCCCCCTCCATAACCTAACCTTCCCCCTTTCGCATCAAAAGCGACTCCGGGAACAACAACCGTATCGATTTCGTTGTAAGGTACAGGTCTAAGATAGCCTTTTGCCGGTTCTAGTATACCAAAGGTCGAGGGCTCCAACTCCTTATCAATATCTTTCACTTCAGATAATATTATTGCTCTGTCTTTACTTCTGATGAAGGGGATCACAACCCTTTTCCCTTTATCGATACAATCTTTTATCATATCTTTTGTTCTCACTTCATTATCGAAATCGACATACAATGATATTGTCCTGCTCTCTTGAAATTCAGGAAGAAAAAATAGTCTTTTTTGAATCTCTTTGCTCATTGCTATCAGTTCTTTTTCCCTTAAAGAACGCCTTTTGGATAAGATCTCTTCTCTTATCTTGCTTTTCTCTAACATGCTGTTTTCCAAGGCTTTACCATACAAACAAACAAGAATCCGGAAGATAAGATCGAAAAGATAAGGAGATGTGAAAGATTATCAATAACGAGAGATTAAATGGGAGATTGAGCGAGGTTTGCCCTTCTTGAAAAATCAGCCTGAGAGGTTACATATAAGGCTTTTTTGAAAAGGCTCTTATTGAGCCGAATCGAATAAAAGACCTCTGTTTTGAACTTTTCTTTCAATGTCTTTTCCCCTTCCAAAGGGGGAAAATTGATTTTATCTGCACTATCGTTCTTAAACCCTCTCAAAAGGTCTGAATTTTTCTTAAAAACCTCTGACAGATAAAGGAACACTACCAATCCATTATTTTTCAATAAGATATATTTATTAAAAACTCTTCTAATAAACACTTTTGCTCCTTTTATCTATCCATGTCATTCAATAATCGTCTTTTTTCTCCCGTTACATCTCTGCTCTAATCAAACATCCTTATCTCAATCACTTATCATCCCTGTTAAAAAATCAGAATTCAAATCCTCAGGCTCATTTTTCTGTAAATCAATCTTAGAACCTGTTTTCTTTTTTATTAAATTGTAATTCACATAAAGAAGAGGGAAATCCTTCATCTTTTATGTTATCCCTACCTCCTTATTCAGCATTTCTACTAAAACCTTCGTTTTCTCCTCTAATATCTGATTGTTGTTTCTCTCTTTTTCTTTCAATTTAAAAACCTCATTAGCGATACCCAGTGCTGCCAATATTGATACCTTGCTGATTGAACTATTGGGGTGCTTCTTTGAAACCTCTTTCATCTGTAAATCGACATAATTTGCCAGCTCAGTGATATATTCCGGATCCGCATCACCCTTTATGGTATAGACCTGTCCGAAAATCTCGACCTTCGCTGTGTTCTTCAAAGATCCACCCTCTACTTTTTTCCTACCCTAAATCGATTTCCTCTAGGTTCGATATCATATCTTCAATCTTCGATTTTATCATGTCTCTCTCAGCTTCCAGCTGCTTGCTTTCGCTTACAATCGTATCGACCTTTTCTTTTTCAGCGTTCAAACTATTCAGGGCTTCGGTTTTAGAGGAAAGTTCCTGCTCTAAATCTTCAACTCTCTTTCCCAGGCTTGAATTCTCTTCCTTTAATTTTGAAATAAGTTCAACCGTGTTTCGTATCTTCAATTCTAACAGTTCCATCTTCTCCAAACTCATAGAATAACCCCTCTCACTATAATCTGATAACTGTTTTTTTAAAAGAAGATCAATTTGTTCTTAACATAACCAAGCTTTTTTGTCAAGAGAATCATTCCGGACAAGCCGTCAACGAAGCTGGGCACCAATGCTCTCTTTTAACCTTTCGATGATGCGAGAGTGAACAACTTCCACCTCGTTATCGGTTAAGGTCCTGTCACCGGCCCGGTATGTTAAAGAATAGGCAAGGCTCTTTTTCCCTTTGGGGATCGGTTTGCCTTCATAGACATCAAACAAACTCACCTCTTTTAAAATATTATCATCGGTATCTTTTATCACCCTCAAAACCGTTTCACTCGAAATAGCGGCATCGACAATAATAGCAATATCTCTTAAAAGAAACGGGTGTTTGGGCAGCGGCTTGAATTCTTTCTCTCTTGTTGATGATACGATAAGCTTTTCCAGTTCTATCTCAAAGGCATAGGTGTCATCACGAATATCAAAGGATTCCAGAATGTCAGGGCTCACCTGTCCAAAAACCCCGACCCTCTCCCCGCTGATACTGATACCCATTGAACGAGAGGGATAAAGGTATTCCACATCAAAAGGATAAATTTCTTTACCGGTTATATTCAGTCTTTCCAGCAGGATTTCAACCACTCCCTTTATATCAAAAAAGTCACACTTCTCTTTATTGCTGTACCATGAATTTCCCTCTGGGGAACCGCTGATGACTCCGCTCACATATCTTCTCTCATCCGGCAATCCATCGCTTGTCTTTTTCGACAAAAAGACCTTTCCTATCTCAAATATCTTTAAATTATAGATGCTCTGATGGTTGTTCAACGAGGTATTGCGAAGCAGTCCCGGGATAAGCGTGGTCCGCATAATGCCGGCTTCTTTGCTTATGGGATTCATCAATCTTGTGAACTGCCTAGATTCACGCCCCTCCTTGAGTCTCAGGGAATCGAGATCAGCTTCATTGATAAAGCTGTAGTTAATCGCCTCGTAAAACCCGCAGTCCAGCATGATGCTTCTGACATCCTTTTCGACAATACGCGAATGATTCTTCTCTTGAAAGCAGAGTTTTGCCTGAGGCAGTGTGGTCTTAATGTTGTCATATCCATGAATTCTGGCAACCTCCTCAATCAGGTCAATCTCTCGTGTCAAGTCCCTCCTGAAAGAAGGAACATCGACCTTGAACTCGTCCTTTTTCACCTTCGCGGTCATCAAACCGAGTCTCCTTAAATAGTGGTCGACCGTCTCGTCCTTCAGTTCTGTTCCGAGAACCCTGTTCACCCTCTTGGTTCTCAGGGTAACCTCAATGCTTTCTATCGGTTTTGGATATTCGTCGATGTTGCCTCGGGCTATCTTTCCACCGGCTACCTCTCTGAATAGAAAGGCCGCACGGTTCATCGCCTGAATCACCCCTTCAGGATCCGCACCTCTTTCAAACCTGTGGGACGCCTCTGTATGAAGCTTCAGGCGCTTCGAGGTTCTGCGGATACTCACGGGCTGAAAATAGGCGCTTTCTAAAAGAATGTTCCCGGTCTTTTCGGTTACAAGGGTATTGATTCCGCCCATGACCCCTGCCACAGCAACCGGACGCTTCGCATCGGCAATCACGAGCATCTCATTATCGAGTTTTCTCTGCACATCGTCCAGGGTAACGATCTCTTCATTATCCCTGGCTCTTCTTACAACGATTCTGTTCTCTTTCAATAAATCGTAATCAAAGGCATGGAGGGGATGTCCCAGTTCCATGAGCACATAGTTCGTTACATCGACAATATTATTGATCGGCCGAAGACCAAGAGCCCGAAGCCTTCTCTGCAGCCATAATGGGGAGGGCTTAATATCGACCCCCTTGATCACCCTTGCCGCGTATCTCGGACACAAATCAGGATCCTCTATCGTTACTGAGGTCTCCTTTTTAATATCATCCCCCTCTTCATTAAGGGTAAATTCCGGCAGTTTAACCTCGCAACCTGCTATGGAAGCAATCTCCCGTGCCACCCCGACCATGCTCAAACAATCGGGACGGTTCGGTGTCAGATCGATATCGATTACCGCATCATCAAGACCTAACGCTGTCGCGATATCCTCTCCGACAGCAACATCATCAGGAAGAACCATAATCCCTTCGGAATCTTCTTCCAGGGCCAATTCCATGGCCGAGCAGATCATCCCTTCTGAAGAAACCCCCCTGATCTCTTTTTTTTCAATCATCATCCCGGTTGGAAGCTTTGTTTGAAGAGGAGCGACAGGAACCTTGATTCCTTCGGTGATATTCCTGGCGGCACAGATAATGTTGAGTTTTTCCCTGCCCGTGTCGACCGAGCAGAGTGAGAGGTTGTCTGCCTGAGGATGTTTTGTTATCGTCAGAATCTTACCGACAACGATCTTTTCATACATCCCTTTTTGATGAAAAACCCCTTCAGCCTCCAGACCGGCCATTGTCAGCTTCTCAGCCAGAACGTCGGGATCGAAATCAAAATCGACCAGTTCTTTTAGCCACTGATAACTTAGCTTCATCACTATCCCCGCTAAAACTGATTCAAGAATCTCATGTCATTTTCATAAAAAAGACGAATATCATCGATTCGATACTTCAGCATGGCAATTCGTTCAACCCCCATTCCAAAGGCAAATCCCGTGAACTCTTCAGGGTCGTAATTGACCGCCCGAAAAACCTCCGGGTCAACCATGCCGGACCCTAAAATCTCAAGCCAGCCCGAATTGGAGCAGACCCGGCACCCTTTTCCGTGACACATGACGCATCCGATATCAACCTCGGCACTCGGCTCCGTATACGGAAAAAAACTCGGCCGGAAACGGAGAGGCGTATCCTTGCCGAACATGTTATGGAGAAAGATTTCAAGCATCCCCTTCAGGTCTCCGAAGGTTATGCCCCTGTCCACCATCAGCCCTTCGACCTGACAGAACATAGGACTATGCGAAACATCGGTATCACATCGGTAGACCTTCCCCGGTGCGATGATCTGGACAGGCGGTTTCTGCTTTTCCATCACTCTGATTTGAACAGACGAGGTATGGGTTCTGAGAACCATATCATCCGTTATATAAAAGGTGTCCTGCATATCCCTTGCAGGATGGTCTTTGGGAAGATTCAGGGCTTCGAAGTTGTAATAATCGAGTTCTATCTCAGGCCCCTCGGCAACGCTGAACCCCAGTGAAACAAAAATGTCTGTGATTTCTTCCAGGACCTGCGTGATCGGATGCCTCTTTCCTATAAGGGGCTTTTTTCCATCAAGGGTTAAATCAATGACATCGGATTGTAATTGGTCTTTGAAGCTCTTCTCTTTTAGGATTTGAGATTTTTTTTGTATCTCATCTTCTAAATACTGCTTCAGCTCATTGGCTATCTTGCCGACAACCGGCCTTTCTTCCTTTGAAAGGCTTCCCAGACCCTTAAGAATAGAGGTGATATGACCCTTTTTCCCGAGATACTGAACTCTTACGTCGGATATTGTTTTTTCGTCCTTTGCAGCAACTATCTCTTTCTCCGCTTCTTTCCTTAACTCCTCCAATCGTTCTCTCATTCAGTTATCTCCAACAAAAAAAGTTTACGCCTTTTCTGTCACGTAAACTTTTTTTCATAATCATAAGATTTAAGACGCCTTTTGTATCCCTTCCTTTGCCATCTCAGCCAGTTTTTTAAATCCGGTCTCATCCATCACTGCAATATCGGCTAAAACCTTTCTGTTCAGGGCAATCTCTTTTCGTTTAAGGCCCAGCATGAACTGGCTGTAAGAAAGACCGTTAAGTCTGGCAGCAGCATTAATCCTGATAATCCAGAGACTCCTGAAGTCTCTCTTCCGTCTTCTTCTGTCCTTATACGCATTTTTCAATGCCCGGTCTACTGCCTCTCTGGCTGTCTTGTAAAGCTTGCTCTTTGCCCCTCTATAGCCTTCAGCCATTTTGAGGACTTTTTTTCTCCTTTGCCTCGTAGCCGGCCCGCTTGTCGCTCTTGGCATAACTATCCCTCCAATCTATCTTATTTTAAAGATAAGGAATCAACTTCTTAATTCTGTCCGAATCCTCTTTCGATACTAAACCTCCTGCCCGCAAACCCCTTTTCTGCTTCGTTGTCTTCTTTGTTAAAATATGTCTTGCATAAGCCTTGTTTCTTTTGATTTTGCCCGATCCCGTTACCTTGAAACGCTTAGCAGCCCCTCTGTTTGTCTTTATCTTTGGCATATCAACCAATCTCCTTAAAAAGCTGTAAAAAATCACAGTCATTTCGTCTTCGGCACAATCACCATAATCATATTGCGGCCTTCCATCGTCGGTTGCTGTTCAATCACACCTAGCTCATCCAACTCCTCGATCATTCTGTCCAGTATCTTTCTTCCCAGATGGGTATGTGCCATTTCTCTTCCCTTAAAAACCATCATAATCTTAACCTTATCCCCTTCGGAGAGAAATCTCTTTACATGTTTCAGTTTAAACTGGTAATCATGCTCTTCTGTCTTTGGTGTTATCTTAACCGATTTCAGCTGAATTGTCTTCTGTTTCTTTTTGGCCTCATGCAGTTTTTTATTTTTTTTGTACCGGTATTTGCCATAATCCATGATTTTGCAAACAGGGGGATTGGCCTGAGGAGAAACCTCAACCAGATCCAACGCTTCTTCCCTTGCAATCGCCAGAGCCTCTTGTAGTGCCATAACCCCCAGCTGGCCCTTTTCAGAGCCGATCACCCTTACCTCATTAACCTTGATCATCTCGTTAATCCGCAGATCTTTTATTATATCAAACCACCTCCTTGAATAACTACTGTTTATTTAAAATATCGTCTTTTATCTTCTTAATAAAATCATCGATATCCATGGCCCCCAGATCGCCCTTTCCCCTTTCTCTAACAGAAACTTTTCCCGACTCTATCTCTTTGTCACCGATGATGGCCATATAGGGAACCTTGTCCACCTCAGACTCTCTGATCTTGTATCCTATCTTCTCATTACGCAAATCTGCTTCTGCCCTTATCCCTTTATCTTTTAATTTTTCTTCCAAGTCCCTGCAATATTCCTGCTGCCTGTCGGTAATATTCAATATCTTTGCCTGAACCGGTGCGAGCCAGACAGGGAATGCTCCGCCATAATGCTCTATCAGCCCTCCAACAAACCGCTCAATAGAACCGAGAACAGCAGTATGAATCATAAAGACATGGTGCTTTTCACCATCCTCTCCCACAAAATTCACATCAAATCTTCCCGGAAGATTGAAATCGAACTGTATGGTCGGCCCCTGCCAGCCCCTTCCGATGGCATCAAGCATTTTAATATCGATTTTCGGGCCGTAAAAGACCGCTTCACCCTTTTCAACTTTATAAGCAATATTTCTTTTCTCAAGGGCTTTCATCAGGGCATCTTCTGCCATATCCCAGTCTTCATCGCTTCCCGCGTATTTTTCCTTTTTTTCCGGGTCCCTGGCGCTTAACATGATCTCAAATTCCTTATAACCGAAAATATCCAGCATAAAGAGTGCCAGATCAATAATCTTCACCACCTCATCAAGAAGCTGCTCCGGGGTGCAGAAGATATGAGCATCGCCCTGTGTGAACCCCCTGACTCTCAACAGGCCGTGCAGGGTGCCAGAGCGTTCATACCTGTATACTGTCCCCAATTCGGCAAATTTCAGAGGAAGGTCCCGGTAGCTCTTGATACTTGTCTGATAAATCATAATATGTCCGGGACAGTTCATCGGCTTGACCACATATTCATCCTCGTCAATGTTCAAAACATACATATTCTCTCTGTAAAAATCGTAATGCCCGGAAGTCCTGAAAAGCCTGTCCCGGGCAATATGGGGAATGCTGACCAGTTTAAAACCTCTTCGAACATGCTCATCCTCCCAGAATCTCTCGATTTCTCTTTTGATCACCGTTCCTTTGGGATGCCAGTAAATCAATCCGGCTCCGGCTTCTTCATGAATACTGTAAAGGTCGAGCTTCTTACCCAGAACCCTGTGGTCTCTCTTCTTGGCTTCCTCAATCTTTGCCAAATATTCTTTAAGCTCCTTTGCTGTGGGAAAAGATGTTCCGTAAATCCTCTGGAGCATCTTATTGTTCTCATCTCCCCGCCAGTAAGCCCCGGCAACGCTAAGAAGTTTAAAATGAGAAACAACACCGGTGGAAGGAACATGCGGGCCCCTGCAAAGATCTGTAAAACCGTTATTTTTATACACCGTTACTGAATTATCTTCAATCTCCTGAAGCAACTCGACCTTGTAGTTCTCTCCAAGTTTCTTGAATTGATCAATCGCCTTTTCTTTTGAAATCTCCTCCCTGACAAACGGCTGGTTCTTCCTGACAATTTCAAGCATCTTCTTTTCAATTGTTTTCAAATCTTCTACAATAAAAGGCTTCTGATAGTCAAAATCATAGTAAAACCCGTCCTGAACCGAGGGGCCAATGGTTACCTGAACCTGCGGAAAAAGCTCTTTAACAGCCTGGGCCATGATGTGAGAACTGCTGTGACGGAGGATATCCCTTCCTTCTTCCGAATCGATGGTGATAAACTCCAGTTCAACATCGGAATTGATAGAAAAACTCAAATCGACAGGATTTCCGTTAATTTTTGCCGCGATAATCTTCTTTTTATCCCTTTTTAAATCGGAAACAACCTCTTTTACGGAAGCTCCTTTGGGATACTCGGCCTTATTACCGTCAGAATATTTTATTGTTACATTTTCCATCTCTTTTACCCTGCAAAAAACACAAAAAGGCATCAGGAATTACAAGAACAACTCCGGATGCCTTTAAATTTTCTGACTAAAACAACCTGAACCTTTCTTTATTTTTAGTAATTTTATTTTGGTAGGCACGGGCGGTTTCGAACCGCCGACCTCTTGCGCGTCAGGCAAGCGCTCTCCCCCTGAGCTACGTGCCTAAAACCTTTAAAAAGTTACAGTTTTCCAGTCGAATTGTCAAGAAAAAAAGCTCCTTTTTCCCTTTTTAGATGTTTTGAGATACTATTTAGGTTTTTTTCGAGCCGGCAGGGTTAATGGGCGGTTATTCTTCCCTCAGAAGGCCCCTCTTTAGGGGAGTCTTTATACGGCTTCGTCTTGACCTTTTTATCCTCTAAAAGAGCATGTTCCACAACCTCTTCCACCCTCTCGACCAATATAATCTGGATAGCCTTTTTAATCTCAGCAGGAATCTCGCTTAAGTCCTTTTCGTTCTCTTTCGGGATAATAACAGTCGTAATCCCGCCCCTGTGGGCTGCTAATATCTTCTCTTTAACCCCCCCGACAGGAAGAACCTTGCCCCGGAGCGTAATCTCTCCTGTCATGGCAATGTCTTTCTTAACAGGAACCTTCGTAAGGGCCGATATCAGGGCAGTGGCCATTGTAACCCCTGCAGAAGGCCCATCCTTGGGTATCGCTCCTTCCGGAACATGGATATGAATGTCATTCTTTTTGTAGAAAAACTTGTCCAATCCAAATTGAGCTGTTTTAGACCTGACATAACTCAGAGCGGCCTGGGCCGATTCCTGCATCACATCTCCAAGCTTGCCTGTCAGGGTCAACTTCCCTTTTCCGTCCATCAGGATAACCTCGGTAATCAGAAGTTCTCCGCCCACTTCTGTCCATGCCAGGCCCGTGGCAATCCCGATTTCGCTCTTTTCTTCGGCTCTTCCGTACTTAAACCTCGGAACGCCCAGATATTTGTTCAGCCCCTTCGGAGAAACCGTAATGTCGCCTGTTTCTCCGTTGCTGACTATTGTTTTCGCAACCTTTCGTAAAATCGTTGCAATCTCCCTCTCCAGATTCCTTACCCCTGCCTCTCTTGTATACCTCTGGATAATTTCGCGGATGGTCTTTTTGGGTATCCTGACATTTTTATCTGTAAGGCCGTGTTCTTTTAACTGCTTCGGCATTAAAAAAAGCTCGGCGATTTTAATCTTCTCATGCTCAGTATAGCCGGGAAGCCGAAGCACTTCCATGCGGTCCTGCAAAGCAGGGGGAATCGAATAAAGGACATTGGCCGTGGTGATAAAGAGGATCTCCGAAAGGTCATAATCGACTTCTAAGTAGTGATCGTTAAAAGAGTGGTTCTGCTCAGGGTCCAGGACTTCCAGTAAAGCGGAGGCCGGGTCACCCCTGAAATCGGTGCTCATTTTATCGACTTCATCCAGAAGAAAAACAGGGTTTTTCGATTTGGCCTTTACCAGATACTGGATAATGCGTCCGGGCAAAGCTCCGATATAGGTTTTTCTGTGCCCCCTGATCTCGGCTTCATCCCGTACCCCTCCAAGTGAAAGGCGGACAAAATTCCGGCCGGTAGCCCTGGCAATCGATTTGCCAAGAGAGGTCTTTCCGACACCGGGGGGGCCGACAAAGCAGAGTATCGGACCCTTCATCTTTTTCACCAGTTTCCTGACAGAAAGATACTCCAGAATCCTCTCCTTAACCTTTTCCAGTCCATAGTGGTCTTCATGCAAAATCCTCTCAGCTTCTTTAATGTCAAGTTTCTCTTTTGTTCTTTTTGCCCACGGAAGGTCTACCAACCAGTCAATATAGTTCCTTATGACAGTGGCCTCGGCAGACATAGGGGTCATCAATTCCAGTTTTTTTAACTCTTTGATGGCCTTTTTATTCACATCGGCCGGCATCTTTGCTTTTTTTATCTTATCACTCAGTTCCTCGATCTCCGATGAAAAATCATCATCTTTTCCAAGCTCTTTCTGTATAGCCTTTATCTGTTCAGTAAGATAATATTCCTTCTGGCTCTTTTCCATCTGGTTTTTGACCCTGCCTCTGACCTTTCTCTCGATCTGGAGAATTTCAATCTCGGCGGTGATAATATTATAAATAAACTCCAGCCGTTTCTTGATATCTGTCGTCTCCAGGATTTTCTGCTTTTCTGAAACCTTCAGGGTCAGATTGGCGGCTATAGTGTCGGCAAATCTGCCCGGCTCAATGATATTCTGCACCGATATGATCACTTCATGGGCTATCTTCTGGTTCAGCTTGACATAATCCTCAAACAGTGAATTAAGGCTCCTCACCAGAGCTTCTATCTCCGGGGTAACCTCTGTTGATTTTTCTTTGGAAACGATATTCACCTGAAAAAAATCTTTATCTTTCTCAAAGCTAACAATTTTAGCCCTTGACAACCCCTCGACCAGGACCTTTACTGTTCCGTCGGTCAGCTTCAAAATCTGAAGGATTTCTGCAACAACCCCTACCTGATAGATCTCATCAGGCTTGGGATCGTCCTGTCTGGCATCTTTTTGTGTAGACAAAAAGATATTCTTCTCTTTCAGCATGGCATACTCTAATGCCTTAATCGATTTGGCCCTTCCAACGAATAAAGGAACAATCATATGCGGAAAGACAACAATATCCCTCAAAGGTAATAACGGGCTCGGCTTTTTGTAGATTTCTTTTTTATCTTTTTTCATTGTTTATCTTTTAATAAGAAATGTTAATAATAATATATAAACTGAGATTCTTTTGTCAATGCGGAAGAGATATTATTCAATTATATCTCAAAACAGAGGATATGACAAACAGATATGATTAGCTGGCCTGTTTTTCGTAGAGAATAATCGGCTTTTCTCTATTGGTTATGACCTCTTGGCTTACCACACACTCCTGAATATTCGATTGAGATGGAATCTCATACATCGTATCGAGCATGATCTCTTCCAAAACAGACCTGAGGCCTCTTGCGCCTGTCTTTCTGATCTTTGCCTCTAGCGCAATAGCCATTAAGGCATCATCCGTAAACTTCAGGTTGATCTTTTCAAATTCGAAGATCTTTTTATACTGCTTGATAAGGGCATTTTTCGGCTCGGTTAAAATCTTAAGCAGGGCCTCTTCATCGAGCTCATCAAGAACAGCCATAACCGGCAGACGACCGATAAATTCCGGAATCAGACCGTATTTGAGCAAATCTTCCGGTTGAACCTTTGACAGGGTTTCACCGATATTCTCATTCATATCTTCACTCACCAGTTCAGCGCCGAAACCGAGAGACTTCTTCCCGATCCTGCTTTTAACAATCTTCTCCAGGCCGACAAAGGCCCCACCGCATACAAATAAAATATTAGACGTATCGATCTGCAGAAATTCCTGATGAGGATGCTTGCGCCCTCCCTGAGGTGGAACATTGGCAACGGTTCCTTCGATTATCTTCAACAGGGCCTGCTGAACACCCTCCCCTGAAACGTCTCTGGTAATAGAGGGGTTTTCCGATTTTCTACTGATCTTGTCGATTTCATCAATGTAAATAATCCCTCTCTCTGTTCGTTCCACATCATAATCTGCTGCCTTTAAGAGATTCAGAATAATATTTTCAACATCCTCACCAACATAACCGGCCTCGGTGAGTGTTGTGGCATCAACAATTGTAAAGGGAACATCCAGTATTCTTGCAAGTGTTTGGGCTAAAAGAGTTTTTCCTGTTCCGGTCGGTCCGATAAGCATAATATTGCTCTTTTGAAGTTCAACACCGCTAATATCGACACTCGCATCGATCCTTTTATAATGGTTGTGAACGGCCACTGAAAGCACCTTTTTCGCCTTTTGCTGGCCGATAACATATTCGTCCAGAACCGCTTTAATCTCTTTAGGCTTGGGTAGCTTGTGCAGTTCTTTGCTCTTCTCTTTTGACCATTCTTCAACAATGATATCATTACAAAGATCAATACATTCGTCACAGATATAGACAGTAGGTCCTGCGATGAGCTTTTTCACCTCTTCCTGGCTTTTGCCACAAAAAGAACATTTGAGTAGCTTATCACCTTCCTTTTTGCCCGCTTTGTTTGACATCCAATGCCCCCTTTTTAAATTCCCTTTTATTGTTTATTTCGTTTCCTTTTTTTCATCCCTGGAAACGATCACTTCATCAATGAGCCCGTACTCCTTTGCCTGTTCCCCAGACATAAAGAAGTCTCGCTCCGTATCTGTTCTGATTTTATCATAAGGCTGGCCGGTATGAGTGGCCAGAATATTATCCAGAGTTTCTCTCATTCTCAGAATCTCTTTTGCATGAATATCAACATCGGTCGCCTGTCCCTGGAAACCGCCTAAGGGCTGATGGATCATAATTCTTGCGTTGGGAAGCGAAAACCTCTTCCCATTTGCGCCGGCTGAGAGGAGAAGCGAACCCATACTTGCAGCCTGCCCGATGCATATCGTCTGAACATCAGGTTTGATATATTGAATCGTATCATAAATAGCCAGGCCAGCAGTCACCAGCCCGCCCGGGCAGTTTACGTAGATATAGATATCCTGATTTGGCTCTTCGGCTTCCAGAAAAAGCAGCTGAGCAATCATAACATTCGAAACATTGTCATCTATGGGAGAACCGAGAAAAACAATCCTGTCCTTTAACAAACGGGAATAGATATCGTAAGCCCTTTCTCCCCTGCTAGTCTGTTCAATCACCATTGGAATTAAATTCATTGATCTGCCCTCTCCATGTCTTTTAAGATTTCCTCTTTTTCAACCGTCTTTTCTATTATTGTATAATCATTTATTAAAATATCAAGGGTTTTATCCCGTCCCATCTGATTTCTTAATTTCTCAATACTCCCGTTCTCTATCATTTTCTGCTTAAAAGCATGGAAATCCTGGTTTATCGACTTGGCTATATCCTGTATCTTTTCATCCATTTCTTTTTCGGCAACCTCGACTTTCTCAAGCTCGGATATTTTATCAACGATTAAATAGCTTTTGACCTCCCGATTCGCCGGCTCTTTAAAACCCTCTTTTATCTTATCGAGCTCTATAGCTGCATCATCCAGATCATATCCCTGCGCTTTAAGCCGCTGCTGAGTATCGTAAAACATAAGTCGCATTTCCTCTTCGACAAGGATCTTGGGAACCTCTATCTCATTCATCTCAATAAGCTTATCGACAATGTTCCTTCTCAGACGCGTATCGGCCTGCTGGCCTTCCATTTTAATCATTTCTTCTTTCATTGTATTTTTCAGTTCTTCCAGGGTTTTGTATTCGCCGATCTCTTTGGCAATATCATCGTTTAAGTCCGGTAAAATTCTTTTCTTGACCTCATTGACCGTAACGTTAAATTTCACGTCCTTTCCGGCCACTTTCTTATCGGTGTAATCCTCGGGAAAAGTGATCTCAATCTCCTTGTTCTCCCCTTTCTTCATGCCGATAAGTTTATTTTCTAGTTCAGGATATATCATTTTCCGCCCTATGGTAACGGGAAGGTTCTCTCTTTTTCCTTCCTCATCTGGTGTATTATCGATAAAGCTTTCAAAACTGATGATAATATAATCATGTTCTTCAGCAGGGCTGTTCTCATCAACCTCATATTTAGCCATTCGTTCCCTTAAATACTTTAACTCTTCATCGACATCTTTATCTGAAATCTTTACGACTTTTTTTGTGAACTCTAACCCCTTATAGTCAGAAACTTTGATTTCCGGTACAATCTCGACAATCGCTGTATAACTGAAAGGGCTATCGATTTTAAGCTCAATATTATCAACCTTCGGCTTGCCCAGCGCCCTGATCTCGTTCTCCTGTAAAGCTTTGAAATAGGAGTCAGATATCAGGTTTTGCATCACATCGCTCTCAACCGTATCCTTATAATTCCTTTCAAGGACATTGCGGGGCACCTTCCCCTTGCGGAAACCCTTTATTTTCACTTTTTTACCCAGTTCCTGATAGACATTCTCATATTCTTCACTGACTGCGTCTTTTGGCACCTCAATCTTCAACTCTTTCATACATGAATTAATCTCTTTAATCTCAACCTTCATCGTTTATCCCCTGAAATTAATAGCTTTGGTGCGAAGGGGGGGACTTGAACCCCCACGGTTGCCCACTGGATCCTAAGTCCAGCGCGTCTGCCAATTCCGCCACCTTCGCATCAAGTGAACGGAAATTTTTGGTGAGCCGCGAAGGAATCGAACCTTCAACCTACGGATTAAGAGTCCGTTGCTCTACCAATTGAGCTAGCGGCCCACTTAACTTCTTTTTCTATAACTAAAAAACGTGATTGATTACTGGCACGCCCGGTAGGATTCGAACCTACGACCTGCGGATTCGAAGTCCGACGCTCTATCCAGCTGAGCTACGGGCGCATCTTATGGGGTGAGTGAAGGGATTTGAACCCTCGACCCCCAGGGCCACAACCTGGTGCTCTAACCACCTGAGCTACACCCACCACCGCTTATTTTCAATGGCACGCCTGAGAGGATTCGAACCTCTGACCTACGGATTAGAAGTCCGTTGCTCTATCCAACTGAGCTACAGGCGCCCCTGCTTTATGGTCGGGGCGAGAGGATTTGAACCTCCGACCCCCTGCTCCCAAGGCAGGTGCGCTAACCAGACTGCGCTACGCCCCGTCAATAAAAACATTATAATTTATCACAATTGCTTTTTCTTTGCAAATCTTTTATAAATTTTTTTGAAGACAAACTGAAAAAGACCCTTTCACTTTTCCATCAGACTTTTCAATGCTTTTTTTGCCTTTCCGAGGGTTTTGGCTCTGTGGCTGATCTTGTTTTTTAATGATGCATCCATTTCCGCAAAGGTCTGGTTATATTCCGGGACCAGAAATACCGGGTCATAGCCAAAACCTTTATCGCCTCTTGGTTTTTCTGTAATAACCCCTTCACAGACCCCTTCACAAAAAAAGATGTCAGCTCCCGGCTTTTTAATAGCAATAACACAACAAAATCTTGCCCCTCTCTCTTTTAAGGGAACCTCTTCGAGCATGTGAAGGAGGATTTTGTTCTTTTCTTCATATGCCATATCCTTATCGATAAATCTGGCAGAATCCTTGCCGGGTTTTCCGTTTAAGGCATAAACCTCAAGGCCCGAATCGTCCGCAATGGCGATTTTTCCTGTTAGCGATGCAACTGTCTCGGCCTTGATTTTTGCATTTTCCCTGTAATCCTTTCCGGTCTCTTCAATTGGCACCATATCCGGAAAATCGTGAAGGGATTTAATATCGACATCCATATCGCCAAGCAGATTCTTGATCTCTCGGACCTTTCCTCTGTTTCGGGTCGCCAGGACAATTTCCATATTTAGGAATCTCCCAAAACCCCCTTTTGAATGCTGACGAGCTCTCCTATCCCCTTTTCGGCAAGATTCATCAACTCTTCCATATCCTCTCTGGAAAACGGGTGTTTCTCAGCGGTTCCCTGCACTTCGATCAGTCTTCCTTCACCGGTCATCACAACGTTCATATCGACTTCTGCCTGAGAGTCCTCGAGATAATTCAGGTCGAGAAGAAGCTTTGAGTCAACAATTCCGACACTTGTGGCAGCCACAAAGTCTCTCAATATCCCGCTGTTATTTTGCTTTTTCTCAAGCACCTGCACTGCATAATAAAGGGCGATCCAGGCACCGGTTATCGACGCGGTTCTTGTTCCCCCGTCTGCCTGAAGGACATCGCAATCGATAAAAATGGTCCTCTCTCCCATTCTCTTCAGATCCGCAACGCTTCTCAGCGTCCGGCCGATAAGACGCTGTATCTCATGAGTCCTCCCTCCGATACGGCCCTTAGCCGCTTCGCGGATTATCCTTGTCTGGGCGGAACGGGGCAGCATCGCATATTCTGCGGTAATCCAGCCCGAACCGGAATCCTTTAAAAAGGGAGGGACCCTGTCTTCAATAGTCGCCGTGCATATCACTCTGGTATCTCCGATATCGATAAGAACCGAGCCTTCGGCGTGTTTGATAAAGTTTCGCGTGATGGTAACCTTTCTCATCTCATCCGGCTTTCTGCCGTCCGCTCTATTCATAATCCCCTTTCTCATATAAATTGATATCTACATGGGTTACATTCTCCAATCGATTTCCCAGAAAGGAGCTGCCGATAACAGCAAATTTCTCCGGGAGGTCTGTCACAAGAAACTGGACAGAACCTTTTTTCTTTGTCCCCGTTGTTTTGTTCTTGACCAACTCCTCTTTTACGATCTTGGCGGTCTCCACGGCCGAATCGATCAATGTAACAGCTGTACCCATGACCTTACCGATCACCTTCTTTAAAAGAGGATAATGGGTGCAGCCCAGAATCAGTGTGTCGATTCCTTTTTCTCTCAGCTCTTTGAGATACCTCTCAACGATTGTCCGGGTGATATCATTGTCTGTCCATCCCTCTTCAACCAGGGGAACAAACAGGGGGCACGGTTTGGAATAGACCTCTACCCTATTGTCTCTCTTTTTTAACATTGTATCATAAGCCATGCTCCTTATCGTCGATTCTGTTCCGATAACGCCGATCTTTCTGTTTCTGGTTGCCTCAATCGCTCCCTTTGCACCCGGACCGATAACCCCTAAAACCGGAATGTCATAACGTTCCTCGAGAAAAGGGAGGCTCAAAGAAGAGGCTGTATTACAGGCAACAACCAAAAACTTTATTTTCTTTTGAATGAGGAATTTCGTGTTTTGAAGGGCATAGCGGGAAACCGTCTTTTCTGATTTCGTTCCGTAAGGAACCCTGGCCGTATCCCCGATATAAATAATATCCTCGTTCGGCAAAGCCTTCAGAACCTCTTTAACAACGGTCAAACCGCCGACTCCCGAGTCAAATATGCCTATCGGCCCATCCGCCATAAATGCTCCTTTATCTAGTCAAATTTCACGATGGAAATATATTCGGTTAACGGCTTTCCAACATCAATATGCCCGGCCAGGTCTTCCACCTCTTCTCCCTCGATGAGAATTCTCACGGACTTAATCTCCGGGAAATTGAATATCAGGGTGTTGGCAATTGAATAGACGGTCAAAGCCTCTGTCCAAACACCTTTTGGATGGTTCTCTCTTATCTCCCTGCTGAAATCGATATAGGCGAGACCCTTATCGTCAATATAAAACCCTCTTATCTTTGTGCTGTCAGGCAATGTCGCCACCCCGCTTTCACCGGGACCGTCGATCAACTCCATCATAGCTCTTCTCGCCCTCTCCTGAACATCGTTCGATTCAGCAATAATCTCCCTTGTGACGGGGATCAGATGCTCTCCGTCTCTGGAAGAGAAAAAGAGCTTAACCTTCTTGATATCCTCTCCCTTTAACGCAGAAGACCTGACAGACGGGGTTTCTGATTCTTTTTTGATTGTACCTGTATTAAAAAAATAAAAATAAGAAACGACAACAAGCAATAAAAAACAAATAAGAACAAATGTCCGGAATTTTTTATTGGCCAGTTTTTTCTTAGCTCTTGGGTGTTGCATTATTTTTATCCTCTTTGCCTCTTTTGTATTGTTCCAGTCCTATGGATATCCCCTCGGCAATCTTTGTTAAATAGACAACATCCTTAAGCCTTATTTCTTCTTCAGTATTGGACAGGTAGCCGATACTTACCATTACAGCGGGCATTTTGACCGTTTTTAATATTGAAAGAGCGGCCTTACTGATCCATCTCTTTTCCGAGATAGCTTGCTCGTCTAAACTTTGATAAATCGATCCGGCCAGATTCTTGCTTTTATTAAGAAATTTATACTGAACACGATCCCAAAAGAGAGCCTTTTGTTCTTTGTCGCTTAAAAATGCCGGATTCGATTTTCTGTAGTACTCCGGATCGAAATGAAATACCCTGATACCGTTTTTCTTCGTATCAAAACCGGCATCGGCATGTATGCTGATAAATACATCTGCTTTGTTAGTATTCGCAACAGCCGCCCTCTCATCTGCGGAACGAAATTCATCGCCTGTTCTGGTCAGAATAACTGCTGCACCCAATCTCTCACTCAAAAACTCCTTCAGCATTTCACTAAGCCTCAGGGTAATCTCCTTTTCCGTCAACCCTAAGGTCCCGACAGCTCCCTGATCTTCCCCTCCGTGTCCGGGATCTATAACAACCGTAAAGGGTGCGGTTCCGTCCCCTTTCGTCCTGGATAATTCTTCTTTACCCGGCAGAAAAGCCTCTTCGGCAAATGCAGCGCCGATTAAAAAGATGAAAAAAACAAGGAAAGAGAATCCTCTCCTTTTAAACACACTCATCAAAAACTCCTCTTTGATAAAAAGACATATTGAGGGGATGATAAAGTCTCGAAACAGGATTTCGATCTCTCTCGCTTAATCAATTGATCTTCTCAATATCAAAATCTTCGAACCCTTTATCCTCACCTGTGGTTTTTTTCACTCTTTTTTTTCGATGAAAAATCTTTGAAATGAATCCCCTGTTTCTCTCCTGCAGATGCTGCATCTTTACGAGCTGCTCATTTTTATATTTGAGTTGACCCTCTATTTTTTGCAGGATTTCGTCCTTTCTTTTTACAATCTCTTTAATCCTCTCAATCTCTTTATCCTTCTCTCTGTTCCTGAGCAGCAATGCGCTAACCTTTTCCTGAAGCGTTGACAAAGAAATTGCATCAACCCCTTTTGTTTCCTTTTCTTTTTCGGGAACTGTTTCTGATTTGATAATCATATAGGCCCCGCACTTTGGACACTTTACCCTCATAAGATCTTTAGAAAGATTTTTCTGGTCAAAACGATATTTTGACTTGCATTTCTGACATTCTATCTGCAAAAAAGCACCCTTTAAAAAATCGGAGAATCAAGCTTTTATTATATTACAATCTTTTAAAATACTTATCAGATAATTATTTTTATGTAAAGAAAAAATCTGCGGGGAAAAGAAAGCGTAAACAAAACCTATACAATTGCTTTGCAAAAAAAAGCGTGATATATTGTGACGTCAAAAAAACTTATTATGAATCATCAGTGGCCGATGAACCTTTCATTCAATGACAAGGAGGGATTCATGAAAAAAACACTTTTCATACTAATTAGTTTTTTGTTGTGTACACTTCTGACAGGCCCTGCACTCTCCTTCTCTACAGAAAATTATAAGGAATGGCATAAAGACCATAAAAAAGCATCACCGATCTGGGTTTTGCCCAAAGCTCTTGCACCGTCCAATATGCAGTGGACCGTTCCCAGCATGCCCGGTGATCTTGATGCCAAGCGATTCTATTCTCCGGAGATATGCTCATCCTGCCATACGGAAATATACAATCAATGGAAAGGGGCTATGCATGCCAATGCATGGATTGATCCTCTTTTTGTACCTGTTTACAAGCTGTACCTGAAGAATGCAAAAACAAAACATGAAAAGGAAGAAACAGCGATGTGCAGCAAGTGCCACACCCCTACAGGATACCTTGCGGATGAAAGCGGACGCTATTTCCAGGGAAAGCTTTCCGAGATCAGTGAAAAGGGGGTCTTTTGTGACTTCTGTCATTCGGTTAAATTCAGTGCCGGCATCGGAAACGGTCCGTTCATACCCGAACCCGGTGATGCATCCAAAAACATCCCCGGCACAAAGAGAGGACCCCGCAGAGACTCTGTTTCCCCTTTTCATAAAACCGAGTTCTCAGAACTCCATACACGTGCCGCATTCTGCGGTATGTGCCACGACGTCTCCCACGCCACAACGGTCATGTCGATCGAGTCAACATATACGGAATGGCGTCAGGGGCCCTATTTTACAGGTGACCCGGAAACAACCACAACCTGCCAGGACTGTCATATGAAACAGACGGTCAAAACCGCCTCAACCGGAATTACCGAAAGACCTGACAGCCCGGGTTTCGCCGCTCCTGAAGTTCTTGGGGCCAAGAAAAGAAAACATATATGGCAGCATGTCTTTGTCGGAGGAAACGCAGCCTCAACCTCTCTCCTCGGTTTCGATAACCATGCAAAGATGGCAGAGGACAGGATAAAGCATGCGGCTCTCCTTTCCATTGAAAGAGAGAAAGAATCTATCTCCGAAGGGCTTTCCCGCTTCAGTGTTAAAGTGACCAATGCAGGAGCCGGCCATTATCTTCCGACAGGTATCACATTTATCAGGCAGATGTGGCTTCATGTGACTGTCAAAGACAAGAATGGAGCGGTTATTTTCGAGTCCGGAAAGGTCGATAAAGAAGGGAACATCGATCCCGGCGCTGTCATCTACCGGTCAGTGCTAGGGGATAAGGATGGAAAACCGACATATTTTCTGCCGGGGGCAGGGATTGTCATTTCCGACTATCGAATCCCTCCTCTCGGCTACAAAGTTGAGAAATATTCTTTTCCTCTGAATACAAAGGCAAAATCACCCTATTCAGTGAAGGCTGTTCTCAAATACAGAAGCGCTCCCCAGTCTCTTGTTAAAAACCTTCTGGGTAAGGATGCTCCCACCCTTCCGATCCTTGATATGGCCGAAGCGTCCGGAACCCTTAAGTAAGGAAAGACAGCGGCAAAGGTTCAAAACCTTTGCCGCTTAAAGTATAGAAATATTCAAATGACAGGCGCTTTTGTAAAACCGTTACAGGGCATCTTCCAGAAGACGGGGATAGCTGAAACCCTCTTTTTTCTTCATGCTGTAGATATGCAATACTCCCGAAGCATAGAGCTCGACAAAGAACATCTTGTTTCTTCTGGCAAAAATCCTTACGACCCTGCAGGCTGATTTCGGAACAATATAGAGAAGAGGGATGATGACTAGAAGGCTGAAAGCCCCGAAAGCGAACTCTTTCGTAAAAAAGAAATAAACAGCCATAGCCAGAATGGCAAGCGGAATATTATTCAGTATAATACCGATAACCCTAAGATAAGAAGGACAGTATTGGGCCAGATGTTTCATCCCCACCTGGGTCGACCACCAGCTGTTGGTCTTGGTCATTTCCAGCAGCCACGAGATTTCTTTTCTTTTCTCAGCTGTAACGATCTGTTTGAATAGGGTGTCGGAAATTGTAATCTTCATTTTTATTCTTTCTTAATGGTGTGACAGAACATTTCTCACTTAAAAAAACAAAAAGATTGGAATCTTTCTTATATATAATCCTTATTGGAACAGTCCGGCTCTGTCAAGGTTTTTTTTATTATTTTAAAGATTTTGGACAAAACTTCAAAAAGTTATTGCCTCTTGGCTTCATCTATGTTAAAAATCACTAACTTTTATGCCTACAAAGAGGAGAATGATTATGGACTATTTCCTAACCGATGAACAAAGAGAGATCAGGGACCTGGCCCGTCAGATTGCTCAGGAAAAAATAGCTCCCGTTGCTATGGAATATGATGAAAAAGGAGAATTTGCATGGGAAATAGTTGAAATCTTAGCGAAATCAGACCTCTGCGGGGTATATATCGACGAAAAATACGGCGGACTGGGCGGAGGGGTTTTTGACCTCTGCCTTGTCACGGAAGAGCTGAGCAAAGCCTGCGGAGGCATCGCGCTTTCTATTGCCGCTACCGGTCTCGGTATTTTCCCGGTGATCTTAAGCGGTTCTGAAGAACAGAAGGAAAAATATCTACCCGATATAGCCAGCGGGAAAAAGCTGGCTGCGTTCGCCATTACCGAGGCAGATGCCGGAAGCGATGTAGCCTCCATGCAGACCACCGCAAAAAAAGAGGGGGATTATTATATCCTGAACGGCACCAAGCAGTGGATAACCAACGCGGGAGAAGCCGAGATATATACGGTGATTGCCATGACAGATAAGAGCAAAGGGCCGAGGGGGGCCAGCGCTTTTATCGTCGAAAAGGATTTTCCGGGATTATCGTTCGGGAAAAAGGAAAACAAGATGGGGATCAGGTCCTCGGCAACAAGAGAGGTTATCTTTGAGGACTGCAAGGTTCCCAAAGAAAATCTCTTCGGCGGCGAAGGAAGAGGATTCATGGTCGCCATGAAGAACTTTGACCACTCCCGGCCGGGAGTGGGAGCACAGGCCCTCGGTATCGCTCAGGGGGCATTGGACAAAGCCGTTCAATACAGCAAAGAGAGAAAGCAGTTCGGAAAAACAATATCCTCTTTTCAGGGGATACAGTTCATGCTTGCCGATATGGCCACCGAGATTGAAGCGGCAAGGGCCCTTATCTACTTTGTTGCAAAAGCCATAGACAGCGGTCAGAAAGGTTTTTCAAAAGAGTCGGCCATGTCAAAGCTCTTTGCCTCGGATGTGGCAATGAGGGTGACGGTCGATGCGGTTCAGATACTCGGGGGCTACGGTTATATGAAGGAATACCCGGTTGAAAAAATGATGAGAGACGCCAAGGTCACCCAGATTTATGAAGGAACCAATCAAATACAAAGAAATATCATTGCCCAGGCACTCATAAAGGAAGCCGCCAGTAAAAAATAGGATTAACAGAGGTATCATCATGAAAATCGTTGTCTGCGTAAAGGATGTCCCTGACACAGAATCAAACATAAGGATTGCCTCGGACGGCAAGGGAATCGATCCGGAAAGTGTTACCACTGTTTTGAATCCCTATGATGAATTTGCCGTTGAAGAGGCTCTGCGGACAAAAGAAGTCAAAGGCGGGGATGTTACAGCAATAACCGTGGGACCAAAATCCTCGGAAAAGGTTTTAAGGGCCTGTTTCGGCCTGGGGGTCGATAACGGAATTCTCCTTAAGTATGAAAATTTCACCAACGACCCTTTTGTGACCGCCTCGGTCCTCGCCTCTTATCTCAAGAACAACCCTTTTGATATTCTCCTTTTTGGCAAAAAGGGGGCCGACCTCAATAACGGGCAGACAGGGCTTATGGTTGCTGAAATGCTGGGGACCCCGTCTGTTTCCTCAATTATCAAACTCGAAATAAGCGATAGCTCGGCTGTCTGCCACAGGGAAGCCGAGGGGAATCAGGAAACGTATGAAGTGTCCCTGCCCGCTGTCTTTACGGCTGAAAAAGGGCTTAATGAGCCGAGATACCCCTCACTGAAGCTAAAGATGCAGGCAAAGAAAAAAGAGATTCAGGAGATAGAGGCCGAGGAGATCAGCCCGAAAACGAATATCGTCAGCATGGAGTATCCCCCGAAAAGACCGGAAGGAAAGGTTTTTGAGGATAGTCCTGACGCTGTAAACAAACTGGTCGAGATGCTGCATAACGAAGCAAAGGTCTTTTAGAGAGATATAGATTATGGGAAATTCACTATTCGTATTTGCTGAACAGAAAGAGGGAAAATTCAAAAAGGTTGCCTACGAGGCTTTGAGCCTTGCAAGAAACCTTGCCGATGAGCTCGGAAGCGAAGTAGAAGCATCAATAATCGGGAATCAGGTCAGATCCCTTGCAGAAGAGCTGAAAGATTACGGGGCTGACAGGATCAATGTCGTCGATGATCCTTCCCTGAAAAACTGCCCGCCCGATTTATATAAAAACATCCTTGCACAACAGATAAAAGAATCAGAGTCCAGGATCGTCCTTTTGGGCTCGACCGCCCTTGGAGCTGACCTTGCTCCAAAAATCGGGGCCGAACTGGGGGCTTCTGTTGCAACGGATTGTATCAGCGCAGAACTGCAAGAGAACCGCCTCACAGTCCTCCGCTCCGTTTACGTCAGTAAAGCCATAGCAAGGGTATCCCTGGAAAATGAACCGGCCATACTAACGCTTCGAACCAATGTCCTTCCCATTAATAAAAAAGAAGGGAAAGGAGAGATCATAAAAAAAGAACCAGGTGATGGTCTGCCCGATCCAAAGGTTGTGATGAAAGAAATCATCAAGTCCTCTCAGGGGAAAAAGGATATTGAAGAGGCGGACATTATTGTTGCCGGCGGAAGAGGCCTGAAGAGCCAGGAGAACTTCGCACTTCTGGAAGAGCTGGCATCTCTTATGGGAGCGGCTGTCGGGGCATCACGATCAGTCGTTGATGCGGGATGGCGAAGCCATGATGACCAGGTAGGCCAGACAGGAAAAACCGTTTCTCCAAACCTCTATATTGTCTGCGGTATATCAGGATCGATTCAGCATCTTGCAGGGATGTCATCTTCAAAGTATATCGTTGCCATTAACAAAGACCCTGATGCACCGATATTCAAGATTGCCGATTACGGGATTGTCGGAGACCTCTTTGAAGTTGTCCCCAGACTGACCGAGGAAGTAAAAAAGATTATCGCTTGAATCTAAACTCTTAAGATATAAACTCCTTTAGCCCTTTATCAAATAGAAAACAGCCAAGATATGGAACCAGAAAGAGATGTTCTCGAGGTCGATGTCCTTTTCGTAGGGGCCGGCCCTGCAAACCTTGCAGGAGCCATTCACCTGTCAACCCTTATTAAAGAGCATAACGAAAAGATAGAAAAAGGGGTTCTGCAGGAAGAGGCGATTAACGAGCTCAGTATTGTTATCCTTGAAAAAGGAAAGGAGATCGGTTCCCATACTATCTCCGGCTGCATTCTCGATCCATGCACATTAAAAAAGCTTATCCCGGACTATGAGGAAAAAACTCCCCCTTTAAAGCAGAGGGTTGGAAAAGACGCCATCCACTTTCTCACAGAAAAGGGAAAGAGTTCTCTTCCTTTTATCCCAGGACCTCTGAAAAACAAAGGCCATTATATCGTTTCGTTGGGGAAATTTGTCAGATGGCTGGCAAAAGACTTAGAAGAGCTGGGCATCGATATTCTCTGCGAATTTCCCGGCACCGAGCTTCTCTATGAAGACAACCGGGTTATAGGGGTAAGAACAGGGGATAAAGGCCTCGACAAAGACGGAAACCAAAAAAACAACTATGAGCCCGGCGCCGATATTCTAGCATCGATCACCGTTCTCGGCGAGGGAAGCAGAGGAAATCTGACCAAAACCTATTTTCAAAAATTTCCAAATAAAAAATCTCTGAACCCTCAGGTTTATGCCGTCGGCATAAAAGAGGTATGGAAGATTCCGCCATCGAAAAACTTAACGGGTCAGGCCATCCACACGCTTGGATACCCTCTGGATAAATCGACTTACGGCGGGGGATTCCTCTACGGAATGGAAGATAACCATCTGGCCATCGGTCTTGTTGTGGGACTCGACTATAAAAACCCGCTTCTCGACCCACACCTTGAATTCCAGCGGTTTAAAAGCCACCCCGATATCGCCGGCATCCTCGATGGAGGCGAAATTATCAGCTACGGTGCGAAAACCCTTCCGGAAGGGGGTTATTACTCGATTTCAAAACCCTATGGAGACGGGGTCCTTATTGTCGGGGACTCTGCCGGTTTTCTCGATTCTTTTTCCCTGAAAGGGGTTCATCTGGCCATGGAATCGGGAATGCTTGCCGCGGAGACGATCTTTGAGTCCTTAAAAAAGAAGGATTCCTCGGAAAATACACTCAAGGGCTTTGAAACACGGGTCAAAGAAAGTCCTATTGAAAAAGAACTTTACAGAGTCAGGAATCTCCATCAGGGTTTCGAAAAAGGGCTCTTTCCCGGTCTTTTAAACGGCATGTTCCAGTATCTGACAAAAGGGAAATGGGGAAAACCGAAAGAGATGGAAGAAGGCCATAAAAGAATGGAAACGCTCAAGGATTATTACGGCGGCCATCTTGATAAATATCAATCAGGCAAAATGAAATTCGATAACAAACTAACCTTTGACAAAGAATCGGATGTCTACTATTCCGGAACAAGCCATGAAGAAGACCAGCCCTGTCATCTGAAGCTCAGCAAGCCGGATATATGCATGAAAGAATGCGCTATCGTTTACGGCAATCCCTGCCAGCATTTCTGCCCAGCAAATGTCTATGAAATCGTAGAAAAGGAGAATGACGGCGGCAAAGAACTGAAGCTGAATCCCGCAAACTGCGTCCACTGCAAAACATGCGATATCATGGATCCTTATGAAATCATCGACTGGGTTCCCCCTGAAGGCGGCGGAGGTCCCCTTTATAAGGAGCAGTAAGTCTTTTCCAGGGACTGAATGTCCCGACTTCTCAATCTAAACCATCCATACACACAGAACACCTCTATGTAGGGAAAAGAGGGATTTGTCCTGGATTGTCTAAAAAATTGGCGTCCCCAGGGGGATTTGAACCCCCGTTACCGCCGTGAAAGGGCGGTGTCCTTGGCCAGGCTAGACGATGGGGACGCTGGTGAGCCGCGAAGGGATCGAACCTTCGACCCACGCCTTAAAAGGGCGTTGCTCTACCACCTGAGCTAGCGGCCCGCAAAACAGTTAAATTATATCATAAAGACCGTCAAGTCAATAAAAATAATGAATTAAAACCAAAAAAATTTAAAAATCTTCCTGCTTGAAAAATAATTTGCTTGCATTAAAAAAATCTCTATGATAAAAATATGAGGTTTTTATATAAATAATTCAAATAAAAAGAGAGGATTGGGCATTGGAAGAAGTCAAAAAAATATGGATGCAGGGAGAGTTTGTTGACTGGGCCGATGCCAAAATCCATATACTGACCCACAGCCTTCATTACGGTCTCGGTGTGTTTGAGGGAATCCGGTGCTATAAGACCGAAAAAGGCCCGGCTATTTTCAGGTTCAAAGAGCATGTTGACAGGCTTTTTGATTCCGCCCATATTGTAGGCATCAAAAGCCCGTTTTCCAAAGAAGAGATTACCAAGGCAACAATAGAAACCATAAATATCAATGAGTTAGAAGAATGCTATATCAGGCCGATTATCTATATCGGCTATGGAAAGATGGGCATTAACTTTTTTGATGTCCCTATCAATGCGGCGATTGCTGTCTGGCCGTGGGGAGCCTATCTCGGTGAAGAAGGCCTTGAAAATGGCATCCGGGTTAAAATCTCATCGTTCACAAGGCATCATGTCAATATCACCATGACCAAAGCCAAAATATGCGGAAATTATGTAAATTCTCAGCTGGCAAAAGCAGAAGCGATCATGAACGGATACGATGAGGCCCTTATGCTGGACACGGACGGAAATGTTTCTGAAGGAACCGGTGAAAATATCTTCCTCGTGAGAAAAGGAGCGCTTATCACCCCTCCCCTTACCTCTATTCTCGAAGGGATCACGAGGGATTCGATCATCGAACTGTCAAAAACATTGAATATACCGCTCAAAGAAGAATCTATTTCCAGGGACGAACTCTATGTTGCAGATGAAGCCTTCCTCACAGGGACTGCGGCTGAACTGACACCGATAAGAGAGGTTGACAACAGGGCTATCGGACTTGGAAAGCCGGGACCAATAACCAAAAAGCTTCAGCAGGCCTTTTTTGACGTGGTTCAGGGAAAAGACAAAAACCACGAAAAGTGGCTGACCTATATCTGAAATCATTGATCAGGGGAATCATTCCTGTTCTGCGGGATTTTTGTCTTCGATTTGTTCACATCAATCATTTTAACATCGCTGATATACTCACTGACAACAGGCTCGGTAAGATGAGTCATCTTCTCCATAACATCTTTGATCCTGATGGCTTCTTTCATAATAACATTGACCACCTCTTTTGTCCCGCCCTTCAACTCATCACCCTTGTCTAATAATATCTTTAATTCTTTGATAACGGCTCTCAGGGGATTATCTATCTCGCGGCTGGTTTCAATGGCTGTTTCTGTAATCGCGGCCAGTCTTTCCAGCCCCAAAAGCCTGTTCTCTAATCTCTGTTTTTCCAGTCCCCTTTTTACGGTCATCTTTAAGTCGATTTCAGCACACGGTTTGATAAGATAATCATACGCCTCAAACCGCATCGCCTCCAGAGCGCTCTCCATCGACTCGAATCCGGTGACGATCACCACAACAACGTGAGGGTCGATTCTTTTAACCTCCTTCAGAATATCAAGTCCGTCCATATCCTCCATCATCAGGTCTACCAAAATCAGATCGAACTTCTTCTGTTTCAGCAGTTCCAGAGCCTCGGTTCCACTCTTTACCCCAAAAACCTGATAAGCTTCTTTGCGCAGTATCGCTTTAAAACTCTCAAGAACCAACTTGTCGTCATCTATTAACAATAATTTGCTGGGATTTGTCTTTCCTTCCATATTTATCGACCCTTAAAACTTTCCGGATAATACATCGGTTTTAAATCATCAACCTGATATGCAACAGGAATCGTCATCAAATTGAAAATCTTTTTCATTTTATCATACATAAAGAAAAAATTTAGTCAACAACCTATTTACTTTTAACCTGGTATAAGGCTAACCGGCATTTGCAGCATAGAGTTTTTCTTTGTTTGTCTTCTATGACCTGAGGAAACAAATAAAACCCTTGCAGAAAATTATCTCTTTTGATAGGATATTTTTTTAAAAGCCTCAAAAGGGGAATGAGATGTTTGGTATAGGGATGCAGGAGTTGGTTTTCATATTGCTCATCGTCCTTATTGTTCTCGGTCCTAAAAAACTGCCGGATATCGCCAAGGCGTTGGGAAGAGGATTTGCAGAATTTAAAAGGGCAACCGACGATTTTCAGGAGAGCTTGCACATCGACATCGATGCTGAAACAAATAGTCACACAACAAATTCTGACAAAGCAAACGATAACAAAACTCTGCCCGAAGTAGAAAAAAAGGATCCGGAAGGGAATGAAAGAGACAGCTAAGAACACAGAAGATGACAAAATGCCTTTCACCCAACATCTCGAGGAGTTTCGGAAAAGGCTTATCATCATATGTATCGCCGTCGGGATCGGTTTTATCGCCACCTATTCTGTTTCCGATAAAATCATCTCTGTCCTGAAAAAACCGCTAGGTCAGGATCTGATATTTATCTCGCCGACAGAGGCCTTTTTTGTCAATCTTAAGGCAGCCTTTTTCTTGAGCATTATTATTACCATCCCGATAACCCTTTATCAACTGTGGAAATTCATTGCTCCGGGCCTTTTGGAAAAGGAAAAGAAGGCTACCATCCCTTTTGTTGTTTTTGCTACGATTATGTTCTGTATCGGGGGGCTCTTTTCCTACTCCATCATTCTTCCCTTCGGGATGAAATTCCTGCTCGGCTACGGGTCACATGAAATCAAGCCGATGATAACGTTGAACAATTATGTCTCTTTTACGACTAGGCTCATCCTGGCCTTTGGAGTCGTTTTTGAACTCCCTTTAGTTATGCTGTTCCTCTCCAAGCTGGGTATTGTTTCTCCGGACTTTTTAAAAAAGAACAGGAAATACGCCTTTTTGCTGGTATTTATTGTAGCCGCAATTCTCACCCCGCCTGATGTATTCACCCAGGTTTTAATGGCTATTCCCTTGATTATTCTCTACGAAGCCAGTATCATACTGTCAAAAATCGTATATAAAAAGAAAAAAGAAAAAAATGAGTCCCAAAACGAGTCATAAAGAAAGAATTATCCTCGCGCTCGATAAAGACAACCTTCACGACGCAAAAGAACTGATTCTTTCTCTTAAAGATCATATAAAAATATTTAAGGTCGGAAGCCAGCTGTTTACACAGTCGGGAAAAGAGATTATCGATATTTTGAAAGACAATCAATGCTCGATATTCCTCGACCTTAAATTTCATGACATTCCCAACACAGTGGCACGGGCCGGAGAGGAGGCAGCAAAGTTAGGCGTTTTTATGTTTAATATCCATACATCAGGCGGGTATCCGATGATGAAGGAATGCGTAAACTCCTGTAAAAAACTTGCTGAAACAAACGGTCTTGAATGTCCGTATATTATCGGGGTAACGATCCTTACAAGTGTGGGACAAAAAGACTTGATTGAACTCGGGTTTAATCGTAAAATGAAGGATCAGGTTCTCCATCTGGCCTCTTTGGGGAAAAAAGCCGGTCTGGACGGGGTCGTTTGCTCTCCCAATGAAGTGAAGGATATTAAAAACCTCTGCGGGGACGACTTTTTAACCGTGGTACCGGGAATAAGGCCTTCATGGTCTCTCAAAGATGACCATCAAAGACTTTCCACCCCGGCAAAAGCCTTTAAAGAAGGAGCGGATTTCATTGTCATTGGGCGTCCGATAACCGAGGCAAGCGATCCTCTTGAGGCCACGCTGAAGATCCATCAGGAAATAGAAACGCTTGAGAAAAAAACATAACCGAACTTTTTTGGGTTTTTTCAATTGGATAAGAGAAGGGTTAATATTATCGTTTCAGGAATTGTTCAGATGGTCGGCTTTCGATACTATACTGTCAATCAGGCATCGCAGCTCAGCATCACAGGATGGGTTCGGAATAATCGTGACGGAAGCTTAGAGATTGTGGCAGAAGGAGAAAAAGAGAACCTGGAAGAATTGATTCGCTGGTGTCATAAGGGTCCGTCATCTGCCGCGGTCGAAAGAGTTGAAAAGTATTGGTCAGATTTCAAGGGGGATTTTAACGACTTTTCAGTTACCGTTTAAGAAATGGGAAAGATAAAAGAACCATTACCGGTAAAACTGATCGCCAGCATGATATACCAAAATGGAGAAATTTTACTGAGGGCAAAAGATAAGCTCACAGAAAGGCTTGGCAATATAGATTATGAAAGCCGTGCTATCCCTTTTGATTTCACGACTTATTACGAAGAGGAAATGGGTAAAAACTTGAAACGGCAATTTATCAGTTTTGAACCCCTGATTCAGATGGAAGAACTTCCTCAGATAAAAATATTTACGAATCAGCTGGAAAAAGATCTCTTGCTTTTGGATCGCGAAAAAAGAACGATCAATATTGATCCGGGGTACCTTGCCCCTGAAAAACTTGTTCTGGCTACAACAAAGAATTTCGCTCACAGACCCTATTTGGGAAACAGGATTTATGCTGAGTTGACCTACCTGTTCCGCAGCGGAAGTTTTCAGACTCTGGAATGGACATATCCCGATTACAAGAGCTCTCAATCGGTCAATATGTTCAATGAAATCCGAAATAGATACGTAAAGCAACTCAAGGAATCTGAAAAAGACATAGAGACAGGTAAGAACACAAATAAAAAAGAGGACATATCTTGAGAGTTATTATTATAGGTGCCGGAGAGGTCGGTTCAAGTATCGCCGCCATGTTATCACGGGAAAACAACGATGTTATCGTCATCGAAAAGAGCGAAGAAATCGTCAAAAATGTCATGAACAGCTCTCTTGATGCTCAGATTATCCGTTCGGACGGTCTCAGCCCGACGGTTCTGGAAGAGGCCGGAATCAAAGACACCAGAATGCTCATTGCCGTTACCAATGTTGACGAGACAAATATCGTGGCCTGTTTGCTGGCCAAAGAATACAATGTGCCTCTTAAAATCGCCCGGATACGAAGCCCTGAATTATCCTCAAAGGATTTTTTTATCCCACATGAAACACTCGGAATAGATTTTGTTATCAATCCCGACCAGATCATTGCCGAAGAAATAAAGTCCCTTATCAAGATGCCGGGAGCTACTAACCTCTTTGATTTCGCAGACGGCCTGGTAAAGCTCATCGGAATCAAAGTCGATCAGGATAGTTCTGTTGTTAATAAAAGCCTGAAGGAATTAAGGGATCTTTCTCCTGGAACCTCTTTTGTGGTTGTATCGGTTTTGAGGCATGATAAGTTAATCATCCCAAAAGGAGACGATACGATTATCGCCGAAGATCAGCTTTTTATTATCGCAAAGTCTGATTCGACAGATACCATCATGAGCCTTTTCGGAAAAAACCAGAATAACAGCAAAAACGGTAAGAAAGTAATGATCATCGGCGGCGGAAGGATCGGCCGCAGTATCGCCCTTGAGCTGGAAAAAGAGCATCTTTCCATTACGCTCATCGAAAAAGATAAAGACAAATGCCAGCTTCTCGCATCCCAGTCTGATAAGATTCTTGTTTTGAATGGGGATGGAACCGATGAAAACCTGCTGCTCGAGGAAGGAATTAAAGATACAGCCGTCTTTATAGCCACCACCAACGATGAAGAGACAAATCTCCTGACATCGCTTCTGGCAAAACACCACAAAGTTTCGAAAACGATTGCCCTGATTAATAAAAAAGAGTATTTCCCCCTCCTTCCATCGGTCGGCATCGATGTTCCAATAAGCCCGAGGCAGTATACCGCAAACGCCATATTGAAATATGTGAGAAGGGGAAGAATCCTTTCCATGGCCACCATCTCCGAGACCGATGCAGAAACCCTTGAAATGATCGCCCCTCCTTTTTCCAAGATTATCAATACACCTTTAAAAAAACTGAAGCTTCCTTCCGGCGCAATTATCGGGGCCATCGTTCACGGTCAAGAAGTCTTTATACCTATCGGTGATGATATTATCCAGCCGGATGATAGGGTGATTATCTTCGCGATTCCATCGGCAATACCAAGCCTTGAAAAGCTATTTGAAGGTTAAAAGACTCTATGAACTTTCGTCTTGTCTCTTATGTTTTAGGAATTGTCATCGTCGGTATCGGGCTTTCCATGCTCCTGCCAATCGGGTTCTCCCTTTATTACGGAGGAGGAGACCTTCTTCCTTTAACCTATTCTTTTTTGATATGCATCTCAAGCGGTTTTCTTATCTCTCTTGTAACAAAAGAAGAGGGGGAACTGGGCACAAAAGACGGTTTTGTGATCGTAACCCTAGGATGGCTCTTTGCGGCTCTCTTTGGAAGCCTTCCGTATCTTCTCTACGGAACCTTTGGCAGTTTTACAGATGCGTTTTTTGAAGCCATGTCCGGCTTCACCACAACGGGTGCCACGGTTCTCATCCATATCGATAAACAGCCTCACGGTATTCTTATCTGGAGAAGCCTGACCCAGTGGCTGGGAGGTATGGGTATCATTGTCCTCTCCATAGCCATACTTCCTGCCCTGAATGTAGGAGGAATGCAGCTCTTTAAGGCCGAGGTGCCGGGACCGTCGCAGGATAGGCTTACACCGAGGATCAAAGATACTGCCAGGCTTTTATGGATCGTCTATGTTATCATATCCGCATCAGAAACCCTTTTGCTGTTTCTCGGAGGGATGACCTTTTTTGACGCCTTAAACCACACCTTTACAACAATGGCCACCGGAGGATTCTCTACAATCGATGCCAGCATCGGCGGCTTTAAGAGCGCCTATTTAGATGCCGTGATCACTGTTTTTATGTTCATGGCAGGAATCAACTTTGCTCTTCACTACCAGCTTTTGAAAGGGAATCTGAAATCTTTTTTCAAGGATACAGAGTTTAAATTCTACATAGGAATTATTGTCTTTTTTACCGTTCTGATTGCTGCCAATCTCAGGCTCTTCGGCAACTACTCTCTGGTAGACGCTATCAGATACGGCTCCTTTCAGGTCGTATCGATTGTTACCACAACAGGGTATGCAACAGCTGATTTCGAAATCTGGCCTCATTTCGGCCAATACATGATGCTTTTTGCCATGTTTATCGGCGGATGTGCCGGTTCTACGGGCGGCTCGATTAAGATTATCAGAATCCTTCTTCTTATTAAATGTGCTTATTATGAGCTTTACAAACTGATTCATCCCAGGGCCATTATCAGCATCAAGGTGGGTGATAAGATTGTCCCCGAAGACGTATTGAATGGGATCCTCGGTTTTTTCCTGTTATATATCGGTATCTTTATTGTCTCTTCACTCTTTATGGCACTGCTCGGACTCGATATGATAACGGCTATCTCCTCGGTGGCGGCCACTCTGGGGAATGTCGGACCGGGACTCGGAACGGTCGGCCCCACTGACAACTATATTCACATTCCGTTTTTGGGGAAATGGTTACTCTCTCTCTGCATGCTCATAGGCCGACTCGAAATCTACACGGTGATGGTTCTCTTAATCCCGGCATTCTGGAAAAAATAAGGCGGGAAATATGAAAAAGGATATCATTAAAACAGATAAAGCCCCCAAGGCCATCGGGCCTTATGAACAGGCAATCAGAATTGATAATCTCATCTTCACCTCAGGGCAGATACCGATCGACCCAAAAACCAACACGATTGTAAAAGGAGATATCCGGACTCAGGCCCAGAGGGTCTTTGAGAACCTTAAAGGAGTCGTTGAATCGTGCGGTTCTTCTTTAGAAAACGTTATCAAGGTAACCATATACCTTGAGAACCTGAACGATTTTGAAGAGATGAACAGGATTTATGAAGAATACTTTGGAAAAAGCAAACCGGCCCGCTCCTGCGTAGAAGTCTCCGCTCTTCCAAAGGGAGTGGCAATCGAAGCAGACCTTATTGCAACTGTTGAATAATTAATCGACAAAAATCGTCTGATCCCTTTTCGGCCCTGTAGATATAATAGAAAAGTTCAGATTTAATATCTTCGATAATTTTTTGATATAGTCTTTCGCCTTTTTGGGCAGCTTCCCATAAGATGTTACCCCTGTTGTCGGCTCCATCCAGCCGTCGACTTCTTCATAGATCGGCTCCAGATTGTTCAATGCATCGGTTTCACACGGCACGGCATCGTAGGTTTTTCCCTGATATCGATAACCAACGCAGATATTTATCTTCTCTAATCCATCGAGAACATCCAGCTTTGTCAGGGCAAGGGTGGTACAACCATTCATCCATGCGGCATTCTTTACGACAACAGCATCAAACCAGCCGCAGCGTCTCGGTCTTCCTGTTGTTGCTCCATACTCGGCCCCGCTTTCCCTGAGCTTTTCTCCCATCTCATCGTTCAGTTCAGTGGGAAACGGTCCTGCTCCAACCCGTGTTGTGTAGGCCTTAACAATACCTATTATCGTATCGAGTTTGGAAGGAGGGATACCGAGGCCCACACACGCCCCACCAATCGTCGGATTAGACGATGTCACAAAGGGATAGGTTCCGTGATCCACATCAAGCATCACCCCTTGAGCCCCTTCTAACAATACCTGTTTTCCATCAAGTATCGCCTGTTTTAACATCGATTCCGTATCAGTAAAATATTTCTTCAGGGTTTCTGAGAATCCTATATATTCATCAAGTATCCTGTTGAAATCGAGCGGATTCTCTCCGTAAAATTCCCTGAGAATGACATTCTTCTCCTCGAGATTTAACCTTAATCTCTCTTCAAAAACATCTTTTTCCAGAAGGTCTATAATACGAAGCCCCTGTCTCGACATCTTATCGCTGTAAGCAGCCCCTATGCCCCTGCCGGTTGTCCCGATCTTCTTTTTACCCTTTTTCTTCTCGCTTGCCTGATCAATAACCCTGTGATAGGGCATTATCAAATGGGCCTTCTTGCTGATAAAAAGATTATGCTCGTTAATTGTAATCCCTTCCTTTGCCAGATCATCGATCTCTTTGATCAATGACAGGGGATCAATAACAACACCTGTCCCGATAATGCACTTTTTGCCCTTATGAAGAACCCCTGAAGGAATGAGATGTAAAATAAACTGCCGGTCACCAATCACTACCGTATGACCGGCATTGTGACCGCCCTGAAAACGAGCAACCAGGTCCGCCTTCTCGGTTAGCAAATCGATAATCTTTCCTTTCCCTTCGTCTCCCCATTGAGTCCCTATTACAGTAGTAACCGCCATTTTCTGTCTCCAAATTGATATTTAAATAAAATGTCTCAAGAAAAATCTTTCTCAATGGTCAGCGCAAAAACTACAGCTTCACCATCTTGGCATAGAATATATACGGTAGGTTTCTTATTTCATCCAGCACCTTTTCGGGAACAGGCGAATCGACATTCACAACAGAAACAGCATTGCCTTTGGGAGCAACCCTTCCGAGCTGCATGCCGGCAATATTGACATTGTTCTCTCCCAGTAAAGTTCCTATTTTCCCGATCGTGCCGGGCACATCCTTATTGGAAAAGACCAGCATATGTCCCGACGGAACAGCCTCCAGCCGGTAGTCATCGATTCTTACGATTCTCGGCTCTTTGTTTCCAAAAATTGTCCCTGCAATATGGCTTTTTTTCTTATCTGTCTTTATTTCCAGAACAATCAGGTTCGCATAATCTTCCGCCTCTGTACTGGATCTCTCCACAACCTCTATCCCTCTTTCCTTGGCCAGGTAAGGTGCATTCACAACATTCACCTCTGTCTGCATAAAAACCTGCAGGATACCCTTAAGAATATGGATTGTGATCGGCTTAACCCCCAGATTGACTATTTCACCATTATATTTAATAGTAACCTCTTGTATTCCCCCTTCGACCATCTGGGTCAGAAAAGAACCCATTTTTTCTGCCAGCACCAGATAGGGTTCCAATTTTTTCAGCAAATCAAACTCCATCGACGGGACATTGACCGCATTACTGATCTGACCTTTTTTAAAAAAATCGACCATCTGGTTGGCAACATCAATAGCAACATTCTCCTGAGCTTCACCTGTTGATGCCCCGAGATGAGGAGTACAGACAATACGGTCGAGAGATAAAAGAGGATTATCCGAAGAAGGGGGCTCTTCTTCAAAAACATCGAGAGCGGCACCAGCAACCTTACCGCTTTTTATTGCCTCGCAGAGCGCATTCTCATCAATCAGCCCTCCCCTTGCACAGTTGACGATCCTCACGCCGTCCTTCATAAGAGAAAGCGCCTCTTCCCCTATCATATGCTTTGACTCATCTGTTTTGGAACAGTGTATCGTGATATAATCGGATTCCCTGAACAGCTTTTCCAGCTTAACCTTTTTCACACCGATTGTTTTCGTTTTTTCTTCAGAAATAAAAGGATCACAGACCATAACATTCATTCCCAGCCCCAGACCCCTCTGGGCAACAACTGTGCCGATTCTTCCCAGCCCGATAATACCGAGAGTCTTGTGAAAAACCTCAACACCGGTAAATTTCTTTTTTTCCCATTTCTTTTCCTTCATCGATGCGTTTGCCTGGGGAATATTCCTGGACATGGCCAGCATCATGGCAATGGCATGCTCGGCAGTAGTGATGGTGTTCCCGCCAGGTGTATTCATCACGATGATCCCCTTCTTGCTGGCAGAATCAAGATCGACATTATCGACACCGATCCCCGCTCTTCCGATTATTTTAAGCGCCTTGGCCGCATCGATAATATCCTTTGTAACCTTTGTCGCGCTCCTGATAATCAATCCGTCATAATGCTTTATCTCTTTGAGAAGACCTTCGTGACCTAAATCTGTTTTGACATCAACTGTCAAATCCTTTTCTTTCTGTAAAATTTCAATGCCTCTCTCAGATAAATCGTCACTTATCAAGATCTTCATTTTGCTTTTCTCCTTTTATCCTATCAATACCTTTTGTGCGGCCTCTACTCCTTTGCCTAAAGGAACATCATAGCCCAATCTTTTGAGAACCACTTCGATAGCGGAAATCACCAGGAGCATATCAAAAGATTCAACATAGCCCATATGGGATACCCTGAAAATCTTTCCCTTTGCCTGCGACTGTCCCCCTGCTATGGTGATCCCGTAATCCTTGCTTAATATCTTCGTAATCAAAGAGCCGTCCACTCCTTCGGGAACCTTCACAGCAGTAACGGAATTGCTGGGATTGTCTCCGGCAAATAATTCAAGGCCTATAGCTCCCATGGCCGCTCTTGTTGCTTTTGCCAGCCTGTCATGTCTTTTAAAAACATTCTCCAGTCCCTCTTCCCTTATCATGGAGAGGGCCTCCTTCAACCCGAATATCAATGATACGGCTGGGGTATAGGCGCTCTGTTTCTTTTTCAGTGAATTGCTCTCTTTTCTCAAGTCGAAGTAATACTTTGGAAGATTTGACCTCTCATAAAATCCCCATGCCTTCGGGCTTACACTCACCACGGCAAGACCGGGGGGCAGCATCAATGCCTTCTGAGAGCCGGTTACAACCACATCAATGCCCCATTTATCGGTCGGGATATCATAGACCCCAAGCGCTGTGATCGCATCCACAACGATGATTGTATCGGGATAATTTCTGACAATCCCGGCTATCTTTTCTATGTCATGAGTAACGCCCGTTGATGTCTCACATGCCTGCAAATAGACTGCCCTGAACGCATTATCATTTTTGAGCATTTTGGCAATTATCTCCGGGTCCACGGCTTTTCCCCACTCAACATCGATATTCTCGGGATGAACCCCGTAACACTCGCATAATTCAGTCCATCTCTCTCCGAATTTTCCACTCCGCACGACTATCACCTTATCACCCGTTGATAGGAAGTTTGAAACGGCCGCCTCCATCCCTCCCGTTCCGGTGGAAGCCAGGACAATAACGTCATTTTGTGTCTGAAAAACATATTTCAAGTCATTGATCACCTGCTCAAGTATCTCTTCGAATTCAGGGGTTCGATGATGTATCATTGAACGGGACATTTCCTGCAGTACATTTGGAGGAACAGGTGTCGGTCCCGGAGCAAAGAGATAATGCTTTTTCATAATTCTACCTATCCTTTCATATGTTTAATAAACCTATATTTTTACAACGAGGGTTCTGCAAATCTTATCGTGCCAGGCCTGTTTATTTTTACTGAGCATAATCCAAAAAAAGCCGATACCCAAAAGACAGATCGAAACCAGTGACACAAGGCTTCTGAGCACAGCCCCGGACAGGCTTAAGGGTTCTCCGCCTGTAGATACAACCTTTATGTTCAACAACATTTTCCCGATTGTCTGCCCGTCTTTCCAGAGAAAATAGATAAAATAACCCAGAAAAATCAAAAGAACAAGAAAAAGAACCGTTGTCTTAGAAAATACAATTTGTAATGTTAAAAGATTTATTGAAAAAAAATCCGAAAATATAATATCCCACCCCAAAATTGTAAAAAGAGACAAAAGAACAAAAAGAAAACTGATCAATCCCAAAATAAAGAAATCAAGCATATTTGCAAGGAGTCTCTGCCTGAAACCCGCTGTTTCTGCAAGCTCTTTTTCGGGTTCTTTTTCTTCATCATCCTCGGACTCCTCATCTGCCTCATCTCTTTCCCGCTCTCCTCTTATGCGATCCTCTTTCCCTTCTTCTTCTTTTTCTTTTCCTTCTTCTTCCTTTCCCAGAGCTAAAACCTTCTTCTCAATATCTTCCTTGGCAATCTCTTCTTCTGTCTTTGCTTCAACAGGCGGCTCGGCTGCTTCAGGCTCCGGCTTCTTCTCTTCCTCTGCCTTTGCCTCAAGAACCGATTCGGCTTCAGGCTCTGCTTTCTCTTCCTCTACCTTTGCCTCAAGAACCGGTTCAGCCTCAGGTTCTGCCTGCTTGTCTTCTTCTGCTTTTACTTCTGCTGCCGGTTCGGCCTTCTCTTCTTCACTGTCTGTCTGCTCTGATAAGGACGCTTCCCATGACGCGGCTAAGTCTTCGTCAGCGTGAGCTCCTTCTTTTTCCTTTGCTTCTGCAGCCGACTCAGCCTCGGGCTCCGCCTTCTTCTCTTCTTCTGCTTTTACCTCGGCTGCCGGTTCGGCCTTTTCTTCCTCGCTCTCTGTCTGTTCTGACAAGGACGCTTCCCATGACGCGGCTAAGTCTTCGTCAGGGTGATCGCCTTCTTCTTCCTTTGCTGCTGCAGCCGACTCAGCCTCGGGCTCTGCCTTCTTCTCTTCTTCTGCTTTTACCTCGGCTGCCGGTTCGGCCTTCTCTCCTTCACTTTCTGTCTGGCCTGCCAAGGCCGCCTCCCATGATGCAGCTAAGTCTTCGTCCGGGTGATCGCCTTTTTCTTCCGCTTTCGCTTCAACAGCCGGTTCGGCCTCGGGCTCTGCCTTCTTCTCTTCTTCTGCTTTTACCTCGGCTGCCGGTTCGGCCTTCTCTCTTTCACTCTCTGTCTGGTCTGATAAGGACGCTTCCCATGACGCGGCTAAGTCTTCGTCAGAGACCTCTGCTTCGACAGTCTCTTCGACACCCTTTTCCTCCTTCTTCTCCTCACTGCTTTCATCTGACTCATCGGGTTTCGAAGGCTCTAATTCGCCCTGGATTTCCTCTTTAACAGGCTCACTTTCCCCATCTTCTTTAACAATCTCTTTTTCGGCTTCTTCATCAGACTCAATTGGTTCTTCCGGCTCAACCGTTGGCTCCTTTGGGGCCGTTTTTACCGGTTTTTCATCTTTTTCATCCCCATCACCTTCCAGTCCCCCATCGATCTCAGCCTCTATGCTTCCAGAATCCCCTGATTGAGGCTCGTCCTCTTTTTTCTTACTGCTAAAAATCTCCAGGGCTTCAGGTTTGACAGTCCTTATCTCTTTTTCCTGCAAAACCTGCGAGAGGTCATGTTCACATTTTTTGCACTTATCCAGGTAATTGAAGCTCACGTAACCACATTTGGGGCATTTCATCTCAGTCTCCCTTTCACTTTAGGCAAATAAAAAAGGACAGTGAATTTTGCTTATTTGATGCCTACATAGACGGCAACAACCCCAAATGTCAGTATATCATATCTGACATCTTTAAGACCAGCCTTTTTCATTAAACTGACAAAATCATCTTTTTCCGGGAAATTCAATACAGACTCTGGCAAATAGAGATAAGCCGATTTCATCTTTGAGAAAAACCCTCCGACCAGAGGCAAAATCTTCAAAAAATAGAAGTAGTAACTCCATCTCAAAATCCGGTTATCCGGCCTGGAAAACTCCAATATCACCATTTTTCCACCCTTTTTTAGCACCCTTGTCATCTCAGATAATCCTTTTTGCCTGTCTGAGACATTCCGTATTCCAAAGGCTATCAATGCCGCATCAAATTCGTTATCTTGAAAAGAAAGTGTCTGTGCATTATTTAAGAACAGTCCTATTTTTTCCTTATATCCATATTTTTCAATCTTTTTTTTTGCCAATCGGAGCATATTTTCGCTGAAATCCACGCCGAGAACCCGTCTCACACCATGGCAACTTCTTACTATCTCCAATGCCACATCTCCTGTTCCTGTGGCAACATCCAGAACAATCCCATCCTTCAAACCAGAAAACTCTCTAATAGCAACCCTTCTCCAGTATTTATCTATTCCAAGGCTTAGAACTCGATTCAAAAAATCATAACGATGGGCAATAGAAGAGAACATATTTCTTATCTTACCCTCTTTTTCCGCCTCATTTTCTCTGTAATGATTCATCCAGCACTCTCCTAACCCTTTAATTTTCTTATACTAAAACAACAGAAAGGACAAAGTCAAGCCATTTAAACCAGCATACTTTTTCAAGATAAATAGTTCTGATTTTTATACCTGCCAAATAATCTATTATCAACAGAAACCTGAACATAGCAAAACGAATGATTGTCTCTCTTATTTTATTAAGAAAAAAACAATTGAGATAAACTTGAAAAACTGGTAAAATATATAAAAATGAGCCTTATTTGAGGAAGGAAGGAGGTGAAACAATGAAAGAGATAAGAAGACAAGGCGAGCTGGTCGTTAAACCCTGTAATAAGATTCAGGGTAAAAAACTGGATCATCTGATTCTGGCCGAAGGAGAAGCTACAGGGCATCTGCACGCTGTTACCAAAGGCAACGCAGAGTTATATGAAAAGGACGGCGTAATGTATCTCAAGGTCATCTCTGACGTTGCAGAGCTGACCCATCCCGATCATAAGACTCTTGCTATCCCTGAAGGCGATTACGAAATTATAACACAGAGAGAATACCAGGTCGGTGAAGAGCAATATAGGGAGGTTAAGGATTAATGATGCATCCAAAACCATCTGAAATCTCTTCCACAAAAAGAGAAAAGTATGTTTTGGATAAAGCAAAAAAAATTTTACAAGAATGCAATTTCCTTCCACCAGAAAAAGTCGACAGGGAGAGAATTCTCTATTACGTAAAAGAAAGAAACAAGTATCTCGGAAGCGAGTTGAAACTCGTCTGGACAACCTCTCCCTCATCTCTTGAATTAACACTCGGGTTATCAATCGGAAAGGCCCTCGGGGCAACACTCTGGTCAACTCTCGAATCGTATCTCAAATTATCCCCCAGGGCTTCTCTGGAAGAAGCACACGATTCCATGTTTATTCTGCCCCAGGGATCAGAACTCGGCTCGGCTGTCTGGTCAGCCTTCGGGCCATCGATCAAGGCCGCGCTTGAGTCTACCCTGAAATCATCCCTTGAACGGTCAAAGAAGTCATCCATAGAAGCATCCCTCGGATTGGAGATCGGAACAAAGCTCAAATCGTCCCTTAATTCATCTCTTGAAAAATCTCTGGGATCAGAACTGGAATCATCTCTTAAATCATCTCTTGTATTATCGCTCTGGTCATCGCTTGGTTCTCCCCTGGAAATTTCCCTGAAGTCATCTCTTGAGGAGGAACTCGAATCATCGCTCTGGTCATCGATTGAATCTTCTCTCAGGACATCTCTCGAAACATCTCTCGGTTCAGCCCTGCATTCAGAGCTTAAATCGTCGCTGGAGACAACGCTCAAGACCTTTCTTCAGTCGGGATACGGTTTGTCTCTGGAATCGTCACTTTGCTCACGAATTGAATCGGTTCTCACATCGCTGCTCCAGTCCTCCCTGGATTTTTCTTTCATGTCGTTTTCCGGTTTTATCTTCTGGGACATCTTTTATCGCTTTAACGAAGACGAAACCGTAAAGAACTTTGCTAAATTTCTTCCCGAGGCATACAAAGAAGCGGGACTGGGCTTTGCTGTCATAACGGAGAAGGAATTCTATGCCCTTGGGATGCCGAAGTATTATCTCAATGACCAGAACCGGTTTCACAGGGATTACGGACCGGCAATTATATGGGAGGACGGAGCCAAGGAATACTATCTTAACGGCGTAAAAATGCCTGAAGAAGTCGTGATGTTGAAACCGGAGGAAATCGACCCGACACTGCTTCTCAGAGAACAAAACTCCTCCGTGAGACGGGAAATCATCAGAAAAGTCGAGTGTTCAAGAATATTGCAGAAGTTGAACGCGAAAAAACTCGACTCATACATGGAATACGAATTATATCTTATCGAGAATATCGATGTCGAACCGGTCCATATTCTCAAAGCCGAGTGTCCTTCGACAGGGGTTTTTTACAGCCTGAGAGTCCCTCCGACTATCTTCAAGGCAAGAGACGCCATCAAATGGGTCAACATGGGCATTGACAAGGATGAGTTTTTAGCCGAAAGCTAATCAGCAAGGGAAGATAACTATCTGTTCAGGAAATTTACGGCCTCTTCTGAGAGGTACCCTCTTATTTCCATCGACTTCATTTGGTTGAGTTTTGCCATAGGATTGGCGTGGATATTGAGCTTTCTCAACCTCTTTAAGGTCCTTGCCTTTTCTTCTATCGTAATTCTATTGATCTCGATAGACTGAACAGCCGATTCACACTTCTCCGCACTCTTTTTAAATCCAAGCAGACGGTAAATCTGAGCCTTCAGCATAAAATAGGCAACATCTCTCTGTCCTTTCCAGTTATCCATAAGATGAAGCGCCTTAAAAAGTTTTTCTTCCCTTCTCGGAGAATAGGGAACTTTGGCAGAACGCCCTTTATAGCGGACCTTACACATCTTTTCGCATTCCTTGACCAGAATATCCCTCAATTCAGGACTCAGGTGATAAATCGGCTTCGGATTATTGTTGCCGAAAATGATACTATTCTTTTCACTCTCGTTTTTTAATTCGTAGTATGTTCTCCACGAATCTTCTGCAAAATCCGTAAAACCGAGATTTGAATAATCAGAAGCGATTCTTCGAACATTAGAAGGATCATTTACCTTTGTATATATCTCCATAGACTTTCTCATCAGGACATTCATGATATGCGTATTGAGCAAACCTTTTTTCTTCAGCATTTTGGTATCTGTCTCGGCCTCATCCAGATAAAAATCCCCTATCATACTGAGCCGTGTCCGGTCCTTTTTCCTTTTGAAAATCGTGTAAGCCGACTCAAAATCGCCTTTGAATGCCTTATAAAAACCGACAAGGCTGTCGTCATCCAGTTCGTTAAAGTTGAATGAAATCGATTTACATAGAAACCGGTAAGCACTCGCGCTGTTGGTCGCGACGAGTGACAAACCGAGCGGCAACATAAATCTCGGGTCATCTGAAAATCTGGTGAACGAATAAACCAGCCCGCAGGCCGAAGGAAATCCTCCGAGAAAGCGACCGAATATATTGATAAACCGACTGACAAACCTCGGTTCTCTTAAGACATCCTTAAAACTGTCAACATGGTGGCAAAAAGCAACAGGATGTGTCAGACCTGAAAAGAATCCTTCTGCAAACCCCTTCGCTAAAAGAGGGTGGTCTAAATTCTCCGGCTTACGGCTTGTATCCTCAGTTTTTGTCGGACGCGGGCTTCCGTGCATCAATTTCTCTTCGATCTTCTGGGAAAGCGCGGACATCTCTCTCGACTTTTCCCAGTTTCCCAGTATTTTATAACAAACAGCAAGCTGTTCAGGAATAAAGCTGTTCAGAGGGTCTTTTTCAAGTAACAATTCGAGCTTTTTTGCCACCAGCCTGGCAGATTTTTTTAATAAAATCCGGCTTTCATTGAGTAATTCGGTATTATCCATTTTCCCTTCCTTAAAAAGTCAGGATATTCTCCTGGCCTGTGTGCAGACACAAAAAAACAGGTAGTTGATAATAATGAAATATCACTTATCTCAACGACCCGCAGTAAATATACTCCCCAAAAAAGAATTGTCAAGTCAATTTATGTAAACTTTATGTTAACTTTTTATCTTTTTTTCAAACAACCGTACTTGCTTTTAACATATTAATAACAAACATACTAAAGTATTTCACTGCCTCGTTTTTTGGGGAAATGATAAAAAATAAAATCTTACGCAGCGCCTTGTTTTTTCGGCAGAATAATATGGAACTCCAACCCTCCCTTGTTACTGTTCTCGGCCCAGATTCTGCCTTTATGCTCCATGACGATATTCTGGCATATCGCAAGCCCAAGACCTGTTCCCAGGGGTTTGGTGGTTGTAAAGGGTTTGAATATAGTTTCGAGCTGATCAGAAGGAATACCCGGGCCCGTATCCTCAAAAACCAGATGGACATAGGGAACCGCATCAGAGGTTCCCTCTTCGACTTTGATGCTCAACCTGTCGCCCTTTGAGAGATTCTCACCGGCATTTTTCACGATGTTTCGAAACAGCTGCTTGAGCATATCCGAATCCGCCTCTACTGACAGCGTCCCGTAGTTTCTTGATTCAATCATAATCTCCTTCTCAGCCATCCCTTCATTGATTTCACTGATTAAGTCTTTCAAAAGCTTTGTTATATCGATTTTATGAAAGTCCGGCTCTTTGGGACATGCATAGCTAATAATCTCGGATAAAATCCGTTCAACTCCGTTCAATTCCTCAATCATATGGCCGAGTTGCTTCTGGAACGTTTCATCTGATTTGGCCTCCCGCCTTATCATCTGGATTCCTGTTCGAATCCCGGCTAAGGGATTTCGCACTTCATCGGCAATCTTGGCAGCAACCTCTCCGAGCAGAGCAAGCTTTTCTGCATGAACCAGCTTCTGGCGCTGTTCATTAATTGTTTTATCGGAATTCTCAAGAAGCGAAACGATACGACGCATGCGCTGGTCCAGTTCACTGATTTCATCTCCTTTGCTTTCGCCGGTATCTCCTCCAGTGAGACCCTCTATCGATTTGGCTTCCTCCATCAACCTGTTAAGCGGTCTTGTGATACCCCGGGTAAGGGAAAAAACAAAGATAAGGCTGATACCGATGCCGCAGATAAGAAAAATCAGGACAGTCATATTCATTCTTTTAAAATCCATCCTTCGCTTTTTGACCGTATTATGGATAAAGTTCTCATTGTCCTGAATAAGCTTTAGAGTCAATCCGTGTATGGCAATATAATCTTCAACAGCACTCTTCGCTCCCGCTTCTGAAATCGTCTTTTGCTCTGCAACATTCTGCTGAAAGGCGCTTATCTTGGCGTAAATGGATGAAACCTTATCAAGAACTCTCTTTTCTTCCTCAGAAAAAGCAGAAGACTTGGCTTTGGACAACCAAAACTGAAAATTTTCTCTCTCTTTAAACAGGCTTTCCATCAGATGAGGGTCCCATCCCTTAGCCATCATCCGGTTTACAATCTCCTTTTGCTGAAAAACCTGCCTCTTCAGTTGAATCGCTGCTTCCAGGCTGGAAACATTCTCTTTAACAACCTGTTCTGTTCCCTGGTAGAGCTGAACGGCAAAGTAGAGCGTCAGGATAGAAAAAAGAAGCAAAACCCCCAGAGCGGATCCGTAAATGAGAAACATTCGGGTAGCAACAGTAGGTTTTTTCATAGATTTTTCCCTTGGAAGATTTGTTTAAATGAGAAAATCCCGACATATCATCCTGTCAAGTCATTATATCAAAATTTTCCTAAAAAAAACAACCAGAAAAAATTCCCCTTTAACAGAAAAAGCGGATAAAAATAAAGGATTTGACAGGGAAACTATTTGTTCAGAAAATCTACGGCGTTATCTGAAAGGTAACCCCTGATTTCCATCGACTTCTTGAACTTCAACCTCTCCAAAGGGCTTGCATGGGCATGAAGGTCTTTCAACTTTTTCAAGGTCTTTATCTTCTCTTCAATGGTTATTCTGTTAATCTCTATCGACTGCACTGCTGATTCACAGCTTTCCGCCATCTTCTTGAAACCGAGCAGCCGATAGATCTGGGCCTTTAAAGTAAAATAATTAATATCCCTCTCTCCCTTCCAGTCCTCCATGAGGCACAATGCCTTAAAAAGCTTCAGCTCTCTTCTCGGAGAATAGGGAACTTTAACCGAGCGACCCTTATAACGCGCACGGCATAATCTTTCGCATTCTTTGATCAAAGCATCTCTATTCTCAGGGGTTAAACGATAGATCGGCTTTGGATTGCTCTGGCTGATAATAAAATGGTTCTTTTTCTTTTCATTTTCCAACTCATAATATTTTCTCCACGAGTCTTCTGCAAACTCTGTAAAACCGAGATTAGAATAATCTGAGGCAATCCTTCGTATATTGGTAGGATCGTGTGCCTTTGAATAGATCTCCAGCGGTTGTTTCATCAGGACATTCATAAGGCATACATTAAGCAAGCCGTTTTTTTTCAATACCTTAACATCGCTCTCGGCTTCATCTAGATAAAAATCTCCAATCATGCAGGTATGTATCCTGTCTTTTTTCTCCTGAAAGACCTTGTGGGCCCCTTCCAGGTCCCCGATAAAAGCCTTGTAAAACCCCACAAGGGTATCATCATCCAGATCGTTAAAGTTAAACTGGATAGCATTGTTTAGAAGACGGTAAGCACTCGCGCTGTTCGTAGCGATCAGCGACAAACCGAGCGGCAGAAATATCCTCGGCGTATCATAAAATCTTGCAACCGAATAGACCAGTCCGCATGCTGAAGGAAATCCCCCGCAAAACCGTCCCAGCATCTTAAGGAACCTGTTCGCAAATTTTGGCTCATTGAGAACATTTTTAATACCGTCTAAATGATGAAAAAAAACAATGGGATGTATTAACCCAGAAAACAGGCCCTCCATAAACGCCTTGACCAGTAGAGGATGCAGGATATTTTCCGTGTCATGGGTTGTATTTTCAGGCTTGATCTGCCGGGAGCTTCCCTGTTTCAACTTTTCTTCTATTTTTTGAGAGATCTCCAGAAGTTCCCTGGATCTCTCCCATTGTCCAAGAACCTTATAAGAGCATGCCAGAAGCTCAGGAATATAGCTGTTCAAAGAATCCTTTTCCAGCAGAGGTTCCAGCTTGTTGATAATACTCAAAGCCGATTCTTTCAACAGGGTACGGCTTTGGTTGATAAGTTGAGAGTTATCCTTTTTTTTCATTTTTAAAAAGGGTCCAATATATTGTATAGATAAGCTTATTTATGATAACTTATTCATTTCTATATATCAATATATTTCCCCTGAGCGATTCCTGTCAAGGCAATTCGAGCGGATTGATGCTTTTCAAAAATTACGGCAAAAAGTATCTTTTCTGTTTTTTATAATGCTGAAGACTTGTCTAATCAGGCTTTATACCCGCTGTTCTCAACATGGCGGTTTTGCCTGAAGAGACCTTTTACATCTTCAAGGATAAGATATAAAGAAGGGACAAGCAAAAGCGTGATACCCGTGGCAAAGAGGATGCCAAATGCAAGGCTGATCGCCATCGGAATCAGGAACTGAGCCTGCATGCTTTTCTCAAGGATCATCGGTAAAAGCCCGAACGCTGTTGTGAGAGACGTGAGAAGAATCGGACGGAAACGTCTTTCAGCAGATTCTTTTACAGCGTGAATCTCCTCAATCCCCTGTTGCCGCTTCCGGTTAACCGTATCGATGAGAAGAAGGGAATCATTAACAACCACACCGGTTAAGGCAACAATCCCGAACAGGCTGAGCATACTCAGGTCGAACCCCATAATCCAGTGTCCCAGAAGGGCTCCGACAAGACCAAAGGGAATCGAAATCATGATGAGAAGCGGCTGGCTGTAGCTCTTAAAGGGAACGGCGAGCAGGGCATAAATCATAAAGAGGATGATCGCAAAGCCCTTCATCATACTCTGCATCGAATCCTTCCTCTCTTTCTCCTCTCCCTCCATATCATAGGTAAGACCCGGATAGTCGATCTTCAGATCACTTAAGACCGTCTTTTGCAGATCGAGGACGACTTCTTCTGCGTTGATCTTTTTACTGTCAACACTCGCCGCAACATTGATCGAGCGTTTCCTATCGGTCCGGTTGACCTGGCTGTAGCCTCTTCCTTCATGAACTTCGGCAGCGCTTGAAAAGGGGACCTCTGTTCCGTTCGGAGTGTGAATGCGCATCGACTCGAGGTCTCCAAGGCTCTTTCTGTCTTCTTCCGGGTAGCGAACCATAATTTTGACCTCATTGCGCCCCCGCTGAAGCCTCAGTGCCTCCGCACCGTAAAAGGCGCTGCGGATCTGTCTTCCAAGATTCTCCTCGGTAATGCCGAGCGTTCTCGCTTCAGACTTGAGTTTGAGCTTCAGTTCTCTTTTCCCTTTTGTGTAGTTGTCGTCGATATCACTCACGCCCGGATATTGAGCCAGCGCTTCTTTCACCCGTCTGGCCGCAACGGTGAGAACATCAAAATTGTCATGGGAGAGACGTATATCGATATTCTTGCCAAAGCGGACGAGTTCGGAACTGAAAACGAGCGAATCAGCCCCCGGAATCTCGCCGACCTCTTCACGCCAGCGGTTGGCAATCTCCGCAGAAGAAACCCCCCTCTTCTCGCTCTGCGTCAGAAAGAGGAGAACATCGGAAAAATGCGCACCACTACTGCTTCCGATATCGGCAAGACCCATCGGGATCTTGGAGCCGACCAGGGAATAGATATGTCTGAGCACCGAGCTTTTGTCTTTCCGTTCACTATCATACCCCGCAACAACCTCTTTAGCCTTTTCAACAATATGGTGCTGAGCCAGGGTTGTCTGAGTCACCGGTGTCCCAATCGGCATCTTCAAGTAGGCAGTGATAAAGTCCCCATCCACCTTCGGCATGAACCGGAACTTTACAATTCCTCCGGCCAGCAAACCCACCGCCATAAAAAAGATGGCGATTGCCACAGCAAAGGTTAGATAACGAAAACTGATACACCGGGAAAGAAAACGGCGGTAGGGACCCCGTATAAAGTTCTTAAGCCGAGTATCAAAACCCTCATGAAGCTGTTCCATGAACCGGCCGATTTGTCCCCTTTGCTTTGGAGGAGGAGCGGTGTGTGCAAGATGAGCCGGAAGAATATAGAGAGACTCAATCAAAGAAACAACAAGGATCGGAATAACAACAAAAGGGATCACCTTGATAAACTTTCCCATGGTTCCGGTAACAAAAACAAGGGGCAAATACGCCGCTATTGTCGTCAAAACAGAGAAGATAACCGGTGTTCCCACTTCGACAGTTCCGTCGACAGCAGCAAGTTGATATGTCTTATTCCTTCGGCTGTGATGGTAGATATTTTCTCCGACAATGATCGCATCGTCGACAACGATTCCAAGCGCCAGGATAAATGCGAAAAGGGAAATCATATTGATCGACACATCAAGTGCCGGCATAATAAAAAGTGCACCGAGAAAGGATATCGGGATGCCGAGCATCACCCAGAAGGCCAGACGAACCCGCAGAAACAGTCCGAGAATCAAAGAAACAAGTATCAGGCCGAGGAAGGCATTTTTTAAAAGAAGATTCATACGGCTCTTTAACAGCTCGGTGCTGTCATTCCATGTGGCTATATGAACTGAATCGGGAAGGGTCTTGCTCTTTTCCTTGACGTATTTCTTGACAATTTTTGAAATGGTCGTCGGCTTCTGATCTCCTACACGGTATACTGCAATCATCGCAGCCGGCATGCCGTTGAACTTTGCAAATACATCGGTCTCACGAAAGGTATCCTTCACAACTGCAATATCACGGAGCCTCACCTCGGCTCCGTCTTCCTTCTCAAGAACCGTGATGCTTGCATACTCTGTTCCGTGATAGCGTTTCTCTTTGGTCCGGATCAGAACCTCGCCGCCTTCTGATTTGACAGCCCCTGCGGGCATATCGATAGAAGCTCTTTTAACCCGCTCTGCAATCTGATCGAGGGTTAGATTGTATTGTCTCAGGTTCTCTTCAGGGACTTCGATCGATATCTCATAGGGACGAACACCGATGAGATCTGTCTGTGTGATTTCCGGAAGAAAAAGGAGGTCTTCACGTACCTGTTCAGCCAGCTCGCGCAGGCCTCTCTCCGGAGCGTTTCCGTAAACGGCAACAAAGATAACTTCACGACGGGCCACCAGCTTTGTAACAATAGGCTTTTCCGCCTCCTCGGGAAAGGTAATGATCCGGTCGACCTCTGCCTTGATATCCTGAAGCACCAGATCGACATCCTCACCGAGAAGCACCTCTGACATAACAATGCCCTGCCCCTCGCTCGCGACCGATTTGATCTCTTTGATTCCCTCAATACCGGTAATGCTGTCCTCAACCTTAAGGAGAATCCCCTCTTCCACCTCTTCAGGACCCGCACCGGGATATTCGACAGAAACCTGGATGCGGTCAAGCTCGATCTCCGGAAAAACCTCCTGCTTCATGTTGTAACCCATGATGATACCGCCGATGATAAAGATCATCATCAGGAGATTTGCGGCCACAGGGTTTGCGGCCATCCATTTTATCGGAGCTTTCATGAACCGTCTCCCTTTTTAATCGGCCGAAGTTTCATACCGTTCGCCACACCGGAAAGGGTCGTCATAATGACAAGGTCCCCGTGGCTCAGGCCCTCTCTGATCAGGATTTTTTCATGTTCAACCCGGAGCATCTCGACCTTTTTAATGCGAAGCTTTCTCGTCTCGTCCATCACCCAGACCGTCGAATCATCCCGAAAACCACTTCTCGGTATGGAGATAACGCTGGAGAGAACCTTTCCTTGAATTTTTATATCGACAAAGGTCCCGACCGCAAGAACCGGCCCGGGCACATCTCCTGTTTTGATTCCGTAGGGATCCTCTACAGAGAAAACAACCTGCATCATCCGTGTCTTCGGATCGACCTCTCCCAGAGAGCGGACAATCCAGCTCTGCCAGAGAAATTTTTTCTCACCAATGTTGACCTGAACATAAGCCATAGACCCCTTTCCTCTCGCTCTCCCGGAGGGGATAATCAGCCACTCCAGCTCATTAAGGGGTAGAGGAACAATAATCTCTGCCATATCTGTCCCGAAAAGTGTTGAAACACTGTTTCCTGCGCTGACATATTGACCCAGATCAATATTTTCTCTGCGAATCAGACAGTTAAAGGGTGCTTTGATCCTGGTCCTCTCCAGAGCAAGTTTTGCCTGTTCAACAGCGGCATTCGCCGAATCGAGAGATGCCATTTTGTCCCTTAACTGCGGTTCGTAGATCACAAGAGGATTCGGTTCAGTAGTTTTTTCCTTGTTAATCCGGCCCCATTCTGTCCTGGCAACACGCGCACTGCTTTTTATTGTTTCAAGTTCGTATTCTGCCTTTGCCTTTGACGCTTTTTCCTGTTCAAGAGCCAGCAGATAGTCGATATCCTCAATCTTAAAAAGAAGTTCACCCTTTTTAAAAAACCCTCCATCTTTAAAAGAAGGGGAAACGTAAGTCACCCTCCCACTGACCTGGGGAATAACGCTGATCTCCTGGGCCGCACGCACGGTTCCGGTTCCCTTGACAACTACCTGATAGTCTTCTTCTTTTGCTTCATAAATATCTACAAGCGCTCCCAGTTCTTTTTTTACTTCCTTTTTAGGAGCCGGGCGGTTCATGATCAACACTGCCATGACCCCGATTCCAAAAAGAACGATTACAAGGGGAAGGAATATTTTTAATAATTTTGTTTTTAGGCTCATTTCTTTTTTTCCTTTTCTTTAACGGCTAAGCGCTGTTTCATGATCTCTTCTCCCCACTCTCCCCCCAGGGCCCGCGCCAGTTGAATCCTGTCCGATATCAACTGCCGCTTTGCTTCCAGAAAAGCACTTTTTGAATCTGCATAACTCTGCTGAGCAGCAAGCACGGGAAGATAGTCACTCAGACCGAACGTATACCGAAGCAATGAAAGGCGAAGAGCGCTGGAAGCCGCTGAAACTCTCTCTTCAAGCATGGCAATTCTCTTTTTCGTGGCCCTGCTGCTGGCAAGAGCATCCTCAACCTCTTTAAAAGCGTTCAGTACAGACTGATGATAAACAGCCAGGTTTTCCCTGAAAACCGCTTTTGTCCGGTCAACCTCTGCCTTCCGTTTTCCCGCATCAAAAACAGGCTGGGCCACCTCCATAAGAAGATTCCAGTGGATATTCGGCGAATCGAGAATATCCCTTATCTTATTGTTTGCACCTCCATAACCTGCCACGAGATTAAAAACAGGAAACCGGTCGGCTATGGCCGCGGCAATACGTTCATCACTTGCTTTGAGACGTAAAAGAGCTGCCTGAATATCGGGACGGCGGGTCAGAAGCTGGGAGGGAATCCCTGTGGCAAAATCAGGGGGATCAATTAAATCTACACTGCTTCCCCCTATCTCTCTATCGGGATAACGGCCGAGCAGAATTGAAATATCGTGAAGCGCATTGGCCAGTCCGACTTCAAAGCGTGTTCTTCCAGCCTTTGCTTCGGCCAGATTCTGCCTCGACTGGTAAACGTCAAGAGCCGGAACCAGACCCTCACGATAACGCCGCTCCACTCTTTCCAGAGTATCCTGAAAGGATTCGATGATTTCATCGGAAAGCTCGAGCTGCGCGCGCTGTTCTACGGCCAGATAGTAAAGATCGCTCAGGCGGGCTGAAATGCTTATATAAAGAGCCTTGATATCCTCCTTTGAAGCTATCGCTTCCAGCCTGGCTGCCTCGGTCCTTGTTTGCAGTTTTCTCCAGAGGTCAACCTCATAGCCTGCTGCAAGAGAGAGGTCAAAGCTATCGTCTATGATTGAATTGTTAAAAGCTTTTTGACGCTGGCGGCCGCCAGAGCCCTTTGCATCGAGTGTCGGATAACGGGCGGCACCGGTAATTCTTTCCGTAGCCTGCAGCTGCTTCAAACGCTCGAAGGTCTGTATCAGGTCAAGGTTCTTCAAAAAAGCCTCTTCCATGAGATTTTCTAATTTCTTATCCCCAAAGCGTTCCCACCACCTCCCTATATCAGAAGCAAGAACGGCTTTGTTTCTCTCTTCCATAAAAGACTCTGGGATGTCGGCCGGCGGTTTAATTATCTGCCTCTTGTGCAGGGAACAGCCTGTAAAGAGCAAAAGCGTAAAAATGATGGCCGCTGTTTTTTGATTATATAAAAACTTCATGAAGCCTCCAGCCCCGATGTGATATACTTCAGAATCATTTCAATCAAAGAATCAATTTCGGTTTCGCTGATAATATTCATAAACGCATGGTGCTCCGGAAAGCTCTTCTGGGAAATATGCAGGGTATGAGCCATTGCCCCCATAGAGAATTGAAGCCTCCAGAAAAGAACGTTTTTGGGCAGTTCCGGCAAGGCATCGGCAAGAATCTCGACCAAAAGAATAAACAAAGACCACATAATATGTATAAAGATATTTCTAACCGTATCATCCGGCTCTGAAAGAGCCCTTCCAATAAGCGCGATAAAATCTTTTGCCTCGGGCCCTGATGCCATAAAATGAAAGGTCGGTTCGATAAAGGCATGCATAACATCTCTGACATTAGGCTTACAGCCTTTTTTTCTGGCATCATCTCTTACCCTTTCTAAATTCTCTCTTCGAATTTTATTGAGAGGGATCAGTCTCCTCTCGAAGACCTCTTTTAAAAGCGCCTCTTTTGAACCGAAATGATAATTGACAGCTGCCAGATTGACCTTTGCCCTTCCGGTAATCATCCTGAGAGAGGTATTATGAAAGCCATCTCTGGCAAAAAAATGTTCAGCGGCATTGAGTATGCGCTCCTTTGTATCTAACCCAGCCATAAAATGTCTCCTTTAAAAGGACTTAACAGTACAAAAAACCGGAGTTTGATTCAAACATACGTTTCATACATATAATTTAAACGCTTGTTTTAATTTTGTCAATAAAAAAACCGGTCTCACAGAAACCCTGAAAACCGGATAAGTATTTAATTTATTGATAAATATGGCTTTTTATCTAGAATGAACCGGCTATTTCTTTTGCTCTATGTATCGCGGCCTCTTGTTTTTCTTTTGCTGTATCAGGTCCGCCGGCAAGCGTTGGTTCGACTATCAGTGATTTAATATCGGTAAAACCGATAAAACCGAGTATCGTTTTGAGATACTTGGTCTGGAAATCGAATACCTCTGCTTCGCTCCCTTCAGGATACTCTCCTCCCCTTGAGCAGATAAGCAAAGCCGGCTTACCGGTCACCAACCCCATATATGCCCCTTTTTCAGTAAATCCGAAGGTATAGGTGGGCTGAACAAGAATATCGATATAGTGTTTCAGCTGATAGGGAATGAGAAAATTCCACATCGGAACTGAAAAGAGATATTTGTCAGCCGATTTGAACTCATTGATTATCGTTTCCACGGCCCGCCATGCGGTCAGCTCTTCATCGGTATGCTTCTCGCCGTACATGATCGTATATTTGGCCTGTAATGCCAGGCCGTCGAAACGCGGAAGCTCTCTCTCAAAAAGATTCAGAGTTTCAATTTCATCCTTGGGATTCTTCTCTTTATAAGATGCGATAAAGGCATCGGCAGCTGCATTCGAATAAGAGCGTTCTTTCCTCGGTGAACACTTTAGATACAGTAACTTACTCATTTTACCCTCCCTTATGAAAGGTTCATGATTTAGTGGTTCAGGTTCCAATCGTAATAGAGATATTCTGTTTTAATCGTATCAATATTCTCGGCTAGATATTCGGCGTTTTTGCACTCATTCAGGTATCTTATCAGAAAAATAAAAAGATCTTCTTTTTTCCCGAAATCTTTTGCATACCATTTAAATATCTGGGAAAGCAAAATCTTGTTCTGTTCGGGAAGAATGACAACCTCGGAGCTGTTGATAAAGCTTTTTGTCGCGGTTTCCAGCTGTCTATCGATGAGATCAGCTTCATAGAAGCGGATCGGCGCACAGGAACGGGAGCCGCATACCAGAGCAAAATGAATGCGGGGATCCAATTCTCCCAGAATGAATTTCAATCTCGGGTCGTTCTTCTTAAAAAGCGGAAAAAGGTGGTATGGCTGACGGGCATTGCACCGAAGGATCCCGTGCTCTATCTCGTCAGTCGAAAAAGCATGGCCTCCGATCCAATAACAGATCTCTTTAAAAAAATCCGATACCTCTTTGACCGAGGATGTTATATCCATTTCGATAATTCCCTGCACCACAATGGTATTATAAAGGTTAATCCAGAAGGCAAGCTTTTCTTCTTTTGTGGCCAGGCTCTCCAGCTCAAAAGCCTTAAGATGTGCCGACAGTCTCTTATATGCCGCGTACTCCGGAGAAATTCTCATCGCCCTGTAATCGACCAGACCGCGTTTAATATCATAGAAGGCCCCCTTGAGATCGTTTATGGAGGCCATTAACCGGGAAGCAAGGTCTTCTCTATGAACTGTTTCTTCCACATCAATCTCATTAAGGATAAGGTGCTTTTTCAATTTCTGGGCCTTTGACCGGTTCCAGATCATGCTGATTTCATCCTGTTCATAATATTCATAAACCAGATCGATAAACAGTGACGCTGTCCAGGAAAAACTGTGAGAACCGTATCCCTTACCATTTATCGAATCAAAATATTCATGAAAGCCGAAGCGTATCGGAAGCTGTATCATGTCTTTTTTCATGAAGTCGGATTTCTCCCTGTAGCCGTAATTTTTTAAGCCATGAGAGAGCATCCAATTGATATTGACCCAGACAGGACCGCGCCAGTAGTTTTTCGGGTCAAAATCTTCGCGGGACATATCATAGTTAGGAATGGTAAAACAGTTCCCCTGACGCATTCCGCAAAAAGAAACGGAGTTGAGCCGTTTGTATAAAAGCTCTGCCTGCTCTGTTGTTGCAGCCAGTGCAAAAAGGGGCATGAAAGAGGAAGCGGTCGCTGCGGCCAGATGCTCTCCCTGAACAAGATCAAACGGATCGAACTGCTGGCGTTCGCTGGACCACAGGAGTTCAGAAATGGCCTTTGCGGTCATATCCGTCCACTCTTCCGCTTCTTTCACATCTTCGCCGATAATACGCCCTATCTCCACAAGGTCACGGTCGGCCCGGCAGAGTATGGAGTTGAAAAGCACATCCTGAATGAGAAAGGGACACTCTGCAAAGAGCTTCTCTTCGTTATAATTAAGACGCCTAAAGAGATCGACAAGGTAGACATACCGGTCATAGTCACTGTCATTTGGCCGCTGTTCCGCAGGAATACCATGCTGCAGATCCTTTCTTTGATAGGATGGAAGTCTGTCTCTGTCGACCTCAATACAATGAAGGGGTTTATCCCACGCAGGCGAGTTATCCAATCCTGACTCCCAGGGATGACGGATATAAACGAGGCCTTTTCTGTGAGGATCTCTGTATGTGTAAAAATAGCGGTGAGAGGCCATAAGCCCGGGAAAGATTTCCTTGAGGAAATCCTTTGCTTTTTTTTTGTCCTTGCCGTGCTCGTAGATATGAAGACAGGCGGTCGCATGAATCGGAGGCATGGTGATTCCGCTGGTCAGTCTCCCATCCGGAACCTGCCAGAAATCAGGTTCTGGAAAATAATTGCCCAAAGCTTCGGGATTAAAGACGATCTGGGGAACCATACCGTTAGCCCACTGGTGCTCAAAAAGGGAACGGATCTCTTGAATGGCCCGGTTCTGATTGAAATGGGCATACCCGATGGCAATAAAGCCGGAATCCCAGTTCCACTGATGAGGATAGAGCCCGGGCGAGGGCTTGGTGTATCGGCCGGTCCAATTCCTCTCCAGAATCTTCTCGGCCTGTCTGAGATATCTTTTAAAACCTCTGACTAAAAAGAACTCTAACATAACCCTCTATCACCCAAAAAGCTTTTTACAACAATAATATCCTGCAATTACTCTTTGACAACGGGAACTCAAAAAGCTTAAAACAAAATTTGAACAATATTTTGATGATTCAGCAAACAAAACGACGGAAAAAATTGATAACGATAAAGTTTGTATTGGCTTTTAATAATTTTGCAAAAGTGTAGGGTTCAGAAATCTTCCTGATAGGGAAAATCAAAAAACGCAACAAACCTTTTTCCCTTGCAGGACATTTCACAATCCCAAAGAGGTTTCGATCTGATAGTATACGATATTCGGATTATCAGTCATCAATGGTTAAAATCGATTCCCGAATCGCAGTCTATTCGTCTTTCGGGTTCAAAAGATGCAGTATGCCCAGGGTTATTGACAGGAGCAGGAGAGTATCGGCAAACCTTAAAAATGCATTTGCTTCGATTCCCATAAATGGAAGTAGCATCAGCCTTGATATGATTGCCAGCACAAAACTAATAAGCGCACCAGCAAGAGCAAGATACATTATTTTCTTACAGTTTTTCATGTTTTCTCCTCCTTTCTTTTAGATTCCACAGGTATTTCTGATTCGAAACTTGAAATGGCCTGTTCCCTTCTGAGCGAAAAAGAAAAGACCTTAACCACTCCCTTCTCCTCCCGGATCAACCGGTTTAAAGGTGATGGCGAATATTATCTTCTTTTGCAGTATCCAGAAATCGACTCTATCAACACCATCGACATGCCTTATAACCCATCCGACAACTCTGTCGCCGACCGTAATAAAATTAATCGTGTAATGCTTTTCGTCGACATTAGGAATTTTCCTCAGTCCTTCGGTAAAGTCCTGAATCACTGATTCAAGCGTTTTCTGTTCTTTATAAGTGATGATTTTCTCTCCATCATCTCCCCGGCTTTTTAAAATGTAGCCCTCTTCAATGCATATCAGTGTTCGGGTCAATTTCCTGTCCTTTTCATTCCTGTCTGAATCGGTATTGATCACTTCTGTTATACGATATATCTTCTTGAATGAAGGGTTTTGAGACAGGTCTTTCAGCCCTATTTCACATGACGCATCTGTATTCTGACAGTCCGGAAGGAACGCCAAGGCATTGCCGGGCACAAACAATAGAAAAAAAATCAAGGCTAAAAAAACTGTTGTCCTATGCATTTAGATCTCCATAATATTACTGATGAAAATCAGATATCGAGTTTAACCTGTTTTAAATCCCCTTCCAGCTCTTTCAATATCTGTTCAAGAACCCTGTTCCAGCCCCTCACCAGCTCTTCCGGAGAAATCTTTTTAATGGGAATTTCTTTGTAATACTTCTTCTGGAAAGTTATCTCAGAAAGAGAAGAAGCCTCCTTCATAAGGAAAAACTCTATCCCCATGACTGCTTTGGGGTTTCTTGTATCACGGTAGTCCCCGTATAAAGGCAAAACCAGGCCTTCCAGGGTATATTCCGATTCAACACGGCTTTTAGGATCCACGACATGCCGAAAAACACCGGACCTTTTAAGCCATTCCCGGACATTTCTTGTGATTTGAGATTCAGGCGGAACAAAAAACTCGTTGTAAAAATCTGACTTAAAGCTGAACTCGCCTGTGCGATATACCAGGGCTTTGCCCCGGTATTGAGGAGAAACGCGCAGTTTATGCATTCTGAGAGCAGCCCCGTTTTCAGGAGGTGAAGCTTTTTCAAGCCTGACAGCCGAAAGGGTAAAATACTGCTTTTCAACTGCCTCGCTTTTCAACCCCGTGCAGCCGCTCAACAGAAGGCTTGACACAATGATAGCGATTGAAAGCGAAAATAATGAATTGTGTTTTCTCATTCTTTTCCTCCGGGCTTAAAGGGAGGCGGGGGTTTGCTAAAAATAGCCCCTGAAGGATGCTTCTTGATGCTTTCGCTCAACTCCCTTATGTTTCTGGTTATTTCTCTTAAATCCTCGACAAGGACTTCAATATCATATTCCTTTGAAGCAATCATATTGTCAACACGTTTTAGCGCTCTGTCCAGAACAGCAATCGCTCCTTTCAATCTGGAAACGGTTTCCGGCAGATCTTCCGAGAGCGCACTCATAAGCTCCTTAGCATCCGCTATGGCTTCAGAGGCATCTGTAACAATCGTATCCATATCGGGATTCTTTAGAATCGTGTTGAGGCGCCGGCCTGTCTTTTTGAACTCGGCAAGCATGGTCTTCGCTTCCGAGCTTATCTCTTTGGTATCAATATCGTCAACCTTTTTCTTTACAGTATCAAGAGTCTCTTCTGCTTTTTTCACAACGGCTTTAAAATCGACTTTTTCCAGGTTTCCTAAGACCTTGTTTATCGAGTCTTTAATCTGTGTCATCGTGCTGGGGGCAGAGGGGAAGTAGGGATATTTCGGTTCCCAGTTGATCGGAAGCGGTGGAAAGCGGTCAGGGTCAAGATAATCCGCTTCAATATAAGCAACCCCGGTCAGCCCCTGTGAAGCCAGACGAAACCTGAGCCCCAGCTGCGCTGCCATTTTGGTTTTAGAAAGGAACTCCTTTTTTTCTTCTTTCTTAAGACCTAATAGTTCAAGAACAATGTCGGAACGCACCAGAATATAGGGTGAGGGAACTTTGTATTCACTCCTTACGAATGTAATTTCTTTCACTTCTCCGATCTTCACCCCTCGGAATTTAATGGGAGAGCCGACACTTAGTCCCTGCACAGACCCATCCATGTATGTTTCGACAAGAAATTCTTCATGGAAAAGCATGCCCGCTCCAAAAATAATGATGGCAGCAACAGCAATGATGATAGCAGTCATCACAAACAAGCCGATCTTATAATAGTTCGCTTTAGCGCTCATGACATTGATCCCTCTTTTTTGTCCGCTTTGATGTCAAATTGGCAACTATTCAGATACGCCGGATGATACCTCCCTGTTGAAGAATTGACGGACCCAGCTGTTATCACTCTGGTCCCGTAAAGTCTCAGGCTCTCCTTCTGCAACAATACCCTTGGTCCTCTTATCCAGCATAATAACCCGGTCGGCAATCGTGTATATGCTCGGAAGCTCGTGGGTCACCACAACAAAAGTAATCTTCAGGTTGCGGGCAAGACTGAGAACAAGCTGGTCCAGTTCGGCCGATGTGATCGGGTCAAGGCCCGCAGAAGGCTCATCCAGAAAGATGATTTGCGGGTCAAGGGCCATGGCTCTGGCAATGGCGGCCCGCTTTTGCATGCCCCCGCTGAGTTCCGACGGCATGTGATTCTCAAATCCGTGCAGCCCTACAAGGTTTAATTTCATGGATGCGATAAGGTCCATGGCCGAAGAAGGAAGGTCGGTATACTCTTCCATGGGAAGGCGAATATTTTCGAGCAGCGTCATGGAGCCGAAAAGAGCACCGTTTTGATACATAACGCCGATCTTCCTGATTATCTCAAGCCGTTCTTTCCCCTCGGCCGATACAATATTCTCTCCTTCAAACAGTATCTTCCCGGAGGCAGGCTGATAAAGACCGATCATCTGTTTCAGCACTGTGCTTTTACCGCATCCGGAACCGCCGAGAATCACAAAGACCTCACCCTTTTTTACATCAAAGGAAATGTTATCGATAACAACGGTGTCTCCGTAAGCCGCTGTCAGGTTTTCAACCCTAATAATGACTTCTTTATCCGTACTCATTTTTTATTAAAACCCTAAAAAGTGATAGGCGACAGAAAAGACGCCGTCTGTAACAATAATAAGAATGATACCGCTGACCACGGCCCGTGTGGCAGATTGGCCCACAGCGCTGGCGCCGGCTTTCGTCTGTAGACCGCTCAAGCATCCGATTCCCGCTATCAGGATACCGAAAACAAAGGCCTTGACAAGGCCTCCCAGAAAATCGGTCGAGGTCACTGCCGATAAAACTTGATTATTGTATGTTACAAGCGGGAACCCCAGCGATAAGAAAACAACCGCACCTCCTATCAACCCAAAAAGATTGGCAAAAATCGTAAGCAGAGGTGTCATAACAAGGGAAGCAATCACGCGGGTTACCGCCAGAAAACGAACAGGATCGAGCCCCATGGTGGTCAGGGCATCGATCTCTTCTCTTACCTTCATGGTTCCGAGTTCCGCGGCAAAAGCAGAGCCGGAGCGGCCGGCCAGGATAATGGCGGTCATAAGCGGGCCGAGTTCTCTGAGCATGGAAAGGGCCACAAGATTCGCAACAAAGATCTCTGCCGCAAACTGCTTCATGGGAATAGCCGACTGAAAGGCAATGATCAGGCCGACTAAAAAGCTGACAAGGGCGATGATCGGGAGGGCGTTGACCCCTGCGGTTTCCGCTATCAGAAATGCGTCTTTCCATCTTATTCTTCTGGGATTCAAGGCAGCATAAAACATAGCCACGCAGAGTTCACCAGTAAAGGTGATAAGTTCACGGATGTCCTGCCAGGCATGATAAGCTAAAAGACCAAGTTCATAAGGAACGCTCAGATGCTTTGGCTTTTCCTTACGGGGTTCTCTAAATACAGAGGGATCAAAGAGGTCAAGAAGCTTTTTAAACTCCGGACGGAGGCCGCGAATCTCGACTTCCCCTCCTGCTCCTTGCTGACGCCGATAAAGTTCTACAAAAAAACCGGTTCCTGATCCGTCACAGTAATCAATCTTTGTGGCATCGACAATAATTTTGAGCGGGGTCCTTTTTTCAAGAGTTTCTTCCGCTTCGCGCCATATCCTTCCTGTTGTGGCTGAATCAAGACTCCCTTCGATGATGAGCGTGAGACCTTCGTTTCCGCTGATCTCGGTCTGAATGGATGCACTGCTTTTAAGCGCCATATCTTTTCCCAAGAAAGGAGTAAAAAAAGTGCCTTAGTGGTCAGCCGCTCTCTTTATCTGCATTATATATATTCAAAGAGCACAGGGAAAATGTCAAGTAAAAAAGCATACTTTAACAAACAAGACCTTGTAAAGAGAACAGGGGATTTTATGGTGGAGCCGACGATCGGACTTGAACCGATGACCTGCTGATTACGAATCAGCTGCTCTACCACTGAGCTACGCCGGCTTTCAACCTGATTGGAGCGGTGTTTAGTTCTTATTATTAATAAATCATAACATAATAATCACAAGGGATAAATATTTATTCTTTGCGGCCCTTCCTTTTACCATCTGCCGGCTCATTTTATTTTTTCAGTATCTCGCAAATGAAGGTATAAAAACTTTCAAAATAAAGAAAAACAAGGGTTTTTAAGCCTCTGTCTATTGACAAAAAAAAAAATCATGTTATATTTTCTTTATAATACACACCAATGCACATGCCTGGAGATTTTCATGGGTGAAAAAAAGCTGGCGCTCTTGACCTACGGATGCCAGATGAATAAGCATGACTCCGAAAAGATCGCCGGGGTTCTCAGGCAAGAAAACTACTGTCTCACGGATGAAATCAGCCACGCAGATATGATTCTGCTCAACACCTGCAGTGTCAGAGCAAAGGCCGAACAGAAAGTCTACAGCCAGCTCGGCAGACTCAAGAAATTCAAAGAAAAAAACCCTGATTTGATCATCGGTGTCTGTGGATGCATTGCACAAAAGGAAAAAGAGAGGATGCTAGAGAGGGTTCCTTTTGTCGACCTGGTCTTCGGCACTCACAATATCCATCATCTCCCAAGCCTGCTTCAGCATATTAATAAAGGGAACGGAGCTGTTGTGGAAATACTGGATGAAGCAGAAGGTTTCGATACTTCCATACCGGTTGACAGAGAGAGTCGAGTGATGTCATGGGTCAGCATCATGCAGGGATGCAACAATTTCTGCTCTTACTGTGTGGTCCCTTACACCCGCGGAAGGGAAAAGAGCGTTCCGAGTTCTTTTATTGTTAATGAAATCACAAAACTCTGTCAGGAAGGCTATAAAGAAGTAACACTGCTCGGCCAGAATGTCAATTCTTACGGCAAAGACCTTGAAGGAGAGTTCGATTTCGCCGATCTTCTTAAAAAGGTTGATCAAATTAACGGTCTGGAACGAATCCGATTCGTTACCTCTCATCCCAAGGACATCTCTTTGAAGCTCATCGAAATGATTCTGGAGCTTCCAAAGGTCTGTGAGCATCTGCATCTTCCTGTCCAGTCGGGTTCCAACAGGGTTCTTGAAATGATGAACAGGGGATATACGGCAGAAAAATACATCGAAACCATCTCAAAGCTAAGAGCGTCGATACCCGATTTCGGGCTTTCAACCGACATTATCGTCGGTTTTCCAAGAGAAAAAGAAGAGGATTTTCTCGCCACAAAGAAATTGATACAGGATGTCAAGTATGATAATATTTTTCTGTTTAAATACTCTCCAAGACCCGAAACAGGGGCGGCATCTTTAAAAGATGACGTAAGACCGGAAGAAAAGCAGGAGAGATTCGACGACATACTGACTTTGCAAAAAGAAATCATGCTCAAAAAGAACCGCTCGCTGGAAGGAACGATTGCAGAGGTTCTCGTTGAGGGAGAAAGTAAAAAGAACAAGGATAAACTAACCGGCAGAACGCGGATAAATAAGATTATCAATTTTTCCGGCCCTGAAAACCTTACAGGGACTCTGCTCAATGTAATGATAACAAGGGGCGGCCTTTACAGTTTAGATGGCGATCCTGTAAAAGATAACTCAAAGGAGACAATATTATGTTAAAAATGGAGGTTAAGGGTCTGACCCTCGATCCGCTGACAAACATGCCTATCGTTATCCTTAAAGATGTGAATGAAGAGAAGGCTCTCCCTATCTGGGTAGGCATATTCGAGGCGAATGCCATTGCTCTGGAAATGGAAAAAGTCCCAACCCCCCGTCCCATGACGCACGACCTTATTAAAAATATTCTTGACGGGCTGAACGCAAAAGTCATTAAAGTGGTAGTGAACGACTTAAAGGATAACACCTTTTATGCCAATATCGCTCTCAGTATCAACGGGTCAGAAGTAGACATCGATTCGAGACCGAGCGATGCCATCGCCCTTGCACTCAGGGTCAAAGCGCCCATCTTTGTTACCAAAAAGGTTTTAAAAGAGGCCAAGAGTATTGACCTGTCCGAAGAAGATCTGAAAGACAACGATAAAGAAAAATGGAAAAAATGGCTTGAGAATCTGAGGCCCGATGATTTTAATAAGTATGAGATGTAAGAAAACTTAATAATTGTTAATATATACCTTTTCATTACCGTATTCATGTTGATCTTGTCCCGTTTTCATCCATCCCATAAATCCCAAAGTTCTTTTGGGTTTAGCCTGAATCGCATTCTCAAAAAAAACAAACGCATTGTCAACCATAGAGGAGAGCCTGATATTGTCTGAACATATTGTTCTCTTAAGCACTGCCCCATCTCAAAGCGAAGCGGAAAAATTAAGCAAAGAACTGGTTGAAAAAGGACTTGTTGCCTGTGTCAACATTGTTCCCAAAATACGATCGATATACAGGTGGGGAGGAAAACTCTGTGATGAAGAAGAGACACTACTGATAATGAAAAGTAGAAAAGAGAGAGCCGAAGACATTATCGATTTTATCAACAAAAACCACAGCTACGAGGTTCCTGAAATCATATCTCTGCCAATACATTCCGGTTCGAAAAAATACCTCGCATGGATTGATGATCTGTGCGGACAAAAAAAGATGGAGGACACGTGATCCCATGCCTCCATCTTTTTCACCAATCCCTTAAATCTTTGCCTGGAGAAAGAAAGCAATAACAAGAGAATAGATAACCAGTGACTCAATAAAAACCAATCCGAGAATCATCGGTATAAATAATTTTTGTTGAGCACCCGGATTTCTGGCAATTCCTTCTATAGAAGAAGACATCAGCTTTCCTTGTCCAATGGCTCCTGCTGCTGCAGCGATAGCGATAGCCAAGCCACTGGCAATGGCTAACATTCCTTTTGCACTTCCTGAATCAGAAGCCACGCCAGCAGCTGCCGGTTCGGCTGCCATTACAACAGCGGCTGAAAGACTAACTACCGCTAATGCAAACAATAGATACACAATAGCTTTTTTCATTATATCCCCCCTCCTTTCACTTCATTTTTAATGTTCATGAGAAACAGCTAAAGCAATATAGATAACAGTTAACAAGGCAAAAACAAAGGCCTGCATAACCGAAACAATGATTCCTAGGAACATAAAGATAACCGGTGCTCCTATGGGAATCAGCTCCTGAAATATTTCAATAACATTATGGTCACCAAAGATATTGCCAAAGAGCCTGACCGAAAGAGTGACCGGTCTAAAAAGGTGACTGATAATCTCTATCGGAAGATACAAAATAGCGATAGCCCACATGGGACCGATAAAATGCTTCAGGTAGCCCACACCATTTTCTTTGAAGCCGTAGTAATTATACATGAAAAAAACAACAGCCGCTATAGCCAAGTTCGTATTGATATTGATTGTCGGAGGATAAAACTCCGGAACCAAACCCAAAAGGTTTGAAATCAATATGTAAATAAAAATTGTCCCGATAAGAGGCACATATTTTTCAGCACCGTGGCCGATAATTTCTTTCATTAAATTATACAGCCATTCGACAATAACTTCAAAGATATTCCTCGACGATATCTTTTCATCGGGAATATAACTTTTAGGACTTGACCTTACATTTTTATAAACAAGCATTGACAGAACAATCAACAAAACAGCCACAAATATCGCATTTGTCAGATGGACCGGCCAATTCCTCACTCCCGGGATTAATGCAAACCAGGTAAATGGTTGTGCCATTCGCTTAAGGCCTTTCTCTTACCAAAATTATAATAGCTTCTCCCAGAGTTCCAAGTAAAATTGTCGTCGTACCGACCAAAAAAGCAAAAATATTTATTTCAGTATACAACAATATGGCTGCTATAAACCCTAAAAGAATCCCTGTCTTAACGAGCAAGAAAGATAATACTTTAAAATTCAATCCCTTGTCTTTATCAAAAAAGGATTTAAAAATCTTTATCAGCCATTTAAAATTTATCGTTACAATCAAAAACCCCAGAAAAATCCCAAGCGTCACCTCTTTAGACCAGAAGACCAGACTGCCCAGAAGATATATCCCGGCAATCCAGTAATTTTTTTTCTCTATGTTTTTTAGCTTATCGTTTGATAACAATGCTCTATTTATTAAGCTTTTTCGCCAGTCGAAAGATATTTAACACACCTCCGCCAAAGCCAAGGATTACAAAGATTATCGTGAATACCGGGGTTGTTTTGAAATATCTATCGATAAAGTCGCCGATAATTAATCCGGCAACTACTGAGATACCCAGTTCAAAACCGACAGCCGATAATTCGCCCAGCTGTCTCCATAATGATTTTTCTTTCTTAGGCATCTTTCGCCTTCAGGCGATGTATTAAAAGTCATTATTTTTTAACATATATACCAACAAAAGTCAATATATTTGTGTGATTGGAAAGACGAAAACGAAGAAAAAACCAAACCGTTAAAATATGTTTGATAATCTTCTATAAATTATTATATAATAACACCCTATCGTAAACCTTAAAAATGGTATACCTTTGAATTTATGTATTGTTTAGGCATCGACACCTCTACAAAAACCTGTAGTATTGCTGTCAGCAAAGAGAACTCTTTAATGATTGAAATGACCCTTTGTGATACTCTATCCCATTCACGCAAGCTGCTTTCGCTTATCAATTATGCTGTAGAGAAAATTGGAATTGATATCAATACAATAGACGGGTATGCTGTTTCAACAGGTCCGGGTTCTTTTACAGGTTTAAGAATCGGTATCGGAACCATAAAAGGGCTTGCTATGGCAACCGGGAAACCGGTTGTCGGGATCTCTACTCTGGAAGCCCTGTCATACTCTGTTTCCTTAAATCCCGCTCTTATCTGCCCTATTCTCGACGCAAGAAAAAACGAAGTATATACCTCGCTTTTTCGATATCAAGACAGTAAACTGATAAGGCTAACAGATGACATGGTCATATCTCCAAAAGAGCTTCTTTCGAATATCAACGAAAAGGCCATATTCCTTGGAGACGCTGTCAGTGTTTATAAGGATTTTATTTTGGAAATGCTGGATGATCAGGCTCTTTTTTTGCCCGGATCGTTCAATCACCCACGGGGAAGCAGTGTGGCAAACCTGGGAGCTTTAAAATTCAACAATGGCGAGGCCGTAAATCTAAACGATTTAAAACCGACATATATACGGCGTTCAGAAGCTGAGATAAAATGGGAAACAAAGCAACAACATTAACTCATTAAAAGGGGGGATGTTTTCATGAACAAAGATGAAATGGAACTGATAGAAAGCTTAAAAAAGGAAAGCAAAGAATTTTCCCAATTAATGAAAGAGCATAAGGAATTTGAAGAAAGGCTCGAGGAATTGAACAAGCTGAAATACCTGACACCTGAACAGGAGGTAGAAAAAAAGAAGATTCAAAAGCTTAAGCTGAAAGGCAAGGATAGAATGAACGAGATTATCACATCCTTCCGCTCAGGCAATAACTGAACAAACCTTTCAGGGAATACTTATAATGAATTATCCAAAGATGAGACCTGTCAATGCCTTTCCGGCAAAGATGTCCGGTCAGAACGTAATCTGTCTCCAGGATCCTTTTAAATACTCCCCAAAAGCCGTTTTTGTTCCTGAACCGGCATTCTTCATCATCTCCCTGTTGGACGGCAATCATTCTCTTCCTGACATACAGGAACAATTCATGAAAAGATACGGCGAACTTCTCCATACCGAGCAACTGGAAAAAGTCATCAGCGATCTTGACTCGGCATTCTTCCTTGATAATGAAAGGTTTTCGGACTTTAAAAAAGATCTGGAAGAAGAATTTGAAAAGATGGAAATCAGAAAGCCCCATAATAACGGAATTTCCTATAATACAGCCCCGCAAAAACTAAAAGAAGAATTGAAGGGCTACCTCAGTTTCCAGGACCATGCGTCCCCATCCTCATTGAAAAAAAAAGCGAAAAATATAAAAGGAATCATTTCTCCCCATATCGATTTTCCAAGGGGCAAAATGTGCTATGGCACCGTATATAATCAGATTAAAGATAATACGGATACAGAACTCTTTTTGATATTCGGGACATCTCATCTGCCCACAAAAAACCTGTTCACCCTTACCCGAAAAAGCTTTGAAACCCCTATGGGAATCATTGATACAGATAAGGATTTTATCGATACTCTGGGAAAGAACTACGCCGGGAATCTTTTTGAAGACGAACTGGTCCATAAAACCGAGCACTCTATTGAATTTCAGGTTGTTTTTCTTAAATACCTTTTTAATCCTAAGATAAAAATCGTTCCGATTCTCTGCGGCTCATTTTTCGAGATGAGCCGGAACAAAACAAGTCCCTCATCTGTTCCAGAGTTCTCCGATTTTATCAAGGCGCTCAAAAAGACCGTGTCTCAGTATGGAAAAAAGGTGTTGATGATCGCCGGAGCAGACCTGGCTCATATCGGGCCCCAGTTCGGAGACCCTGATCCCGTAAACCCTTCTACCCTTCAGGAGCTGGAAAAAGAAGATAGGGCTATGCTCGACTTTCTGAAAGAATTAAAAACAGAAGAATTTTCCAGAGACATCCAAAAGGATAATGACAGGAGGCATATCTGCGGTTATCCCTGCATCTATACAATGCTCAGCGCTATCAAAGCAAAAAAAGGCACCCTTTTAAAATACGAGCAGACAACAGACCCCCAGACACACTCCACAGTCTCTTTTGCCAGTATGATATTTACCGGTTAAAAGGAAGATGATTGCAAACCGCTTCCTTAACGGCCGAAATCAATCCCGAGCGTTTCTGCTGTCTTTACCATCTGCCCATCAGGATTGACAAGCTTGAAAGAACCGACTGCTTCCTCTATCGTAACCGATTGTATTTCCAGCCCTCTCAGACAGGGCATATAGCCAAACTTCCCTTCAGCAACAAGATCCACACCGGCCATCCCGTATCGCGACCCCAATATCCTGTCAAACGGACAGGGAGATCCCCCTCTTTGAAGATGCCCAAGTACCGTCACCCTTGTTTCTACATCGTCGAGCTCTTTTTCAATCTCCGCAGCGACTTTGTGGCCGACCCCTCCGAGCCTTTCAAACTCACCAAGCGATGCGGCCTTGGAAACGGTCATATCTCCCCCTGCTGATTTTGCTCCTTCGGCAACAACAATAATACTGAAAAACCTTCTGTGTTCACAGCGATCCTGGATCGTTCTCAAAATCTTGTTCAAATCATATGGAATTTCAGGAATCAATATAACATCAGCCCCTCCGGCAATTCCCGATTCAAGGGCAATCCATCCGGCATAACGTCCCATTACCTCCAGCACCATGACCCGGTGATGACTTTCTGCAGTGGTGTGCAGTTTGTCGATCGCCTCGGTAGCTGTTTCCACGGCGGTCCTGAAACCGAATGTCTGGTCAGTTGCCTGCAGGTCATTATCGATCGTCTTCGGTATCCCCACAACAGGAATCCCTTTTTCCAGAAACCGATTCGCAATCTTGAGGGAGCCGTCCCCCCCTATAACGAGTAAAGCATCAATGGATAGTTCTTTGATCCTTTTAATGGCCTGGTCCGATATATCTTTAACCACAACCTTTCCGTTCTCTTCTGTTTTATACTCAAAGGGATTGCTTCTGTTTGTTGTTCCGAGAATCGTTCCCCCTCTGGGAAGAATCCCGCGAACATCTTCGAGTGTCATCCGTTTGGCCAAGTTCGGCAAAATGAGGCCGTCATATCCGTCTATAATCCCGACAACATCCCACTGATACTTGTTCAAAGCTGTTTTTACGACCGCTCTTATCACGGCGTTCAGGCCGGGACAGTCGCCCCCTCCGGTTAACACGCCTATTCTCTTTTCTCCTTGCTGATTCATAAGTTCTCCTCCATGATCGTATAATATGATGAAATACGATGAAATACTTTGCAATTCCTGTTCCCTTTCCCTGGAAACAGTATTATTATACTACTTCAATACAAATCAGTTGACAAGGTCAAAGCTTTTTAATAGACTTTTTTATAAGGAAAATGATAACAAAAGAGGTGCGAACATGTTGATTAAGAGGATTTTACAGAGATGTGTCTGGATATTTCTGTTCTTTTTTCTTTGTTCGTATCCAATCGACCTTGTCTCCCCCCAAAAAGCATTCTCCTTTTTCGAGATGTCCGAATCTCAGGAAATCCGTCTCGGCCAGCAGACCCACAAAGAAATCCTCGAAGAATACGGTATGTATGACAACCCCTCATTGAATGCCTACGTCAATGAAGTCGGACAGAGGCTTGCGAAAGTTTCTCACAGGAACCATCTTCAATTTCACTTTACCGTGCTTGACAGTCCCATAATCAACGCCTTTGCCGTTCCCGGAGGCTATGTATACATTACCAGAGGCTCACTTGCAACGTTTAACAGCGAGGCTGAAATGGCAAACGTTATCGGCCACGAAATCGGTCATATCACTGCCAAACACAGCGTCAAACAGATTTCGAGAACACAGACCTATTCAATCCTCTCTACTATCATCGCCTCCATAGATAAGAAGCTTGCAACGGCAAAAAGAATCAGTGATACGGCTGCGGGACTTGTTTTTCTCAAATACAACCGTGATAATGAAAGGGAGTCTGATCAGCTCGGCATGGAATATGCGGTCAAGGCAGGATATAACCCGAAACCGATGGCCGATTTTTTAGAAACGCTTCTTCGAAAAGAAAAAGAAGAAGCACACGGCTCCCTGCCCGGTTTCCTTTCTACCCATCCGACAACAAACGAACGAATAGACACGGTGAAAATAGAAGCAGACCAGCTCTCAAGGAACAGCAGGACACTGACAAAAACCGGTTACAATGAATACAAGTCCCGTATTGATGGTATGGTCTACGGACCGGGTGAAAGAGAGGGGATTATCGAAAGAGGTGTTTATAAAAACCGGTTTGGAGGAATTGCCGTTGCCATTCCCCAGGGATGGCAAAAACAGCAATCACGACTGATCTTTATGACAAGACACCCCTACAGAAACTATCTCTTTGAACTTCACATTCATGAGCTTAGGGGAAGAACAGACGCGTATGCTTTTGCAGGCCAGGTTGAAAGAAAGATAGGCCTGCCAAGAGGTTCATTCCAGCGAATCAGTCTTAACGGTTTCGAGGGGATAAAGGGAACCTATAGAGGAAAGAACCGAAGCGGTGAGATATTGAGAATCACGGTCTTTTATCTTCTGGAACATGACAAGAACATCGGATACACACTTCTCACTGTAAACCCTGAAAGAGAATCTCAAAATGCCGACTACTATCTTTCAGCAATCCTGAGAAGCTTTCGAAGACTCTCCCCTGCTGAAATCGATGCAATCCCGGTAAGGCGCATCGCAATTCATACCGCTCAAAAAGGGGAATCGTTTTTTGATATATCAAAGAGGTATTATGGAGACCCGAATAAGGCGAAAGAAATTGCAGATTTTAACGGTTTGACTGCCAACACAAAGCTTCTTCCCGGAGAGAAATTGAAAATAATTGTTCCTTAGCTCTTCAAATATTATGCCTAATAAACCTTTTTTGTTAAAAATTGTGGATAAAGATTAAATTTTTTTAATTTTTTCCCGAATGAAACTTTTAAAACCCTTGACTTTAATAATTTTTATCTATCTATTTGATAATAAATGATTTAAAATATTGCCTAAAATTTAAGCAATTTGTTATAAAACACAAGAAAATAGTAATTTAGGCCATTACATCACAGGTTTTTCCACATCCTTTCCACAAGGATTGTGGAAAGGTTATTTCAAAAACTTATCCTGTATACAATATGCTTTATCCGCTATATTTTATATAACAATTCGTCCCTTTTCCATCCTCGGAACAAAAGAAACTTCATCGACACTGGCGCAGATTTTCAAATCCTCTTTAAAGCCTCTGGAGGCAAGATGTCTTCCCCATTCAGATTCTTGAAGCATTTTTAAAAGTTTTCCCTGTAATCCAATGGATAAGATCCTCGCTGCCAGAGCCGAATCAGAAAGCTCGATGTCCTTTTTCATCCTCTCTTCTAACCCTGCGGCAATCATCCCCCCACATACTGTGTCTTCAAGGGAAAAGAGCCCCTGAAGGCCGGCACAGACAATAACCGTATCCCGGTTCATCTCTTTAAGCGTGTTAATGAGCGCCGTGATATTCATAAAAGAGGCGATCAGGATCGTATCGGCTTTTGATATCTTATTCATGGTCTTTGTCCCGTTGGTCGTTCTCAAAATAATCGTCTTCTCCTTTACGACCTCTTCTATAAATTCGAGAGGGGAGTTTCCCAGGTCGAACCCGTCAATCTTTTCGCCCTTTAAGGCTCCTGCCAGTAAAACCTCGTTACTTTTTATTTTCTTTCTCATGTTAAAGGCATCATCGGCTGTCAGCACGGGAATAATTCCTGCGCAGCCGTTTTTAAAAGCCGTGGTAATCGTTGTTGTTGTCCTTATGATATCAATAACAACGCCTATCTTGCCTTCGATACCTTCTATATAGTCGATTTCCCCAGGAGTAAAAAGCAGGTCGATTTTCATCCCCAATCTCCTTTTTGAATGATTTCTTTTATTTAACAGAAACTGCTCCTTGAGTAAAGAGAAAATGAAAAGCTGTTGACACCATATGATAATTATATTATTGTATTTTCGATTCTTTTCACTCAACCATGATTCAACAGACTCTGGAACACTTCAACTATCATAAACCGTAACAAAAGGAACCAGTATGAAGTTTATCAAGGATTTAAAAGAGGGAGAAAAGATTGTCGAATTCTACCTTGTCGAAGATAAACAGTTGAAAACAAAAAAGAACGGAGAGGAGTATATTTCCGTAACCCTTAAAGACAAGACCGGCCATATCCCGGCTGTACTCTGGGACAACATAGCAGAATTCAGGGATACATTCCAAAAAGAGGATTTCGTGAAAATCGAGGGCCTGATCGGAAGCTACGGAAACAGCGTTCAGATGACAATAAAAAAATTGAGAACGGTTGAAGAACAGGATATTTTAGAGGGATTTGACAGGTCGAACTACTTCGAAACAACTGAAAACGATGTTAATGCAATGTGGGAAGAACTGCTGGGCATTATCGAGACCATTGAGAATGAGTATATCAAAAGATTGCTTGAAGAGATTGTCAAAAAAAACGAAAACGAGATCAAGGCCTTTCCCGCAGCACAGAAGATTCACCATGAATACATCGGCGGTTTTCTCGAGCATACCCTTTCTGTTGCCAAATCATGTGATTATTTTTCAGGAAAATACCACAAAATCGATAGAAACCTTTTGATTGCCGGAGCGATCCTGCATGACATCGGCAAGTTAAGGGAATTATCCGTAAGCCATATAACAGAATACTCCCATGAGGGCCATCTCATCGGTCATATTGTTCTCGGGAGGGATATGATGAGAGAAAAGGCAAAAGAGATTGACGGATTCCCAAAAGACCTTTTGCTTCAGCTCGACCATATTATTCTGAGTCATCAGGGAAGTCTTGAGTGGGGATCTCCCAAACCACCGATGACAAGGGAGGCTCTGATTCTGCATTATGTGGAAGACCTCGATGCAAAGATAAATATCTTCAACAAGGTCATTAAGAAGGACACAGGAGAAGGAAGGTTTACCAAAAAGAATCTCCTTCTGGGAAGGTCATTATACAAGGACTGAGCAAGAATATTTTGCCTTGACATCGAAATCCGCATTGTATATATTATACAAAAATATATATATAATTGTATGATTTTCAATATGTTTTCTTTTCTAAGGAGAAAATGTGACCATAACACATCTTAACCTCAAAGAAGTCGTCTATAAAAAACTGAAAAAGATGATCATCTCCCATAAGCTGGAACCCGGCACCAAGATTCATGAAGAGCATATTGCCGAAGAGCTGGGCGTGAGCAGAACCCCGATTCGGGAAGCCCTAAGCAAGCTGGAACAGGAAGGTGTCGTTAAAATCATTCCCAGAAGAGGGGCATATATTGTCAAGCTGTCCAAGGAAGAAATCTATGAGATATTAACCATCAGAGAGTTTTTAGAAGCGCTGGCGGTTCGGCTTTGTACCCGGCATGTCAACGATGACCTGATTAAAAAGCTGAGAGAGTGTTTTGAGGACCCAGACGGAAATCCTATCGCGAACAACCCCGAACTGGTTCACAAGGCCGATGTGCATTTTCACGACATCATTCTTAACTCGTGCAAAAGTAAAAAGCTTTCCGAACTGATGCACAATATTTACGATCAGATCCAGATGCTCCGCTCCAGGGTCGTGACCCTGCCTGGAAAAGCCAAAAAATCGATGAGTGATCATCAGAAGGTTATCGATGCCCTGGAAAAACGTGATCCTGATCTTGCTGAAAAACATATGCGTGAGCATATCAAGGATGTGAAAAGCGCCGTCTTAAGCACGCTCAAATAGGCAATATTTCATCAAATCAATTGTCAATCTCCGGCTGTAAAAAGAACCCCTGTTCTCTTTCTTCTTAAAGATCTTAAAGAATCGAATCGATATCTGTATAAGAAAGTCCGAGACCATCCGCAACACCGCTATGCACTACACAACCATCATAAACATTGAATCCTTTTTTAAGGGAAGGGCTGTCCAGAGCAGCCTTTTTCACCCCTTTATTGGCAATTTCTCTTACATAAGGAAATGTAACGTTGCTCAGTGCATAGGTTGACGTTCTGGGAACAGCACCGGGCATATTGGCCACACAGTAGTGGAGGATCCCTTCTTCTACAAATACCGGATTGCTGTATGTGGTCGGTCTGGAAGACTCAAAACACCCCCCCTGGTCGATTGCGACATCAACGATTACGGTCCCTTTTTTCATTTTCTTGAGAATATCTCTTTTCAGAACATTCGGAGCCTTGCCCCCGGGAACCAGAACCGCACCGATAATCAGATGAGCCTGGGGAATGACTTTCTCGATATTATAACGATTCGGATAGAGGGTCCTGATTTTTCCGGAAAAAAAGGTTTCCAGAGACCTCAGCCTGTCTATATTAATGTCAAAGAGCGAAACGTCGGCCTCTAATCCTATGGCTATCTGTGCCGCATTTGTCCCGACTGTACCCCCTCCGAAAATGGCCACTTTCCCGGGCTCAAGTCCCGGCACACAGCTCAAAAGAACGCCCCTTCCCCCTTCTGTTGTTTTCAAAAAACGGGCACCTTCCAGCACAGCAAGCCTTCCGGCAATCTCACTCATAGGGGTTAAAAGAGGTAAAGAACCATTATCGAGCTGTACCGTTTCATAGGCAATGGCAATAACCTTTTTTTCAATAAGGCATCTGGTCAGCTCTGGCGCTGCAGCCAGATGAAGATAGGTAAAAAGAATCTGTCCCGTTTTAAACAAATCAAACTCAGCCGGCAGAGGCTCTTTGACCTTAACGATCATATCAGACCCTGAATAGACCTCTTCCTTGGAAGGCAGGATCTCGGCACCGGCATCGCGGTATTCCCCATCACCGACTCTGCTCCCTTCCCCAGCCCCTCTTTCTACCAAAACCTTATGACCATCCTTTGCAAGCACTTCGACTCCGTCAGGAACCAATCCGACCCGGCCCTCATTTTCCTTTATCTCTTTGGGAACTCCTATAATCATGGGTAACACCTCCAAGAATAATAATAGTATAAAAAACACCGAACGCAATAAAATTTTGCAAAAAAACGGAAAAAGTGAAATCGTGTTTTTGGAAATGCTCGGATGATCAAGAGAAAATATCTATCGATATGAACAGATGTTAGTCGGCCGTATCCGCTATAGAGAAAAGACCTTCAGTCTCTGCTGCTACCTCTCCGTCTTGAAAAGCTGCCCATGCACGAATAACAGCATGTTTTTTCTTTTTTGAGACGATTTTACCGGTGATACGGAGGAGGGTTCCTGTGTGAATCGGTTTTCGAAATCTCACTTCTATTTTTGCTGTATAACCGATAATCCCCTTCGAATAGATGCAGTATGCCATCGCATCGTCCAGAACAGCTGTAATGATGCCTCCATGGGTGATATTGTTCCATCCCTCATGTTCTTTCCCGGGAGTAAATTCTGATTTAACAGTATCCCCTTCCATTCTAAACTTCAGTTTCAATCCAATAGGGTTTTCTTTCCCGCAGACAAAACAGTTGTCCACCCCCAGCTCCTCAGACATATCCTTCTCCTATAAAAAAAGGCCCTCTTAACAGAGAGCCTTTGATCATTCTGATGCTGCTTTCGTTGTTACCCTTCTATCTTTTTCTCTCTTCTTTGAGGCTTCGCCTTTTTTGCCGGCTCTTTTGTCTTGGTTTTCTTGGCTGCTTCTTTCTTTGGTTTTTCTTTTTTCTTTTCGGTCTTCTTCTTTTCCTCTTCCTTGGCTCCTGCCTTGTCTTCCTTTTTCTTCTTCTTCGCTTCTACCTTGACATCCGTATCGACAAGCTCAATGACAGCCATGTCGGCATTATCGCCCCCACGGGGACCGATTTTAAAAATCCGGGTATAACCGCCATTTCTTTCGGCATAACGCTCCGCAAAGATTGAGAAAAGCTTGGCAACCGCATCCTTGCTTTTTACAAAATCGAGTGCTCTTCGTCTTGAACTCAGCGTTCCGTCTTTGCCCAGAGTTATCATCTTATCGATATACTTTCTCGACTCCTTTGCCTTGGCAACCGTTGTTGTGATTCTCTCATGAATCAAAAGAGAGGTTACCAGGTTCCTCATTAACGCCTTCCTATGGCTCGATGTCCTGTTCAGTTTTCTACCCGCTTTTAAGTGCCGCATTTTCTTGATATCCCTTCTCTTGATTAGCTACTCTTTTTTTTCCTTATCCTCTTCCTGTGTCAAATCAATCCCATCCAGATTCATCCCCAGATAAAGTCCCATTTCAGTAAGAATCTCTTTTATTTCATTCAACGACTTCCTGCCGAAATTTCTTGTCTTAAGCATTTCTGCTTCTGTTTTCTGAACCAGAGCGGCAATGGTCTTTATATCTGCGTTCTTCAAACAGTTAGCCGATCGAACAGAGAGCTCCAGTTCTTCCACACTCCGCTTTAAGTTCGAAACTACTCTGAGTTTTTCCTCATCCACTTTCGGAACTTCCGGTTCGGGTTCTTCTTCAAAATTGATAAATATCTGATAGTGGTCTTTCAGTATCTTGGCCGCATGAGCCATCGCATCATCCGGACTAATGGTTCCGTTCGTGGCAATATCGAGAATCAGCTTATCGTAATCTGTGGAATGGCCGACCCTTGTATTTTCAACATGAAAATTGACCTTTTTGATGGGAGAGAATATCGCATCAACAGGTATCATCTGGATATCCTGATCTTCCTCGACATTCCTGTCGGCAGGAGAGTATCCCCGCCCCCATTTAACGGTCATTTCCATATCCAGTTTACCCTCCCCATTCAACGTCGCGATATGCAGATCAGGGTTTAATATCTCGATATCTGCATCATGTTCTATATCACCGGCTTTTATCTCTCCTGGTTTATCGGCATGAATGCTGATCGTTTTCGGATTCTCGACGTTCAACTTGGTTATAATCTCTTTCACATTGAGAAGTATTTCGGAAACATCCTCAAGAACCCCAGAAATTGTCGAGAACTCATGAAAAACGCCATCTATTTTTACTCCGGTCACTGCTGAACCACGGATGGATGACAATAAGGCCCGTCTCAGAGAATTACCTATGGTAACACCGAACCCCCGTTCCAAGGGCTCTCCGATAAATCTTCCGTATGTATCCGTCAATGTCTTTTCTTCACACTCTAATCTCTTGGGCCTCTGAAAATCCTCCCAGAAATTCTTCATAATACCTCCTGGTATTTATTGTATGATTACTTGGAATAAAGTTCTACTATCAACTGCTCTTGGAGGGGTTTCGTTATGTCTTCTCTGGTAGGAAGGCCAACAACAGTCCCTTTCATCTGCTGCTTGTCCAGCTCAATCCACTGTGGAATCCCTTTCTGCTCCACTCTCTCTAAGGCATTCTTGATCTGTTCAATACCCTTGCTTTTCTCTTTTACTTCAATGATATCGCCGACTTTCAGCAAATATGATGGGATATTGACCTTTTTCCCGTTAATGATAAAATGATCATGTCTGACAAGCTGTCTTGCCTGGCTGCTTGAATTGGCAAACCCCATAAGACAAACAACATTATCAAAACGGCGTTCCAGCAGGCTCAAAAGATTCTCACCTGTAATCCCTTTTGTCTTTTCAGCTTTGCTGAAATAGCCTTTAAACTGTTTTTCCAGTAAGCCGTAAGAGCGCTTGGCTTTTTGCTTCTCTCTCAGCTGAGTGGCGTATTCGGACATTTTGCTTCGCCTCTGACCGTGCACTCCCGGCGCATAGTGTCTCTTGTCTATGGCGCACTTATCTCCAAAGCACCTCTCTCCCTTCAGAAAAAGTTTGAGCCCTTCTCTTCTGCACAGTCTACAAACAGCACCTGTATATCTTGCCAATTTTAAACCCCCGAAAAATAATAATTTTTTTGTTCTTTAATTAAAAACCGAAAGCGTTACACCCTTCTCCGTTTCGGCGGTCTGCATCCATTATGGGGAATAGGAGTCACATCTTTAATCAGGTCGATTTCCAGACCTACAGCCTGCAGAGAACGAATAGCGGCCTCCCTGCCGGCCCCTGGTCCTTTAACATAGACCTCTATCTTTTTCATGCCCTGCTCCATTGCCTTCTTAGCGGCTCCCTCTGCGGTTATCTGCGCCGCAAAAGGGGTGCTCTTTCTCGACCCCTTAAAACCCTGATTCCCTGCGCTGGACCAGGCCACTACATTCCCCAGTGTATCGGTAATCGTTATAATCGTGTTGTTGAAGGTCGACTGAATATAGGCAATCCCATTCCCTATCGATTTCTTTTCTTTCTTTTTTCTCTTCGTTCCTGTTTTCTTTTTTGGTTCCGCCATTACGCCTCCTTAAGACTTTCTTTTGGCACCTACAGTTTTTTTCGGACCTTTTCTCGTTCTGCAGTTTGTTTTCGTTCTCTGACCGTTGACAGGCAGCCCCCTTCTATGCCTCAGACCTCTGTAGGAACCGATATCCATCAATCTTTTAATGTTCATCGATATGTCTTTTCTGAGGTCTCCTTCGAACTTGAATTCTGCCTGAATAATATCTCTTAAGTTACTGACCTCGGCGTCCGTTAAATCCTTAGCCTTGGTATTGGGATCGATTTCGGCTTTTTTTAAAATCTTGCTCGAGGAATACCGTCCGACACCATAAACATACGTTAAGGCAACCTCGATCCTCTTTTCTTTTGGTATATCTACTCCTGCTATTCGGGGCAAAACTGTTCCTCCCTTTTTTTATCCCTGTCTTTGTTTATGTTTCGGGTTATCACAAATAACCCTAACTATTCTTTTACGCCTGATGACTTTACATTGTTTACACATCGGCTTTACTGAAGTTCTGACCTTCACCGCTCTTCTCCTTCATCAGTAATTATTTGTATCGATAAATAATTCTTCCTCGACTCAGGTCGTAAGGGGATAATTCCACTTTAACCTTGTCCCCGGAAAGAATTTTAATAAAATGCATCCTCATTTTGCCGGAAATATGAGCCAACACCTTATGTCCGTTCTCCAGCTCAACCCTGAACATCGCATTTGGAAGAGGTTCGGTAATTGTCCCCTCAACCTCAATGGCTTCTTCCTTATCCATAAAAACCTTTCTAAATCCTGCTTAAGATTTCACAACCATTCTCTGTTATTGCTATTGTATGCTCAAAGTGGGCAGATAAGCTTCTGTCTGACGTAACCACTGTCCACTCATCATCCAGTATTCTAACGGAACTTCCCCCCGCATTAATCATCGGTTCAATAGCCATAACCATTCCCTTTTTCAATTTCGGTCCGCGTCCAGGCAGACCGAAATTCGGGATCTGCGGTTCCTCGTGAAGCTTCGTTCCAATCCCGTGTCCGACAAATTCTTTAACGACCGAGAAAAAGTTCTTCTCCGCGGCCACCTGTATCGCATGGGAAATATCTGAAAGATAATTTCCCTCCTCCGCCTTTTCGATGCCGAAGTAAAGGGCTTTTTCTGTCACATCAAGAAGCTTTTGAGCCTTTTCAGATATATTCCCGACACCGACTGTTACTGCGGCATCGCCGTAGTAACCCTCAAAGAGGACCCCCATATCAATGCTGACGATATCCCCAACTTTCAGCTTTCTCTCCGACGGAATCCCGTGTACAACCTCTTCATTAATCGAAATACAAAGCGTATTGGGAAATCCTCTGTATCCTTTAAAGGCCGGTTTTGCATCCTTTTTCAGGACCCAACCTTCTGCCATCGCATCAAGCTCTATCGTCTTTACTCCCGGCCTGATTTTCCCTGTAATCTTTTTAAGTATCTCAGCAACGATCCTATTGCTGCGCCTTATGTTTTCAATCTCTTCAGGTGACTTATATATAATCATCTAATCAAGGCTCGCCAAACCGTTAACTATCCCGTTGAAAACCTCCTCTATTCCACCCTTACCGGAAACTTCCAGAAGGCTCCCTTTTTGTCTGTAATATTCTACCAAGGGCACTGTATCTCTAAAATAGACCTCTATTCTCTTCTGAATAATCTCTTTTTTATCATCCAGCCTCTCGATTAGTCTTTCCGAGCACTGATCACAAAGCCCGTCTTTCTTCGGAGGCTTAAAAGTCAAATGATATTCTATCCCGCAATTCCCGCATACTCTTCTTTGCGAAAGCCGCTCCAGGATATTATCCGGTTCCAAAACAATGTAAATAACTCTGCCCAGCTTTAAATCTCTTTTTTTCAAAAAACCGGTCAGCGTCTCCGCCTGGACAATCGTTCTTGGAAATCCGTCCAGAATAAATCCGTTTCTCAGGTCTTCGTCATCAAGCAGCTTCTCAACAATATCAAAAAGCAGATGGTCCGGAACAAGAACACCTTTTTTCATATATTCTTTGATTCTCTGTCCCAGCCTTGTATCTTTTTGGGAATCGCCTCTTAATTTCTCGCCCATCGATACCGCTGGTATCTCAAATTTCTCTGAGAGCTTCTTCGCCTGCGTTCCTTTTCCTGCTCCCGGAGGTCCTAAAAGGATCAGCCTCATATTTTTTCTTCTCGATTCTGTTGTTTTTGAGCTATCCCTTTCTGTTCTTAAGCCTCCCTTTTTTCATAAAACCTTCATAATGTCTCATGACAAGATGTGACTCGATCTGACTCATCGTATCCATAGCCACTCCTACAACAATCAGAAGACCCGTTCCCCCAAAGTAGAAAGGAACATTCATAAATCGAATCATATAATCAGGGAGCACCACAATAAACGACAGATAGATTGCACCCGCAAACGTCAGCCGGGTCAGTGTTCTGTCGATAAATTCCGCTGTTTTCTTGCCGGGTCTGACCCCCGGGACAAACCCGCCATATTTTCTCATATTATCAGCAGTATCATCGGGATTAAAAATAATAGCCGTATAAAAATAACAGAAAAAGAATATCAACCCCACATTGATAACCGTATAGAGAAGCGAACCGGGCCGTAAGTTGTTCGATACAACCTGCAGCCACGCAATGCCTATAAAACTTGCCATTGTAGCCGGGAACATGATAAGCGAGGAAGAAAAGATAGGAGGGATAACTCCGGCAGTATTAACCTTTAAAGGAAGATACGTGCTCTGCCCGCCGTACATTTTTCTTCCCACAACCCTTTTGGCATATTGAATCGGAATCCTTCTGTGTCCCGATTCCATGAAAACAATAACCGCCACAACCAGAACCATCATGGCAATAAGAAGCAGAACCAAAAGAGGCTGCATATCACCGGTCCTTACAAGCCTTAACGTATTGGCCATCGCCGATGGCAACCTCGCTACTATACCGGCAAAAATGATAAGAGATATTCCGTTCCCTATTCCCCTTTCCGTAATCTGTTCCCCGAGCCACATGATAAAAGTCGTTCCGGCCGTTAGTGTAATCATCGTCATGAGGCGGAAGCTCCATCCCGGGGTGGGTACGATCAAAGCCCCTGCAGGACTTGTCATCCTTTCCAGACCGACACTGATCCCGAACGACTGAATAGCACAGAGAAAAACTGTTCCGTATCGCGTATACTGGGTTATTTTCTTCTGTCCCTGTTCTCCTTCTTTCTTCAACTTATCCAGATAGGGAACAACAACCGTCAAAAGCTCAAGAATAATAGCGGCACTGATGTAAGGCATAATTCCCAGAGCAAAAACGGAGAACCGGCTCAGTGCTCCTCCGGCAAACATATCGAAGAATCCGAGCATCGTTCCCTGCGCTCTTTCAAAGAACTCTTTCATGGCAATCCCGTCGATTCCTGGAGTAGGAACATGTGTTCCGACCCGATAGACAGCCAAAAGAGCAAACGTGATTAAAATACGCTTCTTTAACTCCGGAATCTTAAATATATTCTGAAGACTATCCTTCATTTTCCGACAAAACCTTTCCGCCCGCTTTCTCAATCTTCTCTTTAGCAGAACTGCTGAGATTTACCGCTTTAACCGTTACCGGTTTTTCTATCTCTCCATTAGCGAGTATTTTGACCCCATCCCTTATCTTTTTGATAATTTTCTTCTCCTGAAGCAGTTCAGGGGTTATGGTTACGCCTTCATCAAAACAGTTCAAATCGTCCAGGGTCACTATCGCATACTCTTTCTTGAATATATTTCTAAACCCTCTTTTGGGGAGCCTTCTTTGTAAAGGCATCTGCCCCCCTTCAAACCAGATAGGGATATTTCCTCCTGAACGGGCTTTCTGTCCTTTGTGCCCTCTGCAGGATGTTTTTCCGTGCCCGGAGCCCGGTCCCCGTCCCACAATCTTCCTTTTCTTTCTCGACCCCTCGGGAGGTTTCAGTTCACCAAGTTTCATAAAAACCTCGATTCAAAAATAATTAACATTCTTTAAATTCTACCAGGTGGCTGACTTTGTTTATCATCCCTCTGATTTCATTCGTATCAACCCGCTTTACCGTTTTGTTGAGCTTTTTCAGCCCCAGCCCCAGAAGAACCAGCCTCTGTTTCTTGGGCCTTCCTATCGGGCTTTTTTTTAATGTGATTTCCAACTCTTTTGCCATGACATAACCCTTTAGGATAAGATTTCTTCTACTTTCTTTCCGCGAGTTTCTGCAATCTCTTCCGGACTCCTCAGCATCTTGAGGCCTTCCATCGTTGCTTTAACAACATTATGGGGATTAGCGCTTCCGAGAGATTTCGTTAAGATATCTTTGACCCCGACCACTTCCAAAACCGATCGTGCCGGGCCACCTGCAATAACCCCTGTTCCCCTGGAAGCCGGTTTCAGTAAAATCCTTCCCGCACCGTAGCGCCCGATAACCTGATGAGGAATCGTATTCTCCCCGAGAGCCACACTGATCATGCTCTTCTTTGCCTTCTCAATCCCTTTTCTGATAGCTTCAGGAACCTCATTGGCTTTACCCATTCCAATCCCTACCTTGCCGGCCTTGTCTCCAACAACAACAAGAGCGCTAAAACTGAAGCGCCGCCCTCCTTTTACAACCTTGGCAACTCTGTTGATCTTGATAATCTTATCAAGAAGCTCTGTCTTGGAATCTTCCATCTTATTTCTATACTCTGGCAAAATACCCTCCTTATTGGATCAGAATTCTATCCCTTTCTTTCTCATCGAATCTGCCAATGCCTTGACCCTTCCGTGATACAGATATCCGTTCCTGTCAAAAACCACTTTCTTTATATTCTTCTGTTGGGCCTCTTCGGCAATAATCTCGCCCAGAAGCTTGGCAGCCTGAACGTTTCCGCCTGTTTTCATCTTCTCTTTAAATTTCTTGCTGGCACTTGAAGATGCAACCAAAACACGTCCCTCAATATCATCAACAACCTGAACATAGATATGCTTTAGGCTTCTGAAAACAGTAACTCGCGGTTTTTCCTGTGTGCCGCTGATCTTTTTTCTTATTCTCTTTTTTCTTACCAGTCTTTTTGCTACTTTTTCTTTTATGTTCATCAGCCTTCCCTTAATTAAGCCGTTTTACCGACTTTTCTTTTGACTCTTTCATCGGAATATTTAATTCCCTTGCCCTTGTACGGCTCTACTTTTCTTAAATCCCTGATCTGGGCAGCGACCCGCCCTACAAGTTCTTTATCAATCCCCTTTACAGTCAAACGGTTTTTATCGACCTCAAAGCTTATCCCTTCAGGTGTTGCGTAATTAATAGGATGGGAATAGCCAAGGGACAAAGCCAGGGTTTTCCCCTGAACCGCTGCTTTGTAACCGATCCCGTTTATCTCCAGTTCCTTCTTAAATCCCTCTGTTACACCGAGGCACATATTATTGATCAGGCTCCTTGTCAGTCCGTGCAGGGCTTTGTCATACCTTGAATTGGAAACTCTCTCTACAACCAGCTTGTTCTCCTCTTTCACGACCTTCATGTTCTTATGGGTCTCAAGGCTCAGTGTTCCCTGGGGACCCTTAACACTCACTTTTCTTCCATCGATGTTCACCTCGACACCTGATGCAAGTTCTATTGGTAAATTTCCTATCCTCGACATTTTATTCGATTCCTTAATCTTTTAATTACAAGAAAATACTATCGATACGCCCTTTTACCAGATGTGGCAAAGAACTTCTCCGCCAACACCTATTTTTCTGCACTCTTTATCGGTTAAAACACCCTTGTTCGTCGACAGGATAGCGATCCCGAGTCCATTCAAAACCTTCGGGACATCTTTGCCGCTCACATAAACTCTCCTGCCTGGCTTACTTATTCTTTTAAGACCCTGAAGGGCATCCTTTTTTCCTTTTTCGGAAAACCCCATCTCTATGCGCAATACACCCTGATACTCGTCTTTAACAACCGTATAGTCCTTTATAAAGCCTTCCCTTTTCAAAATTCCCGCTATCTTTATTTTCATGTTCGAACGGGGAATATCGACAATCTCCAGTTTGGGAACGGTTGCATTTCTTACCCTTGTTAACATATCTGCAATAGGATCTGTCATAGACATTTTTTTCTACTCCGCTTTTTTACTAATAAATTACCAACTTGCCTTGATCACGCCGGGGATTTCGCCTCTTAAGGCCATATCCCTGAAACAGATCCGGCACATTTCAAATTTTCTCAGATACCCTCTCGGTCTTCCGCAGACCTTGCATCTGTTGTATTTTCGAACTTCGAATTTCGGTTTTCTATTTGCTTTTGCTATCAGAGATTTCTTAGCCACTCACATTTCCTCTAGTTTAATTAATTTCTAAATGGCATTCCCAACAACTTTAAAAGGGCTTTCCCCTCTTCATCTGTTCCGGCTGTTGTTACAACAACGATACCCATTCCCATAATCTTAAAGATTTTGTCATAATCGACTTCCGGAAAGATAATCTGCTCTTTAATCCCGAGAGAAAAGTTGCCTCTTCCGTCGAAACCCTTGTCAGAAATCCCTCTGAAGTCCCTTATCCTGGGAAGGGAAATATTAACAAGCCTATCAAAGAATTCATACATTCTCTCTTTTCTCATGGTCACCTTACAGCCAATCTGCGTTCCCGCTCTTAACTTAAAATTAGAAATCGATTTTTTTGCCTTTGTTATCACCGGTCTTTGTCCTGTAATGCTCGTCAACTCTTCAACGGCATAATCGAGAATCTTCGCATCCTGCACGGCCTCGCCCAGCCCCATATTGACCACGACCTTTTCCAGTTTCGGCACCTGCATAATATTTTTGTATCCCATCTCTTTCATCAGAGCAGGGACAACCGTCTCTTTATACATGTCTTTTAATCTAGCCATTTCACTCCCAAAAGATAAAAATTAAGCCTTATCTATCTCTTCACTGCAACTTCTACAAATTCTCACCTTTTCACCACTCTCGAGAATCTTGTATCCGACCCTGACACCCTTATTGCATTTACCGCAAATGAGCATCACATTCGAAAGGTTGATCTTCGCCTCTTTCTCGACAATTCCTCCCTGCTTGGTCTGGCCGCTCGGGCGAGAATGTTTTTTCACCATATTTATCTTTTCGATAATCACACGGTTCTCAGCAGGAAAAAGCAGTAAAATCTTTCCTCTTTTCCCCTTTTCTTTACCGGCAATAACCTCTACATTGTCGTTCTTCTTTATCTTAAGCGCCATTCTCAATAATACCTCTATGAAATCTTATTAAAGAACCTCGGGAGCCAGTGAGATAATCTTCATAAATTTCTTTACTCTCAACTCTCTTGAAATTGGGCCGAAGATTCTCGTTCCAACCGGTTCTCTTTGATCGTTAATCAAAACCGCAGCATTCTTGTCAAACCTGATATATGTCCCGTCAACCCTTTTCTGTTCTTTTGAAGTCCTGACAACCACAGCATGCCTGACCTCCCCTTTCTTAACCGGACTGTTAGGCAAAGCCTCCTTGATGCTCACAACAATCACATCGCCTGGCCTGGCATATCTCTTTCTTGTCCCGCCCAGAACCTTTATGCACATGGCCTTTCTGCCGCCTGAATTATCACATACTTCTAATAATGTACTCTCTTGTATCATCTTTCACCCAATAATCATTTATGTCTAGTTTTTTGTATTATTATCCTCGAGGATCTCCAGCACTCTCCAGTGCTTGCTTTTGCTCAAAGGTCGTGTTTCGACAATCCTGACTGTGACGCCTTCAGAGCACTTATTATGCTCGTCGTGAACCATATAATTCTTCGACCGTTTAATAATCTTTCCAAAGACTGAATGCTGGATCTTTCTTTCAACATTCACGACAACAGTCTTATCGCTCTTTCCTCGAATGACAGTCCCTTCAAGAATCTTTCTTTTAGATTTTTCCCTCATTCAACATTTCCTCTTTGACTTTCTAACTCTTTTTCTCTAAGAATGGTTTTAATTCGTGCAATTTCTTTTCTAACCGCTCTTATTCTCATCGGATTCTCAATCTGACCAGAAGCTGCCTGGAATCTGAGGTTGAACAACTCGTTTTTCAACTCACCTTCTTTATGCAGCAACTCTTCATTGGTCATTTCTTTCAGTTCACCGGCTTTCATCTTGACTCCTTTTCCGTTTACGACTCGTTAGAAACAAACTGTGTTGCAATTGGAAGTTTGTGAGATGCCAGTCTCATGGCCTCCTTGGCAACTTCCCTGGATATTCCTTCGATTTCGTAGAGGATTCTTCCAGGCTTGACAACAGCCACCCAGAACTCAGGAGCGCCTTTCCCCTTTCCCATTCTTGTTTCCGCCGGCTTTTTTGTAATCGGTTTGTCCGGGAAAATTCTTATCCAGACTTTTCCGCCCCTCTTGACATGACGGGTAATAGCAACTCTCGCAGCCTCGATCTGTCTGTTCGTAATCCACCCCGCTTCCAGGGCCATGATACCATGACTGCCGAAACTAAGGGAGCTTCCCCTATAGGCAACCCCTCTTCTTTTCCCTTTCTGTATCTTTCTGTATTTGACTTTCTTGGGCAACAGCATTGATCAATCCTCACACTAAAAAGAATCTCTAAACTATTCTCACACTTTCTTGTTCGGTTCTTTTTTATCGTTTGTATCTTGAATCCCTTTCCTATCCGGGAAAATCTCTCCTTTAAATATCCAGACCTTTACTCCGATAACACCGTATAACGTGTTGGAAACGGCAAACCCGTAATCAATGTCAGCTCTTATCGTCTGCAGAGGAATCCTTCCTTCCTTGTACCACTCTCTTCTTGCGATCTCTGCTCCGCCGAGTCTTCCTGCACACATAATCTTAATCCCCTGTGCACCAAACCGGAGTGAAGCGGTCACACTTTTTTTCATAGCCCTTCTGTAAGAAACCCTTCTCTGGAGCTGCATCGCTATGTTCTCGGCCACCAACTGGGCGTCGACTTCTGCTTTTCTGACTTCTATAATATTGATAACAAGCTGTTTATTGGTTAATTTTAACAATTCTTCTTTTAGCTTATCAACCTCAGCACCTTTTTTACCGATAATAATTCCGGGCCTGGATGTATGGATATTGATCTTCAGCTTGTTGGACGCTCTTTCTATCCCTATTTTTGAAACCCCGGCATGAAAGAGCTGTTTCTTGATATAATTACGGATAAAAATATCTTCATGCAGTAATTCTCCATAGTCCTTCTTTGCGTACCAAATCGACTGCCAGGTTTTATTGACACCTAATCGAAATCCTATTGGATGAACCTTCTGACCCAAAAATTACCTCCTTATTGTTGAATTAAGAATTACAAATCCTCTAACATTAATGTGATATGGCTTGTCCTTTTCCTGATTCTCGTTGCCCTCCCTCTTGCTCTGGGCATAAATCTTCGAAGGATTGGTCCGCCGTCAACCTTTGCTCCTTTGACAACAAAAGAATCAATATCGCTTTTCCCTGTGCTTTTTTCTTCAGCATTGGCAATGGCTGATTTTAAAAGCTTTTCAATAATTCTAGCTGCAGCCCTTCTCGTATAAGTAAGAATGCCCAGGGCATCATTGACCTTTTTCCCTCTGATCAGATCGATCACCTGTCTCGCTTTTCTAGGCGAGGTGTGAATATGTTTTACTGAAGCTTTAACCTGCATTGTAATCAACCTCTATAATTATGCTACACTTGTAACTTTCTTCGTATGACCACTATGGGACCTGAAAATCCTCGTCGGAGAAAATTCTCCTAATTTATGGCCCACCATATTTTCCGTAACATAAATCGGCAGAAACTTCTTTCCATTATGAACGGCAAATGTATGCCCGATAAACTCAGGAACAATAGTGGATCGTCTTGACCAGGTCTTGATTACTTTTTTCTCGTTTTTGCTATCCTGAGCCGTTACCTTTTTCAACAAGCTTTCTTCAACAAAAGGACCTTTTTTAAGTGAACGAGCCACTGAATCCCTCCTTTATTTGCTTCTTTTCTTTAAAATATATTTGTCAGAATACTTTATTTTACTTCTTGTCTTATATCCCTTAGTGGGCACACCCCAGGGAGTAACCGGGTGTCCTCCTCCGGAGCTTTTGCCTTCGCCTCCACCCATGGGATGGTCGACCGGGTTCATGGCCACGCCTCTTACCTTGGGACGCCGGCCCAGCCATCTGGATCTTCCTGCTTTTCCGATGGAAATATTTTCATGCTCAGCGTTCCCGACCTCGCCGACCGTTGCCATGCAATCTTCATGAATCAACCTCACTTCTCCCGATTTCAGCCTGATATGGCTAAAACTTCCCTCTTTAGCCAGAAGCTGAGCGGAGCACCCCGCACTTCTTACCAGCTGTGCGCCTTTGCCTTTGTTGAGCTCAAGATTATGAATAACCGTTCCAACTGGAATATTCTTAAGAGGAAGAGCGTTCCCGGGTTTGATGTCCGCGGAAGGCCCTGAAACCACGCTGTCGCCCAATTTGAGACCACTTGGGACAATAATATATCTTTTTTCGCCATCTTTGTAACTGAGAAGAGCGATCCTTGCTGACCGGTTCGGGTCATACTCTATCGAAGCCACCGTTGCCGGTATATCAAACTTGTCCCTTTTAAAATCGATGATCCGGTAATTTCTCTTGTGTCCCCCTCCCCTGTGGCGGATTGTAATCCTGCCGAGATTATTCCTTCCTCCTGTTTTATTGTTCGGCCTGACAAGGCTCTTTTCAGGAGATGTCTTTGTAATCTCATCAAAGGTAAAAACACTTTGAAATCTTCGTCCGGGAGATGTCGGTTTATATTTTTTAATTGGCATTGAAATCCCTCAAAATTACTTTACACCCTCAAAAAATTCTATTTTATCGCCCTCTTTCAGCGTAACAATCGCCTTTTTCCAGTCCGGCTTCTTTCCTTCCTGCTGCTTGACCCGTCTCTTTTTCCCTTTAATCTTTATAGTATTGACATTAATAACTTCAACATTGAATATGTTTGAGATCGCCTTTTTGATCTCTTTCTTATTGGCATTGATATCGACCTGAAAAACCACCTTGTTCCCGCTCTCAGCAAGGACGGTGGTCTTTTCCGTAATCACAGGTCTCTTTACAACCATAAAATGATCTTTCATTATAGAAGCCGCTCCTCAATCTTGGATAATGATTCTTCGGTAACAACAACCGTATCATAATAAAGAAGGTCGTATACGTTTAATCCCTCCACGCTGAGAGTCTTTGCATAGGGAAGGTTTCGTATCGCAAGCTCCAGGTTTCTGTTCTCACCGGAAATAATAAAAACGGCCTTTCCCTTAATATCGAGGTCTTTAAGCAGAGAGGCAACCAGCCTGGTTTTCGGTTCCTCGATCTCCAGCTTATCGACTATCTTCAGGCAATGATTCCGCACTTTATCTGTCAAGGCTGATCTCAATGCTGCTTTTTTCACCTTCTTCGGCACTTTATACGAAAAATCTCTCGGAGCGGGTCCAAAGATAACTCCTCCGCCTCTCCATAAAGGAGACCGCGACGTTCCGGCTCTTGCCCTTCCCATCCCCTTCTGCCTCCAGGGTTTTGCACCGGTCATGTTCACTTCTGACCTGCCCTTTGCGGATGAGGTTCCTCTTCTGCGGTTTGCCAGCTGCATCACAACCACATCATGGACAAGATATTCCTTTATCTTGGTATCAAAGATATCTTCCTTAACGGAAGCACTTTTTATCACATTATTTTTCGCATCAACAACATCTAAACCTAACATTTGATTTTATCCTATGATTCCTTTTTGTCTTGTTTGACTTCAGGTTTTCCTTTTTTCTTCAGGCTCTTTTTGATAATAAGTAATCCGTCCTTGCTTCCGGGAACGGCCCCTCTTATCAAGAGGAGGTTCTGGTCCTTAACGACACGGACAACCTCTATATTTTGAATCGTAACCCTTTCATTCCCCATCTGTCCCGCCATTTTTTTACCCTTCATAACACGGGAAGGCCACGCTGCTCCTGTTCCGATAGAACCGCCATGTCTGAACGCTTCATGGGTTCCGTGCGATGCCGGAGCACCAGAAAAGTTGTGTCGTTTCATAACACCTGCAAATCCCCGGCCCTTAGAAATTCCGGCAATATCAACATGCTCACCAGGAGCGAATATATCGACAAAAACCTCCTGCCCGACCTGAATATCATCAACACTCTCAACCCTTACTTCTTTCAGATATCTGGTCGGCTTAGCCCCTGCTTTGTCAAAAATACCTTTCCGGGGCTTCTTGACCTTTCTTTCAGCAATCTCACCAAAGCCCAGCTGAACAGCATTGTAGCCGTCTTTTTCCTCGGACTTAACCCGAATAACCTTACAGGTTCCGGCCTCTATTATCGTAACCGGTATAACATCCCCATCTTCGGAAAATATCTGGGTCATGCCTATTTTCTTACCAAGCAGTCCGTTAATCATTAAAACTTTCCTTTAGCGAAAACAATTATAACTTAATCTCTATATCGACCCCTGCTGATAAATCGAGCTTCATCAGGGCATCAACGGTCTCGGAAGTCGGCTCCATGATATCGAGCAGTCTTTTATGTGTCCTGATTTCGAATTGCTCCCTCGATTTCTTATCAACATGAGGAGACCTCAGAACCGTATACCTGTTCAGTCTTGTTGGAAGAGGAATCGGCCCGACAACACTGGCACCCGTCCTCCTGGCAGTATCCACTATCTCGCTTACAGACTGGTCGAGGATCCTGTGATCGTATGCTTTCAACTTTATTCTGATTTTTTGATCCGGCATATCTCTTTTTTTCCCTTACTCTACGATTTCACTGATAACACCAGCGCCGACCGTCTTGCCACCTTCTCTAATCGCAAATCTAAGCTCCTTCTCCATCGCTATCGGCATAATCAATTCTACACTCAC